>Ga0209233_1000092_pt1 | contig 308668 bp, 298 predicted proteins | sample AraplaCL_Cvi_mCL_FD_184269 | JGI IMG/M metagenome (GOLD analysis project Ga0209233, IMG submission 184269) | Arabidopsis root microbial communities from the University of North Carolina, USA - plate scrape CL_Cvi_mCL (SPAdes) (version 2) | ecosystem: Host-associated > Plants > Roots >... | reverse complement strand
GCCGGACTACGCGGTCAACGCCGGCGGCGTGATGAACGTGTCGCTGGAGATCGACGGCTACAACCGCGAGCGTGCGATGCGCATGATGCGCACGATCTATTACAACCTCGGCCGCATCTTCGAGATCAGCAAGAACGAGAACATCCCGACCTACAAGGCCGCGGATCGCCTCGCCGAAGAGCGCATCAGCGCGATCGGCAAGATCAAGCTGGCGCACATGGGCAACAACGGCACCCGCTTCCAGGGCCGCATGCGCGGTCAGTAAGCGATACGTTCTGCCTCAGAAGAAGCCGCCGGTTGATTGGCGGCTTTTTCTTTGGTCGGACGGACAGCCGGCACTGCCTGCGCGCGTAGGCTAAAATCAACACTCTGCACACTCAGGAGTTCGTGATGCGCCCGTTCCCGCTCGGTGAAGATATCGACTTGCTGCGCGAGGCCGTGCACGCGTTTGCGGAAAAGGAGATCGCCCCGCGCGCGGACAAGATCGACCGCGACAACCTGTTCCCCGCCGATCTGTGGCGCAAGCTCGGCGAGATGGGCCTGCTCGGGGTCACCGTGGCCGAGGAGTACGGCGGCAGCGGCATGGGCTTCCTGGCGCACATGGTCGCGATGGAGGAAATCTCGCGCGCGTCCGGCTCGGTCGGACTGTCCTACGGCGCGCACTCCAACCTGTGCGTCAACAACATCTATCACAACGGCAACGAGGCGCAGCGGCGCAAGTACCTGCCGAAGCTGTGCAGCGGCGAGCATGTCGGAGCCCTGGCGATGAGCGAACCCGGTGCTGGCTCCGACGTGGTCGGTTCGATGAGCTGCAAGGCCGAGCTGCGCGGCGACGTGTGGATCGCCAACGGCACCAAGATGTGGATCACCAACGGCCCCGACGCGGACGTGCTGCTGGTCTACATGCGCACCGCGCCACGCACGGCCGGCAGCCGCTGCATGACCGCCTTCATCGTCGAGAAAGGGATGAAGGGCTTCAGCACGGCGCAGAAGCTGGACAAGCTCGGCATGCGCGGCTCCAACACCTGCGAGCTGGTGTTCGACAACTGCGAGATCCCGGCCGAGAACATCGTCGGCGAGGTCAACGAAGGCGTGCGCGTGCTGATGAACGGACTCGACACCGAACGGCTGGTGCTGTCCGGCGGCCCGATCGGCCTGATGCAGGCGGCGATGGACATCACCATGCCGTACGTGCGCGAGCGCAAGCAGTTCAACGCGCCGATCGGCACCTTCGAGATCATGCAGGCGAAAGTCGCCGACATGTACACCGCGCTGCAGAGTTCGCGCGGCTTTGCCTACATGGTGGCGCAGCAATTCGACAACGGCGTGAAATCGCGCATCGATCCGGCCGCGTGCCTGCTCAACGCCTCGGTCAACGCGGTGAAGGTGGCACTGGAGGCGATCCAGTCGCTCGGCGGCAACGGCTACATCAACGAGTTCCCCGCCGGCCGCCTTCTGCGCGATGCGAAGCTGTACGAGATCGGCGCCGGCACGAATGAAATCCGCCGCATGCTGATCGGCCGCGAGCTGTTTCACGGCAAGGCTTGACGCGGTTACACATGCATCGTCTTCGCGCCATGAATCGGCGCGGCGACGGTCTGATGCAGATCGAAGATCAGCAACTCGTTGTCGCCGTGCCGGAACCATGATGCAGGACAGTACAGCCGTTGCTGCGGACCCAGGTTCCAGTAGCGACCCAGCAGCTGACCGTTGACCCACAGATAGCCCTTTGTCCACTCGGTCATGTCGATATAGCTGTCGCCGAGCCGGTTGAGGTGGACGATGGCCTTGAAGAAGATTCCCGCGCGCGACGGCGTGTTCACCGCGGGCTTCAGTTGACGGATGAAGTCGTCATGCAGCGGCAGACTGCAAACGTCCCAGTTTTCCAGCACGTCTCCGTCGAGGCGAATGCTGCCGACGATCCCCTTGCGATCGGCCATGGCCTGGCCGTAGCCGACGTGACCGAAACTGTCGATGAGGATGTCGACCAGCGCAGGTTTGGCAGCGATAGCGGATGGGAGATCGACCCGATTGCCCTTGCGCAGCCGCGGATGCTCCACGCGTGACACCGCATCGATGTAGAGGCCGTCGCAGAACACGGTGGCGTAATCGCGCACGCCATCGATCGCCAGCGCGCCGCCTTCACCAGGGACTTTCCGGTGATACAGCACCAGGCCGTGATCCTGCCCAAACAGCAACTCGTTGGCTTGCGGCACCCGCACTGCCGTGGCTGACGGCAGGTTGTCCCATAACGAGGCATGCGCCAGCGGCATCACCGGCGAAAAACGGATCGCTGGCGGTGATGCGGGCACCTCCGGCAGCGGTTGCTGGATGCGTGCGGCAAGCAGCTTGCGGAAGGCGTGATAGTCGGGCGTGGCCTCGCCGCGTTCGTTGATCGGCGCGCCATAGTCGTAGCTGGTGATGACCGGCTCGAACTTCGAATAATCATTGCTGGCATTGGCGCCCGCACCGAAACCGAAATTGGTGCCGCCGTGCACGACGTACAGGTTGAACGAATGTCCCTGTTGCAGCAGATCACGAAGCGTCGCGGCGTAGTCGCCGCGCTGGAAGTCCTTGTCGCCCCAGTGGGTGAGCCAACCCGGATAGCCTTCGCCGACCCATACCGGCGCATCGCCGGCGATCGTCTGCGCCGCCGTAAAATCGGTATCGCCATCCAGACCCAGCGCCGTGCCGGGCAGATAGGTGTGCTGCTGCTGGAGCTGCGCCAGGCCATCCGAAATCGTGAACGGGCCACGGATACCATGGGCTTCCCACAGCGCCTGCAACTGCTTCAGATAATCCAGGTCGTGGCCGAATGAGGCGTATTCGTTCTCCACTTGCAGCATCAGCACCGGGCCGCCGTTGCACGCCATCAACGGAGCGATATGCGGCGCGATCGTGCCGATGTAGCGGCGCACGGCCGCCATGTAGTCGACGTCATCCCTGTGACGCACGCGGATATCCGGCTTGCGCAGCAGGTAAGGCGGCAGGCCGCCGTAATCCCATTCGCCGCAGATATACGGACCGGGCCGCAGATAGACCCACATGCCCTCGCTCTGGCACAGGCGGATGAAGCGGACGAAATCCCGGTTGCCGGTCTGCAGGTCGAACTCACCTGGCTCGCCTTCCAGGTAGTTCCATATCAGGTAGATGGCGATCGTGTTGAGGCCCATCGCCTTCGCCATGCGGATGCGATGCAGCCAGTACTCGGCCGGGATCCGTGCCGGATGCATCTCGCCGCTGCGGATCTGCAGTGGCTGGCCGTCCAGCATGAAGCGACGCGAGGTCAGTTCAAGCTGGTGCGGCCGGCCGTCCGGTATCCGCTCGACAAATGCTTCCGTCTCGTGAGGCGCCAAGGGATGAGCACGTGCATCGGCACGCCAGCTCAACGCAGCCAGCGGCGTCAATACACTCAGTCGCAGAAAATCCCGTCGCAGCATCATGGTTCCTTTGGACGGCTATACGAAAACGCTTTCCGATATCCGGATGTCGTTCGCCCCCCGGATCAAGTCCGGGGGCGAACGTTGGCGTGCTCAGGAACCGCTCACCGGCGTCAGCTCCAGCGTCAGCACTTCGAACGGCGCCAACGTGATCGTGTCCGGCTTATCCGCATCCAGCGTCAGCCCTGGCTTGGCCACGTCGATTTTCCAGGGGCTGTGCGCGTTGAAACGACGGGCCGCTCCGGCGGGCAGTTCCAGCTGACGCTGCAGGTCGACCACCGCCAGCTGCGCATGATCGCTCGGGTTGCGCAGGGTGATGATCGACTTCGCCGGCGCCCACGACGCCCAGCCGTACACGTCGAGTCGGCCCGGATCGCCACCGATCCAGTGCGTGTCGCGCAGCACCTCGGCGTTCTTCCGCGACCAGTTCGCCGATTCGGCCAGCACGTCCCAGTTGTCGTTGCTCAGCAGCGACGGCGTGATGTACAGCTCCTGCAGCTCGGTGCCGGTAGCGAAGTACGAGTGCACCTCGTTGGTGAAATCGTGGCCCGGATCGGTGTTGAGCTTGCGGTTCTCCTTCGCATAGATGATGCCGTGGAGCATCAGCGAGTTGATTGGGAACAGCGGGCCCTTCAGCACGATGTTGCGGTAGGTTTGCGCATCGCGATAGGTGATCCACTGTTCACGCGTGCTGCCGACGCCGGTCTCGCTGTCGTCCTCGCCATCGCGCCAGATCGTGTCGGCGTAGTGCAGCCAGAACGGCGATGCCCAGGTGCCGGTGGTGAGGTTGATGAAGGTGTTCGGCTTGGCCCTGCGGATGTCGTCGATCAGCTGGATCGCCGCCGCAAAGTCGCTGTCGAAACGGCTGCCCGGGAATACCTTGTCGGCATTGCCGGTACCGTCGAACTTGAACTGGTTGATGCCGTCCTTGTCGACAAGCTCCATCACCGCATCGTGGAAGCGCTGGTAGTACTTGGGGCCAGACAGCGCCAGGCCGCCGTCGATGATCTCGTAGCCGGCCTGCGCACCGCGCTGCGCCCGTTCCTTGGCGGGCGGCCCATAGCCGCCCCACGGCGACAACCACATGCCGGGTGCCGCGCCATACTTCGCCGCCGCCTTGCGCAACGGTGCGAAGCCATGCGGAAAATCCTTGCTGAAATGCCAGCTGCCGCTGCGATCGTCCCAACCATCGTCGAACAGGAATGAATCCAGCTTCACGCCGCGCTTCACGTGCAGTTCGTTGCCGAACGTGTTGATCCGGTCCAGTGCCTGCGCTTCGTTGTACGGCGTGAAGTAACCGATGTCGTACCACGAGTTGTAGTGCAGGAACGGCCGGTACGGATGCGCCCGTTCGCGCTCGACGTAGCTGGCGAAATCACGACGCAGCTGATCGTCGCGCACCACGCCGACCACGGCCGAATAGGTGATCGTCCTGCCCTGCTCCAGCGGCAGCTGCCGGTCCAGGGTCAGCTTGATGTTGCTGCCGCGCACCGTGCTGTCGGACTGCGGATGTTCGAAGCCAAGATAGACGTCCCCGGCGACCACCGGTGAGCCCTTGACCTCGCCGCTGACTTCCGCGCCCGCCGTCTGCGCTTCCAGCAACGATACCTTGGCGATCTTCTCATCCTGCTTCAGCGCGGTGATCGCCACCAGCTCGCGCAAATAGGGTGAGCCATCACGCTGAACCAGCTGCCAGTCCACCCGGAAGCGACCGTTCGCATCGCCGAAGCTGGTTTCGACCGCCTTGCCGGGAATCCGCGCGGCGAGCTGCGCTGCTTTCGCGTCCACCGGCAGCGAGTGCGCGCGCGGCGGTGACAGCAGGTTCATGTCGGAGGCCTTGATCGTGCTGCCATCGGCCAGCACCAGCGCGAACGGCGCGGGTACGGCAAGCGTGCGCCCGTGCACGCGGTCGGTCACCGTCATGTCGACGAGATGCTTGCCATCCAGCTTCCAGGCCGCCTCGATCGCGGCGTTGCCAAAGCTCTCCACACTCTGCTGATTGACGAAGGTCGCTGCGCCGGGCTCAAGTACCGCGTTGCCCGTGGCGATGCTGTCCTCGGCATGTGCCGTGCTGAAACCCGCCAGCACGGTCAGCAGGCAGGAAACCAGCACGCTCATGCGCGACGAACGAAGGGGATGCAAATGCGATGCTGCCATGGTTGTCTCTCGTGTTGATTTATTAATATCGACCAGCCCAGTTGCGCTCGACGCCCGGTGCACGTGCAGCCTCGCAAGAGGGCGGGCAATGGACGCAACATGCGATGGGGGCGGCAGAGCGCGTTCGGATGCCGCACGCCAAGAGGCATGCCCGTCGTTCAATGCCGGCGGGGAATACCGAGGCCCCATTGCGGCACTGAACGGCAGGTCGCCCTGCGACAGGCACGCTTACGGCTGCCTTGGTACCCACTGCTGATAGTTGGACGAATGGCAATCTGCCAGATCTACCGTGCTGTTCTGCCCGGCGTCGCCGGCAGCGTTCAGGCATTGGCCGGAGCCTACGTTGAACCAGACCTGCGAGCCCGGCATGTACAGCCATTCCTGGCTGCTCTCGGCAGTGCAATTCGCGGCAAGTACAGCACTGCTGCCATTTGCCTGCAGGCAAGCGCTCCGCTCGACCAGATTCAGCCGGTTGTTGGCATCGTTCGCCAACAGCTGGTTGGCAACCGCCCAGGATGAGCTGCGGTTCCCCGCACAGATATTTAGGCCCATGTGGTTGCCACCCAGCGTATCCGCGCAATAGTGCTGGACGCGATTCTCGGCCACGAAAGGCGCGCCAAAGGGCTGGTTGATGGTGGTAATGGCCGTGTTGTCCGGGTTCATCATCGAACTGGCGATGGATGCGCAATCACCATAAACCTGTGTCGAGGCGTTGTTGGTTTGCGCGGCGTTGTTCGCCGGGTCGTACATGATCGGGGCGTAGAACACCGCGGTCGTGGGAGGCACTTGAGCGCAGGAGGAATACTGCTGCGATCCCTGGGTGAAATTTTCGACGAACTGCGGCACGACCGCTTGCAGGATGCCGTTGGCCGCCGGCGAATGGATGGTTCCGATGACCGTGGTCGTGCCCGTGCTCGTATCGGTGATCGATGCCTGCCACATGTAATTTTCTCCTGCGTCGGCCGCTCCCGCCGGAATTGTTGTCTTTCCCGCGTACTTCACGTGGAAGGTGTACATGGCACCCTCTTTCCATGCTGGTGCCTTGCTGTCGTTCGTGTTGAACAGGCATTGCGTGCCAGTGCCCTCGCCGCCGAATCCCTGGCATACCGCACCAGGGGCGGAACCAGGTTTGTCGACACTGGAATCGTAGGTTTGGCCGAAGATCGAAAAGAGAACGGTCTTGGTTTTTTTCGAATTTTGCTGGATCCCGGTATAGCCGCCCTGGTTGACGTTGATCGTCCAGAAAAACTGACTGGCGTAATACGTATTGCCGTTGTTGCCCGGTTCGTGGGTCACCCGGATGGAGGCATCGATTCCGTTGTAACCGTACAAGCCATCGGCGTTCGCGACAGTCGAGGCGGGGTAGTAGTAGTGGTTCGCCGTCATGCCACCTGCAATCACGGCGTAGGCCGGGCTGACCAGGAAGGCTCCAATACCTGCAAGCCCACAAGCGAGATGCAACAGATATTTTTTCATGAGATACCTCCGGTGAATGAGCAAGGTGATGCCTGTCGATCGCATGGTGCGACAACGTGGTTCACGGACAATCAGCAAGGGCGCCGCACCGTGCCGGCGCGACGCCCCTGTCCTCATCGAAAGGTATAACGGGCAATCAGCATCGTCGTTCGCGGTGCCTGCCAGCTGGACGCGCCGTAGCTCGGGTTGAGGATCGGCGAGCCATCGGCCTGGAAACTGCCGGTGTCATACAGCTGGTTCGCGTCGATGCGGCCATGGCGGTTGGTGACGTTCTGCACCTGCAGATCCAGGCTCAGATGGTTCGACTCGTTGATCGTCCAGTCGTAACCCGCGCCGAGGTTCAACTGCCAGAACAACGGCATCCGCCCGGCTGCACCCAGCGGTGCGGGCACGTTGTTGCAGTAATGGCTGGCCGCACCGTATTGCTCGGCCGGGTTGTTGATATCCGGATAAGTGCCCAGGCAGTTCTGCGGTGTACCGGTGGACAGATCGAACGTGCTGCCGATACGGAAACCCGTCGGGAAGTAATAGATGCCATTGAGCTTGAGGCTGTGGCGCACGTCGCCCGCCAGATTGCCGGAGCTGTGCTCCATCAGACCGGGGAAATCCCACAGGATTTGCTCGGAAGGCCCACCGTTGGTACGTGTGCCGAGATTGAGCAGGCCGTCGTAGTTGCCGTACAGATGCGCCCACGTATAGCTGAGGTCGAGGAAGTACGGCTCCTCGCTGTTCTGCGTGTGGGTCAACTCCAGCGTGAGGTGGACGTACTTGCGTGTGGGTGCCGGCCCGAACACGCTGCCCGGCAGGGTCAACGATTCCTGCTTGCCGTCACCGTTGTAGTCACGCGTGAACACCTGCGCGATGCCCGGATTGATCATCGGGCAACCGCTGGAATCCTCGTAGCCGGGATAGCCATGCGCCTGCGCGTAGTCGGTAATGCCCTGGGTGTAGCAGGTGTCCTCGATGGCGCGCTTGAGCGAGGAGTAACCCAGCTCGGCCAGCGACGACCAGCTGTTGCCCAGCGTCTTCTGCACGTACACCTGGAACTCGTACTGGTACGGCGCCTTGATGTTGGACGTGGCCACGTTCGCCGCGCTTGGCGCCTGGCCGTTGATCAGCGTCTCCTGCGGGCCGATCTGGGTCAGGCCGGTGGGTGCCTGGGTGTTCGGATCCCTGCCGCTATAGGTGTAGTAGCGGAACCACTGGGTGACCGCGCCGGCAGCACCGTTGTTGACGCTGGATGGAATCGGAATGGTGTACTTGCCGGCGTTGGCGCCGACCTTCATCGTGCTGTCGCCGTACACATCCCACGACACGCCCAGTCGGGGCGACAGCAGAGGCAGGCGCCAGAAGTTCTGGCCGTTGATGTTCTTGTTGACGAAGGTGTCGTCACGCAGACCGGCATAGACAATCCAGCGGTCAGATGCCTGCCAGTAGTCGTCGACGTAGAACGCCTTGTTGACCGTGTAGAACGGGCCACCGGTGCTGATGTAGTACTGCGACACGTAGCGTCCGTCCGCCGGTGCCGGCGAACCGTTCGGCAACACGCTGCCGGGCTGGGTGTAATAGGTCCAGTCGCCGCCATCGGAAGTGGTGCTGACGTTGTTGATGAAGTGCTTGTAATGCTCGCCGCCGATGGTGATCTTGTGGTCGCCCAGCTTCCAGGTGAAGTCGCCCTTGAAACCGCGACGCCAATAGGTGAACGGATACAACCTGGTACTGGTAGTGGTGAGACCGATGTTTTTGTGCACCTGGGTCACCGGATCGACTTCCACCACATATGGCAGATTGGTGCCTGAGGTCGAGGTGGGACTCAGCGAAGACTGGCTGAGGTAGCCGCCCATCAGCCGCAGGCTCATGTCGTCATTGATCTGCCAGTGGTAGTTGCCGATCAGGAACTGGTTCTTGACCTGGCTCGATGTCCAGCCGGCGTACTTGCCCTGCGATGACGGGTCATAGTCGCGCGTCAGCCGATACTGGTTGTTGAAGGTGTTCTTCCAGTCACGGTTGCCTACCACGTTGAGCGACTGGTCGGCATTGATGTTCCAGGTGAGGTTGAGCAGGCCGTTCTTGTCGCGGTTGGCCGTGTCGGTATGCCGTGTCTGCGAGTTGCTTTCGCTGGTATTGGCCGGCGAGTTGCCCAGCATGGCGAAGAAGAACAGCTTGTCCTTCACCAGTGCGCCCGACGCCCACAGGTACTGATTGGCGACGTTGGCGCTATGGGTGTTGGAGGAACTGAAGTGGTAGTAATCACCATCCTTCGTGTACGAGTCGGGCATGCGCGGGTTGAACCATGACGTGCCCGGCGTGAAGTACAGCGAATAGCCCGCCTGGAAACGATTGGTGCCCTGGCGCACGGTGGAGGCAATCGTGCCACCGGTGGTGCTGGTCCAGCTCACACCGGCATTGGCGCTCAGCACCTGGGTCGAGCTGATCGCCTCGGCCGGCAGGTAGGTGGCGCCCAACCCCTGATAGTCGTAGGTGCTGTCGAATTCGTTGTAGTAGTAGCGGTTCTCGGCCGGACTGGCACCGCCCATCTGGACCAGCCCGGTGGTCTGGTTGTCGTACTTCACCTTGGAGCTCAGCAGCGCAACGCTCTCGGGACCACGCCCGGTCGGCAGCTGGTTGACCACGCTCATGCTGTAGTTGTTGGAGAACTCCGGTGTGCTCACATCGATCGGTATCACTTCCGTCTCGGTGGTCCGCCCGGTTACACGGATCGCGCCGAGGTTGGTGGCAGCCGCCGATCCTGCGGCGGAAGCGGTAATGCTGGAGAGCGCCGGCACCGCGGTCTGCACGTTCGCGCTTACCGTGACGGTGCGGGTGCCAATGGTGCTGCCGTCCTGCGACACGGAGACGGTGTACTTGCCGGGATTGAGGCCGCTCACGTTGTAGCGCCCATCACTGTCCGGATGCAGTTCGCGGTGGTAGCCAGTGGCCGGGTTGGTTACCTCGAGCGTGACATGGCTGCCGCCAGGCTCCTTGCCATACAGACCGCCGGTGATCGACTGCGCCTGGGCGACATTCGCACCAAGCGCCACCAGCAACCCCATGGCGAGCATGGTTCGCCTGAAACCACCAGCCTTGCCTCTCTCGCTTGCCTTGCTTCCAGCTTCTTGATGCCCGACAACAGTCAGGAATTCACTGCTCTTGCCTTCGACGGCAAAACCGCCATTCTTTTCAGCACGCATTGATTGCCCCTCACGTAGTTCGTTATCGCCCTGCGCAGAAATGACATCTCCCCTCTGCTACAGGCGGTTGTGGTTACCCGTGGAAACGCCTCCTGCCCACGAACTTGTTTGCACCCTCATCAAAATTTCGACACAAGCGTCTCCGCCGGACCGGTTGGTGGTCCGGTTTTGACTCACTGCTTTTCAGTCAAGCCAGGCGGCGCACTCGAACCTGAGAGAGCAACGCCTCAACCGCCCGCCGTTCGACGAAACCGGTTTCCTCACCTTGCGCATTGGCAGCGCCGCAAGCGACGCCCAGGCGCAAGGTTTCTTCCAAATTCATGCTCCGCGCCATGCCAACCGTCATGCCGGCAAGCAGGCAGTCACCCGAGCCCACCGTGTTGCGCACGTGTGTCAGCTCGATCGCGGCATGCCAGATACCGTTCGCATCGGCAGCCATCGCGCCCAGCGCGCCCATCGTCACTACCGGCATCGCGACGCCGCGCGCATGCAGTTCGCGAACCGCGTCCACGGCCGCAACTAGATCGCCGATAGGACGACCGAGCAGCTCAGTGATCTCGTCGCGGTTGGGCTTGACCAGAAATGGTTGAGCCTGCACGGCGTGCTGCAGCAGCTCGCCACCGGCGTCGACCAGGCAACGTTTGCCTGCGTCACGCACATGTGCGGCCAGCTCGGCATAGGTGGTCGGCGCAAAACCGCGCGGCAGGCTGCCGGACAGCACGATCAGATCGCTGTCATCGACGCCGCGCCGGAACGCCCGCAGCAGTGCCTCCTGCTGTGTGCTGTCCAGCAGCGGGCCTTGGCCGAGAATTTCGGTGATCTGCCCGTTCGCGTCCTGCAACGCGATGCAGGTGCGCAGGCCGTCGGTGACCTCGATGCCGTGGAACAGCACGCCGCGCTCGCACATCAGCCGACCGATCATGTTGCGGTGGGCCGGGTCGACCAGGCCGACCAGCTGCACGCGCTCGCCCAGCGCGGCGATCGTCTGCGCCACGTGCAGGCCCTTGCCGCCGGGGTACGCCTGTTCGTCGAGGGCGCGACTGACTTCGCCGGGACGCAGCGCATCCAGCCGGATGAACCGGTCGATCGCCGTGTTGAAGCCGATGACCGTGATCACCGCGCGTTTTCCAGCAGGGTGTCCACTTCCGACACGCCGGCCTGGCCGGCCGTACCGCCGGTGCGTCGCGTGGAGAGGCTGCCGCAGGCACTGCCCCAGCGCATGCAGTCATGCAGTGACTCGCCGCGCAGCCACGCATGCAGAAAACCGGCGTCGAACGAATCACCGGCGCCGGTGCTGTCGACCGGGTTGACGGCAAACGCCGGCACTTCGAGCAACCGTCCCTGATCCAGGCTGGCACAACCGAGTTGTCCGCGCTTCACCACGGTTTGGGTGCGTCCGTTGTGCAGCGCGTGCAGACCATCAAGCACCCGCTCACGACCCGTGATGGCTGCCAGCTCCATCTCGTTGGGCAGGAACAGGTCGACTTCCTCCAGCGTGCCCAGCAGATCGGACGCCCAGGTTTGTTCTGGATCGAAACCAGGATCGAGCGAGGTGCTCAGACCGGCGGCATGCGCACGCGCGAACAGCGCGCGGCAATCGGGCCGCAGCGCACGCTGCAGGTAGTACGAGGAAACATGCAGATGATCGGCACCGGCCAGCAATGCGTCGTCCACTTCGTCCGCACGCAACGCGGCGATCGCGCCGGGGAACGTCACCAGCGCGCGATCCTGCGGCGTCGACAGCGAGACGGTGACGCCGGTGCGCAAGGTCGCATCCGGCTGCACCGCGGCGACGTCGATGCCCGCGGCACGCAGCGCATCGAGACAATAGGCGCCCCAGCTGTCGGCACCGAGCTTGCCGCGGAACGCCACGGAATTGCCCAGCCGGGCCAGCCCCATCGCACAGATCATCGAGGAGCTGCCGGGCGTCATGCAGAAGTCGTCGGCCAGCACCTCGCGGCCCGGCGCGGGCAACGCATGGCAATGCTTGAAGACCAGATCGACGTTGATTTCACCGACGACCAGGATGCGCTTCATGCGCCCTCTCCATGCCCATTTTTCGAGCTGCGCTCGCTGTGCATCGGAAAGTGCTCGACCACGCGGGTGAGTACGCCTTGCGACGGCGTGTCCGGCTTGCCGCCCAGTTCCAGGCAACGGAAGAACGCGAGCAGCTGCCCCACCGCCACATCCGCCAGCAGCGGCAATGCATCGTCTGTCGCATCCAGGCCAGCCAGCTCCACCGCCACGTCGTGGGGGCCCATCACATCGGTCGGGATGCGCTCGCCTACCAGCACCCGGGTCATACCCAGCTGCTTGCGTGACAGTTCGCGCAGCAGGTCGAGTTCGTAGGCGCGCACCGCCGGATCCGGCGACAGGAAGCCGACTACCAGGGTCCGCTCATCCAGACTGGACATCGGCCCATGGCGCAAACCGAGATAAGTCTCCGACATGGTGACCACCGCGCCACCGCTCATTTCCAGCATCTTCAGCGCAGACTCGTGGGCAGCGCCGAGCGCACCGCCGCTGCCGAGATAGACGACGTTGCTGAACTCGCTGCGGGCGATCGTCCCGAGCGCATCAGCCTGCTCGTCGAAGACGTGCTGCACGCTGTGGGCCAGCCGGTTCACCGCGGCGATCGCTTCGTTGCTTTCGCGTTGAACCAGACCGAAACCGGCCAGCAACAGATTGGTGAAGCTGCTGGTCATCACCAGGCTGCGGTCATTGGTGCGCTCATCCAGCACCAGTACAGTGACCCGCGGATCGTGGCGATAGCTGGTGGCGAGCTTGCCGTTGGCGTTGCAGGTGATCACCAGATGGCGATAGTCGGGGGCATCCGCCAACAGGCGATCCACCACGCCGCAGCTTTCCGGGCTGTCGCCCGAACGCGCCAGCGAAATCAGCAAACCGGCATCCGGCGGTAGCACACTGCGCCAATGCGTGAGCAAGCTGCCCGCGGCGATGGCCTGGGTCGGGATACCCAAGCCGAGCTGCAGGCTGGGCGCCAGGCATTCGCCGATATACATCGAGCTGCCCGAACCGGTCAGCACGACATGGCTCGGACGCGGTGCCAACACTGCCTGCAATGGCTCGCGCAGCGACGACTGGCACAGCAGGTCGGCCGTACCCAGCCAGGTCGTCGGCTGTTGCAGAATCTCGCGCAGGGTGTGGACATAGCCGCGCGCCTGCTGCTCCGCCAATGGAGCCGCAAGCAGCGCATCCAGTGCTATCAAATCTTTCGTTTGCTTGCCTAATTTTGACATTTTGCCAAATTCGATTGAATATGAAAGTATGTAGCTTCTGACCCGAGAGTATTCGAAATGAAACAAAACTTGCAAGAGGTTTCGAACACCGGCAGCCAACTGTCCCGGCTCGCCCTGTCCCACGGCAAGCGCACCCGCCTGTGGCGCCTGTTGTACGGCTCGGGTCCGCGCAACGGCAGCCTGCTGGTGCTGCCGCTGGACCAGGGACTGGAGCATGGTCCCACCGATTTCTTTCCCCACCCACCGGCTGTCGATCCGGGCTACCAGTTTGAGCTCGCCGCGGCCGGGGGTTTTTCTGCCATCGCGCTGGGCATTGGCCTGGCCGAGAAGTACATGACCGAGTACTGCGGCCGGGTGCCGCTGATCCTCAAGCTCAACGGCAAGACCAATATCGCCAGCGACGCCGAGGCCACCTCGCCGCTGTTCGCCTCGGTCGAGGATGCAGTGCGCCTCGGTGCCGACGCGGTCGGCTACACCATGTACGTGGGTTCACCGCGCCAGCACGACGAGTTCCGCCAGTTCGAGAAGGTGCGCCAGGATTGCGAGCGCTACGGCATGCCGCTGGTGATGTGGGCGTACCCGCGTGGCAGCGCCGTCAACGCCAAGGGCGGCACGAATACCCTGTATGCGCAGGATTACGCCGCCCGCGTCGCGCTGGAAATGGGTGCCGATATCGTCAAGCTGCACGAGCCCAACGACAGCGTGGCCAATGTGCCAGCGCCTTACGACACGCTGCAGGAAGATGCCGGTGCCCGCTGCGCCCGCGTGGTGCGTTCGGCCGGCCGCACGATGGTGCTGTTCTCCGGTGGCGAGAAGAACGACGATGATGCGGCGGTACTGCGCAAGGTCGAGTTCTACATGCAGTCCGGCGCCAATGGCGTGATGTTCGGTCGCAACATGTGGCTGCGCCCGTTCGATCAGGCGGTAGCGCTGACGCGGCAGGTGCATGACATCATGGCGAAATATCCGCGCTGAGCAGGTGAGGCAGGCCGTTCGATGAGTCACAGCTCCTCCAAGTCACCGCAGCGGCTGATGCAGGCCGGCTGCCTCTGCTGCGCGCCGCCCACCGGCGCCGGTACGGTCAAGGTCGAAAGCAGCAAGAATCCGCTGCAGACCCAGCCGGACGCCGGCAAGAGCGATCTGCGACTGAAGGACTTCCGACCGCGCAGCATGCTGCATGTGCCGCAGACGCGCATCGAGCGTCCGCGCTTTCCGGTGATCGACGTGCACGCGCACCTGACCTGGTCCAGCAACGTGCGCAACGGCATCTCGGTGGGCGAAGAGGTCACCCTGTTCGCCCAGCCCGAGGACCTGCTGCCGGTAATGGATCGCAAGGGCGTGCGCACGTTGGTGAACCTCACCGGCGGCGTCGGTGCCGGGCTGGAGAAGAGCATCCGCAGCTTCGACCAGGCCGCGCCGGGACGCTTTCTCACGCTGACCGAACCGTCGTACGAGCACTTCCCCGAGCCGAACTATGCACAACTGCAGGGCGACGCGATCGCGCACGCCAAACGGGTCGGCGCGCGCGGACTGAAACTGCTGAAGACACTGGGTCTGTATCTGCGCGAACGGATCGACGAAGGTCCGCTGGTCGCGGTGGACGACCGTCGCTTCGATCCGATGTGGGAGGCCTGCGCTGCCTACGACATGCCGGTGTTCCTGCACGTCTCCGATCCGGAGGCGTTCTTCCTGCCCACCGACGCGAACAACGAGCGCTACGAGGAACTGGCCAACCATCCGGACTGGTCGTTCTACGGCCCGGAGTTTCCCGGCAACGCGGAGCTGCTCGCCGCGCGCGATCGCCTGATCGCGCGCCATCCGAAGACCACCTTCGCGCTGCTGCATGTGGGTAACAATGCCGAGAACCTCGCGGCGGTCGCCGCCTGCCTGGACCACTTTCCGAATACCGTGATCGACATCAGCGCCCGCGTCGGCGAACTCGGTCGCCAGCCGCGCATCGCGCAGCGCTTCTTCGATCGCTACCAGGACCGCATTCTGTTCGGCACCGATGCGGTGCCCTCGCCGTATGGCGACGACGTGCCGCAGCAGCTGTTCGGCGACGAGCTGTACGAGATCTACTACCGTTTTCTGGAAACCGAGGACGAGTACTTCGATTACGCGCCGGCGCCGACGCCACCGCAGGGACGCTGGTCGATCTACGGGCTCGGCTTGTCGGACGAAGTGCTGCGCAAGGTTTATCATGACAATGCCGCCCGACTTCTGAATATCGACCCATGAGTGAAACGACCCGTGAGTGAAGCTCCGATCGCCTCCCGCCGCCTGCTGGTCGAAGAACGCCGCCGCCTGATCGTGGATCTGGTGGGACAACAGGGCCGCGCCACGGTGGAAGAACTGGCGACCCGCTTCGGCACGTCCACCGTCACGATCCGCGCCGACCTGGACGCACTCGCGCGCAGCTCGGCGATCGCCCGCTCGCACGGCGGCGCCTTGCCGGTTGCGTCGGCGACCCACGACACACCGCTCAACATCAAGGAAACCCGCTGGCACGCGCAGAAGCTGCGCATCGGCCAAGCCGCGGCCAAGATGATCCAGGACGGCGAGACGATCATTCTCGACTCCGGCTCGACCACGGTGGAGATCGCCCGGCAGATCCGCCAGATGAAATTCGAATCGCTGACCGTGATCACCAACGCGCTGAATATCGCGATGGAATTGACCGGCATGCCGCAGATCCGCGTGATGATGCTGGGCGGCCTGTTGCGCCAGACCTCGTATTCGCTGGTGGGTCCGGATGCCGAGCAGGCACTGGCGAAACTCTCCGCCGACCGGCTGTTCCTCGGCGTCGACGGACTCGATCCCGAAGTCGGCGTGACCACGCCGGACCCGCTGGAGGCGGCCTTGAACGCACTGATGATCCGTGTCTCGCGCCAGACCATCGCCGTGCTCGACGCCAGCAAGCTGGGTCAACGCAGCCTGTCGGTGATCACACCGATAAAGAACCTCGACATGGTGATCAGCGACAGCAGCGCCCCGGCCGAAACCGTCAAAGCGCTGCGTGATGCCGGCGTACAGGTCGTGCTGGTCTGACCTCAGCGAGCGTCGTCAGAAGTCCAGGCGAAAACTCGCCGTCGCCATCTTCGCCTGCTGGCGCTGCCCCAGATACTGGTCGTAGCCAAGCTGCAGGCTGGCACGCGACGTCATGCGCCAATCCAGCGTGGTGCCGAATACGCCGCCATAGCGCGACACGCCAATGCCGTCGACCGGTGCGAACTGGTTGATCCCGCTGAAGCTGGCGTCGAAAACTTCGCCGCGCACGCCGAACGATTGCTGCCACAACATGTGCGCCTGCAGGCTGAGGCTGGCGCCGTCGGCCAGCGTCCAGTCCTGCGTGGCGCGCAACCCCGCGCCGGCCTGCCATCGTGCCGCGCTCTGTGCTCCCGATTTCAGGCCGAAGCCATACGCGCCGATCTCGTTGAAACCGTCACGCCGGAGTTGGGCATACTGCAGGTTCACGTACGGCGTGAGCTGCGTGCGGCCCAGCGCCAGGCGGTAGCCGCTTTCGCCATAAGCCACGCCGTAACGACCGTTGCCATCGCTGGCCACACCGGTGAACTGATCGCCAAGTTCCAGTTGGCGTCGCATGCTTTCGCGATAACTGCCGATGCCGAAACGGCCCATCGTGTACCACGAACCCCGGATCACGCCGCCATACAACATACCCTCCAGTGCGTGGCTGTGACCCTGATCCGCGCTTTCGGCCAGGCGGCCCAGGCCGTGGCTCTGGCTCAGCGCATAGCCGGCGATGCCGTTGCTGCCGATACGATAATCCTGCCCGACCAGCCAGCCGCTGAGGTCATAGCCGACGTTGCTGTAGCCATTGCGCGACATGTCGCCGTGATAACCGAGGCTCTGCGTCCAGCCCCCGGCCTTCGGTGCATCAAGCAGGCTGTCGAAACGGTCGGACAAAGCGCGCGTGCCCGCGTCGATCGCCTCGAACGTCATCGCCGCGCTGGCAGCATGCAGCTGCCCGGTCAGGCTCTCCAGCGAATGCTGCATGACCTCGGTGGAAACGGCGTGTTGCAGACTCGCGGCTCCGGCGATGAAGCCCGCGCTGGCTGGTGCGCCGTTGGCGGCCCCCTGCAACTGGCTATTGATCTGCTCGAACGCGCTCTGCGTGCGCTGCGCGGCGCCGAAACTGGCGGCGGTGTACGGCAGCCCTTGGACCTGGCTCAGGTTTACCTGCTGCACGTTGAGCCAGGCGCTGTTGGCGTCGTAGTTCACGGTGGCGGTCAGCGCCACGCTGGGCGCCGTGCCCAGGGCCGAAAAAGTGCCAGTGAGGCCGCCATAGGCGCTCAACACCGTCGTGTGCGAGTTGAGCGTGTAATTGGAATTGGCGCCGTACACATAGAGGTCGCCGCCGGACAAGGTGGCCGTGCCGTTCACGTACAGCTGCGACCCCAGCGATACCGCCAATCGCCCGTTGCCTTGCTGCACGTAGTTGCCGCTTACACTGGCGTTGACCTGGTTCACCACAAGCACACCGGCGTTGGTCACATTGTTGCTGATCGTTATCCCACTGGGGTTTGCGGGCGTTGCGGCAGACACCAGCGTGCCCTGCGCGCCAATCTCAACAGGGCTGCTCAAAGAGAACACGGCAAGCGTGCCGCCCTGCACCTGAGTGAGGCCTGTGTAACTTTCCCCGGTATCGAGGGTGAGCGTGCCCGGCCCCTGCTTGATCAGCCCGCCTGCGCCGGAAATCGCGTTGTTCCAGCTCGAGGTGCCGCTGAAATTCACCGTGACATCGCCCCAGTCGAATTTCGCTGGTCCGTTGACCGCCTTGAACGCATCCAGCATGCCGTAACCGAAGGTGGTATCGGGACCGGGCGCGCCAAGGTCATGTGCGGTGCCGAGCAGGGTCTGCCGCACCAGGTCATTGCTGAAATACGGATAGGCCTGCCACACCAGTGCGGCCGCACCGGATACCTCCGGCGCCGCGAACGAGGTGCCGCTGACGGCCCAGTAAGTCTGGCTGCCGGTGGTGGTGGCGTTTTTGTCGAGGACGACCACGTCACCTGGCGCCGCGAGGCAGTAATTCATCGCCTTGCCGCAGGCATTCGAGTAGCTGGCAAGCTGGGTCGGGTGATTGCTGTCGACGGCTACCGCGACCAGCCAGCCAGCTGCCAGTTGCGGCGCCAGACTGGGCAGCGCGGCGATGTCGCTGGGATCGCTCCTGGAATCGTTGCCGGCGGCGAACACGACCAGACCGCCATGCTGCACCACGAAGGGCTCGTAAGCCTGGGCGAAGGCCTGGTTGATCGAGGCGTTGGTGGTATCCCAATAGATACCGCCCCAGGAGTTGTTCATCACTTGCACGCCGGCCGTGATCAGGGCCGGATTGAGCGTCTGCGCGAAGAAGTCGGCATCGGCGGCGGTCACTGCATTCCCCTGACCTGACCCATCGTCTTTCGGCTCGACATCGCTGATGATGCGCGCGGAAACCAGCGACGCCCCCGGTGCGACGCCGCCGGGAAACTGTGCAAACGGCGTACCTGCAGCTATCTCCGACACCCAGGTGCCGTGGCCGACCACATCGTCGATAGCCGTGTTGTTGCTGGCCGGATCGACATAGATCAATTCCTGCGTGACGCGCCCGGCCAGAGTCGGGTGATTGCGCATGATGCCGCTGTCGACCACGCCGATGGTCACTCCGGCGCCGGTATAGCCCAGACCGTGTGCTCCATTGGCATTAGTGAGCGCGAGCTGGGCATCCAGCGGCGGCTGGCTGGTCGTCGTGGTCGGGGGTGGCGATGCAGGTGCCGCCGGCGGGGTCGTTGGCCTGACGTTGCCACCGCCGCCGCCGCAAGCGCTTAGACCCAGCGCCATCGCCACCAGCCACGCCATGTCACGATGCCGCAACCCCGAGTCAAACGCCTTCATCACGCACCCCTCATCGCGATCAATTCCTGCATCGCCGAAGCAGTGATCCGCGCGATACACCCCTGGTGCTCATCTTGGCACAACGAAAATCCAATGAACCAGGGCGTAAGTCGCAGCCCAGCACGAAATGGTCGTCGTTTGCCGAGGTCCGCGACGGGCTGCGATAATCCGCCGGTTATCGGTCAGGCGTTCGCGCCCCTTCAGTCTTCAAGCGGAGTTATCCATGTCGGATGTCAGCGTAGTCATCGTCGGCGCCAAGCGCACGGCCATCGGATCCTTCCTCGGCCAGTTCACCGGCGTTCCCACCCCGAAACTCGGCGCCACCGCCATCCGCGCCGCACTGGAGCAATCCGGCGTTGCCCCCGCTGATGTCAGCGAGGTGATCATGGGCTGTGTGCTGCCGGCCAACCTGGGCCAGGCACCGGCACGTCAGGCTTCGCTGGGTGCCGACCTTCCGGCCAGCACCGGCTGCACCACGATCAACAAGGTGTGCGGTTCGGGCATGAAGGCGATCATGCTGGGTCATGATCTGATCAAGGCTGGCTCGGCGACTGTCGTGGTCGCTGGCGGCATGGAATCGATGACCAACGCGCCGCACATGGTCAACGCACGCACCGGTATCCGCTACGGTGACGGCACCTTGGTCGACCACATGGCGTGGGACGGCCTGACCAATCCGTACGACGGCAAGGCCATGGGTGTGTTTGGTGAGCTGTGCGCCGACAAGTACCACTTCACCCGCGAGGATCAAGACGCGTTCGCGATCGAGTCGGTCAAGCGCGCGCAAGCGGCGCAGCAGAACGGCGCGTTCGCCGGCGAGATCGTTCCCGTAACCGTGAGCGGCCGCAAGGGCGATGTGCTGGTGGATACCGACGAGCAGCCGGGTCGCTCCGATATCGCCAAGATCCCGACCCTGAAGGCGGCCTTCCGCAAGGAGAACGGCACTATCACCGCGGCCAGCTCATCCAGCATTTCCGATGGCGCTGCTGCCTTGGTGCTGCTGTCGGCCGATGACGCGAACAAGCGCGGACTGAAGCCGCTGGCGCGCATCGTCGCGCATGCCACTCACTCGCAGGAACCGGAATGGTTCACCACTGCACCGGTGGGCGCGATCCAGAAGGTGCTGGACAAGGCCGGCTGGAAGGTGGCCGATGTCGACCTGTTCGAAATCAATGAGGCGTTTGCGGTGGTCGCGATGACACCGATGAAGGAACTCGGCATCGCGCACGAGAAGCTCAACGTCAACGGGGGTGCCTGTGCGCTGGGTCACCCGATCGGCGCCAGCGGTGCCCGTCTGGTGGTGACCTTGCTCAACGCATTGAAAACGCATGGCCTCAAACGCGGCATTGCCAGCCTGTGCATCGGTGGCGGAGAAGCGACCGCCATCGCTGTGGAGTGCCTCGACTGACTAGGCTCATCAATATTCGATCGTTTCATGTCTTTCACATGACGGCTGGCTAAATCGGTTTTTAATACGCGCTGAAGCGCTATTATAAAAAAGTGGCGCAATTTCCACGAAAGCGTTATTAATACACGGCCAAACGGCATTCCACGGCAAAGGAGATTCACCATGAAGTTTACGCGTACCCTACTCGCCGCCGCGCTCGTCGCGCTGTTGGCGGCATGCAGCAATGGCGCGCAGGATTCCGCGCAGGACGCCCAGAAGTCGGCTGATACCGCTCAGCAAGCTGCCGATACGGCGCAGCAGGCCGCGGCTCAGGCTCCGACCACGGCGACCGAGCAGGCTGCCACCCAGGCTGCCACTGCGGCTTCCGCAGCAGGTCAGGCTGCTTCCCAGGCTGCCACTGCAGCTTCTGCTGCCACCCCGGCTGCGGCTTCCACCGCTCCTGGCGCCATGGAGCAGGCCAAGGACGCTGCCGGCAACGCTGCTGATGCTGCCAGCAAGGCTGCCACAGCTGCGAAAGACGCTGCCAGCAACGCGAAAGACGCTGCTGACAAAGCCAAGGACGCCATGAAGGGTCATTGATCCTTTAGTGGTTTCCAGAACAACGGCCGCCTAGTGCGGCCGTTTTTTTTCGTCCACTGATCGTTCCCCCAACTGGCGATTTTGGTCGCGGCCCGACGCCCGCTATCATCCGAGGTTTCGCCGTGCCGGCGACCCGCACCCGTGAGTCCACATCCATGAGCGTCATCGCCTCGCAGATCGATCCTCGTTCACCCGACTTCCAGGCCAGCAGCGCGCAATTGCGTGCAGTGGTTGACGACCTGCAGCGCGAACTGGTCCGCAGTGCGGAAGGTGGCGGCGCCAAGGCACGAGAGAAACACGTGGCCCGCGGCAAACTGCTGCCGCGTGAACGCATCCGCGCCCTGCTCGATCCCGGCTCGCCGTTCCTCGAACTGTCGCCACTGGCTGCGCACGGCATGTACGACGACGCGGCGCCGGCCGCCGGCTTGATCACCGGCATCGGCCGCGTCAACGGCATTGAGGTCGTGGTCGTCGCCAACGATGCAACGGTCAAGGGCGGCACCTATTTCCCGATCACGGTGAAGAAGCATCTCCGTGCACAGGAAGTGGCGTTGGAAAACTGCCTGCCCTGCGTCTACCTGGTCGACTCCGGCGGCGCCTTCCTGCCGCTGCAGGACGAGGTGTTCCCGGACAAGGAACACTTCGGCCGGATCTTCTACAACCAGGCACGGATGTCGTCGCTCAACATTCCGCAAATCGCGGTAGTGATGGGCTCATGCACCGCCGGCGGCGCCTACGTGCCGGCGATGAGCGACGAGACGATCATCGTGCGCGAGCAGGGCACGATCTTTCTCGGCGGTCCACCGCTGGTGAAGGCGGCCACCGGTGAAGTGGTGGATGCCGAGACACTCGGTGGTGCGGACGTCCATACGTCCATCTCCGGCGTGGCCGACCACTATGCCGAGAACGATGCCCACGCGCTTTCGATCGCCCGCGACATAGTTGCCCACCTCAACCGCAGCAAGGAGATGCCGCTTGTGCTGCGCACGCCGGTCGAGCCGAAATATCCCGCCGATGAGCTGTATGGCGTGATTCCGCAGGACACCCGCCGCCCGTTCGACATCCGCGAGGTGATCGCGCGGATCGTCGACGGTTCCGAGTTCCACGAGTTCAAGGCACGCTACGGCAAGACGCTGGTTTGCGGTTTCGCGCATATCCACGGCTATCCGGTCGGCATCGTTGCCAACAACGGCATCCTGTTCGCCGAGAGTGCCCTCAAAGGAGCGCACTTCATCGAACTGTGCAACCAGCGCAACGTGCCGCTGGTGTTCCTGCAGAACATCACCGGCTTCATGGTCGGCAAGAAATACGAGCAGGCCGGCATCGCCAAGGATGGTGCCAAGATGGTCACCGCGGTGGCCTGCTCGCACGTGCCGAAGTTCACTGTGGTGATCGGCGGCAGTTTCGGTGCCGGCAACTACGCCATGTGCGGCCGCGCCTACGGCGCCCGCTTTCTGTGGATGTGGCCGAACGCACGCATTTCCGTGATGGGCGGCGAGCAGGCCGGGGCGGTGCTGGCCACGGTCAAGCGCGAAGGCATCGAGGCGCGCGGCGGCGAGTGGTCGGCCGGCGAGGAAGAGGCGTTCAAGGCACCGATCCGCGACCAGTATGAGCGCCAGGGCCATCCGTATTACGCCAGTGCACGACTGTGGGACGACGGCATCATCGATCCGGTCGACACCCGTCGCGTGCTGGGGCTGGCAATCTCCGCATCGATGAATGCCCCGATCGAGCCGCAGCGTTATGGCGTATTTCGCATGTAGCGTCGATGTGGGCGCGCGGTTTCTTCATCACCCGCATCGCGCCGCCCGGAGGCTTCAGTCAATGTGCCGGATCCGCGTGGGCAGTCGCCGATGGACTGACTCGCGCCGGAGGAGCATCGCCATGGATCAGCTTCGCCCCGACCCACAGCGCCACTAGGGTGAATACATAGAACACCAACTGCATGCCTGCGGGTTGTGCGTCGTAGCCGATCAGGATGTGTGCGGTTTGTCCCGGCAACGAACCGTTGCCGAGCAGCCACGCACTATCCCACAGCGGCTGGCTCAGGGCCGGCAGCAGATCGGCCTGGATCAGATAGCGCGCGGCAGTCGAAGCCAGCCCCGCGGCCAGCAATACCAGCATGGCGTTGGTGACACGAAAGAAGTGCCGCATCGGAATACGCAGCAAACCTGCGTACAGCGCAAAACCGAACGCCGCACCGGCCACTACCCCGATCGATAGTCCGGACCACAAATGCTCAGCGCCGCCTGCGCGCATGCCGTACAGGAACAGCACGATCTCCGACCCCTCGCGCAGCACCGCCAGCGCCACCACGGCCAGCAACAGCCACAGCGAGCTTGCGCCACTCAACACCGCGCTGCCCATCGCCTGCATCTGTCGCCCCAGCTCACGTCCATGGCTGGACATCCACAGCACGTGCCAGCCGATCATCAGCACTGCCGCCAGCAAAATGCCGGCGTTGAACAACTCCTGGCCGATCCCGCTGAACGCCGCGGCCAGCAACCCGGCCGACCAAGCCACCAGCACCGCACCAGTTGCCCCAAGTGCGATGCCGCCACCGATATACAAGCCACGCTTCGCCACCCCACGAGTGGCAGCCGCCACCACGCTGACGATCAACGCCGCTTCCAGCACTTCCCGAAACACCAGCAATGCCACAGCCCACATATGCCTACTCCACGATCAAGCTGCCCTGCGCGGTGGGCTGATGAAAATCGCCATAGAAGCCGTAGCGACCTGGCTTGAATGGGCCAATGAACAGGCTCATGCGACTGTTCGGCATCACGATCTTCTCGGCGGGAAAATCGTTGCTTTCGAACTCCTCCGGGGAGGGATCCTGATTGATTACTTCCAGCCTGATGCGGGTATGCGCCGGAATGTGCAGGACACTGGGTTGATAGCGATGATCCTTGAGTACCAGCGTGTAGCTGGGCGCCTCGGCGGCGCTGACAAGCAGCGGCAGCAGGGCGAGCACCATGGGCGGCAGACGTTTCATGGGATATTCCGTATCAAAAAATACCAGCAAATGATACGCATTCTCATCAAATGAATGCAAGTAGTCCCTCGCCGGCGACCTTCCGATGCAGGCTGTTCTTTCCAAGCGGCAAGCCGCACGATCTTTTTAGCAGGCGCGGGCCAGCGCACTTTTGTCTTGAGTCAGGCCGCTCGGTATCGCAACACCCGACCGCACCGCTGGTGGCTCAGCCCTGCGGATCCACGCCGCGCAGTCGCACGTCGTTCGGCAACATGTCGGTGCGCTTCACACTGGCCTCGCGCTGCGACTCGAAGAAGCGCTGCACCTGCTGGCACACGGCCATGGTGTTTTCGCGGGCGATCGCCGAGACCAGGAACCATGGCTGGGTCCAGTTCAATTCGGCGATGATCCTCTCCGCTGTTGCCTGGCGCTCATCCTCAGCCAGCATGTCGGCCTTGTTCAGCACCAGCCAGCGCGGGCGCTCGAGCAGCTCCGGATTGAATTTCTCCAGCTCCAGCTCGATTGCGCGTACCTGCGCGGCCACGTCGGAACCGTCGATCGGCGCGATATCGACCAGGTGCAGCAGCAGACTGGTGCGAGCCACGTGACGCAGGAACTGGATGCCCAGTCCGGCGCCCTCGGAAGCACCTTCGATCAGGCCGGGAATGTCGGCGATCACGAAGCTCGAATCGGTGCCCAGGCTGACCACGCCCAGATTAGGAACCAGTGTGGTGAACGGATAATCCGCCACCCGCGGCGTAGCCGCGGAAACCGCCCGGATGAAAGTGGACTTGCCGGCGTTCGGAAAACCAAGCAGACCGACGTCGGCCAGCAGGCGCAATTCGAGCTTCAGCTCGCGCGCATCGCCCGGCGTACCCGGTGTGGCCTTGCGCGGCGCACGGTTCACCGAGGTCTTGAAATGGATATTGCCCAGACCACCCTTGCCACCCTGTGCCACCAGCATGCGCTGACCGTGGCCGGTGAGGTCGCCGATCACCTCGTCGGTATCGACATTGGTGATCATGGTGCCAACCGGCACGCGAATCGTGGTGTCATCGCCGCCCTTGCCGTACATCTGGCTACCCATGCCGTTCTGTCCGCGCTGCGCCTTGAAGCTGCGCTGGTGACGGAAATCGACCAGGGTGTTGAGGCCTTCGTCGGCGACCAGCCAGACCGAACCGCCATAGCCGCCATCACCGCCGTCGGGACCACCGAACGGGATGAATTTCTCGCGGCGGAAGCTGATGCAGCCATTGCCGCCGTCACCGGCCTGGACTTTGATATTGGCTTCGTCGACGAATTTCATGGTGTGGATCCGGCACTCTGGAATAACTGAAAAAGGATAACCGAGTGGCTCCTTCACAAAACAAAAGCCCCGCCGAAGCGGGGCCTTCGCTATCGCATCGCGCTGGGCTTACGCCTGCACGACGTCGACGAAACGGCGATTCTTGTCGCCGCGAACTGCAAACTTGACGGTACCGTCAATCAGCGCGAACAGCGTGTGGTCACGACCAAGACCGACACCGGTGCCCGGATGGAACTGGGTACCGCGCTGACGCACGATGATGTTGCCGGCTTCGATGGCCTGGCCACCGTAGATCTTCACGCCCAGGTATTTCGGGTTCGAATCGCGACCGTTGCGGCTGGAACCTACGCCTTTTTTATGTGCCATGACTCAATGCTCCAGTGCTCAGGCGTTGATGCCTGTGATCTCGATTTCGGTGAAATGCTGACGGTGACCCTGCTGACGCTTGTAGTGCTTGCGGCGGCGGAATTTGATGATGCGGATCTTGTCGGCACGGCCGTGCTTGCGAACGGTGGCGCTGACGGTGGCGCCTTCGACAACCGGCGCACCAACGGTGACCGATTCGCCGGAACCGACCAGCAACACCTGGTCGAAGCTGATGGTGGCGCCTTCTTCGGCGGTCAACAGCTCCACACGCAGGACGTCGCCCTGCATGACACGGTACTGCTTGCCACCAGTCTTGATGACTGCGTAACTCATGGGAATGCCCTTCTGTCGTTATTCTCTTGGGTATCGCCATGACCCATTCAGGTCTGGCGAACTGCGGATTATAACGACCAGCCTGCGCGCTGGTCAAATACTGACCACGCCAAACCCGTCACCCGGCCTGGATCGCCGTCGGCCGGGGGTTGCGGGCCTTAATGGCCGGACTTCGGCACCGGCTGCGGCGCGCTGGCTGCCGTGCTGGCCGGGCAGCGTCCCTGGGCGTCCAGGGTACCGTTCTGCTGTAGCTGCCGGACCATCGCCTGGCCGCGCTCACGACCCCATTGCTGACCGATTTTCATGCCTTCGGCCATGGTCAGCGGCATCTCGGTGATCACCTTCTGGCCTAGAGGCGACTGGTAGAACTTCAGCAGGCCGGCGACATCCTCGGCGGTGAAATGGCTCTGGTAGATCGGCACCATGCGGCCCAGCAGCTCGTGAGCGGTGTTGGCGTCGATGAAGCCCTGCCAGTAGGACGCCGGCACACACGGTGCCGCCTGCCCCATCAGCCCGGTGATCTGTGACCCCATCTGCATCATCCTCTGATCCATATGAAGCACCTCAAACAACTGCCTCACCTGTGCCTCGCTCGGCGGCGCCATCGCCGCGACGGCCTGACTCGACGTACCCAAGGCCAGTACAACACTTGCCGCAATCCCGATCCATTTGCGCATGGCGATCTCTCCCATCAAGCCATCTGGCAACCGCCGGGATGGCGGCTGGCTCCGCATTAAGCCATAGCCACCGCAGCAAGCGGAACCGCGGCGTTGCAGATTCGCCGCTTTGTTTCAATGAACTATCGAAACTCCTTGGTATAGTAAAGGTTCCCCCCCATATCCCGGCGTCATGGACACTATTCGAATCCGCGGCGCACGCACGCACAATCTCAAGAACATCGACCTCGACCTGCCACGCGACAAACTGATCGTGATCACCGGCCTGTCCGGCTCCGGCAAGTCCTCGCTGGCCTTCGACACGATCTACGCCGAAGGCCAGCGCCGCTACGTCGAGTCGCTGTCGGCATACGCGCGGCAATTCCTGTCGATGATGGAAAAGCCCGACGTCGACCATATCGAAGGTCTGTCTCCGGCCATTTCGATCGAGCAGAAATCCACTTCGCACAACCCGCGCTCCACCGTGGGCACGATCACCGAGGTGTACGACTACCTGCGCCTGCTGTATGCCCGCGTCGGCACGCCACGCTGCCCCGACCACGGCATTCCGCTGGAGGCGCAAACCGTCAGTCAGATGGTCGACACCACGCTGGCGCTGGATCCGGAAAAGCGCCTCATGCTGCTGGCACCGGTGATCCGCGAGCGCAAGGGCGAGCACGTGCAGGTGTTCGACCAACTGCGGGCGCAGGGTTTCGTGCGGGCCCGCGTCGACGGCACCGTGTTCGATCTCGACGCCGTGCCACCGTTGACGCTGCGCCAGAAGCACACCATCGAAGTGGTGATCGACCGCTTCCGTCCGCGCGACGACATCAAGCAGCGGCTGGCCGAATCGTTCGAGACAGCACTGCGTCTCGGCGACGGGCTGGTGATTCTGGCCGACATGGATGGTGGCCCCGAGCAGATGCTGTCCTCGCGCTATTCCTGCCCGGTCTGTGACTACTCGCTACCGGAACTGGAGCCGCGGTTGTTTTCGTTCAACTCGCCGGTGGGCGCCTGCCCGTCCTGCGATGGCCTGGGCGTGACCCAGGTGTTCGACGCGGCGCGCGTGGTCGGCCATCCCGAGTTGCCGCTGTCCAACGGCGCGGTGCGCGGCTGGGACCGCCGCAACGCGCACTACTTCCAGCTGATCCTGTCACTGGCGGCGCACTACGGGTTTGACGTAGACACGCCGTGGCACAAGCTTCCCGCGGACGTCCAGAAGGCCATACTTTACGGCAGCGGCAAGGACAAGATCGCATTCCGCTACATCACCGAACGCGGTGGCAAGGTCACCCGCGAGCATCCGTTCGAAGGCATCCTGCCGAACCTGGAACGGCGCTACAAGGAAACCGAATCCGCCGCCGTGCGCGAGGAACTCGCCAAGTACATCAGCGACCAGCCTTGCCCGGACTGCGGAGGTCAGCGACTGAACCGCTCGGCGCGCAACGTGTTCGTCGCCGACCACGCGCTGCCCTCGCTGACCCATCGCTCAATCGATGCCGCACTGGCGTTTTTCGCCGATCTCAAGCTCACCGGCTGGCGCGGCGAGATCGCGGTGAAGATCGTCAAGGAGATTCGTGAGCGACTGACATTCCTCAACGACGTCGGCCTGAACTACCTCACCCTGGATCGTCAGGCTGACTCGCTGTCCGGCGGCGAGGCGCAGCGCATCCGGCTCGCCTCGCAGATCGGCGCCGGCCTGGTCGGCGTGATGTACGTGCTGGACGAACCCTCGATCGGCCTGCATCAGCGCGACAACGAACGCCTGCTTGGCACGCTCACGCGCCTGCGCGACCTCGGCAACACGGTGATCGTGGTCGAGCACGACGAGGACGCCATCCGCATGGCCGACCACGTGCTCGATATCGGCCCCGGTGCCGGCGTGCACGGCGGCGAGATCGTGGCGCAGGGCACGGTGCAGGACATGCTCGATTCGCCACACTCGGTCACTGGCCAGTTCCTGTCCGGCGCGCGCGCGATTGAAGTGCCGGCCGTACGCCGCCAGCCCGCCGACGCCGATGCATGGCTGCATCTGAAAGGCGCCAGCGGCAACAACCTGAAGCATGTCGATCTGGCCATTCCGGCCGGCCTGTTCACCTGCGTCACCGGCGTGTCCGGCTCGGGCAAGTCGACCCTGGTCAATGACACCCTGTTCCGCCTCGCCGCCACCGAGTTGAATGGTGCCGGCACCCAGCCCGCGCCGTACAAGTCCGTAGCCGGCATGGACCTGTTCGACAAGGTCGTCGATATCGACCAGTCGCCGATCGGCCGCACGCCACGCTCCAACCCGGCCACCTACACCGGCCTGTTCACCCCGCTGCGCGAGATGTTCGCGCAGGTGCCGGAAGCGCGTTCGCGCGGCTATACGCCGGGCCGCTTCAGCTTCAACGTGCGCGGCGGCCGCTGCGAGGCCTGCGAAGGCGACGGCATGATCAAGGTGGAGATGCATTTCCTGCCCGACGTGTACGTGCCCTGCGACGTCTGTCATGGCAAGCGCTACAACCGCGAGACGCTGGAGATCCTGTACAAGGGACACACGATTGCCGACGTGCTCGGCATGACGGTGGAAGATGCGCTGAAGCTGTTCGAGAACGTGCCGACCATTGCGCGCAAGCTCGACACTTTGCGTGCCGTCGGTCTCGACTACATCAAGCTCGGCCAGAGCGCGACCACGCTGTCCGGTGGCGAAGCGCAGCGTGTGAAGCTGTCCAAGGAGCTGTCCAAGCGCGACACCGGCCGCACCCTGTACATCCTCGACGAACCCACCACCGGCCTGCACTTCCACGACATCGAGCAACTGCTCGACGTGCTGCACCAGCTGGTCGACCAGGGCAACACCGTGGTGGTGATCGAACACAACCTCGACGTGATCAAGACCGCCGACTGGGTCGTCGATCTCGGTCCCGAAGGTGGCGCGGGCGGCGGTCGCATCCTGGTCGCCGGCACCCCGGAAACCGTGGCGGCCAGCGCCGAATCGCATACCGGCCATTTCCTGGCACCGCACCTGAAACCGGCCAAGCCGAAAAAGCCTGGCACCGCCAAGCGCGTCAAGGCCGCCACCAAGCACATCGCCTCGGCCGACAAGTACAAGCCGATGCGCGGAAGCGGGAAGAAGAAAAGTTCATGAGTCCACGCAAGTCCACGACGCACGCCACGTCCGCCGCCACTCCGGTTGCGAACGATGCCACCGGGATCACGCCGAAAGCCGGCAGCGATACGCCGTTGTACGTCGCCTCGCTCGGCGTGCGCTGGCGCGACCTCGACGCGTTCAACCACGTCAACAATTCCAATTACCTCACCTATCTGGAGGAGGCCCGGCTGCAGTGGCTCAGCCACGTGCCCGGACCGTGGTTCGACGATCACGCGATGCCGGTGATGGCCGCCAGCCAGATCAACTACCGCCGCCCCATCGCTTGGCCAGCGCAGTTGCAGGTGCAGCTGTTCTGCGAGCGGGTGGGCAACAGCTCGATGACCATCGCGCATCGGGTGATCGACGCCGAACATCCTGATCAGCCGTATTGCGACGGTCACGTGGTGATGGTGTGGATGGACCCGGCCAGCGGCAAGCCGGTGCCGTTGCCCGAAGCGATACGCGTTGCCACCGCCTAGCCTGATAGCCCGCTCATGCGCGCCGCAGCTGCCCGTACTTCGTTCATGCTCAGCCCGAGCGGATTCGAGACGATCACCGGTGCACGCCATGCATGGCGCTTCCGGCCGCACTTCCACACCGGCGACGAAATCGTGCAGATGCTGGCGGGCCGGGCGCGGCTGCGTCTTCCCACGACCTGCCGGGAGGTTGTCGCTGGGGACACCATCGTGGTGCCCGCTGGGATGATCCACCGCTTCGAGCCGGTGGATGGCAGCGGCTGGGCCTTCACCTCACGCTTCGTGCGACCCGCCACGAAGAACACCTCGACGACCGATAGCTCCCGCAACGCACTGGGCGCACAGGCCAGAGCGCTGCTGGCCGGACGCCCTTCGCTGCACACCGACGTGGAGGCGCTCGCGCAGGCGTGCGCGGTTTCCGCCGGCCATCTGGCGCGCGCGTTCCACCGCGAAACCGGCACCAGTCTGCACAATTTTCACGTCCTGCTGACCCTGCACAAGGCCAAGGCGTTGTTGCGCAAACAGGTACCTATCATCGATGCAGCACTCGACGCGGGTTTCTATGACCAGGCCCATCTCAACCGCGAATTCGTGAAGACGTTCGGCATGACTCCCGCCGCTTTCCGCGCAGGTTGGGCGATCGCCGCCTAAGCATCCTCCGGCTCGAGTTCCAGCGCCATGTACAACGTGCCTGGCACCGGATTGTCGTAATACGGCGCCACCGGACGAAAACCCAGCGCAGCGTAAAGTTGCCGGGCCGCCTGCATCGAGGCCAGGGTGTCCAGCAGCACGCGCACGTAGCCGGCCCGGGACGCCCAGGCGATCACTGTCTCGGCCAGTCGCCGCCCCAGCGCCTGTCCACGCGCCGCGGGCCGCACGTAGAGACGCTTGATCTCGCACACACCCGGCTGCGACCAGGGTCGCAACGCCACGCAACCCAGCACCGATCCCGCGCCATCGCCCGCGATCAGGATCACGCCCCGTGGCGGCGCGTACTTGCCGGGCAGTTGCGCCAGTTCCGCGCCCACGTCCTGGAAGGAGAGATCGATGCCGAGGCTGTCGATGTATTCCATGAAAAGCTCGCGCACGAGTTCGGTGTCGTCCGGCAGGCGGGCAGGTGTGATATCGATCGTCGAGGATGCGGGCATGTTCGGGCCACCTGCAGGGAATCATCGTGCCACGATAGTGAATCCATGCTGCAGGTGCTTGGACAGTCCTGACCCAGACACCGGCGTGGATGCCGACACTCTTCGGTCCGCAGTGATGCCATCGACGCACGGCATGCACGGGCCGTCGCTATGATGGCGTTCCGGTCCCTACGATGGAATGCGCCTCATGGCGACAGCACATCGCCCCGCCCTTGCCCTCGCCTGCCTCGCCGCTCTGGCCAGCGCCACCGCACATGCCGCCGACACCACCTCGCTCACCCTGTACCGCAGCGACAGTGCGGCGCTGTACGCCAGCAACGGCGGCGGCAATGTGGATGACGGCTATGCGGTGGTGCGCGAGCAGCGTGCGCTGACCCTGGCTGCCGGCACGCACGATGTGGTGATCGGCGACCTGCCCGGCTTCCTCGATCCCGAAGCGCTGGCCCTGGGCTTTCCGGGCGGCGATGCCAAGGTGATCTCGCAACGGCTGTTGCTGGCGCAGGGCGCGAACGCGGCCTTGACCGGATTGACCGGTCATACCGTGGACGTGCTCGGCGCCGGTGGCCTGCCGCTGGCCAGCGGCACCTTGCTGCGGGCGGGTGATGGCCTGCTGGTGCGCGACAACAACGGCAATACCACCCTGGTCAGCAACTATGCGGCCGTGCGCACCAGCGGTGCGGACTTCCCGACCGGTGCCAGCCTGAGCCTGCGCGTGGAGGCCGCACGCGCAGGCCAGACCAGGGCCGTGCTCAGCTATCCCACCTCCGGTCTCGGCTGGCGCGCCGCCTACGTGGCGACGCTGCAATCCGGCCCGGCCTGTCGCATGCAGTTCGAATCGCGCGCCAGCATCGCCAATCGCAGCGGCCGCGACTGGCGCGATGCGCAGCTGACCCTGATCGCCGGCGAGCCGAACATGGCCAAGGAATCAGCGCCACGCCCGATGATGGCGACGGCGCGTGGCTTCAATGCCAAGGCCGCGAGTGCCGACATGCCGCAGCAGGACAGCATCGGCGACTACCGCAGCTACGCCCTGCCCGCGGCGGTCGACCTGCCCGACGGCAGCGTCAGTCAGGTGCCGCTGTACGCGAGCCGCGCACTGGATTGCGAGCGTACCGCGCTGTACGAAAACGGCAGCAGTTACCAGCCGCAGCAGCCGATCCTGAACCGGGATTTCAGCCAGGGCGGCGGCAGCGCGATCATCAGCACCCTGAAGTTGAAGGCATTCGACAGCCTGCCGGCCGGCTATCTGCGCGTGCTCACCGCCGACCGCAACGGCACGCCACAGTTCATCGGCGAAGGCCGCATCAACGACACCCCGAAAGGCAGCGACGCGACCATCACGCTGGGGACCGCCTTTGACCTGCGCGCCGAGCGCACGCGTACCAGCTTCAGCGTGGACAAGGCCGGCCGCACCATGGACGAAGCGTTCCGCATCGACCTCAGCAATGCGGGCGACAGCGCGCGCACGGTAACCGTGCGCGAACACCCGTCGCGCTGGCGGCAGTGGACGCTGACTTCCTCCAGCAGCAAGCCCAGCCAGCAGACCCCGGACACGCTGGAATTCCGCATCGAGGTGCCGGCCAACGGCAAGGCCACGCTGGGCTATGCCGTGCGTTACAGCTGGACCGATACCGACAATCCTCAACCGTAAATCATCCGCGCCGGAGTTTTCCATGCTCAACATCACCAACCACGACAACGCCATCCGCGAGATCCAGCTGGCACGACCGCCGGTCAACGCGCTGAACCTGGAACTGCTGCGCGCGCTGCATGCTGCCATTGATAACAGTGTGCGCGAAGGCGTGCGTGGCATCGTGCTGTCCGGCACGCAGGGACTGTTCTCCGCCGGCGTCGACGTGCCGGCGCTGCTGGCGCGCGATCGCACTGGCGTACTCGAGTACTGGCGCGAATTTTTCTCGTTGTGCGGCACCCTGGCCCGCTCGCCGGTTCCACTGGTCGCCGCAATCACCGGTCACAGCCCGGCCGGCGGCGCGGTACTGGCACTGTTCTGCGATTACCGGGTGATGGCCGAAGGCCCGTACCGCATCGGCCTGAACGAAGTGCAGGTGGGGCTGATCGTGCCCGAGGCGATCCAGCTCGCGTTGCGCCGCGTGGTTGGCACCTACCGCGCCGAACGGTTGCTGGTTTCCGGCGCCATGATCGATGCGGCCCAGGCACTGGCCTGCGGCTTCGTCGACGAACTCACCGGCGTCGACCAGGTCACCACGCGCTCACTGCACTGGCTGGGTGAATTGCTGGCGTTGCCGGCGCACGCGATGCTCGCCACCCGCACGCTGGCGCGTGCCGACCTCGCCGAGGCTTACGCCGATCTCGATGCTTTGCCGCTGGAAGACTTCACTGATGCGTTCTTCCATCCGCAGACGCAGGCGGTGCTGCAGCAGCTGGTGGCGCGACTGAAAGAGAAAAAATGATCACGTTGCAGGAGCCCGCTGGCGGGCTTCTGCGAGATCAGCCCTTGGCGACCGGCCGCGCCGGATCACTGACCCAGCCGCTCCACGATGGCGCGTACAGTTGTGAACCATGCAACCCGGCATGCTCCATCGCCAACAGGTTGTGGCAGGCAGTGACGCCGGAGCCGCACATATGCACCACCTGCGATGGTGGAGTCGAACCGATCACAGCAGTGAATTCCTCACGCAATTGCGCAGCCGGCTTGAAGCGCCCGTCGTTGCCGAGGTTGTCGGCAAACGGTCGGTTCAGCGCACCAGGCACATGGCCCCCGATCCGATCCAGCGGCTCGACGTCGCCGCGATAGCGCGGTGCCGCACGTGCGTCCAGCAACTGGCGCGACGCGCCGCCCAGCAGCGCGGCATGATCAAGCAGCACCTGGCTCGCGTCGTAACGGAGAGAAACTTGCGTGGCGGTTCGCGCGGTGGCCGCACCGGACTCGGCTGGCAAGCCCGCCGCCAGCCACGCGGCATAGCCGCCATCGAGTACGGCCGCCTCGCGCACGCCGACCAGTCGCAACAGCCACCACAGCCGTGCCGCGGCCAGCGCGCCACTGCCGGCGTCATAACTCACCACCTGCATGCCTGCCTGCCAGCCCCAGCGCGACAATAATGCGTTGAACGCCGGCTCCAGCGGCAACGGATGCCTGCCCAGGCCTTCGGCCTGACGCGACAGATCGGACAGGTCGTGATCGAGGCTGGCGAACACGGCGCCGGGAATATGGCCGTCCAGATAATCGCGGCTTCCCTTGCCCGGATCGGCCAGATCGAAACGGCAATCGACGATCAGCACCTCGTGCGGCGGCAACGCAGCGAGTTCCGCGGCGTCGATCAAGGTGGCTTTCAGCGTCATGTGCGTCCCATCCTCTGCAGCAGGTTGAACAGCATCGCGGCGGTGGCGCCCCAGATGCGATGACCGCCATGGACGAACTCCACCATCGGTCGCTGATGGCCACGGAACTCCATGGTGTAGCGGCGCAGGTTCGCCGGTTCCAGCAGGAAGGCCAGCGGCACCTCGAATACTTCTGCCACCTCGTCCGGCGCCGGGTATAGCTGTGCCTGGGCCGCGATCTTCGCCACCACCGGCGTGATGCAGAAACCGCTGATGGTCTCGAAGCAGTCCAGGTAGCCGAGCGGCGTCACCAGGGCGCGATCGAGGCCAATCTCCTCCTCGCTCTCGCGCAAGGCGGTGGTCAGTGCATTGCCGTCGGCCGGCTCACTACGGCCACCGGGAAACGCCACCTGACCGGCATGCGACTGCAGATGATCGGTGCGCACGGTGAGCACCAGCCGCGGCTGCACACCCTCGCGAAAACCGAGCAACACGGCCGCCGGCTGACGCTGCGAGTTGCCAAGCAGCTCGGTCATGTCCGCGTGATTCCAGCCCGGCCCACTCGGTGGCACCGACAACGGCAGCAGCGCGTTGATTACTGTCTCCATCACGACACTTCACGACTCGGCAGGATCACCTGCATGACATGCAGCCGCTCCGCATCGCTCATCGCGCGCCAGCGGCCGATCTCCTCACCGGTGCGCTGGCAGCCCACGCAATAACCACGCCCGTCCAGCCGGCAGATGCCGATGCAGGGGGTCAGCGGGAGCGATGCGGCGGGGTTCGAGGCGTTCGACATGCTCCGGCATGTTACCACCGGCCTTGATCAGGGCTTGTCGGTCGGGGACTTGATGTCGAGCAGTTCGATCTCGAATACCAGCGCCTCGTTCGGGCCGATCCGCGGCAACATGCCGTCTCCGCCATAAGCCAGCTGTGGCGGAATCACCACCTTCCAGCGATCGCCTATGTGCATGCGCGGGATCACGTCCTGCCAGCCGCGAATGACACCGTTCACCGGAAAACTCACCGGCGCGCCGTGCGCCCAGGTGCTGTCGAATTCGGTGCCGTCGATCAGCATGCCGCGATAGTTCACGGTCACCACGCTGGTCACTGTGGGACTGACCGTGCCGGAACCCCGACTCAACACGGCGTACTGGATACCCGAGGGCAATTGCACCACGCCGGGCTGCTGCCGGTTGCGCGCCATGAAGTCGGCACTCTTGCGCGCATTGGCGGCGGCGATGCGTTTGAACTCGGCCAGCGCATCGGCGTGCATCTGCTGATCGAGTCGCTGCAGTTGCAGGCGCATGTCCTGCATCGACACGCTCGGATGACGTTTGGCGTAGGCGTCCTGGATCGCACGCAACAGCATGGGTATGTCAACGTCCGGCTTGCCGTCCGCAAACTGGCTGCCGATCTGGTAGCCGATCGCATACGACAACTTCGCCTTGTCGGGCCTCACCGGGGCAGCTGTTGCCGGCACAGGGCTCTGCGCATGCACCACGCCGCCCAGCAACAGCAGCATGCCGAGCAACCCGCCACGCACATGTGTCATGCCTTTCTCCACCGGGCCTTCCCTATCTCGACATTCGATCCTGACGGATCATCCTAAGCGCTTCGCCGGCTTCGTGCAGCGATGGTGCTTGTGGCTTGAGAAACCCTGCAGTGACAAAGGTTCCCGCTGCTACCATCGCGGTCTTGCATCCATCGGGAGCCGCTCATGGCCTATCGCAACCTGGAAATCAGCAAACGCGGTGCGGTGCGCACCATCATCGTCAACCGCCCCGACAAGCTCAACGCGCTGAACCGCGACACGCTCAACGAGTTGACCCTGGCATTTGCGCAGGCCGCGCAAGATGACGCCGTGCGCGCCGTGGTGCTGACCGGCGCCGGCGAGAAAGCCTTTGTCGCTGGCGCCGATATCGCCGAAATGAACGGCTATACGTCGGTGCAGGCGCAGGGCTTCTCGCGCACCGGCCAGCGCCTGATGAGCTCGATCGAGCGGCTCGGCAAGCCGGTGGTCGCGCGCATCCAGGGCTTCGCGCTCGGCGGCGGCATGGAACTGGCGATGGCCTGCCATTTGCGTGTGGCCAGCGAGAAGGCGAAGTTCGGTCAGCCGGAAATCAACCTCGGCCTGATCCCCGGCTTCGGCGGCACCCAGCGCCTGCTGCGTCTGGCTGGTCGCGGCGCCGCGCTGGAGTTGTGCCTGACTGGCGCACCGATCACTGCGCAACGTGCGTACGAGTTGGGTATCGTCACCCGCGTGGTCGCGCCGGAGGCGTTGGACGACGCGGTGAACGCCCTGGCCGACCAGCTCGCTGCCGCCGCACCGCTGGCCGCCGCCGGCATTCTCGAAGCCGTGCTGCAGGGTGGCGAGACCGCGATCGACCAAGGTCTGGAGTTCGAGACTCAGGGTTTCGCGCTGGCGTTCTCCACCGAGGACATGCGCGAAGGCACCAGTGCATTCCTCGAAAAACGTAAGGCTGCCTTCAAGGGACTCTGAACAAACAAAAGCCAGGGCTTCATATCTGATTTCGATCGCTGCTGGACGCAGCGATCAGCGCCCACCGCCAACAAACTTCTTCTCGCCCGCCGTCACCGACAGCTTCAGCCGATTCTCCGGAGGTGCCAGCGGACACACCACGTGCGGCGTGATCGCGCAGGGCGGGTTCTGCGCGAGATTGAAATCCAGCAGCACCCTGCCGTTCTTCGGCGCCGCGGCATACAGGAACCGCGCACCACCATAGGTCAGCTTGCCGGCCGTGCGATCGGTGAACACGAAAAACAACTGGCCATCCTCGTCGAGCGGCAACAGTTCGTAGGTGTGTCCGTCGCGCTGGAACACCGCCTTGCCGGCGATCGGCGTATCGCTCTCGGTGCCGGTGACATAGGCCATCTTCAGCGCATGCGGCTTCTCGAACGGTACCCAGTCCGCCTCGATCCGCCATGACGGATCGACCGGGAAATAATCGAAGCCCGGGAAATGCGTACGCAGCGGCGCGTCGTTGTCTTTCACCCGCAGGCCACGCTGCCTGCCGTTCTCGACCACATACAGATAGCTGCTGCCAAAACTCACGCGGGTAGGCTGCTGTTTGCCCGTATCGCCTTGCGTGCGCAGCTCGCTGGTCGACACCGTCGCCGGCTGGCCATCCACGCGAATGCCATGCGTTTCGATCAGGTGCAGGCTCACCCGCCCATGCGTATCCAGATTCAGCACACCCAGATGCGCTGGTGCAGCAGGAACCTGGAAGCGGTTGTCCGCCGCGCTGCCTACCGTGTTGTCGCCGGGTAACAACCAGCCCGAGGCGGTGAGCGCCAGATAGCCGTCAGGACGTTTCAGCTCATCGACACGCTCGATGCGTGCTCTGGCCACCGAACCGCCATAGTCAACCGGCGTGGTGGCGGACGCATCGAATGACGCCAACAGCGTCAGCGCGATAGCCGCGCACCACTCAGTGGTGCGAGCCACGGTAGCTCTTCTCGCCCGCGGTCACGCGCAGGTCCAGCCGGTTTTCCGGCGGCGCCAGCGGACAGGTGGCGAACGGCGTGAACGCGCACGGCGGGTTGTACGCCTTGTTGAAATCCAGCACGACCTTGCCGTCCTTCGGCGGGTCGATGTACAGGAAGCGCGCGGCACCGTAGGTTTCCTTGCCGCTGGTGCGGTCGGCGAACACGATGAAGTACTGCGTGTCGCCCGGCTCCTCGATCACCGGCAGGATCTCGAAATGCTTGCCGTCGCGCGTGAACTCCAGCTTGCCCGGCACCGGATACTTGTCGATGGTGCCGATCACCGAACCCATTTCCAGCGTCTCGCCCGGCGCGGCCGGCACCCAGGTCGCCTCGATCCGCCACGATGGATCGATCGGGAACGAATCGATGCCGAGGAAGTGCTTGCGACTGGGCGCGTCGCTGTCCTTGACGCGCAGCCCCTTGCGGCCATCGCGGTTGATCACGTAGAAGCTCGCGGTGCCGAATCTCACCGTCGTTGGCGTGGCGGTACCGGCCTTCGTGTCATCGATCAGCGTGGCCTCGCGCACCGGCTTGCCGTCGATCAATGCACCACTGTCACTGGCCAGCACGAGATGCACGTCGCCGTTGCCGGCCAGGTTCGCCACACCGAGATGCGCGGGGCCGGCCTTCAGCACGATGTCGTTGTCGGACGCGCTGCCGATGCGATTGGCCCCATCCTTCAACCATTCCAGACCGATCAGGCTCAGCCAGCCGTTCGGCGCCGTCAGCCGCTCGACCCGACCGGCGTGCCATTGCTCGATGCTTTGCTTGTAATTGTCAGTATCGGTGGCATGCACGGCAGCAACTCCCAGAATGGCGGCGGCAATAAACAGGCTGGTACGGATCATCGGTATCTCCAGCGAAACGGTTTTCGAATGGCACGTCAACGACCGCGCATGAACAACTTGTCGAGCTCGGCCAGACTCAACTGGATCCAGGTTGGACGGCCATGATTGCATTGTCCGGAACGCTCGGTCGCTTCCATCTCGCGCAGCAGCGCATTCATTTCGGGGATGGTCAGCCGCCGTCCGGCACGCACCGAGCCATGGCAGGCCATGGTAGAGAGCAGCTCGTTCTCGAGCTCCTGCAGACGCCGCGAGCTGCCGTGCTGGGCCAGTTCGGACAGCACGTCGCGACTGAGTTGGCTGACATCGGCACCTTCCAGCAACGCAGGAATACGCCGCACCACGACCGCCGCCGGGCCGCTGCGCGACAGCTCCAGACCCCACTCGGCCAGTGCCTCGGCGTGCTCCTCCGCGGCGGCCGCTTCCTTCGCGCTGACGGCAATGCCGAGCGGCACCAGCAGCATCTGCGAGCGCAGGTTGCTGCAGGCGCGGCCGGACTTCAGTTTTTCGTAGGTGATCCGTTCGTGCGCCGCATGCATGTCGACCAGCACCATGCCATGCGCATTCTCGGCCAGCACGAAGATGCTCTTCAGCTGCGCGATCGCGAAGCCTAGCGGTGGTGTCTCACCCTCTTCCGCCATCGGCATTGGTACGGATGAAGCCACTGTCGACGATGATTCGCCGAGCAAAGCGGCATAACCGACCAATGGCGCATCACGCACGCCCAGGTTCAAACGGTTCTGACTGAACTGGCTCGGCCATGCCGTTGCCGGGGATGCTGTGGAAACGGCATACGGACTACCCGACAGCGGTGCCGGCTCGGTCGTCGGCAAAGTGCTCATTCCGGCCCGCGTCTGCGCCAGCGCCTCATGCAGGGTTCGGAACAGGAAGTCGTGCACCAGCCGTTGCTCGCGGAAACGCACCTCGTGCTTGGCCGGATGCACGTTTACATCCACCCCGGCCGGATCGAGCTCCAGATACAAAACGAACGCCGCATGGCGGCCGTGGAACAGCACGTCGGCATACGCCTGACGCACTGCATGGGCGACGATACGATCGCGCACCAGCCGACCGTTGACATAGAAATATTGCGAGTCGGCCTGCGCGCGCGATGCGGTCGGCAGACCGACCCAACCGGACAGATGCAGCCCGGCCATCGCGTGATCGATGCGCAGGCTCTGTGCCGGAAACTCTTCACCGAGTACTTCGGCCACGCGTTGCAACGCAGCCTGCTCGTCGCGAGCCGCCTTCCAGATGCGCACCGGCTTGCCGTTGTGACTGAGTCGGAATTCCACCGAGCCGCGCGCCAGTGCCAGCGATTTCAGCAGGTCGTCGATATGCGCGAATTCGGTGCGCTCGGCGCGCATGAATTTCCGCCGCGCCGGCACGTTGTAGAACAGGTCGCGCACTTCGGCGCTGGTACCTTGCGGATGCTGCGCCGGCCGCGCCGCCTGCAGCTTGCCGCCATCGACTTCGATGCGGAACGCGGCGTCCTGGTCGCGTGCACGCGAGGTCAGTGCGAAACGCGATACCGACGATACCGAGGCCAGCGCCTCGCCGCGGAAACCCATGCTGGCGACGTGTTCCAGATCGTCGAAGCTGCCGATCTTGCTGGTCGCGTGCGAAGCCACCGCCAGCGGCAGCTCATCGACATGGATGCCACCACCGTCGTCACGTACGCGGATCAGGCGGGCGCCACCTGCTTCGATGTCCACGTCGATGCGGGTGGCACCGGCGTCAAGGCTGTTCTCGACCAGCTCCTTGACCACCGAAGACGGCCGTTCGATGACCTCGCCGGCGGCGATCTGGTTGATGAGTTCGGGAGGAAGCAGGCGGATCACGGTCATCAGCGAACTTTAGCAGCGAACGACCACGAAGCCGTCGCGTCAGCGCGATGCCGACCGGATGAGATCAACCGGTCGGAATGGCCAGCATGGTGCCAGCACGCACCGTATCGGTACTCAGCTGGTTGGCGCTCTTCAGCGCACCGATACTGACGCCGTACTGGCGGGCAATGCTGCGCAGGCTTTCACCCGGGCCGACCCGATGCAGATCACGTACGCCGGCATCTGCAGGTGGTGCCGGATTGCCGGCTTGTGCGACACGGCTGGTGCTGACCGGTTTCGCGGCAGGGCTCTTGTCGACATTGGCCGGCTTGCTCGAAGCGAGCTCGACACCATTGCCGTTGCGACGTGCAGCCTGCGCCGCGAACCAGGTGCCCGGCGGCGGCGTCGACTCGAAATAGTTCTTCACCCCGCCCATCACCGCTTCGGCGAGCTGTTTCTGGTGTGCCGGATCGCGCAGCTTGCGCTCCTCGGCCGGATTGCTGATGAATGCAGTCTCGACCAGGATCGACGGCACGTCCGGCGAGCGCAGCACCACGAAGTTCGCCCGTTCGACATAGCCACGATGGGTCGGCCCGAGCATGCCCAGCGCCTTCAGTACATTGCCGGCGACCATGTCGCTCGCCTGCATTGCCCAACCCTGCTGAAGATCCAGCAGGACCTTGGCCAGACCGTCGTCCTTGTCGTCCAGCGTGATGCCGCCGATCAGGTCGGCGCGGTTCTCGCTATCGGCGAGCCAGCGCGCGGCCGTGCTGGTCTTGCCGCGCGGCGACAGCACCCACACCGACGAGCCCTTGGCATCATCGCTGGTGAAGGCGTCGGCGTGAATCGACACGAACAGGTCCGCATTGTTTTCGCGGGCGATGCGATAGCGTTGCGTGAGCGGAATGAAGTAATCGCTGTCGCGCGTCAGCACCGCTTTCATGCCCGGCTGGCGATTGATTTCCGCCGCAAGGTTGCGCGCCACGGCCAGCGTGACATTCTTCTCCAGCGTGCCACCGGGACCGTGCGAACCGGGATCCTTGCCGCCATGGCCGGCATCGATCGCCACCACCACGGCGCGCTGGCCGTTGAGCATGGCCGCGGCCTGCTCGGTGGCGACGCGGCTGCTGCGGCTTGGATTGCTGTACCTGGGAACCTCGACCGGCGCGGGAGCCTCTGATGCAGGTGCAGCCGGGACAGTTTCGGCAACGCTGGCGCGGTCACTCTTGCCGTCATTGCCTGGATAGAGATCCAGCACCAGACGATAATCCGTACCATTGGCCGGCTTGAGCACAAAGCTCTTCAGGCGACTGTCCGGATCGACTTTGGCGGTCAGCTGCAGATGGTCACCGATTCGGGCGTGGCTCATGCCCTGAAACAGGCCTTGTGCGGTCGGATTGGAAAAATCGTGACTCACGCCGCCGTCGGAAAAATCGACCACGAGCTGCCCGTTTTTCTGGCTGACCGTGTAATGCGGCGGACCGGAGACATCGAGGACCACGCGGGTGTAATCCGGGCCGGCCCAGACTCGCGCATCCTTCAGATCAGCCGCCTGTGCAGCACACAACGGGGCGACCGCCATGATTGCGACGGCAACAAATCCACCCAGATTGTTCAGGTAGCCCCTCATGAGCCGCATTGAAACGCAGTCGATCACCGAATGCAAGCAACTTTTTCCTTGATTATCCATAACCTGCGGACCATTCATTAGACGATATCAAGTTATCGACTGCAAGTCATGCATTCCGAACAGATCCTTGCCATATTGGCTGGATCGCCAATTTCCCAAAGGGAAATCAGTACTTAGCTACGTTCAAGCCAGTCGCGCGAGCAGCTCTTCGCCGCGCGCAGTGAAGGCACGCAGCAAGGCATGGCGGCCCTGATCGGCGTAATCCAGGCGGAACTCAAGGTCCGCTGCCGGCAACGCACCGGCGCCACGCTCGGGCCATTCCACCAGTACCAGCGCGGCCGGATCGGCCAGCGCGTCCAGACCCAGCCATTCCAGCTCGCCGGGATCGGCGATCCGGTACAGGTCCAGATGCCACGCCGGTCGACCCTCTGCCATGTAACCCTCGACCAGACTGTAGGTCGGGCTCTTGACCCGTTCGCCCACGCCGAGCGCGGTAAGCAAGGCACGCGCGAAGCTGGTCTTGCCGGCGCCGAGTGAGCCATGCAGGTAGAGCACCAGCCCGTCGTCCAGCACGTCCGCCACCCGTGCGGCCAGTGCGGCAGTGGCTGCCTCATCAGGCAATGACCATTCGCGCCCGGATTCGATATGTCCGGTCATGCATCACGCTCGCAGATCGATATGCCATTGCCCAACGCACGCAAGGGCGCCAGCAGGTCACTCGCCAGCAGCCCGCGTTCGCCCTGTTGCGCGGCACGATCACCAGCGCGCGCATGCAGACCCACGCCAAGGCAGGCGGCCTGCCATGCGTCGCAGCCCTGCGCCAGCAGCGCGGCGACAATGCCGGTGAGCAAGTCGCCCATGCCGCCGGAAGCCATGCCGGGGTTGCCCCACGGACAGACGTCCAGACGCCCATCCGGATCGGCGATCAGGCTGCCGGCGCCTTTCAGTACGACGATTGCGGCGTACCGCCTGGCCAGCACGCGCGCGGCCACAAAACGATCACGCTCGATTTCGCGGGTGGAAACGCCAAGCAAGCGCGCCGCCTCGCCCGGATGCGGCGTCAACACCGTCGGCGCCGTGAACTGGTGCGGTTCGCGCGCCAGCAGGTTCAGGCCATCGGCGTCGAGTACCAAGGGTTTGTTCGCGTCCAGCGCGGTCAGCCACAGCGCGTGGCCCCAAGCAGCCTGCCCCAGCCCCGGACCCAAGGCCAGCACACTGGCGCGTTCGATCAGCGGCGCCAGCGTCTGCGGACCATCGACGCCATGCACCATCAGTTCCGGCCGCGCAGCATTCAGCGCGAACACATGCTCCGCGCGTGTCGCCACGCTGACCAGACCGGCACCGGCGCGCAACGCCGACTCGCCAGCCAGCCGCGCCGCGCCAGCCATGCCGTGCTCGCCACCCATCACCAGCACATGGCCGTTGTCGCTCTTGTTGGCATAGCGTGCGCGCGGCGGCAGCGCCTCGGCCACCAGCAGCTGCGCATCGGGCGGCGTATCCGCGTACACGCTGTCGGGTACACCCAGGGTGGCCAGTTCGAGCACGCCGACCTGATCGGCAGCGCGCCCGGTATGCAGCCCGCGTTTGCCGGCGATGAAGGTGACCGTGACATCGGCACGGATCGCCGCACCGGGACAGTCGCCGCTGTCGGCATTCAGGCCACTGGGCACGTCCAGCGCCAGCACTGGCCGGCCACTGCGATTGATCCGCTCGATCAGTCGCGCCGCCACCGGCTCGGGCGCGCGATCGAGGCCGATGCCGTACAGCGCGTCCACATGCAGTTCGGCCGCGGGCAGCACGCCATCCGCGTCCCATAGCGACACCTTGCCACCGCTAGCTTCCCAAGCTGCACGCGCCAGCGCCGCGTCACCGTGCACCGTCGCACTCAGCGCCACCAGCTGAACCTGCAGCCCGGCTTCACGCGCCAGCACGCCCAACAGGAAACCGTCACCGCCATTGTTGCCGGGACCGCAATGAATGCAGACCCGCCGCAGCTGCGGCCAATGCCGGCGCAGGCTGTTCAACGCGGCGTTGGCCGCGCGACGCATCAGCTCCTGGCCCGAAATTCCCAGGGCTGCGAGCGCCGCGCCTTCCATCACGCGCAATTGCGCAACGGTATGGAGATCGCGACTGTACGGGTGTACTGGCATGCGTGAATTATAGGCACGGGCCGCCCCTACAATAGACGAATGTCCAGCACCGGCATCCGCAGCACGCCCGATTACGCCACCCTCGCCCGCGACATCAAACGCTGGGCGATCGAACTGGGCTTTGCCGAGGCCGGCATCAGCGGCACCGATCTGGGCGAAGACGAGCAGCATCTCGAGCGCTGGCTCAAGGATGGCCATCACGGCGAGATGGCATACATGGCCCGGCACGGCAGCCGGCGCGCGCGTCCGGCCGAACTGGAACCGGGTACGCAGCGGGTCATCTCGGTGCGCATGGATTACATCCCGCCCGGCACGGCCAACGCCTGGGACGTGCTGGAGGATGCCGAGGCCGGTTACGTGTCGCGCTACGCGCTCGGGCGCGACTATCACAAGCTGATGCGCAACCGCCTGCAGAAACTGGCCGAACGCATCCATGCGGTGGTCGGCGACTTCGGCTATCGCGCCTATGTGGACTCTGCGCCCGTGCTGGAAAAAGCCCTGGCGCGCAATGCGGGGTTGGGCTGGATCGGCAAACATACCGTGCTGATCAACCGCCGCGCCGGCTCGTATTTCTTTCTTGGCGAGCTGTATACCGACCTGCCGCTGCCAGTCGACACGCCGGCCAGCGCGCACTGCGGCAGTTGCAGCCGCTGCATCGAGATCTGTCCGACCCAGGCGATCCTCGGACCGTACCGGCTGGATGCGAAACGCTGCATCTCCTATCTCACGATCGAGCTCAAGGGCAGCATTCCGGAGGAGCTGCGCGCGCCGATGGGCAACCGCATCTTCGGTTGCGACGACTGCCAGCTGGTGTGTCCGTGGAACAAGTTCGCGCAGGAAACCGCCGAGCCGGATTTCGCGCCACGGCACAGCCTCGACGGCGCGAAACTGGTCGAGCTGTTTGCCTGGAGCGAGCAGGAATTCCTCAAGCGCACCGAAGGCATGGCGATCCGCCGCACCGGCTACGAGGGCTGGCTGCGCAATATCGCGGTGGCACTGGGCAATACGCCGCCGTCAACGGGCGTACGCGAAGCGCTCGACGCCCGCGTCAATCACCCTTCGGCGATCGTGCGCGAGCATGTGGCGTGGGCGCTGGCGAAACAGTCGCGCTGAACGCGGCGGCGTGAGTTCAGGCCGCAGCCATCTGCTTCGGAATCGAGCGGTTGGTGTGCGAGATGCCGTTTTTTGCATCGGCATAGACCAGGGTCGGCTGATACTGCTCCAGCTCGGCTTCATTCAACTGCACGAACGCGGCGATGATGATGATGTCGCCAGCCTGGGCGCTGCGCGCGGCACTGCCGTTGACCGAGATGATGCCCGAGCCTTCCTCGGCACGCAGGGCGTAGGTCACGAAGCGCTGGCCGCTGTTGACGTTCCAGGCGTGGATCTGCTCGTACTCGCGGATACCCGAGGCATCCAGCAGCAGACCGTCGATCGCGATCGAGCCTTCATAGTGCAGCTCGGCGTGGGTCACCGTGGCGCGATGGATCTTGGCCTTGAGCATGTTCAGGTGCATGACGTTCTTTCCCGCAGGACTCTGCAAAGTCGACGATTATCGAACTGATGACGCTGCACCGCAACATCATCAGTATCGACCGCGATATGCGGGCGCCTCAGTCGAACAGCAAGTTGTCGATCAGGCGGGTCTGGCCAAGGCGCGCCGCGATCAGTGCGATCAGGCCGTCGCGCTGGTCTTCGGCCGGTTCGGCCAGGTCCTCGGCACGGCGGATCACCGCGTAATCGGGCACAAACCCGGCACGGATCAGGCGCGCGGAAGCGGTCTGCTCGAGTGCCCGCCAGGGATGCCCCTTGCCCAGCAGCTCACGCATCTTCAGCAAGGTGTCGTGGATCAACGGCGCCCGCGCACGCTCGGCGACGGACAGATACTGGTTGCGCGAACTCAGCGCCAGGCCGTCGTCGGCACGCAAGGTGGGCGCGGCCATCACCATCACCGGCAACGACAGGTCACGCACCATCCGCTCGATCACCTTCAGCTGCTGGAAGTCCTTCTGGCCGAACACGGCCAGGTCCGGCTGCACCAGGTTGAACAGCTTGCACACCACGGTGGCCACGCCATCGAAATGCCCGGGGCGATGCGCACCCTCCAGTGTTTCGGTGATCTGCGGTACGCGCAGGTTGACGCTGTGCTCGGCGCCGAACGGATAGATCGTCGCCACGTCCGGCGCAAACAGCAGGTCGCAATCCTCCTCGGTCAGTGCCGTCTGATCCTGCAGCAAGGTGCGCGGATAGCGCTCGAAATCCTCGTTCGGACCGAACTGGGTAGGGTTGACGAACACGCTGGCGACCACCCGGTCGGTACGTGCCCGCGCCAGCTTGATCAGCGACTGATGACCGGCGTGCAGGTTGCCCATGGTCGGCACGAAGCCCACCGTCTGGCCCTTGCTGCGCCAGCCGCGAATCGCGGCGCGCAAGGCGGGAGCGTCTTGTACGGTCTGCATGGTGCGTTGGCTCGCTGCTCAGTTGAAACAGTGCTCGGGCGCCGGGAACGCGCCGCTGCGCACATCTGCGGCATACGCCGCGATGGCCGCACCGACAGAATCGCGTCCGGCCAGGAAATCCTTGCTGAACTTGGGTCGCTTGCCCGGCGTGATGCCGAGCATGTCATGGATCACCAGCACCTGCCCGTCGCAATGCGGGCCGGCGCCGATGCCGATCACCGGTATCGTCAGCGCCGCAGTCACCCGCCGACCCAGTTCGACCGGCACGCCCTCCAGCACCAGCAGATCCGCACCGGCCGTTTGCACCGCCAATGCCTCGTCCAGCACACGATCGGCAGCTGCCTGCTCGCGCCCCTGGATGCGGAAGCCACCGAATTTGTGCACCGACTGCGGGGTCAGCCCCAGATGCGCGCAGACCGGAATCGCACGCGCGGTCAGCGCCGCGATCGCCTCGAGAATATGTGGGGCAGCACCTTCGATCTTCACCATCGCCGCGCCGGCTTCGCCGACCAGTCGCGCGCCGGCATCCAGCACATGCGCGAGATCGCGATCGGCCATGAACGGCATGTCGGCGACCAGCAGGGCCGCAGTGAGTCCACGAGCCACCGCCGCGGTGTGATAGACCATGTGATCGAGCGTCACCGGCAGCGTACTGCGATGTCCCTGCACCACCATGCCAAGCGAGTCGCCGACCAGCGCGATGTCGACCCCGGCCGTCTCCAGCTGCCAGGCGAAACTGGCGTCATAGGCGGTGAGCATAACGATGCGCTGCCCCTGCGTTTTCATCGCATGCAGGCCCGGCACCGTAACCGGCTTGCGTTCGGGGACATTCGCGTTCTGCACGTACACGGTAATTCCTGATGGGATGGCGGGCGCCGATTATGGCTCAAGCAGCCTTGCGCAACCGGCAAGATCGAGTTGCGCCAGCCGTTCCGCCACGGTGCCGTGTCCCGGTAGTCGCAAAGCGGGCGCAACGTCATGCAGCGGCAGCAGCACGAACGCACGTTCAGCCATACGCGGGTGCGGCAGGGTCAGCCGCGGATCGTCGAGCTGCACGCCTTCGACGTGCAGCAGGTCCAGATCCAGGATGCGCGGGCCGTTGCGCTCGGCGCGTACCCGACCGGCCTGCTGTTCGATTGCCAGCAGCGCCTCCAGCAAGGCATGTGGCGACAGCATCGTGTCCAACTGCACCACGGCGTTGACGAACGGCGGCTGCTCCAGCACCCCCCATGGCGGCGTGCGATACAGGTGCGAGCGCTGCAGCAGACGCGTGCCGGGCAGGTTCGCCAATGCGCCCATCGCGTCGAGCAACTGTTGCTGTGGATTGCCGAGGTTGCTGCCCAGCGCGACGTAGGCCAGCGTCACACGGAACCCGATTTGCCGCCCGGCTTGCGGCGGCGGCGACGCGGGCGCGGCGGTTTGCCGATCGCCGCCGGCGCCACGATGTGATCACTGGCGCTGCTGCCACCACCGGCCGGCAGCACCGCCGCCAGCACGTCCTGGGGCAACTGCTGTGCGTGTGCCCACCACTGACCCAACTCGCGCATCGCCGGCGATTCATCCGCGCGCAGCAGCAGGAAGTCGAAGGCGGCGCGAAAGCGCGGATGCGTCATCAGGCGGAACACCCGCTTGCGCTGGATCTGTTCGAAGCGCGGCTGCAGCGACCAGATCTCTTCCATGGTGAAGGTGAACCGGCGCGGGATCGCCACCCGCTGGCATTGCTCACCGACCACCTGGGCCGACGCGCGTGCCCACGCCTCGGTGCTCTCCTGGCCACGGGCGATCCAGTGATGCGCCACATCACGCACCTCGCCCCACAGCAGCACCGCGAACAGGAATGCCGGCGTGACCGACTTGCCTTCGGCAATGCGCGCATCGGTATTCGCCAGCCCCTGCTCGATCAGCGAACGCAACGCCTCGTCGCCGCGCTTGAGTGCCCGCGCGGTCGCCGGAAACAGGAATTTCAACAGGCCGCACTGCTCCAGCATGCGGAAACTCTTCAGGCCGTTGCCGCTGAGGAACATCTTCAGCGATTCGTCGAACAAGCGTGCGGGCGCGGCATCGGCCAGCAACGGGCCGAGTGCCTCGAACGGCGCCATCGCGGCCGCGTCGATGCGCATGTCGAGCTTGGCCGCCAGCCGTGCCGCACGCAGCATGCGCACGGGATCCTCGCGATAGCGGGTATCCGGATCACCGATCAACCGCAGCGCGCGATCCTCCAGATCCCGCATGCCGTCAACATAGTCGCGCACGGAGAAATCGCTGATGTCGTAATACATCGCGTTGACACGAAAGTCGCGGCGGATCGCGTCTTCCTCGATGGTGCCCCAGATGTTGTCGCGCACGATGCGGCCATCGACGATATGCCGGTCGCCCTCGCCGCCTTCCTCGCCGAGGCCACGGAACGTCGCCACCTCGATGATCTCCGGACCGAACACCACATGCGCCAGACGAAAGCGCCGGCCGATCAGGCGGCAGTTGCGGAACAGTCTCTTCACCTCGTCCGGCGTCGCGCTGGTGGCGACGTCGAAATCCTTCGGTTGCAGGCCCAGCAGCAGATCACGCACCGCGCCGCCGACCAGATAGGCCGTGTAGCCGGCCTCGTTCAGGCGGTACAGCACTCGCAATGCCGCCTTGCTGATGTTCTTGCGCGAGATGATGTGCTGGTCGCGCGGAATGATCCGCAGCGCTGGCATGAGGTCGGTCCTTGATTCGAGATTCAAGCGGTCGGAATCCTTGCGGGCGAAGCTGCCCTTGGTTGCAATATATCGCGGTGCGCGGCGCCGCGGATCATCCCGTGGAACGCATGGCACATGCATCGACGGGGCATGCTCCGGGCGGCGCCGGCCGATGCATGCCAAGCATTGCCGCACGAAACAATTCCGTTATACTAGCGCGCCTCACAGCATAACGCTCCCTTCGTCTAGTGGCCCAGGACACTGCCCTCTCAAGGCGGGAACACGAGTTCGAGTCTCGTAGGGAGCACCATTAGCTTTTGCAATCTTCCGTGATTGCTCCAGTCGGGCCGGTCAGCGCCAACATGTAACCAGGCGCCGCTGGCTGGATCAAAAAGCGGCCATCCATGGCCGCACTTTTCACAAGAGCCGACGCGCTGATTTACCGGGCCGCCTGGCACACCTCTCACAAGCAGGCCAAAGCCGCCCATGACTTTCGTCGTCATCGACAACTGCATCAAGTGCAAGTACACCGATTGCGTTGAGGTCTGCCCGGTCGACGCCTTCCATGAGGGCCCCAATTTCCTCGTGATCGATCCGGACGAGTGCATCGACTGCACCTTGTGCGAGCCGGAGTGCCCGATCAACGCGATCTATCCGGAAGACGACGTGCCAGCGGGCCAGGAAGCCTTCGTGGCGCTCAACGCCGAACTGGCCAAGGGCTGGCCGGTGATCACCGAGCGCAAGGACAGTCCTGTCGACGCCAAGGACTGGGAAGGCAAACCAGGCAAGCTCGAGCTGCTGCAGCGCTGAGTTCCCCTCGTCCACAAACGGAAACGCCGCCGAAGGGCGGCGTTTCCGTTTGTGGTGACGGCTGGACTTAGCCGCCCAGACGCGACTTCAGTGCGTCGATCACCTTGGCCACCGCGGCGGCGTTGCCCTGGGCACGGATTTCGCTGGCATTCGTGCCGCTGCCGTTGATGCTTACCTGGACCTGATGCGAGCCCGCGCCCATCGTGGCAGCGGAGTCACTCTTGTCACGCCCGAACATGCGGCCGAAGAAGCCTTTCTTCTTCTGCTGCGCGGCGGCGGAAACATTCAGCGTGTAGCTGTGCGCAGCGTCGTCATGACCGACCAGTTGCCCCAGACTGCCGCTTTCCAGCACCTGACCCACCCGGTGATACGCATTGTCCACGTTGTCGGCCAACACAAAGCCGTCAGCAATCTGGCCTGCGGCGGCAGCGCCGACGCTGGCAACTGCGCCATTGGCAGTCGGCCGGTTCGCGCCGGGTGGCGGAATCACCAGCGCATCACTGGTCGACGGGCGGTCCAGGTTCGGTGGAATCTCCAGTGGCGATTGCTGCTGGGCGGCGTCCCACGCCTTGTGCGAGCGGAACATGCCGCAGCCGGAAAGCAGCAGGCCACTGAGGGCCACAGCCGGCAGGGCCACGAGGAGCGAGGTTTTCTTCATGTAGTCAGATTCCGTGAGTAAGTCGGGCAACCGTCAACCGGCCGCAGTCGCCAAGGATGCCAGACTGGACAGCGCTTGGTGCAATCGGGCGCGATCCGGACCGTCGTTCAGCTCCACCAGCGGCAACCTCGGCAACGCCAGACCCAGCCCCAGAACGGGCAGGCCAGCCTTGACCGCGATTGGGTTCGGCGCACAGTTCAGCGCCTGCACCAGCGGATCGATCGCCGCATGACAGCGTTCGGTAGCAACCTGATCGCCACCTGTGGCCGCATCGCACAACGCGCGAAACGCCTCTGGCACCAGGTTGGCCACCACCGAGATGGTACCGGCCGCACCGGCCAGCATCGCCATGCCTGCGCTGCCATCGTCGCCGGACAGATAGACGAAATCCGCGCGCACAAGTTCCGCCAGCGCCGAAATCCGTTCGTGGTCACCGCGCGCTTCCTTGATGCCGATGATCGCCGGATGCTCGCGCAGCCCGGCCACCGTCTCCGGCAACAGGTCGCAACCCGTACGGGTCGGCACGTTGTACAGCAACACCGGCAGGCCACCGTGCTCGGCCACTTCGAGGAAATGCCGGCGCAGGCCTTCCTGGGTCGGGCGCACGTAATACGGCGTCACCACCAGCGCGGCATCGGCACCCAGCGCCTGAGCGCGACGGGTTGCGGCGACGGTCTTGGCGGTACCCGCCTCGCCGGTACCGGCGATCACCGGCACCCGCCCGGCCACATGCTCGACGGCAAACGCCAGCAAACGGTCGAACTCCTCGTGCTCCAGCATGTGTGCTTCGCCGGTGGAGCCGGCCACCACCAGCGCCTGCGTACCGCCAGCCAGCTGATAGTCGAGCAAGCGGCCGAACGCCGGCAGGTCGAGTGCGCCATCGGCCGCGAACGGAGTGGCCAGCGCGCAGATGCTTCCGCGAATGTTCAAGACTCGATTCCGCTCCAGATCAAGCCCTGCATGTTACTTGCCGCCTTGAGATACGGGCAAGTAAGCTCGATCGGAGTAATCTCGTCGTTTCAGCAACATGCGGCATGCCGCCACAGGTAGAACCTTTGAAACCTTCTTCCGCCTCTTCTCCCGCGGCCGCACGTGCAGGCAACGACAATCAGTTGCTGATCCAGGCGCTCACGCCATCGAACAAATCGCCATTGCTGGCGCTGGCCAAGCGCATCGCCGACGCCGGCTGCAACCTGTCCGAATCGCGCGTGTCGACGATCGGCACGGAAATCTCGCTGATGCTGCTGGCCAGTGGCGCGTGGGATGCACTGGCCAAACTGGAGACCGCGCTGACCAAACTGGCCCGCGACGAGAGTCTGCGACTGGTGCACTACCGCACCGGTCCGCGCGAGAACAGCTCGCATCTGCTGCCGTACCTGGTGGAAGTGGTGGCGGCCGATCGGCCGGGCATCGTGGCGCGGATCGTGGAGTTCTTCACCCAACACGAAATCAGCGTGGAGCAGTTGAACTCCACCCGCTACCAGGCGATGCAGACCGGTGCGGAGATGTTCCAGGCCCAGTTCACCATCGGTGTTCCAGCGGAGATCCATATTGCCGCGCTACGCGACGATTTTCTCGAGCTGTGCGACGGCCTGAATCTGGACGCGATCATGGATCCGGTGAAGTTCTGAGGATCGCGCGATCCGGCGCATCTGACAAGGACTGTTATCGGCGGGTGCGCACGCGCTAGTCTTGCTTCCGGGACTACCGAGGAACGCTGCATTGCCGTCCGTGTGTCGATCCAATCCGATCGCTTTCTGCGTACCTCCCGCAGTGTTTACCGTCAGCCGGTTCCGGAACTCCCCTTTCCACACGCATGCGCAGCGGTCACCCGCTGTGCCGGAGTAGTCATGCCCGAAGTTGGCAAGAAGGTCCCTTCGCTCAGCGGTATCACCGGCGACGGCAGCGCATTGAAGCTCGCCAGCCTGAAGGGTCAGTGGGTAGTGGTGTATTTCTACCCCAAGGACAGCACACCCGGCTGCACCAACGAGGCAAAGGACTTCCGCGACCTGTATCCGGCATTCCGGAAACGCAACGCGCAGGTCATCGGCGTGTCGCGCGACTCGCCGAAATCGCACGCCAACTTCGCCACCAGGCACGAGCTGCCGTTCCCGCTGGTCTCGGACTCTGATGAAACCTGGTGTCAGGCATTCGACGTGATCCACGAGAAGGTGTTGTACGGAAAACATCACCTGGGCATCGTGCGCAGCACCTTCCTGATCGACCCCGACGGGAAACTGGCCCAGGAATGGCGCGGCGTGAAAGTGCCTGGCCACGCCCGGATCGTGCTCGACGCCATCTCCGGCAAGTGACCATCCCGGCCCTCATGGTTTTCACCGGCACCGCTTGCCGACATCCGACGGCCGAGCCGTGCCGGCACCACCTTCCCGCAGCTCGCCTTGCGTCGCGGCTCTCTCATCCACCCACCAGCGAGGACACTTCCGCATGACCGGAAGCAAGCGCATCTACGCTCTCGACACCAACGTCCTGCTGCATGACCCGACCTCGCTGTTCCGTTTCGAGGAACACGACGTCTTCATCCCGATGACCGTACTGGAGGAACTGGACGAAAAAAAGAAAGGTGCCTCGGAAGTCTCGCGCAACGGCCGCCAGGTCAGCCGCTTCCTCAATGAACTGGTCGAACTTGGCAAGCAGCACGACCTCGGCGACGGGCTGGAACTGACCAACCCGCAGGGCATCAAGCTCAAGCGCGGCGGCTCGGTCGGCCGGCTGTATTTCCAGCACCGCACCAGCAGCAACGGCCACACCAAGGCGGACAACCAGATCCTCGCGGCGGTGATGGAATTGCGCGACCAGAATCCCGATCGCGCGGTGATCCTGGTCACCAAAGACATCAACCTGCGGATCAAGGCCAGCATCAACGGCATCGTCGCCGAGGATTACGAGAACGATCGCGCACTCGATGATTTCTCGCTGCTGTACACCGGCTCTGCCGAACTGTCGGAAAACTTCTGGGACCAGCACCCGGAAGTGCAGTCGTGGACCGAGCGCGGGCGCACTTTCTACAAGGTGGATCGACGCGAGGAGGATACCTGGTATCCGAACGAATGCCTGTTCCTGCCCGGTGAAAACGCGGTCGAACTGCGCGTGCTGCACATCGACGACGTCAGCGCCACGCTGGTGTTGCTGGATGACCACTCGCATGCCAATCATCACGTGTGGGGCATCGGCGCCCGCAACCGCGAGCAGAACTTCGCGCTCAACGCGTTGATGGATCCGGACATCGACTTCGTCACCCTGCTCGGCAATGCCGGCACCGGCAAAACCCTGCTGGCGCTGGCCGCCGGCCTGGCACAGGTGATGGATCAGCAGCGTTACCGCGAGATCATCATGACCCGCGCCACTGTCTCGGTCGGTGAGGACATCGGCTTCCTGCCCGGCACCGAGGAGGAGAAGATGACGCCGTGGATGGGCGCATTGACCGACAACCTGGAGGTGCTCGCCAACCCCGAGGATGGCGGCAGCTGGGGCCGCCAGGCCACCAACGACCTGCTCGCCTCGCGCATCAAGATCCGCTCGCTCAACTTCATGCGCGGACGCACCTTCCTGTCGCGCTACCTGATCATCGACGAAGCGCAGAACCTCACCCCGAAGCAGATGAAGACCCTGATCACCCGCGCCGGCCCCGGCACCAAGATCGTCTGCCTCGGCAACGTCGAACAGATCGACACACCGTACCTCACCGAAACCACCTCCGGTCTCACCTACGCGGTGGACCGCTTCAAGCAATGGGAGCATTCGGCGCATATCACGCTGCGCCGCGGCGAACGTTCGCGGCTGGCGGATTTCGCGGCGGAGGCTTTGTAACCGGGACTCGGAATCGGCGTCAGGGAAAAGCGTCAAGTCCTGTATGGACTCCCATTTCATCGATAACTCGGGCATCCAATCCGTAGTGCCGCATTTGTGCGGCGCTACGGGGGATTTCGACCGCATCGAGGCGCTTCACGACAAGCGAGTAGAATGAGCACCTGACCGCTCTGGCATGGCTGTATCCGTCGACATGATCTTTACCCCCCGTCTCGTCCTCCTGGCCCTGCTCGCTTTTTTCGTGCTGTGCGTACTGCTGGTGCACCTGCGCGGTCGTGTGCGGCTGCGCTTCGATCGCCAGCTGGTCGATCACTCGGCGATCTTTGCGCCGTACAACCTGCTGATGTACGCATTTTCGGCGGTGCCGGCTCGACCGATTCTCGATCGCCGCGGCTTCCCGCAACTGGATCTGCTGCAGGCGAACTGGAAGGTCATTCGCGACGAGGCGACGCACCTGTTCGACGAGGGGTATATCCGCGCCGCCGCGAAGAACAACGACGCCAGCTTCAACAGTTTCTTCAAGCAGGGCTGGAAGCGTTTTTATCTGAAGTGGTACGGCGAGCCACTCGCTTCGGCCGAGGCGCTGTGTCCGCAGACGGTGGCGCTGCTGAAATCGATCCCCAGCGTGAAGGCAGCGATGTTCGCGCTGCTGCCGCCGGGCAGCAAACTCAATCCGCATCGCGATCCGTTCGCCGGTTCGCTGCGTTATCACCTGGGCCTGATCACGCCCAATTCGAGGAATTGCCGCATCTTCGTCGACGGCGAAGAGCATGCGTGGGGCGACGGCAAGGACGTGGTATTCGATGAGACCTACGTGCACTGGGCCGAGAACACCAGCGAGCAGACTCGGGTGATCCTGTTCGCCGATGTCGAGCGACCGTTGCGCACGCGCTGGATGAACGCGATCAATCACCGCGTCGGCGCGTTCATGGGCAAGATCACGGCTTCGCCGAACAGCGACAGCAGCTCGGAGAAAACCGGTTTCGTGAACCACATTTACGCGCTGAGCCAGCGCAAGGGCGCCGTGCATCGCTGGAAGGTCGAGTTCAAGCGCCGCCACAGGAAGCTGTACAAGGCCGGCAAGTACGCCGGCATCGTGTTGCTGATGTGGCTGATCTTCCTGGCGCCGTGGCCGCTGTTTCGATAAGTGATGTTCCGCTGATCGGTCACATCGACTGAACCCTGCGCGTCCTGGCTGCGTACCCGAGCGAGAGTGCCATGGATCCAGATAACGCCCTGTTCCAGCAGAACCGCCCACGCCTGTTCGGGCTGGCCTATCGCATGCTCGGCACACCGAGCGATGCCGAGGACGTGCTGCATGACGCCTGGCTGCGCTGGCACGCGCAAGACATCAATGCGTTGGACGATCCGGCGGCATGGCTGGTTACGGTGACCACACGCATCGCGCTGGATCGCCTGCGTCGCGCCAAAACCGAACGCGCGCACTATCCCGGTCCGTGGCTGCCCGAGCCGCTGCTGGCCGAGTCCGAGCAACCCGAAGCGCAGCTGGAACGCGCCGAAAGCCTGACGCTGAGTTTCCTGTTGCTGCTTGAACGCCTCGGCGCCGAGGAGCGCGCGGCCTTCCTGCTGCACGAAGTGTTCGACTACAGCCATGCCGAAACGGCGGCAATGCTAGGCCTCAGCGAGGATGCCTGTCGCCAGCGCGTGCATCGCGCGAGGCAGCGCGTGCGCGAAAATCGCCCGCGCCAGCCCGCAATCGACATCCGCAAGCAGCGCCGCCTGCTGGAGCGCTTCGCGGAGGCCTTGCGGCAACCCGACATGGACAAGCTGCGCGCGCTGTTCGCGGAAGACGCCTTGCATGTCTCCGACGGCGGCGGCCTGGCTACCGCCACGCTGCATCCGCTGCACGGCGTCGAGCGGCTGGCACGGCTGTACATGCAGATCGCGCTGCACCAGCAAGGGCACGGCGTTCATCACGAGATCCGGCTGCTGAACGGCGCGCCGGCCCTGCTCAGCTGGCAGGGTGCCAGCCTGGTGACGGCGAGCTGGATCGACGACGACGGCGAGCAGATCCGCGCCATCCATGCCCTGCGCCACCCGGAAAAGCTGGCACGGCTGGCAGAGGCTGTCACGAAATCCACGGCCAGCACGTCCTTGCATTGAACGGCCAATCCGGCCGCACACCCCAAGGAGTTCCCATGTCATCCCGTCAATCCTCGGCCCCCACGCAGGAAGCCGTCAAACCCCTTTTCGCGCTGCACAAGCATGTGCATTCCGGCAGTCTCGAACCGGCCCTGATCGAACTGGTGCTGATGCGCGCGTCCCAGCTCAACGGCTGCGCCTATTGCATGGACATGCACAGCAAGGATGCGCGCGCGGCTGGTGAAACCGAACAGCGCCTGTACGTACTGCCAGCCTGGCGCGAAGCGCCGTTCTACAGCGACCGCGAGCGCGCCGCGCTGGCCTGGTGCGAGGCAGTCACCCGGCTCGACGCGCACGGCGTCAGCGATGAGGTTTACGACATGGCACGCGCGCAGTTCAGCGAGAAGGAACTGGGCGACCTCAACATGGCAGTGATCCTGATCAACGCCTGGAACCGCATCGCGATTCCGTTCCAGAGCGTGCCGGGAACGTATCAGCCGCCCAGGCGCTGAATGTTGGCACCATGAAAAAAGCCGCGGCTGGCTGCCGCGGCTTTTTTTGCCATCAACGATGCGCCTGCTCAACCTTTGATGCGCTTCACCAGCGCGTCGGCGAAACTGCTGGTGCTGCCCTTGCCGCCAATGTCCGGCGTGACGCTGTCACGGTCGTCGGTCATGGTGGCGCGGATCGCCTGACGCAGCTCGGTGCCCTTGGCCACCATGTCCAGATAATCGAGCATGTCGGCAGCGGCCAGCAGCAACGCGCACGGATTCGCGATGCCCTTGCCGGCAATATCCGGCGCCGAGCCGTGCACCGCCTCGAAGATCGCCGCGGAAGTGCCGATATTGTCGCCCGGTGCCAGGCCCAGGCCGCCGACCAAGCCGGCGCACAGGTCGGACAGGATGTCGCCGAACAGGTTGGTGGTGACGATCACGTCGAACTGCTCTGGCTTCATCACCAGCTGCATGCAGGTGTTGTCCACGATCATCTCGTTGAACTCGATCTGCGGGTATTCCTTGGCGATCTCGCGCGCCACGTTGAGGAACAGGCCCGAGCTGGTCTTCAGGATGTTCGCCTTGTGCACGGCGGTAATCTTCTTGCGACCCTTCTTCACCGCCAGCTCGAACGCGTAGCGCACGATGCGGCTGCTGCCCTTGCGGGTGTTGCGGATCATCGAGATGGCAGTCTCGCCATCGTCGGACAGCGTCTGCCCTTCGGACAGGTATGCGCCCTCGGTGTTCTCGCGCACCGTTATGATGTCGATGTTCTGATAACGCGACTTGGTGCCCGGAAAACTGATCGCCGGGCGCACGTTCGCGTACAGATCGAAATGCCGGCGCAGGGTTACATTGATCGAGGTGAAGCCGTCGCCGATCGGCGTGGTCAGCGGGCCTTTCAAGGCCACTTTGTGTTCGGCAATCTTGTCCAGGGTGGCCTGCGGCAGCAGCTGGCCATGCTTTTCCAGCGCGACCAGGCCGGCGTCGACAAACTCGTAATTGAGACCGCAATCCAGTGCGTCAAGCACACGCAGCGTGGCCGACATGATCTCCGGGCCGATGCCATCGCCGGGGATCACGGCAATTGTCTTGCTCATGGGGGAAACTCCTGATAGCGAAAACTGACGAGCAGCACGTGCAGAGGGGGCAGGCACGTGCTGAAACCGGTCAATTATCCCCGATGCAGCATCAGGCGAACAGGGCGAAACCCGCGCAAGGCGTTGCAAATACTCGCACGCAGCATTGCGAAAAGCCGCAGACGATCGCGCTCAGGCATGATCGGTGCAGCACGCCGCATCGGCAGCAGCGCCCGACTCGAGCTGGTCGAGCAGATCCACCGCGCGGCGCAGGTGCGGGATCACGATCGAGCCGCCCACCACCAGGCCCACGCTGAACACCTCGAAGAACGCATCGCGCTCGACGCCGGCTTCCTTGCACTGTGCCACGTGGTAGCTGATGCAGTCGTCGCAGCGCAGTACCAGCGAGGCGACCAGACCAAGCATCTCCTTGGTCTTCACATCGAGCACGCCGGCCTTGTAGGTCTGCGTGTCCAGCGCGAAGAAGCGCCGCACGACCTGGTTGTCCTCGGCCAGAATGCGCTCGTTCATGCGCTGGCGGAACGCGGTGAATTCGGCAAGTTTGTCGCTCATGCGCCCTGCTCCAGCAACTGCGTCAACTTGCCGCTGCGGTCGGCCGCCACCAGGTCATCGTAGCCGCCCACGAACTGGTCGTTGATGAAGATCTGCGGCACCGTGCGATGTCCGTTACTGCGCGCCAGCATCGCGTCGCGCTGGGCCGGGTCGGTATCGACGCGCACCTCGCTCCACTCCAGTCCCTTCGACTTGAGCAGGTTCTTGGCCGCCACGCAGTAAGGGCAGACTGCCGTGGAATAGACCTCGATCTTGGACATCACAACACTCCGCAACTTGGGTAAAGACCGTCATCAGATGGGGCCGCACCCGCACCAGCTCAAGCGGCCCGGCCGCACTGAACCGAAGCGGCAAAGCACGGTCACAGTGCTATTGTCGCTTACCCATGACCATGACACCACGACGATCCGCTCCGCGCCTGCTGACGGCCCTGATCTGCGCCGCCCTGGCCTGCACTGCCGGTGCGCAGCAGGACGTGCGCCTGCCGGACCTGGGCAGCTCGGCGAACGCGCTGATCTCGCCGCAGGAAGCACAGGATTACGGCGCCTCGATGCTGCGCCAGATGCGCGCGCTGGACATGGTGGTGGACGATCCGCTGCTGGACGACTACATCAACGACCTCGGCTACCGCCTGGTCGCCCACTGCGACAAGCCGAAGGATCACTACGCGTTCTTCATCGTCAAGGACCCGGAGATCAATGCGTTCGCGGCACCGGGCGGCTACATCGCGGTGAATTCCGGGTTGCTGGCGATCACCCAGAACGAGAGCGAGCTGGCCGGCGTGATCGCCCACGAGATCGGCCACATTACGCAGAACCACCTGCAGCGGGCGTTCGAGGATTCCAGGAAGGACGCGCCGTTGATGGCCCTGGTCCTGCTCGGTGCGATCGCCGCCGGTGCCGGCAGCCATAGTGGCGACGCGCCGATGGCGGTGCTGGCAGGCGGCCAGGGTCTGATCGCGCAGAAGTCGATCAACTTCACCCGCAAGGACGAAGTCGAGGCCGACCGCGTCGGCATTCAGACGCTGGCCAATGCCGGCTACGATCCCAACGCGATGGCCAACTTTTTCGAGCGCATGGAAGACGCCATGAGCGCCGGCGCCGGTGGCGAGGACGTACCGGCGCTGCTGCAGACCCACCCGGTGACAACGATGCGGATCAGCGATGCCAAGGCGCGTGCCGACGCGCTGATCGCCGCGCAGAAATTGCGTCCGTCCGGCTCCAGCATGGACAAGCTGCAGTGGGAAAAGAGCACAGCGCCGATGCTGTTCGTGAAGGACCCCACCGTACTGGTAACGGCACCGAAGAGCGGCAGCCTGAACACCTATGCGCTGATGCGCGAGCGCGTGCGCGTGCTGGCCGGCGACGCGCCCAAGCTTGCCATCTACTACAGCTCCAGTCTGCAGCACCAACACGGCTTCGACACGCCGGCAAACTACTACGGCTACGCGCTGGCGCTCACCCGTAGCGGCCGCGGCGCGCAGGCGATCGACCAGTTGCAGCCATTGCTGCAATCCGCGCCGGACAACCTGATCCTGAAACTGGCGCTGGCCGACGCCCGCCTGCAGTCCGGGCAACGGGCCGCCGCACTGGTCCTCTACAGCGAGTTGAATACGCAGTCGCCGCGCAATCGTGCGGTGGCGCTCGCCTATGCCAAGGCACTTAACGCCGACGGCGACAAGGAACAGGCACGCCTCGCCGCGAACCTGCTGCGGCCATTGCTGGACAACGCCAGCGAGCCAGAGATCTACAGCACCTATGCCCGCGCAAGTGACAAGGCCGGCGACAGCGTGCGTGCCGGCGAGGCCTTTGCCGATGCCAGCTACTACTCCGGGCGGCCGTTCGACGCGATGGAGCAGCTCAAACGCCTGCTCAAGCGCGACGACCTGGATTACTACGCGCGCGTGCGCATCCAGGCGCGCATCGCCGAACTGACCCCGCTGGTGCTGGAACTGCACAAACGCAGAATCCAGACCGAGGACAATCCGGACGGCAAACAGCGGCTGCAGTCGCGCGACCATTGCAGCGGACGGCTATGCTTCGGCATCAGCGGCGACCCCGCGGACACGGGCTCCGGCGCGACGCCATACGACACCATGAATCCGCGCGGGTGAGCATAGGGTCTGTCACATCAGCCCCATGTCATCGACGCGTAACATTCATCCGTTGCAATATCCCCGTCATAAGCCACCGGCAGACCACGGCGTGCACAAACGCATCCTGATCGTTGAAGACGAGACATCGATTCGCGAGATGATCGCCTTTGCCCTGCGCAAGGCCGGCATGGACGCGATGCAGGCGGCGGATGCGCGTGCCGCCCAGCTGGCGATCGCCGAGCAGGTGCCCGACCTGATCCTGCTGGACTGGATGCTGCCGGGCACCAGCGGGCTGGAACTGGCCCGGCGCCTGCGCAAGGAAGAGCTCAGCCGCGAAATCCCGATCATCATGCTGACCGCGCGCGGCGAGGAAATGGATCGCGTCAACGGGCTGGAAGCCGGCGTCGACGATTACGTGGTCAAGCCCTTCTCCACCCGCGAGCTGATCGCACGGATCAAGGCCGTGCTGCGACGCAGTCATGGCGACGACGGCTCCGGCATGGTCGAGGCCGGTGGCCTGCGCATCGACGGCCCGGCGCACCGTGTATTCGCCGGTGACGAGCCGGTGCCGATCGGACCCACCGAATACCGCCTGCTGTATTTCTTCATGACCCATGCCGAGCGCGTCTATTCGCGCACGCAACTGCTCGACCATGTCTGGGGCGGCAGCGTGTACGTGGAGGAGCGCACTGTCGACGTGCACATCCGGCGCCTGCGCAAGACGCTGGAGCCGTGGAAGCTCGACGACCTGGTGCAGACCGTGCGCGGCACCGGCTACCGCTTCTCGACCAGCGTCTGAGCGGCGTGCTTGCGGCCGCGCCGGCTTTTGCCGATGCTGGGCGCCTTCCCTCAAGCGCTGCCGCGCCATACCTGAATGATCCAGCCCGCAACGCCGCCCTGGAAACTGCCTGCTGCTCTCGCAGCCGCGCTGGTCGGCGGCGCCGTACTGGGCGGGTTTGCCGGCGGCCATGTCGCCACCGGCGTTGCGCTCGTCGCGCTGGCTGAAGTCGTCTTGCTGCTGTCTCGGATCCGTCATCAAACGCGGCTCATGATGACTGCACCGGCTGCCATCAGCCCTCTTCAGCATGACCGTTTCATGACGCGTTCCCGCCGCATCGCCTCAAACCTGCGCGATCTGCGCAATGCCGCCAGCCAGTTGCCCGATGCGGTGGTGCTGCTTGATCGGCAGCAGCAGATACGCTGGTTCAATCACGCCGCCGAGAACCTGCTGGGGCTGCGCCGACCGCAGGACCGCGGCGTGCTGCTGCAACAGCGGATGGCCGGCTCGGAACTGGCCATCTGGTTGCGCGATGGTGCGCACGAGCCGCTCAATGATGCGACCGCACCCGGGCAGGCGGACAGCCAGCTCAATGTCAGCATGCTGCCGTTCGGCGACCACGAGCAGTTGCTGCTGGCGCGCGACATCAGCCATCTGAACCGGCTCGAACAGATACGCCGCGACTTCGTGGCGAATGTCTCGCACGAATTGCGTACACCGCTGACCGTGATCCACGGTTATCTCGAACTGATCGATCCGGAGGACGTACCCGAACTGGCATCGGTGCTGGGCGAGATGCGCGTGCAGTCGAAACGGATGGGGCAGATCGTCGAGGACCTGCTGACCCTGTCGCGACTGGAAACCCAGCATCAGGTCGCCGACGAACGGGTGCCGATGGCATCGCTGCTGGCGACCGTGCGCAAGGAAGCCGAGGCGCTCAGCCAGGGCCGTCACAAGATCATGCTCGAATCCACCGCCGAGGCGGATCTGCTCGGCTCGCCGAAGGACCTGCACAGCGCGCTGTCGAATCTGGTCAGCAATGCGGTGCGCTACACGCCGGCCGGTGGCAGCATCACGATCCGCTGGCAACGCGAAGCCGACGGCGCGGTGTACTCGGTCAGCGATACCGGTTTCGGCATTCCGGCCACGCACCTGGCCCGGCTCACCGAACGTTTCTACCGGATCTCCTCCAGCCGCTCGCGCGACAGTGGCGGCACCGGGCTGGGCCTGTCGATCGTCAAGCACGTGTTGAACCTGCATCAGGCGCAGTTGCAGATCGACAGTGCGCCCGGCGTCGGTTCCACCTTCGCCTGCCACTTCGGTCATGCACGCTTGCTGACTGCCGGTGGCAGCGACGAAGGTTGAGATCGGCCACGGCGTTTCCTTGGCCTGCGGCATGGGCCAGAATGCAGCATGCACCATCCATCGCCAGCCCTGCCCAGCGAGCCCGACCTGACGGCTCCCGGCCTCTACCTCAGCCGCGAGCTGGCCGCGCTGGAGTTCAACTTCCGCGTGCTGGCGATGGCGCGCGATACCGCCGTGCCGCTGCTGGAACGACTGCGCTACCTCAGCATCGTCGCCAACAACCTCGACGAATTCTTCGAGGTGCGGGTGGCGATGCTCAAGCACCACCATGCCTACGGCTCGGCCGCGCCGGGGCCGGACGGCATCCCCTCCGGCGAATTGCTGGCGCGGATCCGCAGCCGCGTGCTGGACCTGGTCGCCGAGCAATACGCCGCCTGGCAGGAGCAGATCAGTCCGCAGCTCGATGCCGAGCAGATCCATATCCTCACCCGCAAGCACTGGACTCCGCGCCAGCGGCGCTGGCTGCAGGGTTACTTCGAGCATGAAGTGCTGCCGGTACTGTCGCCGCTGGGACTGGATCCGGCGCATCCGTTTCCGCGCATCCTCAACAAGACGCTGAACATCGCCGTAGTGCTGAAGGGCCGCGACGCATTCGGCCACGAAGGCCACATGGCGCTGGTGCGCGCGCCGCGTTCGCTGCCGCGGATCATCCGCGTGCCAGCCGAGGTCAGCGGCCCGGGCGAGCACTTCGTGTTCCTGGCCGAACTGCTGCAGGCGTTCGTCGACCTGATGTTTCCCGGCCTCAAGGTGGTCGGTTCGTACCAGTTCCGGGTCACCCGCAACAGCGAGCTGATCGTCGAGGAAGCCGAGGTGGAGAACCTCGCGCTCGCGCTCAGCGAGGAACTGATCGGCCGCGGCTACGCGCGCCCGGTGCGGCTGGAGATCGCCAACGATTGCCCGAAGGCGATCACCGCGATGCTGATCGAGAACTTCCAGCTGGAAGAAACCGATGTGTATCGCTGCGACGGCCCGGTCAACATCATCCGCGCGGGACTGATCTACGACTGGCTGGATCGGCCGGAGCTGAAATTTCCGCGCTTCAACTCGCAGCTGCCGCCGGCGCTGGAAAGCGCCCGCAACAAGTTCGATCTGATCGGCCAGCGCGACGTGCTGCTGCACCATCCGTACCAGAGCTTCGCCGCGGTGATCGACCTGTTGCGCCAGGCCACCGCCGACCCGCAGGTGCTGGCGATCAAGCAGACGCTGTATCGCGCCGGTGAGGACACGCCGCTGGTTGGTTTGCTGGTGGAAGCGGCGCGCAACGGCAAGGACGTCACCGTGGTGATCGAGTTGCGTGCGCGCTTCGACGAGGAGGCAAATATCCGCCTCGCCACCCGGCTGCAGGAGGCCGGTGTGCAGGTAGTCTACGGCGTGGTCGGCTACAAGACCCACGCCAAGATGATGCTGATCGTGCGGCGCGAAGGCGACACGCTGCGCCGCTATGTGCATCTGTCCACCGGCAACTACCACCAGGCCAACAGCCGCATGTATACCGACATCGGCCTGATGACGGCGAACCCCGAGATCGGCGAGGACCTGCACAAGGTCTTTCAGCAGTTGTCCGGGCTGGGGCCGATGATCGAGCTGAAGCGGCTGCTGCATTCGCCGTTCACGCTGTATCCGAGCGTGCTCGCCAAGATCGAGCGCGAGACCGCACATGCCCAGGCCGGCCGGCCTGCGCGCATCGTGGCCAAGCTCAACGCCTTGAACGAGGCCCACGTGATCGCGGCGCTCTACCGCGCCTCGCAGGCAGGCGTGGAGATCGACCTGATCGTGCGCGGCGCGTGTACGTTGCGGCCCGGCTTGCCCGGCATCTCCGAGCGCGTCCGCGTGCGCTCGATCGTGGGCCGCTTTCTCGAACACAGTCGGGTGTACTGGTTCGCCAACGCCGGCGATCCGGAGCTGTATTGCGCCAGTGCCGACTGGATGGAGCGCAACCTGATGCGGCGGATCGAGGTGGCCTTCCCGATTCTCGATCCGGAGCTGGCCGCGCGGGTATTCGAGGAAACCCTGGCCAACGGGCTGGCCGACAATACCCAGGCGTGGCTGCTCGGCAGCGATGGCCGCTACGTGCATGCGGAGCCGGGCGAGAATCCACCGTACAGCGCGCAGCAAGGCCTGCTCGACAGGTTCTGCCCGTGAGCCGGCTTCGCCTCATAGCTCGTGAAAAAAATCACTTCCTGTGGTTTTTTTCCATCGCGAGTCCGGCACAGGTCCGGACTCGCTCACGCGCATGCGAGAATCCGCACTTCATCATTGCGGGAGTGGGGGTGTGAGTCCTGTCGAACAGACACCGATCCGCGACGGCGAGCTGATCGCCGCCGTGGACATGGGCTCGAACAGCTTCCACATGGTGGTGGCGCGCATGGAACACGGCGAGCCACGGGTGATCGATCGCCTGCGCGACACCGTGCGCATGGCCGCCGGCCTGCGCGCCGACGGCACCCTGGATGCCGAGCGACGCGCGCGCGCGATGAATTGCCTGGCTCGTTTCGGCCAGCGCATCGCCGGCCTGCCCTCGATCCGGGTGCGCGCGGTGGCCACCAATACCGTGCGCCGACTGGCCTCGCCGCACGCATTCCTGACTGCCGCCGAGGCGGCACTCGGACACCCGATCGAAGTGGTGTCCGGTCGCGAGGAAGGCCGCCTGATTTTTCTTGGCGCCGCCCACGACCTGCCCGCCTCGCGCGAGCCGCGGCTGGTGATCGACGTCGGCGGCGGCAGCACCGAATTCATCATCGGTCGCGGCCTGGCGCCGCTGCACACCGAAAGCGTGCAGGCGGGCTGCATCGCCTCGACCTTGCGTTTCTTTCCCGGCGGCAAACTCACCCGCAAGCGCTGGCAGCACGCGCGCAGCGAAATCGGCGTGCTGCTGCAACAGTTTGCCGAGGACTACCGGGAATCCGGCTGGCAGGACGCGTACGGCTCCTCCGGCACGGCGAAGTCGATCGGCGCGGTCGTGCAGGCGATGAAGTTCTCCGATGACGGCATCACCCCGGCATCGCTCGCCTCGCTGCGCGACGCGCTGATCGAGCAGGGCCAGATCGGTACGCTCAAACTGCCGGGCCTGATCGAGGATCGCGCCCCGGTGATTGCCGGTGGCGTGGTGATCTTCGAGGCGGCGTTCGCCGCGCTCGGCATCGAGCGTTTGCGTGTGTGCGAAAGCTCGATGCGCGAGGGGCTGCTGTGGGATCTGCTCGGTCGCGCCGGTGGCAGCGATCCGCGCACCGCCAGCATCGATGCACTGGCCACCCGCTACGGCGTGGATCGCGCCCAGGCACGCCGGGTGGAATCGACCGCATTGATGCTGTTCGACCAGGTCGCACGCACATGGAAGCTGGACGCCGATGCGCGCGAGTGGTTGTCGTGGGCTTCGCGGGTACACGAAATCGGCCTCGCCATCGCACACAGCCAGCATCACCATCATGGTGCCTACATCCTGCGCCATGCCGATCTGGCCGGCTTCTCGCGGCAGGAACAGCAGCTGCTGGCCGCCGTGGTCGAAATGCATCGACGCAAGCCGGACAAGGCAATGGTCGCCGCGCTACCCCAGCGCTACCGCCAGCTGGCCCGCTACACGACTGCGTTGCTGCGCCTGGCCGTGCTGTTCCGGCGTGCCCGTCGGGCCGAGTCGCTGCCGCAGATGCGGCTCGCCGCCAGCAGCAAGTCGCTGCGCCTGAGCCTGCCGCTGGCCTGGTTCGAGCAGCATCCCCTCACCGAGGCGGATCTGGAGCAGGAGCAGTCGCCGATGGCCGAACTGGGCCTGAAGCTGGACATCGCCAGCAGCTGACCCTGTCAACCCGGCAAACCCGGCCTCGCCGTGGCCGCGTATCATGTACGGACGCCCAAACTGTTTGACGCCCATGTTGAAATCCCTGTTCGCCACCCTGCTCCTGATCCTGCCGCTGACGCTGACGGCACAAACCGCCAAGGCGGTGCCGGCAACCGCTGCCGCCACACCGCCACCGCAGGTGCTGCTGCGCACCTCGCAGGGAGACATCACGGTGGAGCTGTACCCGGACAAGGCGCCGAAGAGCGTGGCGAATTTCCTGCAGTACGTGCGCGACGGCTTCTACGACGGCACCCTGCTGCACCGGGCCATTCCCGGCTACCTGGTGCAAGGCGGCCTGTATACCCGCGACCTGCAACCCAGGCGCACGCGCCCGGCGGTGCCCAGCGAGGCCGACAACGGCCTGTCCAATCTGCGTGGCACGCTGGCGGTGGCCCGCGGTGCCGATCCGAATTCCGGCACCGCGCAATTCTTCTTCAACCTGGTCGACAACCGCCGGCTCGATTTCGTCGGCAACCAGAGCGGCCTGACCTGGGGCTACGCTGTATTCGGCAAGGTGATCAAGGGCATGGACGTGGTCGACAAGATCGCCGCCCTGCCTACCCGCGCGCTAGGCCCGTTCGCCGGTGACGTGCCCAACCCGCTGGTGCTGATCGAAAACGCCCATGTCGTCGGCGAGGAAACCCCGGCGCCCGCCGCCAGCGCGCCGACGCCGGCCAAAGCCGCCTCCGCAGCAACCAAACCCGCAGCCAGGAAAGCTGCCAAACCCGTCGGCAAGGGCTGATCGGCACGATGGCCACACTGTTCATCTCCGACTTGCACCTGGATCCCAGCCGGCCGCAGATCACCGCCCTGTTCGAGAACTACCTGGCCAGCGACGAAGTCCGTCACGCCGATGCGCTGTACATCCTGGGCGATCTGGTCGAGGCATGGATCGGCGACGACGACGATGCCGAGTTGCCGCAACGCATCGCCGCCGCCACCCGTGCCGTGCGCGACGCCGGCGTATCGGTGTATTTCATGGTCGGCAACCGCGACTTCCTGCTCGGCGAGGTGTTCGCCGAGCGCGCCGGCCTGACCCTGCTCGACGACGGCAGCGTGCACGACATCCACGGCCGCCCTACCTTGCTGATGCACGGCGATGTGCTGTGCACCGATGACGTCGCCTACCAGGCCGTGCGCCGACAGGTGCGCAATCCCGAGTGGCAAAAACAGATCCTGTCGATGCCACTGCAGGCGCGCCGCGCGTTCGCGGCGAAAGCGCGCGAGGACAGCAAGGCGCATACCGGCAACACCATGGAAAGCATCATGGACGTGAATGGTGATGCCGTGGCCGAAGCCATGCGCAAAACCGGCGTGACGCGGCTGATCCATGGGCATACGCATCGGCCGGCGGTGCATGCGTTCGAGCTGGAGGGGAATGCGGCCGAGCGGATCGTGCTGGGGGATTGGTATGAGCAAGGGTCGGTGTTGCGGGTGACGGAAGATGGGGCAGATCTACGGGGACTCTCGCTGGATTGATGCTCGCGGCTTGGCGACGGCCGAAATTCAGAGCTGTCCGCAAGAGCACTTGACTGTTAATCAGGGGGTCGCAGGTTCGAGTCCAGTTCGGTGCCCATTTTCGTAGGCTGCAGCACACTGCCACTGACACGCACTATTGCAGGGTCGGCGTACTGCGCAGACCTTCGGCAAGCCTGTTGTGGTCGACATGTTCTGCTTTCGTCTCCATGACCACAACGAAAGCGACGAGCCGGCATTCACGCAGCCCGTGATGTACAAGGCCATCCGATCGCCCCCCACACTGGAAGTGTATGTGGATCGGCTAGGTGCCGAAGGCTTGGTGACGGCCGACGCGGTGGAGGGCATGAAAGCAAAGTGGATAGCCCACCTCGATGCTGAATTCGAAGCAAGCCAATCGTATCGACCGGACAAGGCGGATTGGCTCGACGGACGCTGGGAAGGCTTGCAGTCACCACGACTGTTCGGTGCCGCTGGCGATACGGCCGCTACCCGGGCATGCTGACCAAGGTCGGTGCAGCGTTGACACGTATACCCGTCGGATTTCATCTCCATCCGTCAGTCCAGCGCCTCCTCGATGCGCGTCGAAAAGCACTTGATGACGGACTCGGCATTGACTGGGCGACGGCGGAAGCGCTCAGCTCCGGGAACTCTTCCGTGAGTTCGCTGGATCGAACCGGGATTCGCCGTACTCGCCCCATTCACCGATGCCGTGGAACAAATCCAGGCACTCCGGTCTCCACCACCGCGTTCAATCGGACGCTTGCGGTGATGCCGTTTCGGATCTCCTGCATGGCGTCTTCAGGCAGCGGGGAAATGTCGAAATTCTGCTGGATATGCGCAGGATTCGTTGACGTGGTCAGGAATGCGGATCCGCGCTGCACCGCCCACGCCAGCGCGACTTGCGCCGGGCTCTTATGAACACGCTCGGCGATCGCCTTGATCACCGGATCGTCCGTGATCCTCGGCTCCATACCATGCCCCAACGGCGCGAACGCGAGCAGCACGATCCCATTCTGCTGGCAGAAGTCGAGTAGCTCCCACTCGGGAAGATAGGGATGGCACTCGACCTCCACCACGGCGGGTTTGATGCGCGCGACCGCGACAATCTCCTTCAGCGTCGGCAGGGTGATGTCGGATAGCCCGATGGACTGGCACCTTCCCTCATCCACGAGTCGCTCCATCGCCCGCCACGTCTCAACCAGCGTTACCCCCGAGTCATAGCTCGGCTCATCAAGTTCGTTCCTTGGAAACTGTTCGTCGCCAGGCTGGAACGCAAACGGCGTATGAATCAAATAGCAATCCAGGTAGTCGAGCTGCAGACGCCGCAGGCTTGCTTCGAAGGCGAGCTTGACTCGCTCGGGACGATGATTGTTGTTCCACAGCTTGGTGGTGACGAACAGCTCCTTTCGGCTCAGCGTCCCGGCCTCAAACGCCTCCCGCATCACCTCGCCGACCACGTCTTCGTTGCGGTAGAGCTCCGCGCAATCGAGGTGCCGGAACCCTGCTTCCAACGCAACCTTGATGGCCTGCCTGGCTGTGGCACGGTCAGGAATCAACGTGCCGAATCCAACGGCCGGAATGGCGCCGGCTCCACGGCTGAGGGGGATTTTTGCGTTGCGCATGCTTGTGTTCTCTTGAAGTGCCCGGACTGGTTGGCAAGGTGTTCAACTGGACGTTCAGGGCTTCTCGCGGTACGCCACTGTTCGCTCGAACGCGCCGCTGGCATTACCGCCGAGGGCGATCGAAAGTTGCACGCTGTCGAGATGCCGCATTGTCTTCGCCTGGATCTGCCCGATCAACGCGCGCTGGTAGGCTCGCTCGGCGTCCAGCACCTGGAGCACACCGATTTCACCGACCTGATAGCCCTGCCGATTCAGCCGCAGGCTGGCATCGGCAGCGCTCAATGCGTGCGCCTGCGCCGCGTATTCCTCGGCGTCGTGGTTGATCGCCTGCAGCACGTCCGCCACCTGTCCCAGCGATTTGATGACCGTCTGCTGGTAGCCGGCAAGCGACGCCTTGTAGCCGTCGATCGAGCCGCGGCGATTCGCCTTGCGCGTGCCGCCATCGAAAATCGGCCCGGTCAAACCGCCGGCTAGTCCCCACAAAGTTCCGATGCCGGGGCGTGCCTGCGTGAGCGAGGCCGAAAGCCTCAGGCGCGGGTACAGATCCGCCGTTGCCACGCCGATAGCGGCACTTGCTGCATGGAGCTGAGCTTCTGCTTCGAGAATATCCGGCCGCTCGCGCGCGACCTCGGAGGGCAGACTCACTGGTACATTCTCCGGCAGCGCGAAATCGCTCAGATCAAAATCCGGTACCACCCAGTCAGCAGGGCTCTTTCCCACCAGGATCGACAATGCGTGCCGCGCCATATCGCGCTGTTGGGCGAGCGGTGGCAGTAACGTCTCGTCCTGTGCGAGCTGGGTGGTGGCCAGCGCGATATCGACTTGCGTGACGCTGCCATATTGATGGGCAGAGCGAATGAGTTCCAGGTTCTTCTGATCATCGGCGATCAGCATCCGCACGGCGTCAATCTGCGCACGGGCGGAAGCAAGCAGGATCGCCTCGCTGGCAACATCGCCGGTCACGGTCAGGTAGGCCGCGTCAAATCGATGCCTCTGAAGTTCGGCGAGTGCCATCCGCTCTTCGATCAGCCGCTTTGTGCCGCCGAAAAGGTCGAAGTCGAAGCTCACTTGCGGCCCGACCGCGTAGAAGTTGGACGTCGCCGCGCCGGCCCCGTTGCTCACCCGCTGACGGCCGCCCTGGGCATCAAACCCCACCTGTGGACTCAGTCCGCCTGTGGCGGCGGCAACGGCTTCGTTCGCTTGCGCGATCGTGGCATCAGCAGCTTCCAGATCGAGATTGCCGAGGATGGCTTTATGCATCACCTCGTCAAGCTTCGCGGAGCCCAGCATTGACCACCAATCGTCCGCCACCGGCTTGCCGAGGTCGAGATGCGGAGCACCGCCCGTCGGGTTGGGGCCGCCGAGTTCCTGTTCGGCCTGGACGTCGTAATGTCGGGAGGCAGGCGCCGCCGGTCTTTCAAAGTTCGGCCCTACCACGCATGCGGAGAGAAGCGCAGCCATGGTGGTGGTGAGGGTGACCATCCGGACAAAACGCTCCGACCGACTCGATCTAAGCAGTTTCATTTTGCGACTCCGGGAATATTGCCGGGACGCGGCTTGCGCAGGAGTAGCGCCAGCGGACTCACGACCAGCATGGCGATCATCAAGAGCTTGAATTGACCAATCACCGCGACAAGCGCCGCCTGGCCGGTAACCAGCTCGTTCATCAATGCAAGTCCCTGTCCCGATAGCGAGCCGGCCGCGTGGCTTGCGATGCGGTACGGCCTGAGGTTGTTGGCGAGAGCCCCGTGCATGCTCTGGGTATTGCGATAGAAGTCGATCTGCACAATCGCGATGCCGAGCGTGCTGCCATACAGCCGCGACAGGTTGAAGAGCACGGTGCCTTCCGCGCGAAACCTCGGGTCCAGCGTGCTGAAGGCCGCCCGCGTGAGTGCCGGCATCAGCATGCCCAGGCCGGCGCCCTGGATGGCACCCGCAGCAACCACCGGCCACCAGTCCATCAACGTCGAGTATCCCAACATCCGCCAGTTGCCGTAGGCCACGAGAGCCAAGCCGCCGATCACCAGCAGCCGGTTGTCGACTTGTGTCGGCGCGCGCCATGTCAGCAGCAACGCACCCACCAGGGCGACGCCTCGTGGAATGGTGATGTAGCCCGCCGTGTCGGCCGGGTAGCCGAGCAGCTCCTCCAGCATCGGCGAGGTCAACGCCAGGGTCGGCAGCAGGACGAAGCCAAACGCGAAAAACATCACCGTCGCAACACCGAAATTGCGGTCCTTGAACAAGGCCTTGTTGAGGAAGTGTTCGTCCCTGGTCAGCACATGCACGATATAGAGATAGAAGCCGAGCGCCGATGCGCTGGCCTCGACCCAAATCTCCGGTGAAGCAAACCAACCCATGCGCTCGCCGCGATCGAGCAACATTTGCAGCCCGCCGATGCCTGCGGAGAAAGTCGCCAGCCCGAAGAAATCGAAACGCTCGCTCCTGTGCAGCTTCTTCTCCTTAAGGTAGACACCCATCACCAGCGCGATGAACCAGGCCATCGGAAGACTGAGGTAGAAGATCGAATGCCACCCGACGTATTCGCTGAGCCAACCGCCGATAGCCGGGCCACTCAGCATCCCCAGCAGCGCCGTCACACTCCACGCAATGCCGATGCGGCCATGGCGCAGTGGCGGCAATTCATGCAGCAAGATCGCCATCGACAGCGGAGCAAGCGTGCCGCTCGCGGCACCCTGGAGGATGCGCGCGGAAACGAACTGCAGCGGCGTCGTCGCCAGCGTGTCGAGTATCAGGGCAACGCTGAACAGAGCCACCGAGAGCTGGAAGACCGTCTTCCTGCCGAACCGGCCCGCGAGCCAATGCGTCATCGGCATGACGATGGCACTCGCGGCGATGTACGAGGAAAAGACCCAGCCAATCTCGTCGTCGGTCATCGAGAGGCCGCCTTGCACGTGCAATACCGCTGCATTCGGAATCGAGATGTTCATCGCCTGCATGAAGGTCGCAAGCATCGCCGCCACGACCAGACTCCCTTGCGCCGTCACCTCGTTGCGCGTGTCAGCGACAGCGCTCACTTCCCGGCCCCGGTGTCGCGATTCGACACAAGCCGCGTATCAACCTGCGCGGTGACGCTCATGCCCGAGTACAGCGGCCACTTCGGATCGACGTTGTCCAACTCCAGCCGCACCGGCAAACGTTGCACCACTTTCACCCAGTTGCCGGTGGCATTCTCAGGCGGCAATAGCGCAAATTCCGATCCCGTCCCGGGGCTGATGCTGACCACGTGTGCCTTGAAACCGTGTCCAGGATAGGCATCCACATCGACGATCGCCGCCTGGCCTGGCCGCATATGCGTCAGTCCGGTTTCGCGGAAATTCGCCTCGACCCAGACATGCCGACGCGACATCATCGAGAACACCGTGGCACCGCTGCTGACGAAATCGCCCGCCTGCAGATCGTCAACCTTGGTGACCACGCCATCGTCCGGCGCCGTGACCGTGGTATAGGAAAGGTCAAGCCTCGCGCGGTCCAGTTGCGCCCGGGCCTCGCGAACCATTGGGTGCCGATCGACCTCGATATTCGGGTCGCCATCCAAGCCAGCGATGCTGTTGGACACGTCTTGCTGCGCCGACGCGATGCGCTGACGCGCGACCATGAGGTCGGTCTGGGCCTGTTCGAAAGCTGAGCGCGAGGCGAAATCAGCGACGAGCAGCGCCTTCTTGCGCTGGTATTCGTGCGCGTCGAAGTCAGCCGAAAGCGTGGCTGATTCGACATCCGCCAATTGCCGGCGATACGTCGCCTTGAGCGCTTCGACCTGCAATCGCGTGCTGCTGAGCCGCGCCTGTGCTTGTTCCACCGCAATCCGGTATGGCTCTGGATCGATCTGGAACAGCAATTGCCCCGCGTGGACCTGCTGGTTTTCCGTCACCGCGACTTTCAGCACCTGACCCGGGACCCTGGCATTGATGGAGACCTTCGCGGCCCGCACGAAGGCATCGTCGGTCGCAATGTCGCGCGCTCCATGCAGATATCTGGCACCGCCGCCCAACACCAGCAACAACGGCAAGGCCACCATCAGCGGTCGGCGCAGCCGTTGCCTGATGCTCGGTCGCAGCTTCCCGGCGTGCTCGCCCGAACCCGACCCTTCGACCGCTTCATCAAATTGTTGACGCATCACAGTTACCTATTGACTGCAGGAACGACTCGAAGACCGACCAACGCGCGGCAACCCCGCTCCACTGGAGCGCGACCGCTGCGGCGGCCGATCACCTTTTCCAGGGCCCGGATTCCACACATGTTGAATTTTGTACAGAACCGGATAATATTTCTCCCGAACACGAGAGGTCAAGTTTTTATGCGATCTGGTACAAAAAAAGACGGAAACGAGAAAAGGCCGCGAGGACGGCCACGCGCCTACGACCCCGAGACTGCCCTTCGGCAGGCGGCAGAGGTGTTCTGGAAGACCGGTTATTCCGGCACCTCACTCGACGATATTTCCGCCGCGACCGGGATGAACCGGCCGAGTCTTCGCGCGGCGTTCGGTGACAAGCACGAGATCTATGTCAAGGCGCTGAACGACTACTGGGAACTCAAATTTGCTGCGCTGGATAAAGCATTCGGCAGCGGTGGAGGCTTGTTCGAGACGTTGACCAGGGTCTACGACGCCGCGCTGTCCATTTATTTCTCTGGCGGCGATCAGGTACTTGGATGCTTCGTGGTCGGTACCGCCATTACCGAGACCGCAGGCGATCCGGAGATCCAAAGCATTGTCGCGGAGGGCTTCCACAATATCGATGCCGACTTCGAGGCGCGCTTCAAACTGGCGCGTGCCGCCGGCGAATTGAAACAGGGTGCTGATCCCAAGGCCCTCGCCCTGCTTGCGTCCGCGACGATGCACACGCTGGCTATCCGCGCTCGCGCGGGCACTTCGCGGAACGAGCTGAGGAAGCTCGCACATAAAGCGGCCAGCGTGATCTGTGGGTGACCGGCCAGTGCGATCAGCATTCGCGAAGTCGGCATGCGTTCGTCTGCGGATCGGGCTCAGTCTCATTCCAAGCTTGAGAGCCACCCGTGACCGATGAGCTACCCGACATCATTGCGCGACATCTCAAGGTGTTGTTCTGCGGAATCAACCCCGGATTGACAGCGGCCGCGACGGGGCACCATTTTGCTGGAAGAAGCAATCGCTTCTGGCGCGTCATACATCTCGCAGGCTTCGCGCCCGAGGAAATTCAGCCAGAGCGAGACCATGCGATCCTCGAGTACGGATGTGGTCTGACCACGGTGGTAAGACGACCGACGGCACGGGCGGATCAGCTGTCGCCGCAGGAATTCATATCGGCGGCCCTGCAGTTCGAGCAAAAGGTCGCACGTTGCGCGCCACGTGTTGTCGCCTTTCTCGGCAAGGCGGCGTACTCGGCGCTTTCAGGTCAACGAGACATCGCCTGGGGATTGCAATCCATCCGCATGGCAGACGCTGCGATTTGGGTGCTGCCCAACCCCAGCGGAAGAAACCGCGCGTTCGCTCTCGATCGCCTGGTCGAAGCGTACCGTCAGCTTTATCTAGACACGGTTGCCTATTGCGATAGCGATGACTTCGCGACGTCTTCGCCACGGTAGAACCTCGAATGGCGCCCCGGCGTGCTTGAGCAAGGTGGCGTTTCCGGCAAGCTGCGCTATGCAGGTACTGACGACATTGATGGGAGAACTCGGATGGTAGAAAAAGAAGCTGCGTCGATCATCTGGCCAGGCAAGCCCTTGTCGCGCGCGTTCTACAATCGGGCTGCCACCGCGCTGGTACCACGACTGCTCAACAAGGTCCTGGCGGCAGCGGATGGTCGTGCGGGCCGCATCGTGGAAGTGGAGGCCTACGTCGGTGCGATCGACCCAGCGGCGCATACATACCGGGGAAAGACGCCACGCAATGCCGTCATGTTTGGGCCACCGGGGCATATGTATGTCTATTTCACCTACGGCATGCACTGGTGTTGCAACTGTGTGTCCGGTCCACAGGGGGATGGTTGCGGCGTACTCATCCGCGCGCTGGAACCGCTGCACGGGATTGCACAAATGCGCGCAGCGCGCCCACGGACCGCGCATGATCGTGATCTATGCCGCGGACCAGCCCGCCTGACTCAGGCGATGGGCATCAGCGGAGCCCAGAATGGGATTGATCTGGTCGGCGCCCATGATCGCTTCGCCATCGTCGACGATGGCATGGCCCCGCCCGGGGACCTGGTGGGTAGCACTCGCATTGGCATCAGCCGCGGCAAGGATTCCCCATGGCGATGGAGTGTGCCTGGCAACCGTCATGTATCAGGTACGGCTTCGCAACGAGGCTGACTCTCAAGCACTATCTCGGCGCAGCGCAGCCGGGGCGATTGCGGCTGCACCTTCGAGCGCGGAGTGGCCTGCGGGAACGAAGGATGATCTTCTGTCGGCAGCTGACTGAGGCGACGGCTCGCCTTGCTGCGGCTGGAGTCTTGCTCTGCCGCCGCGGCCCGACCATCGATCGAGGCTCCCGCGGTTATCCGTCGTAGCGAAGAACCAGCATCTTGTCCTCGGACATCTCTTCCATCGAATACGGGATGCCGCCCACGCCATAACCCGACTGGCGTCGTCCCGCGAAGGGCATCCAGTCCGTGCGAAACGCCGTGTGATCGTTGATCAGCACGGTCGACGCATCAAGGCGCCGCGCAGCTCGCAGGGCGGGGCCGATGTCTGCCGAAAACACGCTGGCCTGGAAGGCAAACGGCAGGGAGTTGGCGATGTCGATCGCCTTGTCGAGCTCCCGAAACCCGTAAACGCACGTCACCGGGCCGAAGACTTCAAGCTGAGAAACCTTCGCATCGGCGGCGGGCTCGACCAGGATCGCTGGCAGTAGCGTGGTCTCGGACTGGCGGCCGCCGCCAATGATCACCGCGCCAGCCGATACCGCTTCATCCGTCCAGGACATCACTCGAGTCGCTTCATGCGGGGTGATCAGCGGACCCACCTCGGTCTCCTGCAAGAGTGGGTCACCCACACGAAGAGATCGAACCCGTGCTGCAAGTCGCTCGACAAACTCGTCCATGACATCCGCATGAACGAAGATTCGCTGGGTGGAAACGCAAACCTGGCCCGCGTGATAGTAGCCACCCTTCACGATGGGCTCGATGATCCGATCCAGCGGAGCGCTTCGATCCACGATGACGGGCGCGGCACCGCCGTGTTCCAGCGCACAGCGTGTTCCCGGCGCAAGCTTGCTGCGCAGGTACCAGCCGACCTTTGCCGACCCGATGAAGCTGAGAAAGGCCACGCGCGGATCGGTTGCTAGACGTTCCGCCAACGCGTTGTCATCCGTGATGACGGTCTGGCACCACGGCTCATCGAGACCTGCTTCCCGAAGAAGAGCAACGAAATCGAGGCAGGACAGCGGCGTGGCCATGGCCGGCTTCACGATGACCGGGCAACCCACGGCGATTGCCGGCGCCACCTGATGAACAATCAGATTCAATGGGTGATTGAAGGCCGATATGGCAGCGACCACCCCGATCGGTTCCTTGGTGGTGAAAGCCCATCGCCCTTCGCTGGCCGGCGTGAGACCCATGGGGATTTCCCGGCCCGCAAAAACGCGCAGTTCCTCGGCGGCATTGCGCAATCCGTCGATCGCCCGGATCACCTCGACAGCCGCATCGGAGAATGGCTTTCCCCCTTCGCGCGCGATGAGCTGGGCGAAATGTGCTTGCCGCGCCTCCAGCAGACTGGCGGTGCGCCAGAGTATGCCGCCGCGCTGATGGGGTTTGAGCCATGCCCCACGATCCCGCATCGCCCGGGCGGCGGAAGCAAGCTTGGCTTCCAGCATCCGCGCATCGTCCATCGGAATCTCGCTGATGACCGTCCGGTCGAACGCCTGCAAAACCTGAAGCGTCTGTGACATCGTCATGCTCCCTTCTCTACCGGTAGACGTTGCTGCAACTCGTCGACCAGCACCCGCTTGTTTTCCGAGTAGTCGATGGGCACGACGACAAGCTGCACGCCCCCATCGGCAAACGCCTTCTCCAGGATCGGGCGCAATTCGGCAATGGCATTGACCCTCGTTCCCGTAGCCCCGTAGGCCTTGGCGTAGGTGACGAAATCGGGGTTGCCGAAAGTCATGCCGAAATCCGGAAACTGATCGACGGCCTGCTTCCAGCGAATCATGCCGAATGCATGATCCTCGAGAATCAGCACGACAAGGTTGAGCTTGAGCCGGACGGCCGTTTCCAGCTCCTGGCTGTTCATCATGAAACCGCCGTCGCCGCAAACCGTCATGACCCGGCGCTCGGGATACAGCATCGCGGCCATGATTGCCGCCGGCAGACCCGCACCCATCGTGGCCAGGGCGTTGTCGAGCAACAACGTGTTGGCAACGCGTGTTCGATAATTTCGCGCGAACCAGATCTTGTACATGCCGTTGTCGAGGGACAGGATGCCGTCCGCCGGCATGACCTCGCGCACGTCGTGCACCAGTCGTTGCGGCGTGAAGCGGTCTTCGGTGGAGCGGGCCGCGATCCGGCTCAGGATGCCTTCCCGCAAGGGCAGCAGGGCCTGCGCATGGGGAAGCCTGCCTTCAACGCGATCTGCAAGCAGCCTCAGTGACGGCCCAAGATCGCCGATCACCTCCGCCTGGGGGAAATAAACCTGCTCGACATTGGCCGGCTGATAGCCCACGTGGACGACCTTCGGTCCCTTGGCGCCCATGATGAAAGGCGGCTTCTCGACCGTGTCGTGACCGATGGTGACAATGAGATCGGCGCGCTCGATCGCCTCATGCACATAGTCACGTTCGGAAAGTGCCGCAGTGCCCATGTAGAGCTCGCTGCCGCCCGGTACGGTGCCTTTGCCCATCTGCGTGGTGAAGTACGGAATCCGCGTACGCAGCACGAACCGGGCGAGATCCGAGGTGGAGCGTGGCCTCGATGCCGCTGCGCCCAGCATCAGCAGCGGCGACCGGGCCTGCATGATCATCTGCGCGGCGCGATCAAGAGAGTCCTTACTCGCCATCGGAAATTCGATCGGGTGCGAAGGAATCACCGCCATCTCGGCGCACTGCTCGGCCGCGACATCTTCGGGAAGTTCCAGCAGCACCGGGCCCGGCCGCTCCTCCGCTGCCACGCGGAAAGCCTCGCGCACCATCGCCGGGATCATCGTTGCAGAGATGATCTGCCGTGAAAGCTTGGTCAGCGGCTTCATTGTCGCGATGATGTCCACGATCTGGAAGCGCGCCTGCCGGGACGAGCGGATGGCCTTCTGGCCGGTGATCATGATCATCGGCATGGCGCCCAGCAGCGCATACGCGGCACCCGTCGTGAGGTTCAATGCCCCTGGCCCAAGCGTCGTGATGCAAACCCCTGGCTTGCCGGTGAGCCTTCCATAGGTGGCCGCCATGAATGCGGCGGCCTGCTCATGCCGGGTCAGCACGAGCTCAATCGACGACCGCCTGATGGACTCGACGATGTCGAGATTCTCTTCACCCGGAATCCCGAAAATCCGATCGACGCCCTCGTTTTCCAGGGCAGCCACGAACAGGTCAGATCCTTTCAGCATGAGCCATCTCCGAGGAAAAATCGAAACAGAACCGAGCGTATGGCACCTTACGAAGTAACGACCGGCTTTGCGCTCGGACTGTCATCGGAGGCCTTCGTGGGCGTCCATTCCGAACCGCTCGCGTGGCACGCAGCGTTGCAACCGGTAATACCGGTGTCACGCCTCGATTATTGTCCTGAAGGGTGAAAGACCAAAGCACATGCAAGTGCGCCGCCGTCGAACGATCCAAGGCTGGATTCCATTGGACGGGATGGAGAACGTGCACGAGCCCGGCGCTACGGTGTCGAATGTGTTTCATGCAGTTCCTCACAGTGCCAAATGGGAGACGGGTGCACCACGACCCGATCAGGTGGGCGCGCGCAGGACATGGCGAGAACGAATCCAGGCATTGAACCCGGCACACAGGATCAGCAGCGATCCGGTGACGAAAAAGACGTCGTGCAATCCGACTCGTGCCCCGATCTGGCCACCGACCAGCGGCCCGACCACCTGGCCGGTGAACTGAGCCGACTGCAAGTAACCGAGCGTCTTGCCGGAGTGCCTTTCATCGACCGACTGACGCACCAGCTTGGCGATCGCCGGGAGCAGTCCCGCGATCGTCATGCCCATCAGCCCGCGCAAGATCGCCAGTTGCCACCACTGCGTCACGAACGCTTGCGGCACCATCACCAGGCCCGTCGCCACGAGGCAGCCGATGATGACCTTCCAGCCGCCCACGCGATCGGCCAGTGCGCCGAGCCGCGCCGCGGTCAGCATGCTGCCCAGTGCCGAAGAGGCCATGACGATGCCGGCCACTCGCGTCAGATGATCGGCGGGGACCCCGAGCTGCCCCATGTACACCGTGATGATCGGTTCGATCGACATGTTGGCGAACAGCACCATCATCGCGGTGAACAGCAAGGCGACGATCACGGCGCGGCTGGACGCGACCGTGGACTGGCTTTGTGCAGCCGCCGGTTGCAGGTGGTCGGCTTCACGATCGAAGTCTTCCCGCACCAGCAAGATCGTCGCCGTCGCCGCCACCGCGATCATCGCGCCGCCCACGAAGAATGTGCCGCGGAGCCCGACCCATGCCGGCAGGAACCCACCCATCAATGGTCCGACCAGGTTGCCCATGAGCGCGCCTGTCGACAGGAGGCCGAGCGCCCAGCCGGCACGTTCGCGTGGTGCCTGGGTACCGATCATCACGATCGACGCCGAGGCATAACCGCCGAGCAGACCGGCGAGCAGGCGCAGCCCGACCAGTTCGACGACAGTGTGCGCAACTCCTATCAACGACATCACCACCGCCATGCCGATGGCAGCGCGTGCCAGCATAGGTTTGCGCCCGAAACGGTCGGCCAGATGCCCCCAGAGTGGTGCGGTAACGGCCGTACCGACGAAGGTCGCGCCGAATGCTACACCGGACCACTGGATGATGGCGGACGACGAGGTAACGCCCAGCTGCTGCACATACAGCGGCAGGAACGGCAGCAGCATGCTCAGGCTCACCAGCGTGGTGAACGAACCGAACACGCAGACGATCAGATTGCGCCGCCAAAACGGCGAGTTGCGTTCTGCATAGTTCAACCGGCTGGCCTCGTGACCCAGCCGGTAGATGCCCGTGTTCGCTTGCATCGGCATTTTTCGTTGCCTCACTTTGCGCAGGCCTCGCCGGGCCGCGGCCGAGCGCACGCCCGGTGGCCCGACTGGCTCGTGCGAGATACCTGCCCCGTGCAGCCGCCGCACGAGCTATTTCGCGTTGGTCTGGCGCTGTTTGCGGAGCTCGGCGACGGGTAGTCCGCCCCACCCCCAGTTTTCCATCTCGACTTCCTCGATCACGACAAAGGTCGCGTCGAGCGGCTTGTTGAGCACATCCAGCAACAGTTGGCTGGCCCCCTTGATGAGGGCTGCCTTTTCCTCGGCCGTCGCCGCGGTACGGCCGGGCACGGAACCCTCGCGCGTAATCTGGATAGTGACCATGGGCATGGCTGTGTTCCTCGGTAGATCGGGCGGGCGGCGAGCCCGCCCGGGGAAGTGTCAGTGACCGGCGCTCTGGCCACCGTCGACGTGCAGGATCTCGCCCGTAACGAAACCGGCGGACTCCAGGTACAGCACGCCACCGACGATATCGCTGATCTCGCCCATGCGGCCGACCGGATGCAGCGAGGCAAGTGCGGCATGGGACTCAGGCCCGTGCATCGGGGTCTTGATCACGCCCGGCGCCACCGCGTTGACGCGGATGCCGCGCTTGGCGTACTCGATCGCCAGCGACTTGGTGGCGGCGTTCAGGCCACCCTTGGTCAGCGCTGCCAGCACGGCCGGCACGCCGTCAATGGCGTGCTCGGCGATGGTCGTGGTGATACTGACCACGTGACCGCTGCCCTGCTTCTCCATCTCGCCGATCGCCAACTGGGTGATATGGAAGAAACCGTTGAGGTTGACGGCCAGATTCTGGGCATACTCCTCGCTGGTAAAGGCGGTGAACGGCTTGGCCGTGAAGATGCCGGCATTGTTCACCAGCGTGTCGACGCGACCGAAACGGGCGATGGCTTCCTTGATGATGCGCTCGGCCACCGAACGATCCGAAATGTCGCCGGCGACCGCCAGAACGTCGGGGTTGCTCGACGGCTGGATCGAGCGCGAGTTGGCGACCACGCGATAATCGCGATCGAGGAAGGCCTTGACCAGGCCCGCACCGATGCCCTGGGATGCGCCGGTAATGACTGCTACTTTCCGCTGGGTGCTCATGATGCTGATACCTCAAGGATGTGTGGGGAAGTGCGAGAACCGTCGAAGAGTCCGGCGGTTCCGACAGCCCACAATCTAGGCGCGCATCGCGGATTAGCGAATCCCTGCTATTCGGCAGACATCCTTCCACGTCGCGAGGGAATCGGCCGTTCGACAGGCACCCCCGCGTGCTTCACCAGACCGGCAAAATGCGAGCGCAGACGCGGAAGCGCGAAGTCCACGAAGGCGCGCACCTTCGGCACGGAAAGACGGCCATACGGCGACACGAGATGGACGGGAATGGGCGCAGGTTCCGCTTCGGCAAGCACGATGCTCAGCAATCCCTGATCGACCTCCCGGGCCACGTGGTAGGAGAGCAAGCGCGTCACGCCATGACCCTCGACTGCCGACGCAATCGAGGCCTTCACGCTGTTGATCACCAGCCGTGGCGTGAATGAAATGGAACGGGGGACCGAGGTCCCCTCCAGCGCGGGAAAGCTCCATGAATCCGGACCCGAATGCGCCAGGGCGATGATCCGATGCTTTGCCAGGTCGGCGGGCTCTCCGATCCGCGGGTGCGTTGCCAGATAGCGTGGCGATGCCACGACAACTCGACGAACCTCGCCGATGCGATGCGCAACAAGCGTGGAATCGGCCAGATGCGTAATGCGCAGGGCCAGATCCATGCCTTCGTCGATCAGGTTTACCGGGCGCTCCAGCATGTGCATCCGCACGGTGACTGTCGGATATTCATCCATGAAGGCATCCACGATCGGCCGCAGGATCTCCACCCCGGCGAACACGGTCGAGGTGATTGTCAGCGTGCCGCGCGGCACCGACCGCTCGCCCGCTGCTTGCCGATCCGCTTCTTCCAGATCGGCGAGAATCTTCCTGCAGGACAGCGCATAGCGCTCTCCTGCTTCGCTCAACTTGATTGACCGTGTCGTCCGGTGCAGCAATGGCACGCCCACACGATCTTCCAGAAAAGCGATGGCCCGGCTCACTGCGGCGGCGGAGCGGCCGGTCTTGCGACTGGCACCGGCGAGGCTGCCTTCATCGAGCGCCGCGATGAAGACTTTCATGGCGTCCAGACGATCCATAGCGCGTGCCTCGCAGATCTGCAGTCGACGGTAGATGCCGGGGGTCAATTTGACCACCAGGCCGGCGATCACGTCGATAGCGCACTGGCGCGATGGGTTGGAGGCCGTCCCAGGTAGCGGCCCGCTCGGGCAAACCTACCAGCCATGGATGCGTGCTTGCGCACTAGCTTCGGGGTGGACCGGGCGACGCGTAGTCGATCTCCTTGAGGTTCGACGCGTCATGCTCGTGGATGACCACGGTGACGAACTTCGGATCGGCACCCAGTGTCGCGCGGGTGGCCTCGGTGAGGTCCTGCATGAGCTTGTGCTTCTGTTTCGGCGACAGTCCGCGCTTGATATGGCATTGGATCAGTGGCATGAGGAACTCCCCGCAAACGCGGTGGATCAGAATTCGGCTGCGGGAGCACCAAAATCCGGCAGGTGATGGCCGTCTTCCACAAAGTTGATCCCGCGGCTTTCCTGGATGACAAGGAAGACGTTCCCGCGCGGCTCGCCGGTCGCGTTGCTCATCACATCCAGCAGCGATGACGCAAACCGCCGCTTCTGCTCGTCGGTTCGACCGTTGCGCATGTTTATCGTGACGATGGCCATCAGGGTCTCCTTCGGGTCGTATGGACAGGTACCACTTGACTGGTGGCGACGGCGCCCATCGGTATATCGTGCAAGGCGCGGTGTCAGCTCCTCATGCGCGAGCATGGCATCGGGCGATCCACGCCCGCCTCATCGCGCGGGGCGTCGTTCAGCACTTCAAAGCTTCGACCAGTTCGGCATCCAGCGCCTGCATCAACGCGCGGGTGGAAAGTGCACGTGCCAGCGGTGCACCCTGTCCGGCCCAGTGCGCGCCGTAGCCGGTCTGGCCGGCGGCCTTGCCGGCCCGATTCAGCGCCTTGCCGGCGTCGTAGGCGATCGGGTAATCGGGCACGCTGCCGTCAGGCACACCGGCACCCCAGCGCGTGAATGCACTTTCGAGACTTCGCGCCTGACGTCCGGAAATCACCCGCGTCATCGTGGTGTGGTGGGCCGCATCGCTGAACAGGCGCTCGCGATAGCCGGCATCCGCCAGCGACTCGTCTGTGGCGATGAAAGCCGTCCCCAGCTGCGCGGCTCTGGCCCCCAGCGCCAGAGCCGCGGCGATGCCGGCACCGTCCATGATGCCGCCAGCGGCGATCACCGGCACGCTTGTGGTTTGCGCCAGCATCCGCGTCAAGGCAAGAGTGCCCAGGCGACTGTCTTCGATGTCAGGATCGAACATGCCTCGATGGCCGCCGGCCTCGTAGCCCTGGGCCACGATCGCGTCGATGCCGGCGGCCTCGATCGCCGCGGCCTCCGCGAGGTTCGTCGCCGTCGCCAGCAGGACGATGCCGGCGTCGTGCAGTGCGTCGATCTGATGCCGATGCGGCAGGCCGAAATGGAAACTCACGACGGCGGGCTTCTCCTCGACCAGCATGCCCAGCATGTCGTCGTCCACCAGAAACGAGCGATAAGGTTCCTGCAGCTGTGCGGGCGCGCTGGCGCCCCACTGTTCAAATTGTGGACGCAGGCGCTCGAGCCATGCACTCTCCCTGGCCCGATCCGCCTGTGCGGGTCGGTGCACAAAAACGTTTGCATTGAGCGGCCCGGCGCTCAGTTCACGAAACTGCTGGATCGCCTTGCGCGCCTCGGCCGCGATCATCGCGCCGAAACCCAGCGATCCCAGACCACCGCTATCGGCCACTGCGGCCGCCATGGCCGGCGACGATACTCCCGCCATCGGCGCCTGAATGATCGGAACGCGGATACCTGGCAGATCCAGCAAGTTCGGGGTGTCGTGTATCGCCATGATCAGCTCTCGTTCCGCCAAGGAGCCGGGATTGGAAAATCGATCGCCTCGAATGACGCCTCGCCCACATCCCGGCATACCACACCGATCTCCGGGCTCAGCCAGCATCAACCGCCGGCGTGCAAACCAGCTCGATGCGAACGCCACCCGGCTCACGCACCATGCAATGCACTCTCGGGCCCTTGCCCACCAGCTCGGGGGCAAATTCAACCACCACGTCCGGCCACGCCGATACGCGCGCATGCAGATCCGAGAGTGCCGCCAGGTCGGCTATCTTCAACGCGAGGTGATGCAGCCCGACGTTCTTACGCCGATCGAACGCAACATGCTCGCCAGGCGTTTCCGCCTGCCACAAGGTCACCCTCGTCATGCCATCCGAGACGAACACAGCCGGGTACGCGCGGTTCTCCCCCACCACCTGCCATCCCAGACACTCGACGAAGAAGCGACGCGACCGATCCAGGTCACCCACAGTGAGTCCCACGTGATCGATACCGCGCGTTGCGGCGATACGGTTTGGCATTGTCTGTACTCCTCCGGGAAGCTCGCACGGTAGCTGCAAACCATCATTCGGGCACAACACTAAACCTCCGACGTGCCCAAGAAAACGGCTGCTGCACGGCAGACACTCTTGCGCGTTTCGGAGAAATTTCTTTCCGCCCTTGCCGGATACCCGAAGCCGTAGCCTCATGTGCTCCCTCGTCGCCTGCCCGTCAGGCGGACAGGCTGCCGGAACGGCATCACCACCGCATCCGTTGGGTTGGTGGCCATCGCACCAGGCGTCACTGCGCGTCAGTGACCCTTTCACTTTCTGATGGTCCTCGGCGAGTTCGCACGCGTGGACCAGAGCGAGCCGATGAAATGGCAGATGACCGATCCACGCGAGCACAATGTGTTGCATGCCGCGTGGCGGGACGATCACGACGATCACGCTCTCGCCCGGTGGCTGAAGCGGGCAGCGGCGAGACTGAATTGAGGGAACCGTCATGAAGCGGCGATCGGCAATGCGTGACTGGACGACAACTCTTCTGCTCGCCCTGATGTTTCTGCTGGGTGGCTGCCAGACCGCGCCACGCCGCGCAGCCCCTCCGGATCTCATAAACCAGGCGACGCCGGAAGGTTTTCCGCCCGCGTTGAGGTTGGTGACCACCGATCTGCACGGTTTCACCAGCCAGTCGACGGAATTCTTCAAGGGCATCCGCGCCGCCGCTACGGATGGAACCATCGACATCCTCGCGCTATCCGGCGGTGGCTCGGGCGGTGCCTACGGTGCCGGTGCGCTGGCCGGGTTGAGTCGCGCGCATGAGCGTCCGCAATTCGAGCTGGTGACCGGTGTAAGTGCCGGTGCGTTGCTCGCCCCGTTTGCGTTCCTGGGTCCGGACTGGGATGCACGCATGCAGCTGGCGTTTACCGGCAAGCGCAGTGCCCGGCTGATGCGCTCGCCCACCCGTACCATCCTGGCCCGGCTGCTGTCACCGCGTGGCCTGCCCCGCCACAATCCGTTGTTCCAGCTGGTGGACCATTTCGTCACCCCGGCCATGATTGACGCAGTCGCACGTGAGGCCGCCAAGGGACGCAAACTGATCGTGGCCACGACCGACCTGGACAAGCACGAGACCGTGCTGTGGGACATGGGGGCGATTGCCGCACGGGGCGACCCGACGGCGCGAAGGCTGTTCCGCGATGTGCTGATCGCTTCGGCCAGCGTGCCCGGGATATTCCCGCCGGTGCTCATCCACGTCAGCGACGGCCATTCCCGCTATGACGAGATGCACGTGGACGGTAGCGTGACCACCTCGGTATTCACCATGCCGCTGATCGTAGGGATCCAGGCCTATGACGTCCCCGAGTTGCGTGGTGCCCATCTCTACATGATCGTCAATGGCCAGCTGGCGCGAACCCCACGAACCACCCCGTTCAATACCATCGATGTGCTGTCGAACAGCTTCGCGGCGGAAATGACCTACAAGACTCGTGGTGCGGTTCTGGAGAACATCGCGGCGGCCCGGCGCATGCACATGCAGTTCCGCATGACCGAAATTCCGGTGGACTACCCGCAGGAAAGCTTCGTCGACTTCGACGCGAAGCACATGCGGGCATTGTTCGACTATGCCGAAGATTGTGCGTCGCGCGGGCTGCTCTGGCTGACACCGGAACAGTCGATCCGGCGCAACATGCGCATGCACCCGGCGATCGCGACCCAACCGCCGACCTGTCCCGCGCCGGCCGCCGATCAAGCCCGCTGAGCCGGCTTGTTGCATGCGTAAACATATGCTGCCGGGACATCTGAACACGCCCGACGTAGTGACGTACATTCAGCCGCGGACACCCCGAATATCCGCGGAAAAATCTCCGCTGCAAGGAGCCTACCGACGTCTTCCCCAATCTGGGTAGCACGAAGCTTTAGAGTCCGATCCCATGAGCTGAGGGGATTGAACGTGAAGAAGCGTTTTCGGAAGAACAGATCATCCTCCTCCTGCGGGGAGCCGAGTCAGGGTTGGCGGTGAAGGAGTTGTGCCGTCGGCACGGTTTCTCGGAAGCCGGCTACTACTTGTCGCGCAGCAAGTTTGGCGGCATGACGGTGTCCGAGGCCAAGCGCCTGCGCGAACTGGACCCAACGCCGCATGCAGATCGCACGGAAACGTCAGCCGAAAACGCTATGCGGCCGAGCAATGGCGGAGCAAGTGATGCGCCAGTCGCAGTTGCTGTTGACCAACCGACTTGACCAAGTGCCTTTTTCAAGGACACAAAAAAGCCCTGAAAATCAGGGCCTTTTGCAATCTGGCGGAGAGAGAGGGATTCGAACCCTCGATAAGGCTTTTGACCCTATACTCCCTTAGCAGGGGAGCCCCTTCGGCCACTCGGGCATCTCTCCGGGGGTTGTTTCCGCATCACAGCGGAGCCGGCAAGGATACTGACCGGCGAGGTCGAGGTAAAGGCTTAATTGCGATCAGTGTTCAGCGGACTCGTCAGGCGTGCTGCCTGCTTCGTGTTCACCCTTGATCCGTTGGTAGATCTCTTCACGATGAACCGCGACGGTTTTCGGTGCGTTGATGCCGATACGTACCTGGTTGCCTTTCACGCCAAGAACGGTAACGGTCACCTCGTCGCCGATCATCAGGGTTTCACCGACCCTGCGGGTCAGAATCAACATGATTGCTACTCTCCATAAATGCTGTTGGTCACAGGCCTGTGGCTTGACGGTGCCTCACCCCTGAGCTGCCATCCGTTCACAGTTCGACGATTGATCCGTCGAAGGCCCTACCGCCTTCCCGGCTCACAGCCAAAACACTCCTGAGCGTCCTGACTGGCGACACTTTCGTTACCGATCGCGCCGACACTTGGTCGATAGTAACTGAGCCTGATTCACCTGTGCAATGCGTCGGGATGGTGACAAATGGCATGTTCAGGCTTTGTCTGTGCCTACTTGCTGAGCTGAAATCCAGTCCGGCAATGCAGCGAGAATGGCCGGCAGATTCATAGTGTCCGACCCACCACCCTGCGCCATGTCCGGACGACCACCACCCTTGCCGTCGATCTGTGCGGCGACGTGCGCCACTACGCTGCCAGCCTTGATCCGACCCAGCGCGGTGCCATGCACACCGGCAATCAGCGCGACGCGTCCATCGGCCGCACCGGCCAGCAGGATCACGCAGTCACCAAGCTGCTGCTTGAGCTGATCGACACTGTCGCGCAGCGACTTGGCGTCAAGCCCTTCCAGTCGCGCGGCGACCACCTTGATGCCGCCGATGTCCTTCGCGGAACCGGCGAGATCGGCGGTGGCGGAACCGGCCGCCTTGCTGCGCAGCGAATCCAATTCGCGCTCGAGTTTCTTCTGCTTGTCGAACAACTGGCGCAATTTTTCCACGGCCTCGTCACCGCTGCTGGAGAGCAGCTGCGACAGCTCGCCGAGGCGGCGTTCTTCATCATCCACATACGCCAGTGCACCGGTACCGGTGACGGCCTCGATGCGGCGCACGCCAGAAGCCACGCCGGCTTCATTGATGATCTTGAACAAGCCGATATCGCCGGTACGGCCAACATGCGTACCGCCGCACAACTCGGTGGAGAAGTCGCCCATCTTCAGCACGCGCACCTCGTCGCCGTACTTCTCGCCGAACAATGCCATCGCACCGAACTCGATCGCCTGGTCGTAACCCATGTTGTGCACTTCGGCGACCGCGTTGCGACGCACTTCGGCATTCACTATCGCCTCGACCTGCGCCAGCTCATCGTGGCTCATCGGCTTGAAATGCGAGAAATCGAAGCGCAGACGCTCTGGTGCCACCAGCGAGCCCTTCTGCGTCACGTGATCACCCAGCACCTTGCGCAAGGCCGCATGCAGCAGATGGGTGGCCGAATGGTTGAGCACGATCGCCTGCCTGCGCGAGACATCCACGCTGGCCTCGACGACATCGCCGGTGCGTAGCGGTTGCCCACCATGCCAACGACCGGCATGGCCGAAGAACACACCGCCCATCTTCAACGTATCGCCAACTTCGAAGCGGCCGGCCGGATTGAACAGCTCGCCGGTATCGCCAACCTGCCCACCCGACTCGGCGTAGAACGGCGTGCGGTCAAGGATCAGCAAGCCTTCCTCGCCATCAGCAAGCTGATCGACCTGCTTGCCCGCACGCACGATGCCCAGCACCTTGCCGTCCTGACTGCGCAGCGCCTCGTAACCGAGAAAGACCGTGGGTTTGAGCTGACTCGCCAGTTCGGCCGGCATCTGGCCCTTGGCTTCGAAACGACCGGCGGCGCGGGCGCGCTCGCGCTGTTCGTTCATCGACCGATCGAAGCCCTCCATGTCGACTTCCAGTCCGCGCTCACGCGCGATGTCGGCGGTGAGGTCGACCGGAAAACCGTAGGTGTCGTACAAGCGGAACGCATCGGCGCCTGGAATGATCTTGCCGGACTGGCTTGCGACTTCATCGAACAGCCGCATGCCGTGTTCCAGCGTTTCGCCGAAACGCTGCTCCTCGGTGCGCAAGGCGTCCTCGACGAAAGCTTGCTTTGCCGCAAGCTCCGGATACGCCACGCCCATTTCCTCGACCAGCGGTGCAACCATCTTCCAGAAGAAATCGCCGCGCACGCCGAGCATCCAGCCATGCCGCAACGCGCGACGGATGATCCGGCGCAGCACGTAACCGCGACCTTCGTTGGACGGCAGCACGCCGTCGACGATCAGGAACGAGCAGGCGCGGATGTGGTCGGCAATCACGCGCAGCGACTTGTTCGCCAGATCCTTCGTGCCAGTGAGTTCACCCGCCACGCGGATCAGGTGCGCGAACAGGTCGATTTCATAATTGGAGTGCACGTGCTGCAGGACTGCAGCAAGGCGCTCCAGGCCCATGCCGGTGTCTACACAAGGTGCCGGCAGCGGCGACAACGTGCCGTCGGGCGCGCGATCGAACTGCATGAACACCAGGTTCCATATCTCGATGTAGCGATCGCCGTCCTCGTCGGGTGAACCGGGCGGACCACCGGCGATCTCGGCGCCGTGATCGAAGAATATCTCGGTGCACGGGCCGCACGGGCCGGTGTCGGCCATCTGCCAGAAATTGTCGGAGGCGAACGGTGCGCCCTTGTTGTCGCCGATCCGCACGATGCGCTCGGCCGGTACGCCGACTTCCTTGTTCCAGATGTCGAACGCTTCGTCATCGGTGTGATAGACGGTGACCCACAGCTTGTCCGCCGGCAGCTTGAAGACGCCGGTCAGCAGCTCCCATGCGTAGATGATCGCGTCGCGCTTGAAGTAGTCGCCGAACGACCAGTTGCCCAGCATCTCGAAGAACGTGTGGTGCCGCGCGGTATAGCCCACTGCATCAAGATCGTTATGCTTGCCGCCGGCACGCAGGCAGCGCTGGACGTCAGCTGCCCGGACGTATCCAGGTTTCTCGCTGCCGAGGAACACATTCTTGAACTGCACCATGCCCGAGTTGGTGAACAACAGGGTCGGGTCGCTGGCCGGCACCAGCGAACTGGACGGCACGATGGTGTGGCCCTTGGAACGGAAATAATCGAGGAAGGTCGAACGGATTTCGGAGGTTTTCATGCGGATCATGGTGGCTGGCGTTAAATGGCCACACCGGGGCCCAGCCACTCGATCAGTCCATCCATCACCCCTGGGTGACGGGTTTCAGGAAACATCGTCGTCGGCTTCGTCCACATCGGCGTGGGTAACATTCCGTACTGTGGCGGCGGCAAAGCCGCGGCGCAAGAGGAATTGCGCCCGACGGCTGCGCTCGGCGGCATCGGCCACACCGGCCTTGCCATAACGGCGGTGCAACTGGGCGGCGGCGGAAGCGTCCCAGTCGACCTCGGCCGCATCCAGCAGTTCACGGATACGGGCGTCGGACAAACCGTGGGTTTTCAGCTCCATCCGCAATCGCATCGGGCCGTAGCCCTGCGCGATCCGGCCGCGCAGCAGCGCTTCGCCGAAGCGGTCATCGTCCTGGTAATGCTGCTCGCCGAGGCGATCAATCGCGGCGCTGGTTTCCTCGCCCTCGTAGCCGCCCTGGCGCAACTTGGTCTTCAGCTCCTTGCGCGAGTGTTCGCGACGGACCAGCAGCCCGAGCGCCTTGTCATAGGCGCTGCGCTTCGGCTTGGCCGGATCGTCCTTGCCGGGCGGCCGTTTCATGAACATTCAAACAAATATCTGGTTGGAACGACGCCCCTCAGCCGTTCGCCCTGAGCGCAAGCCCAAAGGGGTGAGGTCGACGGGCAACCCTTCGACTCCGCCGCGCTACGCTCAGGGCGAACGGCTGGAGTGCTCTGCATTGCCGAGCCGAGATTCGGCACCGATCTCAAACGCACATGGCCCGAACAAGCCGGGCCATGTGTCTGCAACCGATCACCAGCGAACACGGATCACGCTTCCTCGAGAGCCTCTTCCGGCGCAGCAGCGGCAGGCTTGCCGACCGGTACCAGCAGGCGCTCGCGCAGCTGCTTGTCGATCTCGTTGGCGATGGCTGGGTTGTCGCGCAGGAACTGGCGCACGTTTTCCTTGCCCTGGCCGATGCGATCACCGTTGTAGCTGTACCAGGCACCGGACTTGTCGATCAGGTTCTGCGCCACGCCCAGCTCGATGATCTCGCCTTCGCGCGAGGTGCCTTCGCCGTACAGGATCTCGAATTCGCACTGGCGGAACGGCGGCGCCACCTTGTTCTTGACCACCTTGACGCGGGTTTCCGAACCGATGATCTCGTCGCCCTTCTTCACCGCGCCGATGCGGCGGATGTCCAGGCGCACCGAAGCATAGAACTTCAGCGCGTTGCCGCCGGTGGTGGTTTCCGGGCTGCCGAACATCACGCCGATCTTCATGCGGATCTGGTTGATGAAGATCACCAGGGTGCCGGACTTCTTGATGTTGGCGGTAAGCTTGCGCAGCGCCTGGCTCATCAGGCGGGCATGCAGGCCGACGTGGGAATCGCCCATTTCGCCCTCGATTTCCGCCTTCGGGGTCAGTGCGGCGACCGAATCGACCACGACCATGTCGACCGCACCGGAGCGCACCAGCATGTCGGCGATTTCCAGCGCCTGCTCGCCGGTATCCGGCTGCGACACCAGCAGATCGTCGACCTTGACGCCAAGCTTTTCCGCGTAGGTCGGGTCGAGCGCGTGCTCGGCATCGATGAACGCGGCGGTACCACCGGCACGCTGGCAGCTGGCGATCGCCTGCAAGGTCATGGTGGTCTTGCCGGACGATTCCGGCCCGTAGATCTCGACCACGCGGCCACGCGGCAGACCGCCGACGCCGAGCGCGATATCCAGCCCGAGCGAGCCGGTGGAGACCGTTTCGATCGCCTCGTTGACGCGGTCGCCCATGCGCATGATCGCGCCCTTGCCGAACTGCTTTTCGATCTGGCCGAGGGCGGAAGTAAGTGCCTTGCGCTTGTTGTCATCCATCGTCTTGAATTCCGGTTGGGCTGTGAATGGGGTGCATGATGCCCGGATCGAGTCTCACGGGCTGGGATCAATCGTGATCGACTGCAAGGCGGCCAGTATCCCATACCGGTCAAGCGGGCCTGACCGCCCGTACCACCTCATTCCGTCAGTGTTTTGCGCAAGCCGATGAGCGCCGCCGCCACGGTCTGCCGCCGGACCGCCTCGCGATCGCCCGGAAAGTGGAACAGCCGCCCATGCCCGTAGCCGCCGCGTCGCTTCCAGCCGATCCACACCGTGCCGACCGGTTTGTCCGGCGTACCACCGGATGGTCCGGCAATCCCGGTCACCGCCACCGCCACCCCGGCACCAAAGCGGGCCAGCGCACCGGAGACCATCTCCAGCACGGTTTCCTCGCTGACCGCGCCGGCGTGTTCCAGCGTGCGCGGGTTGACCCCGAGCAACGCCTCCTTCGCCTCGTAGCTGTAGGTCACCACGCCGGCGTCGAACCAGGCGGAGCTGCCGGGCAGATCGGTCAGCGTCTTGGCGATCCAGCCACCCGTGCAGGATTCGGCCGTGACCAGGGTCAGCTTGTGTTGCTGCACCTCGGTCGCGACCTCGCCGGCCAGCGCCAGCAATTCGGCATCGGTAGGAACGGACAACAACTCCATGCGAGACTCCCGGACTTGAATGAGCTTTGCGCCATGCGCCGAGGCACCGTTCTACCTGTTCCGCGCGACCACGCCAAGACTTGCATTGCATGAGCCACGACGATCTCACCAAGCACACCCCGTTCATGCGCCAGTACCTGTCGGCCAAGGCCGAGCATCCGGAGGTGTTGCTGTTCTTCCGCATGGGCGACTTCTACGAGCTGTTCTACGACGACGCGCGCAAGGCGGCGCGGCTGCTCGACATCACCCTGACCCAGCGCGGGCAGTCGGCCGGCGCGCCGATTCCGATGGCTGGCGTGCCGTATCACGCGGCCGAGAATTATCTGGCGCGGCTGGTGCGCCTCGGCGAGTCCGTGGCAATCTGCGAGCAGATCGGCGACCCGGCGCTGGCCAAGGGCATCGTCGAGCGCAAGGTGGTGCGCATCGTCACGCCAGGCACGGTGACCGATGCGGCGTTGCTGGAGGAGCGTCGCGACAACCTGCTGCTGGCGATCGCGGCGGGGGCGAATGGTGCGTACGGCGTGGCCTGGGTCGACCTGTCCAGCGGCCGCTTCCTGCTCAGCGAAGTGCCGCACGCCGAAGCGCTGGCCGCCGAACTGGCGCGACTGCAGCCGGCCGAGACCCTGGTCGACGAAAGTGTCGCTTGGCCGAAACTGGTCAGCAGCCTGCCCGGCCTGCGCAAGCGGCCACCGTGGCACTTCGACAGCGATGCGGCGAAGCGCGAGCTGAACCGATTCTTCGGTACGCGCGACCTCGGCGGCTTCGGCGTGGACAATCTGCCGCTTGCCACGGCCGCGGCGGGCTGCCTGCTCGGCTATGTCGAGGAAACCCAGAAGAGTGCGCTGCCGCACCTCACCGGCATGGCGGTGGAAAGCGCCAGCGAGACGATCGCGCTGGATGCCGCGACACGACGCAATCTTGAACTGGACACGCATCCCAGCGGCCGCACCGAACACACCTTGCTCGGCGTGCTCGACGAGACCGCGACGCCGATGGGCGCACGCCTGCTGCGCCGCTGGCTGAATCGTCCGTTGCGTTCGCGCGAACTGCTGCGTCGTCGCCATCAGGCGATTGGCACGCTGATCGACAGCCGCCGCTACGAATCGCTGCGCGAACAGCTGCGCGGCATCGGCGATCTTGAACGCATCCTCGCCCGCGTGGCGTTGCGCTCGGCACGACCGCGCGACCTGTCCACCTTGCGCGATGGTCTCGCCGCGGCGCCGATGTTGCGCGAGCAGATCGCCACGCTGGACAGTCCGCTGCTGCACGCCCTGGTCGAGCGCATCGGTGATCACGCTGATTCAGCTGCCCTGCTCGTCCGCGCGATCGTGGTGCAGCCGCCGGTACTGCAGCGCGATGGCGGCGTGGTCGCAGACGGTTACGACGTGGAGCTCGACGAACTGCGCCGCCTGTCCACCCACGCGGATCAGTATCTGGTCGAGCTGGAGGAACGCGAAAAGGCCGCCAGCGGCATCAACACGCTAAAGGTCGGCTACAACCGTGTGCATGGTTATTACATCGAGATCAGCAAGGGCCAGTCGGACAACGCACCGACGCATTACACGCGCCGGCAGACGACAAAGAACGCCGAGCGTTACATCACCGAAGAGCTGAAGACGTTCGAGGACAAGGTGCTGTCGGCGAAGGAGCGCTCGCTGATGCGCGAGCGCTCGCTGTATGAGTTGCTGCTCGACACGCTCACCGAAAAACTTGAACCGCTGAAAGCCGCCGCCGCCGCAATGGCTGAACTCGACGTACTCGCCACGCTGGCCGAGCGTGCCGAAGCGCTGGACTGGGCTGCACCGGAACTCACCAACGAACCCGGCATCGCGATCGAGCGCGGCCGTCATCCGGTGGTCGAGAAAGTGCGCGACGAACCGTTCGAGCCGAACGATCTCAAGCTCGACGACGCGCGCCGCATGCTGGTCATCACCGGCCCGAACATGGGCGGCAAGTCGACGTACATGCGGCAGAACGCGCTGATCGTGCTGCTCGCGCATATTGGCAGCTACGTGCCGGCAAGTCGTGCCGTGATCGGCCCGATCGATCGCATCTTCACCCGCATCGGCGCAGGCGATGATCTGTCGCGAGGCCAGTCCACCTTCATGGTGGAAATGAGCGAGACGGCGAACATCCTGCACAACGCGACCGAGCACAGCCTGGTGCTGATGGACGAAGTCGGCCGCGGCACCAGCACCTACGATGGACTTTCACTGGCGCGCGCCGCCGCGGTGCATCTGGCGCGCAACAGCCGTGCCTATACCTTGTTCGCGACGCACTACTTCGAGTTGACCGAACTGGCCAACGAATTCCCGGCGATCGCGAACGTGCACCTCGACGCCGTCGAATACGGCGAGCAACTGGTGTTCATGCATGCGGTGAAGGACGGCCCTGCCAACCGCAGCTTCGGCCTGCAGGTAGCCGCGCTCGCGGGGCTGCCGAAATCGGTGATCGCCGACGCGAAGCGCACGCTGGCCGAACTCGAGCGCGGCATGCATCAGCACGCGTCGACGGGAACATCTCCGGCCGAGAGTTCACCTCAACTGGGCCTGTTCGCACCCTCTGCCCCATCTGCCATGGAGCGAGCCCTCGAAGCGATCGACCCGGATGCGCTGACCCCGCGTGAGGCACTGGAAGCACTGTATCGGCTGAAGTCGCTCGGGTAAGCCCGGTTCTGCACCTCACGAAACGGGTCTCCCCATGCGGACATGAGGAGACCCGGATGAGCGCACCATGCGTCGCGCTCGTTGCCAGCGGTGAGTATGGGGTATCAGTTCTTGCGCTGACGATGGATGTTGCGGCTGTCCTTGTTCAACGACTTGTTGAGGTTGTGTTGTTCGCGCTTGGTCAGATGGCCGTTGTGCTTGGCCTGATCCGCACTTTCGCGGGCGGCAATATTGTTGTCGCGGGTTTCATCGCGGGTCACCTGCTTGGCATTGAGCTGGCCATCCTTCAAGCCCGCCTGGATACGATCCTGTTGGTTCTCGAGGCGGTTGTTGACTTCATTGACGCGCGGATGGCCTGGAACATCCGTCTGCGCCATCACGGCACCAGAAGCGAGCGCGGTGGAGATCAGCAGGCCGATCAAGCTGTTGCGGAGAGTCGTCTTTGCATGCATAAGTAGATCCTCGTTGATTAGTTGGCGGAACTGGACTTGTTTCGGAAAGAACCGCACCGGCGCCCCAGCTGAAACACGGCATCCGTGCACCATGACCGAAGCTCGCACGCTGAATCGTCCGCGATTGGAAAACCCCTTCCCCCGCATCGATCCAGACCGTCATCGCCTGGCTGGCACAGTGCGAGGAACGGCATGACCGTGAAACGCGTTGACCGTCATCGTCATTGTCGGCGTATCTGTTCAGTCCGCGTTGCGGCGGCAGCCATCATTGGGCGGCCCCTCACGCCACGCCGGTGGAAAAGCTCCAATAGCCAGTGACTATCGGGAGCATCCATACAATCGAATTCCCTCGATGTTCTCCAAGGCGTAGCCTGCATGGGCCACCACTGAACCGGAGCCGCCATGAGCGACCATCGCAAGACTCTGACCAACGACGCCGGTGCCCCGCTCGCCGACAACCAGAACAGCCTCACTGCCGGCCCGCGCGGCCCGCTGCTGGTGCAGGACCATCAGCTCTTCGAGAAGCACGCACACTTCAATCGTGAGCGGATTCCGGAACGCGTCGTGCATGCCAAGGCTTCGGCCGCTTTCGGCACGCTCACCATCACCCACGACATAACCCGTTACACCCGTGCCAAGGTGTTCAAACAAGGTACGCAGACGCCGATGCTGGCACGCTTCTCCACTGTCGCCGGCGAACGCGGTGCAGCCGATGCCGAGCGCGACGTGCGCGGCTTCGCGCTGAAGTTCTACACCGAGGAGGGCAACTGGGATCTGGTCGGCAACAACACGCCGGTGTTCTTCATCCGCGATCCGTACAAGTTCCCCGACTTCATCCACACCCAGAAACGCGACCCGCGCAGCAACATGCGCAGCGCCACCGCGATGTGGGACTACTGGTCGCTGTCGCCCGAATCGCTGCACCAGATCACCACCTTGATGAGCGACCGCGGCATCCCGGCCAGCCTTCGCCACATGCACGGGTTTGGCAGCCATACCTACAGCTTCTGGAACGATGCTGGCGAGCGTTACTGGGTGAAGTTCCACTTCAAGACCCGGCAAGGCATCAAGAACATCACGAATGCCGAGTCGGCCAGGTTGATTGGCGAGGATCGCGAATCGCACCAGCGTGATCTGTACGAAGCGATCGAACGCAAGGACTTCCCGAAGTGGACGCTGTACGTGCAGATCATGCCCGAAGCCGACGCGGAGAAGACTTCGTACAACCCGTTCGACCTGACCAAGGTATGGCCGCACAAGGACTACCCGTTGATCGAGGTCGGCGTGATGGAGTTGAACCGCAACCCGGACAACTATTTCGCCCAGGTCGAGCAGTCCAGTTTCTCGCCGGCCAACGTGGTGCCCGGCATCGGCTTCAGCCCGGACAAGGTGCTGCAGTTCCGCATCTTCTCCTACGCCGATGCAGCGCGTTACCGGCTCGGTGCGAACCACGATCAGCTGCCGGTGAACCAGCCGCGCTGTCCGGTGCACAACTACGCGCGCGACGGATCGATGCGCTACGGCGACAACGGCGGCGGCAGCGTGAACTATGAGCCGAACTCGTTCGGCGGACCGGTCGAGGATCCATCGGTGAAGGAGCCGCCGCTGAAGATTTCCGGCGACGCCGATCGCTATGACCATCGCATCGGCAACGACGACTACAGCCAACCCGGCGACCTGTTCCGGTTGATGAGCGCGGAGCAGAAGCAGCAGCTGTTCGGCAATATCGCGGCGGCGATGCAGGGTGTGCCGGAAGAAATCGTGCGGCGCCAGCTCGGTCACTTCGCCAAGGCCGATCCGGCTTATGCGGCCGGCGTGGCGAAAGCCTTGGGTCTTCCGGGCTGAAGCATCGATGCGAACCATGCAGGAGGATCCTCCTGCGTGGCTCGCACAACGGACACTCAATACACGCTGTGTGCCATCTGCAAGCCGGGACGCGGCCGCGGTGATGGCGCGACCACGGCGACCTCATCTGCATAAGGCATCGCGATATCCGGGATGGCGGCCAAGGCTTCCTCGGACAATTCAGGCAGCGGCACGCTCACCGGCTCCGACGGCTTGCGTGCAATCAAGCGTCCCGATTGCACCAGCTGCCCGATGCGCTTGCACACCTCGTCGCGGCCGAACGGCTTCTTCATGAAGTCGTCCGCACCGAAGCGCTGCACGTAGAACTGCTCGGTGGCCTGCTGGTTGCCGCTGATCATCACGATCGGAATGTGCCGGGTCTGCAGGCCGTGGCGCAGCGCACGCAGCACCGCGAAACCATTCATGCCGGGCAAGACGATGTCGAGAAAGATCAGCGCAGGCTGTTCGTCGCGCGCCAGCTGGATGGCACTCTCGCCATCAGCCGCCCTGGATACAGCGTAACCTTCATGGCCCAGCATCTTGCCGAGCACGGCGCAGATGGTCGGCGAATCGTCGACCACCAGCATGCGCGCGCCCAGCGCCGTCTGCACGTGCGGCACCGAAGGCTGTTCGCCATCCGTGTTGCCGAGCAGACGCTTGATAAAGCCGATGCCGCCGGCCATTCGTGCGAATCCGTCCATGCCACACCCCGACTCGTGGGGATGCACAGACGCAGTCCCCTTGGATTGGCGTGGATGTTCCCGCAGATCGGGCGACCAATCTGCGATGCACTGCTCAGGGTTTGTGAAAGAAAACCACTTCCTGTGGTTTTCTTTCCATCGCGAGTCCGGCTCATGTCCGGACTCGCTCACGCGCATCGGGCACGCGAGCGCCCGATGCGCGTCCGGCCATCCTTGGCCGGCTGAGAGTTTGTTTGTTTCACAAACTCTCAGCGTGCGTCCTTCAACCGCCGCAGATCGCGTCGCGCATGCTTGTCCGGGCGTTTCAGCGGGCCGCTCACGCCGACCAGCTGGCGCTGCTCATGCGCCGCTTCCCGCGCCACGCGACTGGACTCGGTCTCGCGATACAACGCCTGCGCCACGCTGGCCGGACCGCGCTTGTCGGACAAGCCCAGCACCTCGACTTCCAGCCGCTCCTCGCCGCGCGAGATGCGCAGCATGTCGCCGACATGCAGCGCCTTCGCCGGTTTGCAGCCCGCGTCGTTGACATCGATCCTGCCGCCGTCGATCGCCTGTTTGGCCAGGCTGCGCGTCTTGAAGAAACGCGCAGCCCAAAGCCATTGGTCGACGCGCAGACCGGTGGCCGGGTTGGCTGGAAGCTTGCTCATCGTCCCGATTATCGTGCAGTCACGGCAACGTTCGCACGCATCGGGTCGGTGCAGCCGCGCAGGTCAGGAAGATTCCGCGGGCGGCGCGATCATGTCGTGCGGATCCGGCATCGCGATGTCCGGAATCGCCGCGTGCTCGGCCGCGGTGTGCTCCGGCGCGGTCGGCATAACATCCTCCGCGGTACGCTCACGCACCACCAGCCGCCCGCTTTGCGTCAGATGCCGGATGCGCGCAAACACCTCGCCGCGGCCGAACGGTTTCTTCATGAAATCGTCGGCACCGAAGCGCTGCACGTAGAACTGTTCGGTCGCCTGCAGGTTGCCGCTGATCATCACGATCGGAATGTCGTGGGTCTGCGGCTCGCGCCGCAATGCGCGCAGCACGGCGAAACCGTTCATGCCCGGCATCACGATATCGAGAAAGATCAGGTCCGGCTTTTCCTTGCGGGCCATCTCGATCGCTGTTTCGCCGTCCGGCGCCTTCAGCACCACATGGCCATCCTGGCTCAGCATCTTGCCGAGCACGGCGCGGATGGTCGCCGAATCGTCCACCACCAGTACCCAGGCCCCCTTGGGTACACCACTGCGAGGTGCCGCACGCCGCTCGCCAGGCTCGTTCCCGAAGAAACGCTTGATCAGTTCGAAACCCGCCATGACACGAGCCCCCCCGCCCATGAGAATCCCTACTAGTCTCGGTGCAGCCGATGTCGGGCGCAAGCTGCCAGATCAGCCACCGAGCAGCAGATTGCCCAGCGGTATCGTGATCAGCGACAACACGATGCCGGCGCCCAGCACGGTGTTCGCCAGAGTCGGCTCCAGCTCGTACTCGTCGGCCAGGATCGCCGCCGACACCATCGGCGCCATCGCCGCCTGCAGCACGCCGACGGTAAGCACCAGCCCGCCCACCCCGGTGGCCACGCCCAGCACCCAGCACAGCAGCGGCGCCAGCAGCAGTTTCCAGCCCAGACCCCAGCTGGCTGCGCCCAGTTGCCGATGACCCGGATGGAACTTGAACTGCAGCCCGACCGAGAACAGCGCCAGCGGCGTCAGCGTGGCGCCGATCGGCGCGAATACGCCGTTCAGCCATTCCGGCCAGCCGCCGAGCAGACCCACGACAATGCCGATCACCAGCGCGACAAAGGCGGGAAACGTGGCGATGCGCCGGGCGATCAGCCGCGGCTCCGGCGTGCGCCCGGAATAGATCGAAGCCACCACGATGCCGGCCGAGGCCAGCACCGGGAACGCACCGATCTGGTCGGCCACCACGGCCAGCGCCAGACCCGGCTTGCCGTGCAATGCCTCGATCAGCGGATAACCCATGTACGCGGTATTGCCCAGGCCACAGACCAGGATCAGCGCGCCGGTGCGCTGCCGCGACCAGCCCAGCCGCGGCCCGAGCAGGCCGAACAGCAGCCACGCGCCGCCGAACGTGAGCCACATCGCCGCCACCGGAAACCACAGCTGCGGATCGAACTTCACCTTCGGGATCAGTTCCAGCACCAAGGCCGGCAGCGCCACATTGAGCACCCACCAGTTGATGCCCGGCACGATGCCCGCCGGCGGTTTCGCAAACCGCGCCACCACGGTGCCAAGGATCAGGCAGACAAACAGCAGCAACATCGCACTCATCGGATGGCGGCACACTTCGGGGGAGTGGCCCATTAAACGCGATGCCGTTCGTGTCCGGAAGCGGGTACCGCATCCTTATCGGTGATAATCCGGCGCTTGCCGTCAGCGAAGAAAAAGCGTCTGTCCATGAACGACCCCACCCATCTTGCGCACGGACTGGCCGGCGACGACACGCCGCCGGACTGGCCGACGCTGACTGCGCCCGAGGTCGACACGCTGCTGCGCGGCTATCCAGCGCTCGGCACTCCGACGCGCATCGACTGGCACAGCCCGCGCCCGCTATCGGCCGCCTGCCTGGTCGAGACGAGCCGCGCGACCGTCTTCATCAAGCGCCATCACCGCAGCGTGCGCTCGGTCGCCACACTCGGCGAGGAACACCGCTTCATCGCGCATCTGCGTGGCAACGGCACGCCGATACCGGCCGTGCTGAGCGACGCGCACGGGCAAACCGCGGTGGCGCTGGGCGACTGGACATACGAGGTGCACGAACGCGCCGCCGGCATCGACCTGTACCGCGAGGCGATCTCGTGGTCGCCTTTGCCGAACCACGAACACGCCCGCAGCGCCGGCCGCATGCTGGCCGCCCTGCATGATGCGGCCGAGGGTTATGAAGCGCTCCAGCGCGACACCCACATTCTGGTCGCGCGCAGCGAGTTGATCTGTTCACCCGATCCGATCGCCGCGCTGCGCGCGCAGCTTCCCGCACGCCCCGGTCTGGCCGATTATCTGCAAGGCCGCGACTGGCCGACCGATCTCGCCAGATTGCTCGCTCCCTGGCACGCCGCCGCACAACCGCGACTGGCACAGCAGCCACGGCTGTGGACGCACGGCGACTGGCATGTCTCCAACCTGTGCTGGAGCGAGGGCGGCGCAAACGCACGCATCAGCGCCGTACTCGACTTCGGCCTCGCTGCCGCCACCTGCGCACTGTTCGATCTGGCCACCGCGATCGAACGCAACGCGATCGCCTGGCTGGCGCTCGACACCGGCATCGACACCGCGCACCCGGACATCGCCCGCGCGCTGATCGAAGGCTATCGCCAGCAGCGCCCGTTGAGCACCGCCGACATCCAGCTGCTGGCCGACCTGCTGCCGCTGGTGCACGTGGATTTCGCGCTGTCCGAGGTCGAGTATTTCCACGCGATCACCCACTCGCGCGCCAACGCCGACGTGGCCTACGACACCTTCCTGCGCGGCCATGCGGCCTGGTTCGGCACGCCGCCCGGACAGACCCTGTTGCAAGCTATCCGCGACGGCGCCTGACAATCCGTGGTTCAATAGGCGTTCTTGAAGCGGGGGTGCCCGGCGTTTGCCGGGCTGAGAGAGTCCCTTGGAACCTGATCCGGTTTGTACCGGCGTAGGGAGCTTGCTGATTCGGCGCGTCCATTCGGACGTCCGGATCGCCGTCGCTTCGTCCGTTCCCCAGAAGACGATGACGATGACGATGGCCTCATTCCATATTTCAGCTCTCCGCATTTCTTTCGCCCGCACGCCCCTGATCCTTGCGCTGATGTCGGTGATGGCGCTCGCCCACGCCGGCGACGACAGCACCACCGAACCGCAGGCCACGCCGCTGGCGCCGGTGCACGTCAAAGCCAACAGCCCGCGTGGCTACCATGCCGACAACTCGCAGATGGACACCTTCGGCAGCTTCGGCAACGCGCCGCTGCAGGACACGCCGGCCGCGATCACGGTGATCACCCGCGACCAGATCGACGATCGCCAGCCGCGCACGCTCAGCGAACTGGCACGCGGCGATGCCGCGCTGGGCGACAGCTACGCACCGGTCGGCTACTACCAGGACATCGCCATCCGTGGCTACGCGCTGGATCCGGCCACCGGCTTCCGCTTCAACGAGATGAGCATGGCCGGCGAGCAGCTGCAGCCGCTGGAAGACAAGGAGCGCGTGGAAATCCTCAAGGGCCTCGGCGGCCTCGAAGCGGGCGTGGTCGCACCGGGCGGCTTGATCAACTACGTCAGCAAGCGTCCGGCCGACGTGCACACCGCCACCGTCGGCACCGACTCGCACGGCTCGCGTTACCTCGCGATGGATGTGGGCGCCTGGCTGACGCCCACCTTCGGCGTGCGCGTGAACGCGGCGCACGAGGACATGAACTCCTACGTGCAGCACGCCGATGGCCGCCGCACGTTCTTCTCGCTGGCCGCCGACTGGAAGATCAGTTCGAACGCCACCCTGCAGCTGGACACCAATTACCAGACCAGCGGGCAGCGCTCGGTCTCCGGCTACCAGCTGCTCGGCGGCACCATGATTCCGGCGCATCCCAGCACCAGTCGCATGCTCGGCTTCGAGCCGTGGCAGCGACCGGTCGGCGTCGACGCCAGCAACAGCACGCTGCGCTTCGACTACCGCTTCAGCGACCACTGGAGCACGCAACTGTCGGCCGGCCACAGCCATGTCGTGATCAACGACAACGTCGCCTTCGCCTACGGCTGCTTCTACTCGCCAGCCTGCGCCAGCGGTGCCACGCCGGGCTGGTTCTTCGCGCCGAACGGCGACTACGACGTCTACGACTACCGCAGCCCCGACGACACCCGCGTCAACGATGAGGTCCGCGCCGTGCTGAAGGGCTCTTTCGACACCGGCACGCTCAGCCACGAAGTCAGCTTCGGCACCAGCGCATTCCGCCGCACCATCGACCGGCGCCCCTACGTCTACGACTACGTCGGCACCGCGAATATCGACGAGGTCAATCCGCCCTACTTCGCGCCGTCACCGAACCAGCCGGGAGCGTCGGCACGCCGACTGACCAGCTGGCAGCATTCGGTGTTTGCACTGGATCGTGTGCATCTGACCCCCCAATGGCAGCTGCTGGCCGGTGGCCGCTTCGTGCGCCTGCACGAGCGTGCCTACGACGACAGCGGCGCCCCCGAACGCGACACCCGCCTGAGCAGATTTCTTCCGCAGGCCGCCGTGCTGTGGCAGCCCACCACACAGCTGACCACCTACCTCAGCTACAGCGAAAGCCTGTCGCTGGGCAACGAGGCGCCGTACTGGACCTCGAACGGCAGCGCCACCCTGGCACCGCTGTTGTCGCGCCAGACCGAGGCCGGGGTGAAATACGCCTGGAGTGATGCGCTGAGCCTGCAGGCTGCGCTGTACCGCATCCGCCAGCCGTACCAGTTCGCCCAGCCGGACAACACCGCTGCCGGTTTCACCTTCGTCCAGCACGGCGACGAAGTGCACAGCGGCCTCGAACTCAACGCCGCCGGACAGCTGACCGACAAGCTGCGCCTCACCGCCAGCCTCAACCTGATCCAGGCACGCGCGCAAAACACCGGCACACCGAGCTACGAAGGTCATCAGGTCGTCAACGTACCGCGCCTGCGCACCGCCTTGTATCTGGATTACCGCCTGCCGTTCGCTGCCGATCTCAGCCTGCTTGGTGGCTGGCGCTACGCCAGCAGCAACGTGGCCACGCCGAACGGTCTCACCCGCGTGCCGGCCTACCACGTGTTCGATACCGGCCTGCGCTACGTCACCCAGTGGAACCGCCACGCGCTGACGTTGCGACTGAACGTCGACAACGTGTTCAACCACTTCTACTGGCGCGACACCGGCACCTCCGGCGGCGACAGCTACCTGTTCCCGGGTTCGCCGCGACTGGCTCGCCTGTCCGCGACGTTCGATTTCTGATGTCCTGGATCGAACTCATCGGTGCCTTGATCAGCGCGTGGGCCGTATGGCTCACCGCCCGGCGCAAGCCGTGGTGCTGGCCGATCGGCCTGCTCTCGGTGACGCTCTACGCATGGATCTTCGTCGACGCGAAGCTCTATTCCGACGCCCTGCTGCAAGTCGCGTTCGGCGGGCTGATCGTCTATGGCTGGGTGCGCTGGCTGCAGAACCTCGGCGACGACGGCCTGGTGCAGATCGCGCCGTTGCCCGCGGCGCAGGCCGTCACGCACCTGCTCCTGGGCGCCGTTGGTGCGCTCGCGCTCGGCTTTGCCATGCACCGCTGGACCGACGCCGCCCTGCCCTGGCTCGACGCCGCGCTGACCGCCTTCAGCCTGGTCGCACAGTGGTGGCAGGGCCGCCGGCATGTTGCCGCATGGTGGCTATGGATCGTGGTCGACGTGATCTACGTCGGCGAGTACGTCTACAAGTCGCTGATGATCACCTCGGTGCTGTATGCCGGATTCATCGTGCTGGCGATGATCGGCTTGCGGAGCTGGCGGATGGCCCGTCGGCAGGCGCCAGCCGGTTTCGAAACCACCTGAGTCCAGTGCGGCAAATCCCCGTTTGCCCGGTCGCGACATTTTCCTTGCGCAACATCGCCGCGGTCGGTGCAAAATGGCCACACGATGAAAGCCTCGGTTGCCAGAAAGCGGGTTCTGTCTATCGCCATCATGCTGCTGGCCATGGCGCCGGCTGCCGTTGCGCAGAACATCTACAAATGCACCACGCGGGCCGGGCAGCTCGAATACACCGACCGTCCCTGCCCCAACGGCAAAGGTGAGCTGATCCATCAGGCCGACGACAGCGAAATCATCGACCAGTACCTGCGCCTGGGTCAGGACGCGAAGGCGAAGAGCTACGCGGACTCGCACCATCTCGAAGCGCTTTACCAGCAACGTCTCGCCGCTCAAAAGGAGGCGATGGAAGAAAAAGCCCAGCGCCAGGCCGACGAGGCGATCGCCGCGCAACAGCGCGATGCGGCAGCACGGCAGCAGGCGCTGGCCGACGAGGCCGCCAACCGCGACCGACTGCGCGCCGAAAACGATGCGCTGCGCCAGCAGAACGACGCATACCGCGATCAACTGTCCCAGCCGGTCTACAACGCTCCACCAGCCTATTGGGGCACCGTGCCGTACTGGAGCGGCCATCGCGATCGCGACCGCGGTGATCGCGACCATGATCATGGTCCGCACCGCCCACCGCCACCGAAAGAGCCCGTATTCCACCCATGCAAGCAGATCGCTGGTGGTCAGGTGCAATGTTGAAGGCGGCCTATGCACCGACGCGGCCGCCAGCCGATTGACACCCTGGAACGGGGAAACCCATGGTTGAGGCAGACGCCATCATTGTCGGTGCAGGTCCTGCTGGTCTTGCCTGCGCGGCGAGCATGCGAGAGCTCGGCCTCCGGGCGACGATCCTGGAGAAGGCCGATGCGGTCGCCCCGGTCTGGCGGCGCCACTACGACCGGTTGCATCTGCACACCGATCGGGGGCACTCCGGCTTGCCCGGCATGGCCATGCCACGGAAGTACCCGAGGTATCCGTCGCGCGCGCAGGTGGTCGACTACCTCGAAAATTACGCGGCGCAGTTCGACCTGCACCCGATCTTCAACAGCGCAGTGCAAACCGTCCGTCGCGATGATGCGAGGTGGCGTGTGGAGACGGCGCAGGAACAGTTCATCGCACCCGTCGTGGTGATCGCGACTGGCTGGGCTGACTTCCCCCACCGTCCGGGCTGGCCTGGCTCGGATGCGTATCAAGGTGCCGTCATTCACAGCAGCGAATATCGCAATCCGGCGGCTTATGCGGGCAAACGCATGCTCGTCGTGGGCTTCGGCAATTCGGGCGGCGAGATTGCGCTCGACCTGGCGGAAGCCGGTGTCGACGTGACCCTGGCGGTGCGCGGCCCGGTGCAGATCCTGCCGCGCGAACTGCTCGGCCTGCCGATCCTGACCTGGGCGATCGCCCAGGCACGCCTGCCCGCGCGGGTGGCCGATTTCATCAATGCACCGGCGATCCGTCTTGCCGTCGGTCCGGTCCGCAATCTCGGTTTGAAAATCGCCCGCAAGGGACCACGTCGGATGATCGAGGAGGACCACCGCGTGCCGCTGCTCGATGTCGGTACGCTGGCCCGGATCAGGGACGGCGCGATCAAGCTGCGCGGCGGCATCGACCGATTCACCGCCGATGGCGTGGTGTTTGCCGAGACACCCGCGGAACCGTTCGATGGCGTCATTCTCGCGACCGGCTTTCGCCCCGACCTGCGCAAGCTGCTGCCCGATTCCCACGATGTCTTCGACGACCACGGCATGCCAGTCGTGACAGGTCGCGCCACGGCTGAACCGGGACTGTTCTTCTGCGGCCTGATCGCCTCGCCGACCGGACAGCTTCGCGAGATCGGCATCGAGGCGCAGCGCATCGCGCAGCTTGCCGCCATCCATCTGTCGCACTGAGGTTCGACACTTCAACGGGCATGGCTGATTCAACGCCTGACAGGTCGATCCGGCATCCGCGGGAAAAGCTATAGTCGCGCGATCAGGAAATCGGTATTCACTCGGCTGAAGTTGGGAGAACACGTGAACAACTATTTGAAACCCCTGTTCCTGGCGGCCTGCTTTTCTGCCGGTCTGGCCTCCATTCCATGCTACGCAGGCGGACTGCAGGCAGCCCGGAACCATGCCGCCACGACGGCACTGCTGTCCGCACCCGACGGCAACGACCGTGCCTCGATGGAAACGATGCAGATTCCCAGCCACGGCGCGCTGATGAATGCGCTGGTCTACGTCGCCGCGGGTGCGGGTCCGCACCCGGTGGTGATCTTGCTGCACGGCTTTCCGGGCAACGAGCGCAACCTGGATCTGGCGCAGGACATGCGCCGCGCCGGCTGGGACGTGCTCTATTTCAACTACCGCGGATCATGGGGCACGCCGGGCAACTTTTCGTTTTCGCACGGCATCGAGGACACTGCCGCCGCACTGGCCTACCTGCGCCAGCCTGATGTCGCCAAGAAGCTGCGCCTGGATCCCACCCGCATCGTGCTGATCGGGCACAGCATGGGCGGTTTCATGACCGTCCAGGGTGCCGCCGCCGATCCCGCCATCAAGGCCTTCGCCACCATCTCGGCCGCCGACATGGGCGGCTCGATGCAGCAGATGCTGGCCAGCGACCAGAAACCGGACGCCTTGCACAAGATGAGCGCGGGCCTGGCCAACGAAGGCATGGCCCCGCTGAGCGGGTGCACGCCGGACGGGCTGGCGCGTGAGCTTGCCGATCATGCGGCGAGGTGGACCTTCAGCTCGAAGGTCGATGCATTGAAAAGCCGCACGGCACTGATCGTCACCTCGGACGATGGCCTGGCGAAGGCGAACGAATCGTTTGCGGCAGGTCTGCGCAACGCCGGCGACACCCACGTGACGACCGTGCACCTGCCCACCGACCATGCCTATTCCGACCAGCGCATCGAGCTGTCGCATGCGGTGCTGGAATGGTTGGCAGCGCTGCCGAGATAACGCGGGAAACCGTGACGAAACAACGTCGCGCCCTGTCGTCACGTCATCCTTCTTGACGGGTCGCGCGTTTGGGAGAACAGTGGATATGCAGGTGCATGTCTGCCGGTTGGCGGCTTCCCCCTAGCCACTCTGATCCGTGATCCACGGAGGATTTATGAAACGGCTTTCCATGATGATGTTCGCAGGCGTACTGACCGTCGGTGCAGGTGCCGCGATGGCGTCCAGCGGCTCACTCAACGAATTCAGGCCCGGAGTGATGCCGGTGCTGGTGCATGTGGATGCCAAGGGCAAGGTTACCGAGGTCTCGCCGTCCGCCGAACTCTCGCCGAAGGTCAACCGGCTGCTGCGGCAGAGCCTGGACGAAATGATCTCCAAGCCCGCCACGGAGCACGGGCGGCCCGTCAGCAGCCAGTTCGTCATCAATCTCGCCGTGCAGGCCTCGCCACGTCAGGAAGGCGATTACCTCGCCCGGTTTGTCTACGTGTCGAGTTCGCCGGTTCCCAACGGATCGTGGTACTGGGTGCACATCGACGGCCATCGACTGGCGCTGGCGAACAGGAACGACTTCGACCGCCACCCGCGCTTCCATTTCGACAACCGACGCGGATATCCGCAGAGGGATATCCCCGACTATTCGCGCATGCCGACCCCACCGATTCAAAACACCGCTCACAACGCACCCAGCCCCGCGCCGCGACCTGCACACTGATCGAAGGCCGCGGCACGGGGTGGAATGGCCCCCGTTCCGGAAACCGGATGATGGGGAGCAAGAGAAGCCCGCCATGACAGGCGGGCTTCTTGTTTGTCGTGTCTGCGATGGAACGTGCACCACCCGCGCCGGACAAGACAAACCATGTCGACTCCCAACACGACCAGACAGCCCTCCGCTCAAGGGCTCTCCAAGCCATCAGCCCCTGCCGATGCCGTCCAACTCGGCCATCACGTCCTCGCCAAGCTGCAACTCCGCCGCGGCCAGGTTCTCGCGCAGATGACCCAGCGACGACGTGCCGGGAATCAGCAGGATGTTGGGCGCACGCGCGAGCAGCCACGCCAGCGCCACCTGCATCGGCGTGACCCCGAGACGCGCAGCCACGTCGGAGAGCGTCTGCGATTGCAGCGGCGTGAAACCACCGAGCGGAAAGAACGGCACGTAGGCAATGCCTTGCGTGGCGAGTGCATCGACAAACGCATCGTCTTCGCGATGGGCCAGATTGAACTGGTTTTGCACGCAGACCACCGGCGCGATGCGCTGGGCTTCGGCCACCTGCCTGGCAGTGACGTTGCTCAGACCCAGATGGCGGATCAGTCCCTGCTGCTGCAACCTGGCCAAGGCGCTGAACTGCGGCTCGATCGATCCTTCGGACGGCGCGTGCACGTTGCCCATGATGCGCAGGTTGACCACATGCAGCACATCGAGCCCGAGGTTGCGCAGGTTGTCGTGCACGGCCTGCTCCAGCTCGGCCGGGCTCTGTGCCGGATTCCACGAGGCATCGTCACCGCGCAGCGCACCAACCTTGGTGACGATCACCAGGTCGTCCGCATACGGGTGCAGCGCCTCGCGGATGATCTTGTTGGTGACATGCGGGCCGTAGAAGTCGCTGGTGTCGATGTGGTTGACGCCGGCCCCCAGCGCCGCGCGCAACACCGCCACCGCAGCAGCGTGATCTTTCGGCGGGCCGAACACGCCGGGGCCGGCGAGCTGCATGGCGCCGTAGCCCATGCGGTTGACGGTGCGGTCGCCGAGCGGGAACGTGCCGGCTTGCTTGAGGTGGGTCATGTCTTGCTCCTGGGGGCTATCGATCATGGGAGGAACCGACTATAGGCGCGCCCTTCCTGCACGATAATCCGCCACACTCCGCACAGGCTGTACGGAGTAGCGAACAATGGCAGCAGACATGCGCGACCTTCTCGCCTTTCTGGCGGTGATGCAGGCGGGCGGTTTTCGCGAGGCGGCGCGCACCGGCAATGGCTCGGCCTCGCAATTGAGCGAGGCGGTGAAACGCCTGGAGACACAACTGGGCGTGCGCCTGCTTCATCGCACCACGCGCAGCGTGTCAGTCACCGAAGCGGGTGAGCGTCTGGCCGAACGACTGACGCCGGCGCTGGCCGAAGTGCAGGCCTCGCTCGACGTGGTCAATCATTTCCGCGACAGCCCCGCCGGCACGCTGCGACTCAATGTGCCGGCCAACGTCGCGCGCACCGTGCTGCCCCCGATCATCACGCCGTTCCTCAAGCGCTACCCCGAGATCCGGCTGGAAGTGACCGTCGAAGACAGTTTCGTCGACCTGCTCGCCGCCGGTTGCGACGCCGGCATCCGTTACGACGAGCGCCTTGCGCAAGACATGATTGCCGTCCCGATCGGCCCGCGCACGCAACGACTGGTAACCGCCGCCGCGCCCGCCTATCTGGCAGCGCACGGACGCCCCGAGCACCCGCGCGACCTGCTGCAACATGCCTGCATGCGCGGCCAGTTTTCCGGCGGCGCAATACCCGTCTGGGAGTTCGAGCGCGACGGCGAAATCGTGCGCATCGATCCACAGGGACCCTTGCAGGTTCGCCAAGGCGCCGCCTTCGACCTGGCCGTGCAGGCCGCCATCGACGGGCTCGGCATCATCCTCTTGTTCGAGGATTGGCTGCGCCCGCACTTTGAAAGCGGCGCCTTGGTACCCGTCCTCGAACCCTGGTGGCAAAGCTTCAGCGGCCCGTTTCTGTACTACTCCGGACGACGTCATCTGCCCTCGCCGCTGCGGGCGTTTGTCGACTTTATTCGCGAAGCTGACTTGCATTGAAAGTACGTTAGCTCTGCGCTCCGCCAGACAATCGCTGGCTCAAACACAAGATCACTGGCCCAACTTCGGGCCCAACCGCAACCTTCCGAACCTGACGCGCAAGGCTTTCGACCTTGCGCGCGAAGTACAAAGGTTCCGCCGCAAGCTTCAAACAACCGGACGCAAGGGTGTCGGGCTCGATACACCAAGCCTCGAAGCGTCGAGCGCAAACCTTTTTTACTTCGCGCGCGACGCTCCAGGCATCGTGTGCAAGCCTTTGAACGTCGCGCGCAAGGTTCAAAAGGCTGAAACGTCGAGGTTCGGAACCCCAACCGCAAGGCTCACCACCTTGCACGCCATGCCGACCACCTTCGACCGCAAGGCTATCGGCGTTGTGCGCAAGGCTTTGGGCTTTGGGTTTTGCGCCTTGGAGTTTCTAGCTTGCGCGCGATGGGTAAACCGTTGCCAACGGATGCTCCGGCGTAGCCAGTCGGTATCCCCACACGGACGTTTGCAGTACGGTGACCGCGCCAGGGAGCGCTCAGGGGGAGTGATATGGCGAAACGCAAGCAAAGCGGCATCGAGCAGATCGCCTCGATGCCATGGCAGGCAGGTGTCCTACTCGGACTCTTCGGTTATCTGGCCATCCGCTACGGCATCGGCTGGTATGTGGGCGGTCACACCGATCCACTTTTCGCAGGCATCGCGAAGGATGCTCGCGACGGCATGTTGACGCCCCTTGCATGGATGCTGCTCGCAGGCTGCTGGATCGGCGCGCTCGTCTCGTTCTTCAACCGAGGCAAGCGCCGCCGCCTCCTCGATTCGCAGACTGGCATCGAAAGCCTGCGTGCCATGCGCTGGAGCGAATTCGAGTTACTGACAGGCGAAGCGTTTCGTCGCCAGGGCTACGCCGTCGAAGAAACCGGCCTCGGCGGCGCGGACGGCGGTATCGACCTGATCCTGCACAGGAATGGCCAAACCACATTGGTCCAGTGCAAGCAATGGCAGAACCGGCAAGTCGGCGTCACAGTCGTGCGCGAAATGTACGGTCTGCTAATGCATCACAAGGCTGCCGCCGTGAAGATCGTCGCCCTCGGCGACTACACCACGGACGCACGGCGTTTCGCTCAAGGCAAACCAATCGAACTCATCCATGGCGGCGAACTGATCTCTACGGTGCGTTTGCTGCAAGCCTCCAAGGCAAGGGCTGCGGGACCGCTGGACTCGCCGCTTGCGCTTGGCGGAAGCATGTTCGCGAGTTTGCTGGTCATCGGCGCACTTGCGTCTGGCACCGCAGTCGCGCCACCAAGTGCTACCCCGTCGCCAGTTGCTACCCAACCTGCAGCTGTTCGGTTGCAGGCACCCATGAGCCGTTCGGCGCCAGCAACGCCATCGGCGCACCCGCAAGCAACGATCTACATGAGCGATTCGCAGGACGCAGCACAGCTACGTGAATGGAAAAAGCAGAATGCGGAGTCGATGAAGATTCTGGAGAAAACAACGAAGGAAGTGCCGCTTCGATAGGAGTTCATAGCGACATAACAACACAAACTTTCTCTGACCACCGAGTTCCCAAAGGCCAGCTACCGATAGCTGAAGACTTCGCTCCGGTCGTTCCGACTGCAGTGCAGCTGTCTATACTTGAGGTATCAATTCGGGGAGGCCATCAAATGCCTAGAGGTGATAACTGGTCGCGTGTGGAGGTGGAGGCTTGTGTCGCCTCGTATCTCACTATGTTGGCGCTGGAACTCAACGGTCAGCGCTACAATAAGACCGAGTACGCCGAAGCGTTGATGCGGAACCTTGATGACCGAAGCCGAGGATCCGTGGAGTTCAAGCACTGCAACGTCAGCGCCGTCCTGCTCGATCTGGGGTATCCGAATATCAATGGCTACAAGCCTCGCTTCAATTATCAGCATGAGCTTGTTGACGTGGTGGAATCGCAACTAGCGGGGAACTTGGTCATCGATGCCGCCGCACAAGCCGCCGTTGAGCGCCCTGCCATCGAGATCTCAGTGAGCGAGTCGCACGTCGTGTGGGTGCCCGTCCCGAAACCCTCAAAGGTCCGCGAGACGGCGGCTGAATACTCACCCAATTTCTTGCCTATTCGGCGCGACTATCTCGCACGTGAAGCGCGCAACCGCTCGCTTGGTCGTGCAGGCGAACTATTCGTGCTCGAACTCGAATCACGCAGGTTACATGCCGAAGGCAAAAAGGCCTTGAGCGAGCGCGTCGAGCATGTTGCAGCAAGCCAAGGCGACGGCTTGGGTTACGACATCCTATCTTTCGAAAGCAACGGTCGTGAGCGACTGATCGAGGTGAAGACCACCGCTTTCGGTGAGCTAACACCGTTTTATGTCAGCCGCAACGAAATCGCACGATCAAATGCGGACCCGGAAAAATATCGACTCTATAGGCTCTTCGACTTTCGCGAAAAGCCTCGCGTGTTTCAATTGCCCGGTTCAATAGAAGCTCACTGCAAGCTCGATCCGGTGACATATCTGGCCCGTTTCAGCGGTTGAACTAATTGCGTCAAACTCACTCGAATCGTCCATGCAGCTTCCTCCGTACAGAGTGCGCATCGGAACGCTCCGCCGATATCTACCCGAAACCCCCTGTACTGCGGCGAGAATAGCCAGCGACGGCCGGGTACCGGGATACGCGAGTGGAGGCAACACCGGAACATTTGCCCAGTGCCTGTTTGAGAAGTCTGGCTGAAAACAAAAAGCGGTGTGGGCCGACGAAGCAGGTGACCGCTGATCGATTTTCCTAGATCACGCTCTTCATCTGGTCTCGTTAGCTGAGACAAATTGGCACCAAAATTACGGGCGTCCGCGATGAAATTCGCGTGTCGACCGAGGCCATGCATGTGCGACGAATACATTTCCGAAGACAAGTTCTGGGATGACTGGGGCGTTATCCAGGAGTCCGATGGTGGCATGTTCGATTTCGACGACGTTAAAGATCAGCCGCTCGAACGCGTGTGGACCATCGTAGATACCGGTGCTTACGAAGATGAAAATTGGTACGCCATGCCGGGGTTTCACATCGTAAACAAGCTTGGCTACATCATGACCCGACGTGAGTGGACTTCGGACACTCCTGACGCCATCTATTTTCGTCATGAGGACGAAGACGATGGCGAGCGCCAAGTCTTCATTTATCAGTACCGTGACGCCTCGAACTACAAGGCCGGTGGTATGTTGCTTCTTTACGGCGCAAGCCGAGACGTTGAAGAGGATCTAATCCGCGAGTGTTGTGACGCAGATGGATGCTTCGTTGCCGAGCAAGTCGGAGTGCCTGCACTGTGCGTTCAGCTCTTCGCTTTTGGTGGTGGTCCTACCGATGACGATCACGCCTTCCATGAATTTCAGGGCCTTCGCCCAGCCACGACAGAAGAAATTGCTTCGCTCCCATTGTGGGGTGGTTTGCGAGACCTTACATGTCGGTTTCTTCGCACGGATGGCAAATGGGATTGCTCATTGTCTCCCAACTGCTTCTGATTCGTTTTGAGGACGGCGTAGTCACTCGCGTTGGATACGTTTGTCCGCGCAGCGGGCGCACCGAGTGCGGGCCATGGCGAGGGCATGGATGCCCGAGTTGAGGCAATGCAGGAGCGGTTGCCCGATGGCCCGCTGCTCTACCGGGAGCCCCTGTGCAGCGGTGAGCCAAACAAGGTGTCGTTTTCTCTTGGTTACTTCTCTTTGACTCCGGGCATCCTGCCCTACGCCCTTCGGGCCAGCTTCGCTGTTCGTGCACGCTCCTGCGTACACGTGGACAAGCAAAAGAGAAGTAACTCGGGCGCTGCAGGCGCACGAAAGCTCTTTGCTGTGAATTCTGATGCAGCGGCGAGCATGGAGCTGAAGGTACTGGCCCCAGTCCTACGCTGGGGTGACGGATAGGTGGGATTCCAGCGAGCGCTTCGTCGCTTACGTTCCGGCGAACAAGGCCTGAATCCGGGCATACGACATGGCGCCCTCGACCAGCGACTCGGAACGCCCGTTATCGAGAAAATCCCGCGCCAGTGCTTCCGCCTGACCCCACAACATCTGCGAAATGCCGGAGCCTGCGCTCAAGCGCCGCACGCCGAGCTGACCCAGCTCGTGGACCGGCATCAGGCCCGGGCACGCCATCACGTTGAGTGGCAGGCCTGCTCCCGCCACGATGGCCTGGATCTCCGCCGGTTCGTGCAGGCCGGGAACGAACAAGCCATCGGCGCCGGCCGCGCGATAGATCGCACCGCGCGACAGCGTCTCGTCGACCCTCCGCGAGGCATCGGCCAGGTTGGCCAGGTACACGTCGGTGCGTGCATTCACGAAGATGTCCGAGCCCGACTTTGCAGCCGCGTTTCTGATCGCTTCGATTTTCGCGGCGAGCGCGGCCGGCGCGTGGGAACCGTCCTCGATATTGATGCCGGCGACGCCGACATCGAGCAGTCGCCGGATTGTCTCGCCCACCGTCACGGCATCATCGGAGTAGCCGTTTTCCATGTCGACCGACAACGGCACCGTGAGCACGCGCGCGATGCCGGCTGCGGCATGGATCGCCGCATCCACCGGCAGCTTTCCCCCATCCGGGTAGCCAAGCGCCCAGGCCAGACCCGCGCTGGTGGTGGCGATGGCCGCGGCGCCCAGGCTTTCGAACAATCTGGCACTGCCGGCGTCCCAGGCGTTGGGTAGCCGCAGCGGCTGCGGACCATCGTGCAATTGACGGAAGATGGCTGCGTTCGCTGGCATGTCGAGCTCCGATGCATCACCGATGTGGACGTGCATTCTGCTTGAAGTTTCATCCCGGCAACAGGCACGCCCTCACAAGAGACCCCACTTGTATTGCCACGTTTGCTTGTCGGCACGGAAGCTATTCGCTCTTCGCGAACAGCAAAGAAAAAGCCCGCCAATTTGGCGGGCTCATCTCATCAGGAAGACGCCCCGCGCCTTATCCCAGCAACACCCGATTCATCCGCTGCACGAATGCCGACGGATCCGGCAACTGCGCGCCTGCCGCAATTTCCGCCTGCTCCAGCAACAGCGTGGCCAGATCCTTCGCCTTCGCCTCGTCCGCTTCCGTCTCGACCCGCTTCAGCAATGCATGCTGCGGATTGATCTCCAGCGTCGGCTTGTTGTCGGGCATGTCGTGGCCGGCTTCGCGCAGCAGACGGGCGAGATGCGGTGCCATCTCGTAGTCGGCCAGCGCGAGGCACGAGGGTGAATCGGTGAGGCGGGCGGAGACGCGCACGTCGCCGACGCGGTCGCCGAGCAGATCCTTGAGCTTCTTGACCAGCGGCTCGGCCTCCTTGGCGGATGCCTCCTGCTTCTTCTTGTCGGCTTCGTCCAGCGGCAGTTCGCCCTTGGCGACGTTCTGCAGCTTCTTGCCGCTGTACTCGCTCAGGGAACCAAGCATCCATTCGTCGATGCGATCGGACATCAGCAGCACTTCGGTGCCCTTGGCCTTGAACGCTTCCAGCTGCGGGCTGCCGATGGCGGCGGCGAAGCTGTCGGCGGTGATGAACCAGATGGTGTCCTGACCCACCGGCATCCGGCCGATGTAGTCGTCGAACGAGACGGTCTGTGCGCTGCCGTCGCGTTTGGTCGAGGCGAAGCGCAGCAGCTTGGCGATGCGCTCGCGGTTGTTGGCATCTTCGCTGATGCCTTCCTTGAGCGTGTTGCCGAAGGCCTTGTAGAACGTGGCGAACTTCTCCGGCTCGTCCTTGGCCAGTTTCTCGATCAGGTCGAGCACGCGCTTCACGCAGGCGGACTTGATGCGCTCGAGCTGGCGGTTCTGCTGCAGGATCTCGCGGCTGACGTTGAGCGGCAGGTCGTCGGCATCGACCACGCCGCGCACGAAGCGCAGGTAGTTCGGCAGCAGCTCTTCGGCCGCGTCCATGATGAAGACGCGCTTGATGTACAGCTTGAGCCCCTTGCGCTCGTCGCGGCCGCCCATCATCAGGTCGAACGGCGGCTGCGACGGTATGTACAGCAAGGTGGTGAAGCTCTGGCTGCCCTCGACACGGTTGTGCGTCCACGCCAGCGCGTCGTTGAAATCGTGGCCGAGCGACTTGTAGAAACTCTGGTAGTCGTCGTCGCTGATCTCGGACTTCGGCTTGGTCCACAGCGCCGAGGCGGCGTTGATGGTTTCGAATTCGTCGGTCGGCTTGCCGTCCTTCTCGGTCGGCATGCGGATCGGGAAGGCGACGTGGTCGGAGTACTTGGTGATCAGCGAGCGCAGCTGCCAGCGCTTGAGGAACTCGTCCTCGTCCGCCTTCAGGTGCAGGATGACCGACGTGCCGCGCTCGGCCTGCTCGACCTGCTCCAGCGAATACTCGCCCTTGCCGTCGCTCTCCCACTTCACGCCTTCGCCCGCCGGTGCACCGGCGCGGCGGCTGAGCACGGTGACCTTGTCGGCCACCACGAAGGCGGAATAGAAGCCCACGCCGAACTGGCCGATCAGCCGCGCGTCGGCCTTCTGCTCGCCCGACATCGCTTCGAGGAAGCGCTTGGTGCCGGAGCTGGCGATGGTGCCGATGTTGGCCACCACTTCGTCGCGATTCATGCCGACGCCGTTGTCGCGGATGGTGACGGTGCGCGCGTCCGGACCCCAGCTCACGTCGATGTGCAGCTCGCTGTCGCCGGCGGAAAGCTCCGGCTTGGCGATCGACTCGAAGCGCAGCTTGTCGCAGGCGTCGGAGGCGTTGGAGATCAGCTCGCGCAGGAAGATCTCCTTGTGCGAGTACAGCGAATGCGTGACCAGGTGCAGCACCTGGGCGACTTCGGCTTCGAACTTGCGGGTTTCGGCGGGTGCGTTCATGCGTGGATGTTCCGTTGATGCGTGGATGTTGGAAAATGGCCCCTCCCGCTGCTTTCAGGGGAGGTCGGAGGGGTTTCGCTTTTGATCTTGAGTTGACCTTGTGGCGAAGAGCAACCCCTCCCCAGCCCTCCCCTGCAAGCAGGGGAGGGAGTAATTAGATGGCGTTCTGCAGCGCGGCGATGCGCTCTTCCAGCGGCGGGTGGCTCATGAACAGTTTCCTGAAGCCGTCCGCCAGCGGGCCGGAGATGCCGAACGCGGCGATGGTGTTCGGCAAGGTGCTTTCGCCGTGGTTGGCCTGCAGCCGCTGCAGCGCGGAGATCATTGCGCCGCGACCGGCGAACCTGGCACCTGCCGCATCGGCGCGGAACTCGCGCCAGCGCGAGAACGCGGCCACCACCATCGAGGCGAACAGGCCGAACACCACCTGCAGCACCATCACCACCACGAAGTAGCCGATGCCACCGCCGCCGCGGTTGTCGTCGCGGCCGCCGGACATCCAGCTGTCGACCAGCCGGCCGACGATGCGCGCAGCCAGGATCACCAGCGTGTTGAGCACGCCCTGGATCAGGGTCAGCGTGACCATGTCGCCGTTCGCCACGTGGCCGATCTCGTGGCCAAGCACGGCGGTGACCTGCTCGCGATCCATCTGCTGCAGCAGGCCGGAGCTGACCGCGACCAGCGCGCTGTTTTTGGTCATGCCGGTGGCGAACGCGTTCATCTCCGGCGCGTCGTAGATCGCCACCTCGGGCATGCCGATGCCGGCGTTCTGCGCGTGGCGACGCACGGTGTCGACCAGCCAGCGCTCGGACTCGTTCTGCGGCTGCTCGATCACCCGCGCGCCGGTGCTCCACTTGGCGATCATCTTGGACATCGCCAGCGAGATGAAGGCGCCGCCCATGCCGAACACGGCAGCGTAGGCCAGCAGGCCGCCCATACCGCCATAACCGCGGGCGGCGGCCATCTGGTCGATGCCGAACAGGTGGCAGACGATGCTCAGCAGGAGCAGGACGGCGAGGTTGGTAGCGATGAACAAGGCAATGCGACGCATGGCTGTCTCTCTTGGGTGTGGCAGTCATGAAGGGATATGCGCCGATGTCGACACCGGCGCGTGGATGAAAATTCGGGGCGCGAGTGCACAGTTTCAAGGGCGCGCGGTGTCTGTCGATGGCAGAGCTGTGCCTTAAAATGGCCGGATGACCTACCGCGGCCGCTTCGCTCCCTCACCCACCGGACAGCTGCATTTCGGCTCGCTGGTGGCTGCGGTGGGCAGCTGGCTGTGCGCGCGTCATGCCGGCGGCCAATGGCTGGTGCGGATGGAAGATATCGACCCGCCGCGCGAGGTCGCCGGCTCCGCGGCCGGCATTCTCGCGGCACTGCCGGCATTCGGGCTGGTGGCCGATGCGCCGGCGCTGTTCCAGTCGCAGCGCATGGCGGCGTATGACGCGGCGTTCGAGCAACTGCGTGCGGCGGACCAGCTGTTTCCGTGCTGGTGCAGCCGCAGCGAGCTGGCTGCCGGGGGCGGTTTGCATCGGGATGGGCAATGCGTGGCCACCGCCAATCCGGACCGGCCACCGGCATGGCGCCTGCGCGTGCCGGATATCGCGGTGGATTTCGACGATGCGCTGCAGGGGCCGCAGCACGAGAACCTGCGCGAGAGCGTCGGTGACTTCGTGATACGCCGCGCCGAGGGTTTCTATTCCTACCAGCTGGCCTGCGTGGTGGACGATGCATTCCAGGACATCACCGAGGTGGTGCGTGGCAGTGACCTGCTCGATTCCACCGCGCGGCAGATCTGGCTGCAACGCTGCCTCGGCCTGCCGACACCGGCGTATCGGCACCTGCCGCTGGTGATGGGTGCGGATGGTCGCAAGCTGTCCAAGTCCGAACAGGCCAGCCCGGTCGATCCGGCGGACCCGCTGCCCGCGTTGCGGCAGACACTGGCCTTTCTGTCGCTGCCGGTCCTGGCCACCGCAACGGATGTGCAGGATTTGCTGGCGCATGCGCTGGCGACTTTCGATCCGGCCGCTTTGCCGCACTGCAGCGGTCACTCTTTCGCCTGAAACGCTATAAATGCGCAGACGCGCCGGTTCGCATGGCAACGGCTGCAACATTGACTTGCCATGCTTCGGCGCGACAGCCCTCCGCATCACTTCTACAGGAGTTCCAAGGACATGACGCAGCGCACGGCATTGGTCACGGGTGGCACCGGCGGCATCGGCAGCGCGATCATTCGCTATCTGGCCGGCCAGGGCCACCGGGTCGCCACCAATTACCGCGATCAGGCCAAGGCCGAGGCATGGCATGACGCGATGGCGAAGGACGGCATCGAGGTATGCATGGTGCAGGGTGACGTCTGCGACCCCACGGCCTGCGACGCGATGATCCGCTCGATCGAGGAAAAGTGCGGGCCGGTGGACATCCTGGTCAACAACGCCGGCATCACCCGCGACACCACCTTCCACAAGATGAACTACCAGCAGTGGACGGAGGTGATCAATACCAACTTGAACGCCTGCTTCAACGTCACCCGTCCGGTGATCGAGGGCATGCGCGCGCGCAAGTGGGGCCGCATCGTGCAGATCAGCTCGATCAACGGCCAGAAAGGCCAGTACGGCCAGGCCAACTACGCCGCGGCAAAAGCCGGCATGCACGGCTTCACGATTTCGCTGGCGCAGGAGAGCGCGAAGTTCGGCATCACCGTGAACACCGTGTCACCCGGCTATGTCGGCACCGACATGGTGATGGCGGTACCGGAGGAAGTGCGCGAGAAGATCGTGGCGCAGATTCCGGTGGGGCGTCTCGGCCGCCCCGAGGAAATCGCGCACGCGGTGGCGTTCTTCGCCGGGGATCAGGCCAGCTGGATCACCGGGGCGAATTTGGCGATCAATGGCGGGCATTACATGGGTTGGTAAAGCTTTTGTCCCCTCTCCCCTGCAGCGACCAAAGGGAGTGCCCTTGCGGGTGGAGAGGGCTAGGGTGAGGGGATACGCTGGGGCGGCGCTACATCCCCAGCAGCTTCTCCAGCACCTTGCCGACTGCCGCAAACGCGAACGCACCAGTGACATGCGTAGCAGCACCGAGGCCGCCGCCACAGGCAAGATTCAACGCATCGCCACCCGGCGGCCGATTGCCGCACACGGTGCCGTCCGGCTGCGGGTACTGCACGTTCTGCAGCGAGTAGACGGCCGACACGCCGAAGTAGCGATCCGGGTTGCGCGGAAAATTGAAGTCGGTGCGGAGCTTCTTGCGGATCAGGCTGAACATCGCATCGTGCTCCGTGCGCGACAAGTCGCGCACGCGGATCTGGGTGGAGTCGGTGCGCCCACCGGCCGAGCCGACGCTGACGATCGGCAGCTTGCGCCGACGGCACCAGGCGATCGTCTCCAGCTTCACGCGGAACGCATCGCAGGCATCCAGCACCACGTCGTAACCGCGGTCGAGCAGTTCGTCCAGCGTCGATGGGGTGAGGAATCGCTCGATCGCTTCCAGTCGGATCGTCGGATTGATCGCATGCGCCCGTGCCGCAATCACACCGACCTTCGGCTTGCCGTACTCACCGTCCAGCGCATGCAGCTGACGGTTGGTGTTGGACACGCAGACTTCGTCCGCGTCGATCAGGGTGAGCCGCCCCACGCCGCTGCGCGCCAGCGCTTCGGCCGCCCATGAACCGACGCCACCGATGCCGATCACGCACACATGCGCCTGCGCAAGCGTAGCGACACTGCCTGTGCCGTAGAGTCGCTCGACGCCGGCAAAACGCTCGGCCGGAAATGCCGTTTCACTCATGCCGGCATGCTGCCGACGGTGCGATTGATCGTGTCTGCGAGTGTCACTGGGCTGGCCTGCTGCGGTGTGGCGGTCATTTTATCGCGCGCGGCATCGACGCGGGTTATTCTTGCCGCTCTCTTCGTCAGCCGTGGATTCGAACCGATGCGCGTTGTTCTCATGATCTTGCTGGGACTGGTGATTGGCGTGCTCGGCACGACTCAGGTCATGGGCGTGCTGGCCGCGCGCAATCCGATGCCTAAGGCGGTGATGACGACGATGGGCTATCACATGGGCGAGCTCAGCCATGCGCTGAAGGCCAGGCAGTGCGACGCGGCGAAGATCCAGCATCACCTGGAACGCCTGCAATCCACCGCCACCGACATCGTGCCGGTGTTCGGCATCGACGAGAAGTCGTTCACCGACAAGGCGGGCGAATTGCAGACCCATCTGCAGCAGGCCGTACAGGTGGCACCGACTGATTGCGCAGGGCTGGCTGCGGTGGTCAAGCCGATCGGCGAAACCTGCAAGAGTTGCCATCAGCAATATCGTTGAGGCTCTTGCTCCTCCCCCTGCCTGCAGGGGGAGGTTGAGAGCGGGTTGTGCGAGCTTGCGCGGAAGGTCAAAAGCACCCCTCCCTAGCCCTCCCCTGCCAGCAGGGAAGGGAGTGACGCCAGCGCTCAGAAGCTGACTTTCCCGCGCAGCATCTGCCCGTACATCACCCAGTCGCCGAGCAGGCTGTACAGCGGATGCTTGAACGTGGCCGGGCGGTTCTTCTCGAAGCCGTAATGGCCAATCCAGGCGCAGCCGTAACCGAACACGGGCATCAGCCACAGCCAGCTCGGCTGGCCGGTGCACAACGCCACCAGCACCACGGCGATCACCAGGCTGCTGCCGATGAAATGCAGGCGGCGACAGCTGCGATTGCTGTGTTCTCTCAGATAGAACGGGTAGAACTCGGCGAAGCTGCTGAAGCTGGACATGGTCGTGGGCTCCGTGGTTGATTGACCCGACTATTCCGGCAGCGGAATGTATTCGTTCTCGTCGCCTGCCACCTTGCCCCAACGCTGCGCCTGCCAGTCGAGCTTGGCCTGTTCGATGCGCTCCTGGGTGCTGGCGACGAAGTTCCACCACAGATGCCGCTCGCCATCCAGTGGCGCACCGCCAAACAGCAACAGCCGACTATCGCTGCCTGCATGCAGCGACGGCGCCGAAGCTCCGGTCTGCACGGCCATCTGTGTGGCAGCAACCTCCAGCTCACCCCAGCGAACCGCACCGTCCACGACGAAGACGCCGCGTTCGAGATGTTCCTGCGGCAACGCCAGCTCGGTGCCGGCGGCCAATTGAACCTCAAGCAGGAACATCGGCGCGAACACCTTGACCGGCGACTGCTGCCCGTACGCGCTGCCGGCAATCAGCACCGCCTCCATGCCTGGCTGACGAATCGTCGGCAATGTGGCGCGTTCATGGTGGTGAAACTCCGGCGCGATCTCGGCATCGGCCTGCGGCAGCGCCACCCATATCTGCACACCATGCAGGGCCTGCCCGTCGCGACGTTCGTCCGGTGGCGTGCGCTCCGAATGCACGATGCCGCGGCCGGCCGTCATCCAGTTCACCGCGCCGGGACGGATGTCCGTCACACTGCCGATGCTGTCGCGGTGACGGATCGCACCATCGAACAACCAGCTCACCGTGGCCAGCCCGATATGCGGATGCGGCCGCACGTCCATGCCGCTGCCCGGCGCAAATGTCGCCGGCCCCATGTGGTCGAAGAACACCAGGGGGCCGACATGACGCGCCTGCAACACCGGCAGCATCCGCCGCACGGTGAAGCCGTCGCCGAGATCATGCAGGCGGCCTTCGATCAGGGTCGGGGTTGCTTCCATCATGTTCTCCGTCGCTTACCAGGCGCGTCGATACTGGATCGGCGCGTCGATTTTTGCATCGAGTTGCTGTGCCGCCCGACGCGGGAAATACGGATCGCGCAGGCTTTCGCGGGCCATCAATACCACGTCGGCTTCGCCGCTGGCGACGATCTGCGCGGCCTGTTCGACTTCCGTGATCAGGCCCACCGCGCCGGTGGCGATGCCAGCCTCGCGCCGGATGCGCGCGGCAAACGGCACCTGGTAACCCGGTCCCAGCGGAATCGTCACATGCGGCAGCAGGCCACCGCTGGAAACGTCGATCAGGTCGACGCCGAGCGGCTTCACCTGCTGCGCCAGCTGCACGCTCTGCTCGATATCCCAGCCGCCCTCCTCAGCCCAGTCGGTGGCCGAGATGCGCAGCCACAGCGGCAACTCGGATGGCCATACCTCGCGCACGGCGGTGATCACCTCGCGCACGATGCGGCTGCGGTTGTCGAAACTGCCGCCGTAGTTGTCGTTGCGCTGGTTGCTCAGCGGCGACAGGAACTGATGCAGCAGATAGCCGTGCGCCGCATGCAGCTCGATCAACTGGAAGCCGGCTGCCAGGGCCCGTTGTGCGGCCGCGCGGAAATCCGCGATCACGGCGCGGATACCGGCTTCGTCCAGTGCCTGCGGCACATTCCAACCCTTGTCGAACGGCAACGCCGACGGTGCCACGGTCAGCCAGTCGCCCTGCCCGGCCGGCACCGGGCCATGCCCTTCCCACGGACGCAACGTGCTGGCTTTGCGTCCGGCGTGCGCCAGTTGAACGCCGGCGATCGCACCCTCCGCCTTGATGAAACGGACGATCGGCTGCCACGCATCCTGCTGGGCCTGGTTCCACAGACCGGTGTCCTGCGGCGAGATGCGACCCTGCGCCGAGACCGCGGTGGCCTCGGCGATCACCACCGCTGCACCGCCCACCGCGCGGCTGCCCAGGTGCACCATATGCCAGTCATTCGGCAGGCCATCGGTGGCCGAGTACTGGCACATCGGCGATATCACCAGGCGGTTGCGCAAGGTGAGGCTGCGTTGGGTGAACGTGTCAAACAGATTCATCGGGAATTCCAGTGGGAGGCAGCCCACCGAGATGCAGGCGCACTGCCATGGAATCAAGCGGCCGTGTCGGCATGCGTGGCGACTGCGGCGTCTTGTGCGGCGAGCCAGCGGGCGATGCGGGCGGCGATCGGTGCCGGCATTTTCATCCAGCCAAAATGATCGGCCGGACCGCCCAGCTCCTGCGGTGAAATCACCTCCACGCTGTGTTCACCCGGACCCAGCTTGCCCAACAACCAGTCCAGCGACGCCTGCGGCCCGAGCCAGTCGTCGCGCAGGCGCAACGCCAGCGATGGCAACTGCAGCGATGCCAGTTGCCGTTCGAAGTTCTGCGTCATGCCGACCGCCGCATAGCGGCCGGAGCGTCCCGTGCGTGCCCAGTCGGCAATCACGCCGCGCGCCTCGTTGCCGCCGAAGCCGAGCCGGCGCCCGGGCAGATAACCCAGCAGGCCAGCCAGCAACGGCGCCAGTGCATACGCCGCGGCGATCAGCCGGCCATGCCGAAACCGGCGCCAGTACGGTGCCCCACTGGCCACCAGCAGCAGGCCGGCGAATTCGAGTGGGTGCAGGCTGGCATACAACGCACCCAGCTGGCCGCCGAGGCTGTGCCCGCCCAGCCAGCAGGTCGCCTGCGGCCAGCGCTCTTGGACTACGGCCATACCGGCAGGCAAGTCCTCCTGCAGCAGTTGGCGATAACCCCAGTCACAGCCGCGACTGGCGCGCCGATTGCTGGAACCGATGCCGCGCCACTCATGCACGACCACCGCCACTCCGTGCGCCGCCAGTGCTCCGGCCAGTGGCAGGTAATGCCGGGCCGGTATGCCCATCGCCGGGATCCAGTACACCAGCTGGCGCCAGCCGCCGGCAGGCTGGACATACAACAATTCGAAACGGGAGCCATCGGCGACCGCCACCGGAATCACTTCCGGCTCGATCGCGGTGGCCACGACATTTTCAGCAGAAGGTTCGGACATCCCTGCAGGCTAGCGAATTGGCGCGGCCACTACAAAAAAAGAGGCCGGCATAGACCGACCTCTTCAAAAAAACAGATTCCGCCAATGCCATCAAACGGGCGTGACGTCTTCAGCCTGCAAGCCCTTCTGGCCGTCGACGACCTTGAAGCTCACCTTCTGCCCTTCCTGCAGGCTTTTGAAACCCGAACCCGTGATGGCGCGGAAATGCACAAACACGTCAGGGCCATTCTCCCGGCTGATAAAGCCGAAACCCTTGGCGTCGTTGAACCACTTGACTGTTCCTACTTCACGATCCGACATGACTCACTCCGATCCATTACCAGACGCTGAGACAAACCGGCCCCAACGGGCCGACGGTTTACTGAGCATGCAGGGGCGGGTGCAACGGGCGGATTCAGGAAACCCAAGCGGGGCACGCACGTAGCCAAGCAGACACAGTGGCCCAAGCATAACGGATTTCATGCATGCGAGTGATTTGTCAAGCAGATTGTCATGACCATTATCTAGGTAACAAAAAACCGGGCATCGCTGCCCGGTTTTCCTTGCAAAACATGGCGATCAGGCCGGGGTCACTTCGTCGGCCTGCAAGCCTTTCTGGCCCTGCACCACCTTGAAGGAAACCTGCTGGCCTTCCTGCAGGCTCTTGAAACCGCCGCCGGTAATGGCGCGGAAATGCACAAAAACGTCCGGACCATTGTCGCGGGCAATGAAACCGAAGCCCTTGGCGTCGTTGAACCACTTGACGGTACCGATCTGACGATCAGACATGTTGATCACTCCACTGGATTTATAGACTCAACCTGCACCATGCGGCAGGCCGGCTTACTGGTGTGCAAGGAAACAACCCTGGGGTGAACGATGAGGCAGATCGCGGATCGGCTGCATCGGGTCACAAACTCTGCTGACCCCGGCAAACTCAGTGGCCGGATCATAACGGCTGAATGGGACGGATGCGAGATGGCGAAACCCGGCACGAAATCAGTTCGATTCGCCTGATTTTTGTCGATCGGGCGGCAATTTCAGATTTCCTTTACCTCGAACCTTGTCTAGTGTGGATAAATCCCCTGATCCACTGCCGGCGTACCGTTCTGGTCGTCGGCAAGGTCGCCAAGCTTGAGGAGTGCCGATAATGCCTACCCTGACCCGTCTGACCCTGGCCGCCATGATCGGTGGCCTGTTGTTGACTGGCTGTGCCGAGCACAAGGCCACCCGGACGACGACCACTTCGACCGCTGCAACATCATCGACAACAACCACATCGAGCGCGCCCGCCACCAGCGGCAGCAAGACCCGTCAGCAACGCCCCACCGTGGCCAACGGCCATATCACCGCCACGGATGTCGACCTGCCTGACCGCACCGGCATTCCAGCCTGCGACGATTATCTGTCCAGCTATCTGGCCTGCCATCGCGCAGCGGCGATTTATGCGCCGAATCAATTGCAGTCGCGTTATGAGGCGATGCGCACCAGCCTGCTGCGCGATTCGGAGAATCCCGATATCCGTCCGCAACTGGCAACACGCTGCAATTCGCTGGCCACCCAGTTGCGCCAGGCCCTGCATGGCAAGTCGTGCGCGGGGGCTCCGGCAACGGCTACCAGTACGCCCTGATCCGGGGGTACGCTCCGGTCAGTGATTGCCGTTGACGCTCACTGACCGGCACTCAAGGAAGCGCGCAACGGCTTCGCCAGTAGCGCCGGCTGGGTGCGACCCAGCCGGATTTCCGGTGTGCCATGCCAACGGGCCGTGTCGACGATCGCTTTGGCCACAGCCTCTATCAGCGTGGGTGTCGGCATCACGCCGGGCTCCAGAAACAGGGCCTTGATCTCGAACATGCCGTCACCGCGATGCGCCTTCGCATCGAGTCGGCCGACCAATTGGCCACGATGCAGGATCGGCAGCACGAAGTAGCCGTAGCGACGCTTCGCCGCCGGTGTGTAGCACTCGATGGTGTACTCGAAATCGAACATCGCCAGCGCACGTGCACGATCCCACACCAACGGATCGAACGGCGACAGCAAGGCCGTGTGCGTGGCACGCAAGCGGCCACGCAACGCCTTGCCCAGCGCGTCGGCATGATCGCGATGCACATAGCCCGGTGTCGCCCAGCCCTGCACCGGCACTGCCAGCAACTCACCGCTGGCCAGCAGCGGCGCCAGCTCGTGATCGGTGACCTTCGGCTTCAGGCGGAAGTAGTCGGCGATCCAGTTCGCCGGCGTCACGCCCAGCGCGCGCACGCTGTCGATGATGAAACGTCGCCGCAATTCCGCCGCCGAGAATGCTTCGGCCGCGTGATCGAACGGCGGATCGAGCCGGGCCAATACATGTTCGGCGAGGTCATACACGCGCTGAAAATTCTCGCGCCGCGCCACCATCAGCTCACCCAGCGCAAACCAGGCTTCCAGCCAGCGCTTCTCCGGCTTCCATTCCCACCAACCCGGCTTGGCCGCATCGCCCTTGCGCGCAAAGTCTGCCGCGCGCACCGGGCCGGATTCACGGATGCCAGCCAGCAGCGCGTCCATGTCGGCGCGTTGCTCACGATGCATGCGTGCTGCATGGCGATGCGCCCAATGATGCGCACGCTGATCGTGTCCGCCACGATGCCACGCCACATCGGCGGCGCTGATGAAGCACGCCTCGTGTGCCCAGCACTCGGCCAGCTGACCCTGTGCCAGTGCCTCGTCCAGCCAGGCCATCGGGTAATCGCCAAGCCGGGCGTGCAACACCAGATAGGGACTGCGAGCCACCACATGGATAGTGTCGATCTGCAGCAGGCGCATGCGTTCGATCATCGCCACCACATCACTGCGCCGTGCTCGCCGCCGCAACGGTTGCAGCAGCCCCTGCGCCGACAACTGCAACAGACGCGCCTGCGCCAGGCTCAGCATGCAGCGATTACCTGAAGCCGCGTGCAACGACACGGCAGCTTCACGGCGTCATGACGATGATATTGAGCCCGCATTTACAAACCCCCTGTTAGCGTGACCTCGAGTTGGGCAACCGGCAATGAAGGTCCCGCCCGATGGATTGCGGACATCCGCACAATCTCGCGCACATATTCTGGCATGGAGTCTCGACCATGAAATTTCGCAAGCCACTGCTGTCCACTATAGCCGCCGGCGCTTTCCTGTTCGCCGGTACGCTGATCGCGCAGGATGCGCCACCACCCCCGCCACAATCGACCATGCCGGATGTCCCCGCCGCTCCGGCAACCGCCCCGATGCCCTCGGCGCCGACGCCCGTGCGCCGGGTGCCGCCAATGTCCACGGTACCGGGCACCACACCGACGCCGCCTGCGGAAACGATGCCCGCCAGCGTGCCGACGCCCCCTGCGCCACCGAACGGCCAGGCAGCGGCGTACCCGTCAGCAAAGGGTGATGTCGTCGTGCAAAGCAGCCCGGCACCAGCTCCGACGATTGGTCCCGCACCCACGTTCGAGCAGCTGTCCGGCGGTGGCAAGTCGATTTCGCCCGAGCAAGCCAGCGCCTACCCGCCGCTGGCCAACGACTTCATCAACGCCGACACCAACCGAAACGGCCGTATCAGCAAGACCGAATACACCAACTGGACCAAGCAACTCTGACGGTCCGCTGCGTCGGAGCCGGCCATGATCGGCATCATGGCCGGCTCCCGTTTGCCGGTTTCGACAATGCCCTCTCAATCCCATCGGGGCGCATGGCCTAGACTTCCGCCTTGATCGTCCGCTCGGGAACCTTGCTCTTGATGAAACCTCATTCCGTTGTCCTGCCGCTGGCACTGGCCGTCGGCCTGTTCACCCCGCCGAGCCATGCGCAGAATCCGGACCCCACTGATATCCGCGCCTGCACCGCGATCGAAAGCGATGCCCAGCGACTGGCCTGCTACGACCATTCGACCGGGCGGGTGAATCTGCCGGTCGCGCAGAAACGGGTGGACACAGCAACCGCCACCCCGAACATCTTCAGCCGCGACCGCAAGGACACGACCGCCGCAGTGGAAGCCAACACCGAGGTGGCACGACCGCTGTCGCTGCTCGACAGCCGCTGGGAGCTGTCGCCGGAGAGCAAGCTCGGCACCTTCAACATCCGTGGTTACAAGCCGGTGTATGTGCTGCCGGTATTCGCCACCAGCGATCAGAACAAGCAACCGCACAGCCCGAACCCCGACAATACGGTGGCGCAGAGCGAGCAGCTGGACAATGTCGAGACGAAATTCCAGCTCAGCCTGAAAACCAAGGTCTGGCAGGGCGTATTCGGCGATGCCGGCGATGTGTGGGTCGGTTACACCCAGTCCTCGCGCTGGCAGGTCTACAACACCGCGCAGTCACGACCGTTCCGCGAAACCAATTACGAACCCGAGGCGATGCTGGTATTCAATACCAACTATCACCTGCTCGGCTGGGATGGCCGCTTGCTTGGCATCGGTGTAGACCATCAGTCCAACGGGCGCGGCAACCCGCAATCACGCGGCTGGAACCGGGTCATCGCGAACATCGGTTTCGAGCGCGAGGGCTGGACCGTGATGATACGGCCGTGGTGGCGCATACCCGAAGCACGCAGCACCAACGACAACCCCGACATCAGCGACTACATGGGACGCGGCGAGATCCAGATCATCCGCGAATGGCACGGCCAGGAATTCGGCATGATGCTGCGCGACTCGTTCCGCGGCGGCAGCCGCCAGCACGGCGCCGCCAAATTCAGCTGGAGCTTCCCGCTCGCCGGCAACCTGCGCGGCTATGCGGAAGTGTTCAAGGGCTACGGCGAAAGCCTGATCGACTACAACCACAACGCCACCTACGCAGGCCTCGGTATCTCGCTGCTCGAGTGGTATTGAGCCAGCTACAAAAACGAAGGCCCGACGATGCAGCATCGCCGGGCCTTCGTCATGTCGGGGCGCATCGCGCCACAACGATATGCTCAGTGGTGGTGGCCACCCGCGCCGTGCACGTGACCGTGCGCCAGCTCTTCTTCGGTGGCGGCACGCAGATCGGTCACTTCGATCGCGAAATGCAGGGTCTTGCCGGCCAGCGGATGGTTGCCGTCGATGAACACCATGTCGTCCTCGACCTTGGTCACGATGACGTTGATCTCGCCCTGCGGCCCGCGGCCCTGGAACTGCATGCCGGGCTGGATATCCTCCACACCCTGGAACGCCTCGCGCGGCACTTCCTGCATCAGCTCGGCGTGATGCACGCCATAACCCTCTTCAGCGGTCACGTCGGCGACAAATTTGTCGCCGACCGCGCGGCCTTCCATCTGCTTTTCCAGGCCCGGCACGATTTGGCCGCTGCCGTGCAGGTAGGTCAGCGGCTCGCGACCTTCGGAACTGTCGATGACCTGACCCTCGTCGTCGGTCAGCGTGTAATGGAAGGCGGCAACGGAGTTCTGGGCAATCTGCATGTGAGTCTCACGAATAGGTTCAAGTCCGCCGGCCAGATGCCGACACGAGGGCGCAAGATTACCAGAACACGGTAAAACGCCTGCAGGCTGCGGCGTGATTGGCGATACTGCGGGGCATGAACTCACCGACACGCCGTTGCCTGCGCCACTTTTCCGTATTCTTGCCGATGGCGCTCTGCCTGCTCGTCACGTCGATGGGAATCGCTGTCGCGGCGCCCGCAAGGATATTCGTCACCAGCAGTAGCGCCGCGCTGGCTGCACAGATCGATGCGTTGATCGATCAGCCGCGTTTTGCCGCCGCCAGCTGGGGTATTGCCGTGGTTTCGCTCGACAACGGCCGCACGCTGTACGCGCGCCATGCCGATCGGCTGCTGCAACCGGCGTCCACCGCAAAGTTGTTCACTGCCGCGGTGAGCCTGTCCACGCTGGGCCCGGATTACCGCATTCCCACCCGGCTGCTGGCCAGCAATCGCATCGTGAATGGACGTCTGAACGGCTCGCTGACTCTGTATGGCATGGGTGACCCGACTCTCGGTACGGCCGGCAGCGCCGACTGGGCCGATCAACTGGCCAGCCAGGCGGCAGCGCGCGGCCTGCGCTTCGTGCACGGCGACCTGATCGCCGACGACAGCTATTTCACCGGGCCGGCTTTTGGCGCCGGCTGGGAGGCCGGCGATCTCCAGAGCTGGTTCGGGGTGCCATCCTCTGCCTTGAGCGTGCAGGAGAACATCGTCAACGTCACGGTGAGTCCGGGTGCAGCAGCCGGACACTCCGCGCGTCTGGAACTTGCTCCGGCCGATGCCATGCCCGCCGTGATCGGACAGCTGGTCACCAGTGCAGCGCGCACGCCCAACGACATCAACCTCTATCGCGCACCGGGCGAAGACAGCCTGCATGCGTTCGGCAGCATTGCCGCCGACGCGCCGGCGCAACACTTCAAACTGGCGATGATTGACCCGGCACGGGTGGCCGGCATGCAGCTGCGGCAGGCGCTGAAGCAGCACGGCATCCACCTCACCGGCAAGTTGCGGGCGCTGCATTGGCCGCAGGGCGATGCCGCGCTGCTCGCCCACGCCGACACACTCGGCGAAGTGCTGTCGCCGCCGCTGCAGGACATCCTGCAGCGTGGCCTGAAACGCTCGCAGAACCTGTACCTGCAGAACCTGCTATTGAGCGTGGGGACGCATGAACCGGCCTCCAGCACGTTCGGCTTCAGCAACAGCGAGAGCCGCGGCATCGAGGCACTGCAACGGTTGTTGACGCAGATCGGCATCCCGCCTTCGGCAAGCCTGGTCAGCGAAGGCACCGGGCTGTCGCGCCGCGACCTGGCCACACCGAATGCGCTGGTGCGCCTGCTTGTCTATCTGGCGGCGCAACCGTATGCAGACATGCTGCGTGGGGCGCTCCCGATCGCCGGTGTCGACGGCAGCCTGATCGGCCAGATGCGCGGCACCGCAGCCGAGAACAACGTGCATGCGAAGACCGGCAGCATGGCCTATGTGCATAGTCTGGCCGGTTATGTCACCACGGCGGCGGGTGAGCGGCTGGCGTTTGCGATCATGCTCAACAACTACCAGCGTGCGGACGACGCGCCCAGCGTCAGCAGCGACGTGGACGCAATCGCGGTGCTGCTGGCCAGCTATCGCGGCCGCGATTGAGCGGCTCGCCCCATTTCATCACCCAGATCAACCGCCCAGTCGTACCAGCGTGTCCTTGCCGATCTTCTCCGGCGTATCGGTCGAGGCGTAGCGCTTCACCACCTGACCTTCCGCATCGACCAGGAACTTGGTGAAGTTCCACTTGATCGATTCGCTGCCGAGGATGCCCTTGCCCTCGCTCTTCAGCCACTTGTACAGCGGATCGGCGTGCTCGCCGTTCACCTCGACTTTGGCGAACATCGGGAAGGTCACGTCGTACTGGGTACTGCAGAAGTTCTTGATCTCGCTCTCGTCGCCCGGCTCCTGATGGCCGAACTGGTCACACGGGAAGCCCAGCACCACCAGTCCGCGATCGCGCTGGTCCTGCCACAGGTTTTCCAGCCCCTTGTACTGCGGCGTGAATCCGCATTTTGACGCAACATTGACGATCAGCAGAGTCTTGCCGCGCCATTCGGCGAGCGAGCGCTGATTGCCATCAATATCGCGGGCGCTGAAATCGTAGACGCTGGGCATGACCGGACTCCGACTGATTGAATCAATCTCACAGTCTACGCCATCGCATGTGACGTCCGTGGCATAGAATGAACCCCCTGCCCGCAGCCCCAGGTCCGTCGTGATCCGCTTCGTCGATGTCCACAAGTCCTACCGTGTCGACGGCAGGGACATTCCCGCGCTGCAACCCTTCAGCCTCGACATTGCCGATGGCGAGGTGTTCGGCATCATCGGCTTGTCCGGCGCCGGCAAATCGACGCTTATACGGCTGATCAATCTGCTGGAACGACCCAGTGGCGGTGTGATCTTCGTCGGCGACACCGAGATGACCACGCTGGCCGAACCGGCGCTGCGCGCGCAGCGGCGCAGGATCGGCATGATCTTCCAGCACTTCAACCTGCTCGCCTCGCAAACGGTGGCGGACAATGTGGCGTTTCCCATGCGGCTGGCAGGCGAGCGCAACGCGGCAGTCTTGCGCACCCGCGTCAACGAACTGCTGGCACGGGTCGGGCTCACCGTACACGCCGACAAATACCCGTCACAGCTTTCCGGCGGCCAGAAACAGCGCGTCGGCATCGCCCGCGCGCTGGCCAACCGACCCTCGATCCTGCTGTGCGACGAAGCCACCAGCGCGCTCGACCCGCAGACGACTGCCTCGGTGCTGGAGCTGCTGGCCGAGATCAACCGCGAGCTGAAGCTCACCATCGTACTGATCACCCACGAAATGGACGTTGTACGCCGCGTCTGCGATCGGGTGGCCGTGCTGGATGCCGGCATGATCGTGGAGCACGGTGCGGTGGCCGATGTGTTTTTGCATCCGCAGCACGCCACGACCCGGCGCTTCGTCAACGAGGCCTTGCCGGAGGAAGCTGCCAGCGAACTGGCGCCGTTCGCGCAAGTGCCTGGGCGCATCCTGCGACTGAGCTTCCGCGGCGACACCACGCTGACCCCTGCACTGGGCCGCGTCGCGCGCGAGACCGGCATCGACTTCAACATCCTCGCCGGGCGCATCGACCGCATCAAGGACCTGCCCTACGGCCAGCTCACCCTGGCGATGCAGGGCGCAGGCGTGGACGCCGCACTGGCGGCGCTGCGCGAAGCCGGTATCGAGATCGAGGAACTTAGCCGATGAACATGCTGCAGACGTTGTTTCCCAACATCGACGACTGGGGCGAGATCGGCCGTGCCTGCATCGACACCTTGCTGATGCTCGGCGGCTCGCTGGCACTCACCATCCTGATCGGCCTGCCGCTGGGCGTGCTGCTGTACCTCACCGGCAAGGGCCAGCTGCGCCCGATGCCCAAGCTCTATGCGATCACCTCGCTGCTGGTGAACATCCTGCGCTCGGTGCCTTTCATCATCCTGATGATCGTGCTGATGCCGGTGACGTATTTTCTGGTCGGCACCAAGCTCGGCATCCGTGGCGCGATCCCGCCGCTGGTGATCGGCGCCGCGCCGTTCTTCGCGCGACTGGTGGAAACCGCGCTGCGCGAAGTGCAGCAGGGTGTGATCGAGGCCAGCCAGGCGATGGGCGCCAGTCTCTGGCAGATCGTGCGCCATGTGCTGCTGCCGGAAGCCCGCGGCGGCCTGTTCGCCGGCGTCACTGTCACCGCGATCGCGCTGGTCGGCTGCACCGCGATGGGTGGCGCGATCGGTTCCGGCGGCCTGGGTGATCTGGCCTATCGCTACGGCTACCTCAGCTACAAGTCCGACTACATGCTGGTCACCGTGGCGCTGCTTGTCGTGCTGGTGCAGCTGCTGCAGATGCTCGGCGACCGTATCGTGACGCGTTATAAGCGACGCTGATTTGGTTATTTGTGTCTGGCGGCATAGGCGGCCTACTTTCGTTGGCCGCCCATGAGAATCGCCGCCATGAGATTGTTGCTCGCCGCCGTTGCCGCCGTCCTGGCCCTGCTCCTGCTGGCCGGCTATGCCAGGCCAAAGGCGTGAACGTTGCAAGCCATGCCGATCCCGTATTTGCGTTTGGCCGTATAGACGGCTTATTATTGTGCGCCGCACAAACGAATCTGCCATGAAACTGCTATTTGCCTCCCTCGTCACTTCCCTGACCCTGCTCTTGCTGACGGGCTGTTCTGCGCCGAAGGAGAGCGACCAGACGCTCCGCGTGGCCGCCACCGCGATTCCACACGCGGAAATCCTCAAGCAGGCCAAGCCACTGCTGGCGAAGGAGGGCGTGGATCTGCAGATCAAGGTGTTTGCCGACTACGTGCAGCCGAACACGCAGCTGGCCGAGAAAAACATCGACCTGAACTACTTCCAGACCAGGCCCTACCTGGATGCGTTCAACCGCGAGCGCGGCACCCATCTCGTCATCGTTACCGGCGTGCACATCGAGCCGTTCGGCGCCTACTCGCACAAGCTCAAGAACATCGACCAGCTGCCCGACGGCGCCAGCGTGACCATACCGAACGACCCCAGCAACAACAGCCGCGCCTTGCTGCTGCTGGCGAAACATGGCCTGATCACGCTGAAAAACCCGAACAACGAGCTGTCCACGCTGAAGGACATCACCGCAAACCCGAAGCACCTGCAGTTCCGCGAGCTGGAAGCGGCGATGCTGCCGCGCACGCTGGACGAAGTGGATCTGGCATTGATCAACACCAACTACGCGCTGGCGGCCGGCCTCAACCCGACGAAAGACGCACTGCTGATCGAAGACCGGAATTCACCCTACGTGAATTACCTGGTCGGCCGCCCCGACAACCAGAACGACCCGCGCGTGCAGAAACTGGCCCAGGTACTGAACAGCCCGGAGATCAAGGCATTCATCGAGCAGAAGTACCACGGCGCCGTGTTGCCGGCGTTCTGAGGACCGGCTCATCCTCAGAGCATGCTGGGGGTGAGCTAAAACCCCTGCGTCGCGGGTATCTCGAAGACCTGGCGCAGGTAGGCCACATACGCCGGGTCCTCGCACATGTTCTTGCCCGGCGAATCGCTGAGCTTGGCCACCGGCTGGCCATTGCAGCGGATCATCTTGATCACGATCTGCAGCGGCGTCGGCCCCACGTCATTGGTGAGGTTGGTGCCGACACCGAACGCGAGCAGGCAGCGGTCGCGGAAGTGCGCGTACAGCTGCATCACCTTCGGAATATCAAGGCCATCGCTGAACACCAGCACCTTGCTGCGCGGATCGACCCGGTTCGCGCGGTAGTGCGCCAATACCTTCTCGCCCCACTCGAACGGGTCGCCGGAATCATGCCGGGTGCCGTCGAACAGCTTGCAGAAGTACATGTCGAAATCACGCAGGAATGCGTTGAGCCCGTACACATCCGACAGCGCGATGCCGAGATCGCCGCGATACTCCTTCGCCCACGCCTCCAGTGCCGCCACCTGCGAATCGCGCAGGCGCGGACCCAGCGCCTGGTGCGCCTGCAGGTATTCGTGCGCCAGCGTACCCAACGGGACCAGATTGAGTTTCCGCGCCAGCCACACATTGCTGGTGCCGGCCAGCTGCGCGCCGAGTCCGTCGCGCAATGCGGTCACCACCTCTTCCTGCCACGCCCGCGAATAGCGTCGACGCGTGCCGTAGTCGGCGATCTTGCAGCCGGCGTAATCCGGTGCATCGCGCAGCAATGCGATCTTCGCCTGCAGCCGCCGTCTGCCCTCGGCCAGATCAAGACCGGCACTGGTGTGGCGAAAATACACCTCGTTGATGATCGCCAGCAGCGGCACCTCGAACAGGATCGTGTGCAACCACGGCCCGCGAATGCGGATCTCGATCTCGCCATTGCCCGCCGCGGCCGGCGCGATCTCCACGTACTTCTCGTTGAGCTGGAACAGCCCCAGGAAATCGACGAAGTCACTCTTGATGAAGCGCCACCCGCGCAGATAATCCAGTTCGTCCGCTGCGAAGCGCAGCTGGCACAGCGCGGCCAGCTCGACACGGATCTCCTCGATATACGGCACCAGGTCGATACCCGGATTGCGGCACTTGAAGCGGTACTCGACCTGCGCGGCCGGATACTGATGCAGCACCACCTGCATCATCGAGAACTTGTACAGGTCGGTATCCAGCAGCGATTCGATGATCATCAGTAACCCAGGCGCGCGAGGGTGCGCATGAGCCATTATCCATGTCGAAGTACATGCCGCGCGAACCGCGCTGTTTGTTTCACCCAAAAAAAACCCCATCAGCCAGGGGAGGACGGATGGGGTTTGTCAGGTGGCCTCCAGGGGAGGTAAGGCCAGCCCCTCAGCAACACAATGTACTGTGCCACTTCCTGTCGCCGTCACGGCGATACGTGTGCTTAGTGTGGCCATTGCGCTGTGAGTTCAATGTGCACGTCTCGATTTGTTCAGCTCCCCGACAGGCTCGCCGCACCATCCCTGGACAAACCATCATTCGAACGCACGCCATCGCGCCTGACCTTACAATTTCTTTACTTCTACACCGGAGCTCATCATGAAGCTGCTCGTCCTGTGCCTGCTCACGCTGGGCCTGATTCTGCCGAGCACGATTCTGCCCGCGCAAGCCGCCGAATTGGAGATCGACCTCGGCCACGGTGTCATCGTCTATCGCACCGAAGTCCTGCTGAAACGCCACGACGTGCACACGATCAGCGTACCCGCAGATGTCGCATTCCATCGCGCAATGCACTACCGCGCAGTGCCACTGGCCGCGCTGCTCAAGGGCATCGACAGCAGCGAGCAGCTACAGTTCGTCGCCGGCGATGGTTTTGCCGCCGAGATTCCCGCCGCACTGCTGTTGAACAAGCAGGGCAGCGAAGCGTGGCTGGCGATCGAGGACCCGGCACAACCGTGGCCGGCGTTGAAGGATCACGGCCACGCCGGACCGTTCTACCTCGTGTGGACGCAACCGCAAGCCGCCCATGTGAATCCGGAACAATGGCCGTACCAGCTGGCGGCGATCCGCAAGCTGGACAGCGTGGCCACGCGCTTCCCGGCGATCCTGCCCGATCCGTCATTGCCCGCGGACAGCGCCGTGCAACGCGGCTTCGTGGTGTTCCAGCGCACCTGTTTCGCCTGCCACACGCTCAACGGCGAAGGCGATGCGAAACTCGGGCCAGACCTGAACCTGCCGCACAACCCCACCGAATACCTGCGCGCGGATCTGCTGCGCGCCTTCATCCGCAATCCGCAGTCATTGCGGCAGTGGCCGCAGGCGAAGATGCCGGGCTTCGACGCCAACGCGCTGTCCGATACCGATCTCGATGCCGTACTCGCTTATCTGCGCCATATGGCCACCCGCAAAGTCGCACATTGACACCTGATTACCCGATCAACTGCGATCGACGATGCGGCTGAGCCGCCCGCCAGCGAATTCGAACTCCGACTCCCCCTCCATCTCGATCACCGTGCCGGCCGTCGGCCCGTTCGGCACGTCGATCGCGAATACCCCGCGCCAGGCAATGCTCGCCACCACTGATGCCGGACGAAACTTCAGCTTCGTGATGGTCTGTTTCCGTTCGGAGAACAACACCTTCGACTGCTCCGCCAGCTGACGAAATTCATCGATGCCACTGGTCGCGGCCGTCACCTGACCATCGGCAACATTCTCGAACGACACGTCAGGTGTCAGCAGCGCCAGCATGCCGTCCACATCGAAGCGGTTGTAGGCACCGATGAATTGCTCGATCAGGATTCGCTTTTCGATATCGACCATTTGGGGCACCTCACGGGTCAAGCAGCGCCTGCAGCAATTTCGCGCGCTGTGCTTTCGGCTCGCGCGCCAACTCGCGCACGCGGGCATAGAACGCCGGCCACTGGCGTTCCTCACGCTGGAACACTATCGCAAACGCCGGCATCCACTGATCGTACAGGCCAAACGGCAGCAGCCGTGCGTTGTTGATCGGCTGCGCGACCCAGGCGTCATAGCGGTGATCGTGCGGCCAGTCATGCTCGCGCCACTGTGCATAACGCAGGCGGAACGCCTCGATCTCGCGCTGCTTGCCGGCGGCCATGGCCGGCTCACCCACGCCGCTGGCATAGAGGGCTTTCAGGCGTTCGCGCAGATCCAGCACCAGTCGGGTGAACCCGGCATCCATCGTCTGCACATGGTCGTCTTGCGGTGGCAGGCCGCGTGATTGCCGCCATTCGCGCAGGCCTTCGGTCTGCACGAATGTGGCGAAGGATTCGTTGAACGCGGTATCGCCTTTCACGTAGATCAGCTGGTGCGCCAGCTCGTGGAAGATCGTGCCATCCAGTTCGTCGTCATCCCAGCGCAGCATGCTGGAGAGGATCGGGTCGGCGAACCAGCCGAGCGTGGAATACGCCGGCACGCCGCCGATCCCGACATCGTCGCCACGCGCCTGCAGTCGCGCCGCATCGGCCTTGGCGGCCACCTCGCTGAACCAGCCGCGGTAGGCGACGCAGCCGGCGATCGGAAAGCACTGCGGCACTGCTTCCACCGAATAGCGCGGCGTGGCAAACACATTCCACACCACGTACGGCCGATGCAGCTCGACATAGCCGGTATAGCTGCGGTTGTCCGGCAATCCCAGTCGCTGCGAGGCGAACCGGCGCGCCTGCTGCGCCAACTGCAGGCGTACGGCGAGTTTCGGATCGGTGGCCGGATCGTGCACCAGCCTGCTCAGCGCCCGTCGATGAGCGATCAACTCACCCTGCCCATGCGCCGCCTGTGCGTAGTAACGCAGGCTGCTGCACGCGCATAGCACAAGGCCCACCGTCACGATGACGATGAGCCTTGGGAAGCGAATCAGCGAGGACACGAGACGGGATCGAAACATCCAGCCATTGTGCCCGAAGCCTCAGAAATCCTCAGTGATCGTCGCGACGGTCATTGCCCCGATGGCTACCGCTGCCGGACGACTGATGTCCCTGCTGCTGCCTGCCGCCATCATGATCGCGATGACCACCGTCACGACCGCGATGGTCGCCACCATTTCCGTGATAGCCGCCACCGTGGTAACCGCCATCGCCACGATAACCACCGCCCCGGTAATAGCGATAACGCGAGCCACCGTAATAATCGATGCTCACGCCCGGCGCATAGCAACAGCCGTAGTAGCCGCTGCCGTAATAACCATCGTAGTAACCCGGCGCCACGTAGTAGGCGTTGCCGCCCTGACCGTAATAGGCATCGCCGCTGTAACCGCCGCCACGCACATAGCTGTAGCCCGGATCGTAATAACAACCTGACAACGCCGCGACCGCGGTGATCAGGGCAAGACTGGCTAGCAGGCGTTTCATGATCCGTCTCCACCAAGTGACGGCACTACGCTAGGACGTGATGCTTGAATGCGTACTGAGTTTTCCGCGCATGGTCGACCGGCATTCACCTGCCAGCCATGTGCGGTTGCCGAAACGTTCCGTGGGGCGGAACCGCCGCCAGTCAGTCCTTGCGCTTGCCCTGCTCACCGCGCTGCGGTGCCAGCACACGACCATCGCCACCTTCACCGCCACCTTCGGCCGATACCGGCGGATGCAATTCCGTGCCATTCGACGCCGGATGTGCCGGGTTGGCGTCAGGCCAGCTCGGCCCTTGCCGCACTCGCTCCTGCTTGGCCTCCAGCAGCGCCTGAATCCTGGCCACCGCGTCTTCCTGACTGATGTGATGAATCGGCGCTTCCACCGGTACGGGCTTGCGGGCGGCCGGCTTCTTCGCGACGGGAGCAGGCTTGGCGGCCTGTTCGCGCTTCACCGCGGCACTGGTGTTGGCCACTGGCTTTTTCGGTGCCGGTTTCGCGGCGGCCTTCTTGCTGACCGGGCGTTTGGCGGCAGCTTTCCCGGCTACCGGTTTGGCGGCTGTCTTTCTGACAGCGACCTTGCGGGTGGCGGTTTTCTTCGCGACAACTTTCTTCGCGACGATCTTCCTGGTGGCGACCTTTTTTGCTGCCGCTTTCTTCGTGACCGGCTTCTTTGTGGCGACCTTTTTCGCCCCCACTTTCTTTGTCGCTGATTTCTTCACCGCAGGTTTGCGTGCCGCCGACTTCTTCACCGCAGCTTTCTTAGTGGCGACCTTCTTCGTTGCCGTCTTGCGCGGCGCTGCCTTGGTCGCGCTACGCGCGGGTGCCTTTTTTACCGATGCTTTCCTGGCGGATGTTTTCTTTGCCGCGGACTTCTTCGCAGCCGACTTGCGTGTCATAGCCATGCGTTCGTTCTCCTGCGGTGGTCGATGGGACAGCGCCAGTATGCACGCCTGCGCCACTGCGGGCATCACGCATCGCGGAAACCATTCATCATCAGCACACGAGACGATCGGCGGCAACGCCCGCAAATGGCTTATCGCATGCTTGGCTGCATCAGCGCGTTGAGAAAATGCGGCAACACCCGCGAGTCCACCAGCAAGGTGAAGATCACCCCGTAAGCCGCGCCCCACAGGTGCGCACTGTGGTTGATGTTGCCCTGCCCGCGCCGGTCCATGTAGATCGAGTAGCCGGTGTACAGCACCGCATAGACGATCGCCGGCATCGGGATCACCAGCACGATGATGCGCGACCACGGCGCTATAAGGATGTAGGAGAACAGCACCGCCGACACCGCGCCCGAGGCGCCGAGGCTGCGGTAGTTCGGATTGCCGCGGTTTTTCAGGTAGGTCGGCAGGATCGAGAGCACCAGGCCGCCGATATAGAACAGGGCGAAACCGAACATGCCCAGCCGATCGGCGAAGAATCCCTCCATCGCCCGACCGAAGAAGAACAGCGTGAACATGTTGAACAGCAGATGGTTGAAATCCGCGTGCACCAGCCCGTAGGTCACCAGCCGGTGGTATTCGCGCTGGCGGGTGATCGCTGGCGGCCACAGGATCAGGTCGTTCATCAGCCGGCTGTTCTTGAATGCCATGAACGAGACGATGCAGGTGATGGCGATGATGACGAGGGTAATCGGCATGAACGGTTCCGTGGCGGGTGCACAAAGCTTGGCATCTTGGCGCGCTGGCTCATGCTTGTCGACTTCTCACATGTACGGCAAGCCGTCCGGCAATCGCTTATGCCTCGCCCCTTCGTCGATATTCCGGAAGATCACTGCCAAGAACACCGCTGCACCGCTATGATTCGCCGCTTTATACGGCCGTTTTCCGCCTGATGGACATATCCATGGCTTCGCTCCGTTACCTGCACCTGGACGTCTTTGCCGCCACCCTTGGCGGTGGCAATCATCTTGGCGTGGTGATTGGCGCGGATGACTGGAGCGATGCAGCGATGCAGCGTTTCGCGCGCTGGACGGCGCTGGTCGAAACCACCTTCCTGCTGCCGCCGACCACTCCGAAAGCCAGCTATCGCGTGCGCATCTTCACCCCGCACAAGGAAATCCCGTTCGCCGGCCACCCCAGCATCGGCAGCGCCCATGCGGCGATGGTTTGCGGACTGGCCGAAGCACGCGCTGGCCTGCTGTGGCAGGAATGCGCTGCCGGCGTCCTGCCGATCCGGGTCGAAGGCAACGGCGCCAGCCGCGAGTTGCTGCTGCAGTCGCCCGGCGAACGCGTGTTGGATACCGGCCGCGAGGCGCACCCGTCGCTGCCGGCGGCGCTGGCTGGCATCGAACTCGGCGTGCTGCCGCCGGCCCTGGTCGATGGCGGCCGGCGCTGGTGGCTGGCCGAGGTCGCCGACGAAGCCAGCCTGCGCGCCTGGCAGCCGGACCATGCGGCGATTGGTGCGTTGGCCAAGGCGAGCGACAGCATGGGCCTGTGCGCTTTCGCGCGAAGCAACCATCACGACTATCAACTGGTCGTGCGCGCGTTCCCGGCCGGCGTCGGCATCGTCGAGGACCCCGCCTCCGGGGCCGCCAACGGGCTGATTGCCGCGTATATCGCCCACGCCGAACCGCATGGCACGCTGGCTCGCGGCTATCAGGTCAGCCAGGGGCGCGAGATCGGCCATGACGCCCGACTGATCGTGCATATGGATGGCACGTCGATCTGGGTCGGTGGGCGCAGCCATACCGTGATCGATGGCACACTGGACTGGGATCCGCGCGTCGCGTGATTTCCATGGCGCACGGATAGAAACCTACCCGCGTTCCTCCAGATGGGCGCGACGCGCAGCAACCAGCGCCAGTGCCGACCAGTCCAGTTCCGCATCGCCGGCAGCCAGCGCCTCCAGCAGACTGTCGCGCAGCACGCCTGCGAACGGCAATGGCACGCGCGCTGCTGATCCCGCCGCCAACGCAAGCTCGACATCCTTCAAGCCCAGCGGCAAGGCGAACCCGGCCGGCTTGAAGCGCTGCTCGGCGATCAGCTTGCCGTAACCCTGATAGGCCGGCGCCGCGAACAGGGTATTCGTCATCACGTCGAGGAAATCGGCCGCACTGACGCCGTGTGCGCGGGTCAGCGCGGTCGCCTCGGCCATGCTCTCGATCGCGGTGGCCAGCATGAAGTTGCCGGCGATCTTCGCCACGTTCGCGCGCTCTGGCGCGTCACCCAGCGGCCACAGCTTGCTGCCCATCGCCTCCAGCAACAGCCGCACGCGTTCGATCGCGGCTGGCTGGCCGGCAACGAGGATATTCAGCTTCGCCGCAGCCGCCATGTCCGGACGTCCAAACACTGGCGCCGCCACATACTGCAGCCCACGCTTCGCGTGTTCCTCAACAAGCTGCTGCGCCAGCGCCACCGAGATCGTGGCGTGATTCACATGCACCGTACCGCGATCCATCGCATCGAGCAGTCCGCCGTCGAGGAATACCTCGCGCACCGCCTGGTCGTTCGCCAGCATGCTGCACAGCACCTCGCCCTGCGCGGCCCGATCGGCGGTGCGCGCCACTTTTGCACCGAGCGATGCCAGCGGTTCAGTGGCCGCGACGGAGCGGTTCCACACCGTCAGCGTGTGCCCGGCCGCCAGCAAGTTGCTGGCCATCGCGCTGCCCATCGCGCCAAGACCGATAAATCCCACTTTCATCCAGGTTTCCTCATCGTCGAGTGTTGTGCAGTGAAGCACGCACCGTGTTCATGGCATGCGAAGCCGCAAGCTAGACCACCTCGCCCGCCGCCTGCCCCGAGGCCCATGCCCACTGGAAGTTGTAGCCGCCCAGCCAGCCGGTGACGTCGACCACTTCGCCGATGAAATACAGCCCCGGCACCAGCTTCGACTGCATCGTGCTGGAGGACAGCCCGTCGGTATCGACGCCGCCCAGGGTGACTTCGGCGGTGCGATAGCCTTCGGTGCCGCTGGCGGTGATCGGCCACGCGTTGAGTTGCGCACCAATCTGCTCCAGTTCGGCCTCGCGGTACTGGCGCATCGGGCGGCTCTCGAACCATTGCTCGCACAGGCGCTGCGCCAGCCGCTTCGGCAGCACCTCGCCGAGTACGGTTTTCAGTTCCGCCAACGGCCGCGCCGTGCGCTGTTCGATCAGCCACGCGCCGACATCCTGATCCGGCAACAGGTCGATGCGCAGATCGTCGCCGGGTTTCCAGTACGAGGAAATCTGCAGGATCGCCGGACCGCTGATGCCCCGATGAGTGAACAGCAGGCCGGCGCGAAACCCCTGCTTGCCCACGCGCGTTTCCACTGCGGGCAATGCCACGCCGGCCAGATCCTGGTAATGCTCCTGGTGCTTGCCGCTCAAGGTCAGCGGTACCAACCCGGCTCGCGTGGGCAACACGGCATGACCGAACTGGCGCGCCAGTTCGTAACCGAAGCCGCTGGCGCCCATGCTGGGAATCGACAGGCCGCCGCTGGCGACCACCAACGATTCGGCATGCACTTCGCCGCGTGCGGTGAGTACGCTGAAACCTTCCGGCGTCTTGCGCACGCGTTGCACGCCGCAATTCGCCTCCACCGTGACGCCGGCCGCGGCACATTCGTCCAGCAGCATGCGCACGATCTGCTTGGACGAGTCGTCGCAGAACAACTGACCCAGCTCCTTCTCGTGATAGGCGATGCGGTGCTTCTCGACCAGCGCGATGAAATCCCACGGCGTGTAACGCGCCAGCGCGGACTTGGCAAAATGCGGATTCGCCGACAGATAGTTCGCCGGGGTCGCGCCGGTATTGGTGAAATTACAGCGGCCGCCCCCGGACATCAGGATCTTCTTGCCGACCTTGTTGGCATGATCGACCACCAGCACGCGGCGGCCACGCTGGCCGGCGGCGATCGCGCACATCAGGCCGGCGGCGCCGGCGCCGATGATCAGCACGTCCATTTTCACGAATTCACCATGGTTACGCCGCTTTGCTTTTGCCCGTCATCCCGGCGCAAGCTGGTATGACAAAAAGGGAAGTCGCGCATTATCGCCCAGTCGCATCGCTTACACTTTGACCCTGTTTCCAGCGAGTCGCCGCCATGCCCTCCTTTGACGTGATCTCCGAAGTCGACAAGCACGAACTGACCAATGCGGTCGACCAGGCCAACCGCGAGCTGTCCACCCGTTTCGACTTCAAGGGTCAGGACGCGTCCTATGCGCTGGACGAGTTCATCATCACCCAGAGCGCGCCCAGCGAATTCCAGCTGCAGCAGATGCTGGACATCCTGCGCGCGCGATTGATTGCGCGGAAGATCGACGTCCGCGCACTCGACATCGGCGATCCGGAAACCAACCTGGGTGGCTCGCGACAAAAGATCACCGTCAAGCAAGGCATCGAGCAGCCGATCGCGAAGAAGCTGGTTGCAGCGCTGAAAACCGCCAAGCTCAAGGTCGAAGCGCAGATCAACGGCGACAAGCTGCGCGTCACCGGCAAAAAGCGCGACGACCTGCAGGACGCCATGGCGGTACTGCGCAAGGCGGATGTCGAGCTGCCGCTGCAGTTCGACAATTTCCGGGATTGACGAAATCCTGTGGGAGCGACTGCAGTCGCGATGTTCCTGATCTGATCTTGGTACGTCCGAAGGGCATCGCGACTGGAGTCGCTCCCACAAAAGCCCGGGATCACGCTTTCGACAGCAACCGGCCACCCATGGCGGCGTTGACTGCAACGACAACGGCCACCGCCAGCGCATGCGTCAGCAGATCGGTGGCGGCAGCATCGAATGAATGGCAGATTTCCAGCAGGCTGGCCGAGGCCGCCGCGCTGGCCAGGCCGATCAACACGGCAGTAAGTACCGGTCGCAGCGGGCAGGCGCGACGCAGCAGCACGATCAGCAGCGCGGACAGCGGGATCGAGAAGCTGATGATGAAGACCAGGCAATCGGCTGACTGATGCATGCTGGCAACCTGGGTGCCCGGTGCGACCCATTCGCGCAGACAGCCGAGACCGCTGGCACCGATCCACAGCAAGGCACCCGGCAGCGGCAGCCATGCCCAGGTTGCACGGCGCCCCGGCACACCCAATGCAAACGCAGCCCATGCCGCGGTGATTGCGGTGATCACCGCGCCCATACCGGCCCAGCCGAGATCCGGCGTGCCGGCCCAGCGGCGCAACATGGGATCTGCGCCGTAATGCATCAGCAACGCGGCGGCGATCGCCGCCACCGCCAGCAGCCAACCGGCGGTACGCCGCCATGGCGGCAGCAGACGCCGCACCGGCACCAGCTCGGTGCCAAGGCGGTCGATCAGTGCCTCATGGGGTCGCGGGTCGGACATGGTCTCAGGGTTCTCCATGAAAACGTTCGCGCAGCGCCTTCAGCGCGCGATGCAGGTTCACTTTCAATGCGCCGGTGTTGCGTCCGGTGATCTCGGCCGCTTCGCTCAACGATCGCTCGCGCAGACCCAGCTGCTCCACCGCCTCACGCTGGCCTGGCGGCAATTCGGCGATCGCCTCACGCAGGCGCTGCGCACGCTGCCCGCTTTCGGTGGCAGCGCTGGCATCGTCGGTGTCGGGGTGGCTGTCGAGCGCGAATTCGTCGTGCAATTCGCGACTGTCGCGGCGACCGCGGCTGCGCAGCGCGTCGATCGCGCGACGGTTGGCGATCGCGGTGAGCCAAGCATCGTACGAACGCGTCGGATCGTAGGTGTGACGTACGCGATGCACGGCGATCAGGGTTTCCTGCACCACGTCATCCACATGATCCCGCGCCACGCCCTGCCGCCGCGCCGCCGCACGGATCAACGCCACCGAATCGGCCAGCAGCTTCTCGTAGGCACGCCGGTCGCCCGCCTGCGCGGCAGCCATCCACGCCGCCCGACGCTGGTCGGGCGTTGCGCTGGTGCTGGCGGTAGCGAATTCGACTGGCACGGTCCGGACGAGACTCATCCCACGGGAAAGTCCACTATCTAGACCCATGAAGCCGGTGGCGGTCAAGGCTTGCGGCATGCTCGATCCATGGCGGAACGTCTATCAGCTCTTCGCTGCATCTGCGGCCGGCGTTACCTCGTACCTGCAGGTAACCGCTGCCAGACTGCCGGCGAATAACCAGACAACCTTCCTCGGATGACGCTCCCATGCTCGTGTTGATCCTCGCCTACCTCGGCGGTGTACTGACCATCCTCAGCCCGTGCATCCTGCCGGTGTTGCCGTTCGTGTTCGCCCGTTCCGACAAGCCCTTCATGCGCAATGGCCTGCCGATGCTGCTGGGCATGGCGATCACGTTTTCCGCGGTGGCCACGCTGGCCGCCCTCGGCGGCGGCTGGGCGGTGCACGCGAACCAGTACGGCCGCTACGTGGCGATGGTGGTGCTGGCCTTCCTCGGTCTGACCCTGCTGTCGACCCATCTGGCCGAATGGATCAGCCGCCCGTTCGTGGCGCTGGGCAACCGGTTGTCGCAGCGCTCGGCCGGCGATGGCGATTCGATCTGGGGTGCGGCCGGCCTCGGCGTCGCCACGGGTCTGTTGTGGGCACCGTGCGCGGGCCCGATCCTCGGCCTGCTGCTGACCGGCGCGGCGCTGAACGGTGCCAGCGTGCAGACCACCTTGCTGCTGCTCACCTATGCCGCCGGCGCAGCGACTTCGCTGGGACTGGCGCTGCTGATCGGCGGCAAGGTGTTCGGCTTGATGAAACGCTCGCTCGGTGCCGGTGAGTGGGTTCGTCGCGCGCTCGGCGTGCTGGTACTCGCTGGCGTGGCCTGCATCGCGCTGGGGTTGGATACCGGCTTGCTCACCCGCGTCTCGCTGGCCAGCACCGGCGGCATCGAGCAGAAGCTCATCAACGCCGTGCGCCCGGCACCGGCACCGCAGCCGGCGCTGAAAGCCGGCGAGCCGTTGCCGGTGGAAGGCCAGCTGCCGTCGCTGGCCGGCGCCACGCAATGGCTCAACAACGCGCCCTTGAGCACCGAATCACTGCGTGGCAAGGTCGTGCTGGTCGATTTCTGGACGTACTCCTGCATCAACTGCATCCGCTCGCTGCCGTATGTGCGCGGCTGGGCCGACAAGTACAAGGATCACGGCCTGGTGGTGATCGGCGTGCACGCGCCGGAATTCGCGTTCGAGAAGGATCCGGCCAACGTGGCCAAGGCAGTCAAGGATCTGGGCGTGGACTACCCGGTCGCGCTGGATAACGACTATGCGATCTGGAAAGGCTTCAGCAACGAGTACTGGCCGGCGCATTACTTCATCGACACGCAGGGACAGATCCGCCATCACCATTTCGGCGAAGGTGGTTATAAGGAAAGCGAGGACGTGATCCGCCAGCTGCTGACCGCTGCCGGCCAGAAGAATCTGCCGGGCGGCTACGTCAGCGACAACCATCATGGCGTCGAAGCGGCCGCGTCGGACGATTCCACCCGTTCGCCGGAAACCTATGTCGGCTATGCCCGCGCGCAGAACTTCGTCGGCGGCAGGGTGGCGCATGACGACGCCGTGGATTACCACGCCCCGGGCACGCTCGCGGCCGACCAGTGGTCGCTCGATGGCCGCTGGAACGTGCATGACGAAAATGCGCAGCTGGACAGAACCGGCGGCAGCATCGTCTACCGCTTCCGCGGCCGCGATCTGCACCTGGTGCTCGGCCCGGCCAGCGACGGCAAGCCGATCCGCTTCCGCGTCACCATCGACGGCAAGGCACCCGGCGCCGATCACGGCATGGATACCGACGCCGACGGCAACGGCAGCATCACCGGCCAGCGCCTGTACCAACTGGTGCGCCAGGCCAACGGCAGCGGCGAGCGGCTGTTCCAGATCACCTTCCTCGATCCCGGCGTGCAGGCGTACGCCTTCACTTTCGGTTAACCGCTCTTGCTCTTGTGGGAGCGACTTCAGTCGCGATGCTTTTGCGCGAATTGAAGAGCGATCGCGACTGAAGTCGCTCCCACAGACACACACCCACGGAGGTTGCCATGTCACGTATCGATGAAACCCTCGCGATGGATCGCCGCCGTTTCCTGCGCGCGGCACTCACCGGCGGCGCACTGCTGGTGGCCGGCAGTGGCCTGGTCATACCGCGCCTCTTTGCCGCCGCCAACACGCCGATCGGTCAGCCCGGCAACGTATTGCTGGAGATCTTCGGTGACGATGGTCGCGACCTCGGTCCACGTCAGGTACCCAAGCTGGTGCTGAGCGATGCGCAATGGCGGCAACGGCTGTCGCCGGCGGCGTACGAAATCATGCGTCGCGAAGGTACCGAGTTGGCGTTCAGCGGCGAGCACGAGAAACCCGCCGTCGCCGGCCTGTTCCGTTGCGTCGCCTGTGCCACCGCGCTGTATGACGCAGCGACCGAATTTGATTCCGGCACCGGCTGGCCCAGCTTCTGGCAGCCAATCGCCAAGCGCAACGTGATCGAGCATCGCGACCCCATGTTCGGCATGGATCGCACCGCGATCAGCTGCGCCGGCTGCGACAGCCACCTCGGCCACGTCTTCGACGATGGTCCGCAACCGACCGGTTTGCGCTACTGCATGAACTCGGTAGCGTTGCGGTTTGTTGCGAGGACGTCAAACTGAGTAAACCGCAATGTACCGAACCTGACCCGGGCACTTCGCCAACGATTCCGTCACGCCAGCGCGCGCATATAGTGGAGACGAGATCCATCCGCTGGAGATTGCCCGCATGAAACGTCTGACCCGGCTTGCTCTTGCATCTCTGTCGCTGGCGTCACTGTCGCTGGCCTTTCGCGTACTCGCGCAGGAGGCGGATGCCTATGTCACCGGCAACGTCAATTTGCGCGCAGGACCCGATCCGGACTACCCGCTGATCGACCAGATTCCCGCCGGCACCGAGATCAGCGTACAAGGCTGCACCGATGGCTGGGAGTGGTGCGACGTGATCGTCTACGGCGGCAATCGCGGCTGGATCGCCGGCAACTTCATCGAATACGAATACCAGGACCAACCGGTGCTGCTGCCTGAGTACGGCGCGCAGATCGGCATCCCGATTGTCACCTTCGTGATCGGAAACTACTGGGACCACTACTATCGCAACCGGCCGTTCTACCGCGAGCGTGATCGGTGGTACAGCCACCCCATCGGCCGCCGCCCGCCACCGCCGCCGATGAACCGCCCGTATTCGGGACCGCCGATGCCCGCTGGTGGTGGCCAATGGCGTGGCCGCGGCGAGAATCGTCCTGCGCCGCAATACCAGCGGGATCGGCGGGATCAGCAATCAGCGCAACATGGCCAGAATTCCGGACAATGGCGTGGCGCCGACGAATCCCGCCCTGCACCGCAATACCAGCGGCCCCAGCCAGCCGGTGAATCGGCGCAGCGCGGTCAGAAGCCCCAGCAAGCGCGCGGCTCCAACGAGAATCGTCCCGCCCCGCAATACCAGCGAGCGCAGCAGGCCGGCGCACCGCAACAGCAAGCTGCCCCGGCACGGGGTCAGGCGCAAGCGCACGGTGGCCATGAGGGTAAACCTGCCGAGCGCAAGAAGGACGATCACGGCGACAATGGCGGTCATTGATCGCCGAGCGCACCACAACAGCCGCGTCGGCTTGTTCGGCACCCACGTGGAATCGCTGTAGTGGTGGCATGCCGGTACTGGCCTGGGCACCGATTTTTTGTGGCAACGCTACACGCGCGACCACGGCCACCAGCCGCGGCCCGAACACGCATAGCGATCTGCCGCACGCTCGAACGGATTGCGCACACTGATCCCGCCGCACAGCAGGTACGACGGCAGGAACAACGGACCGAGCAGCATGTACTGGTAGACGTGGGCACGCTCGTGGTCGACCAGCGACACCGGCGGTTCGATGCCATGCCCGGCGCGGTGGGCGTAGGTAAGACAAGGCGTATCCAGCCGCTCGCCGGTATGCACGATCACGTTGCCCAGGGTCAGTGCGCCACCCCGGCCCCACGGCCAGAGGCGCACCACCAGCGCCAGATCGCGTGACTGCCAGCGCATGCGCGCGCCGAACGCGAGGCCAACCACACCCAGCAGCAGACCAGCCAGGCTGTTCGGCAGCGTCCACAGCATGCCGACCGCGAGTACGCCACGCGGCAATCGACGCGGACGAGATTCGGCTGGGCGAAGCGGTATGCTCACGGGCGCGGCGACCTGCAGTCGACTTGGGTTCATGGGCAGCCGTCGCCATCTTGTCGGCCATGGCGCTTGCGCCCATCCATTGCCGGAGTCTGCCATGAGTACGCTGCTGAGCATCCCCTGCCCTCACTGCAACGCGCTCAACCGCGTGCCGGCCGAACGTGTCAGCGAACATCCGAACTGCGGCCGCTGCAAGCAGCTGCTGTTCGACGGTCATCCGGTGGAACTGACCGCCGCGAATTTCGATGCAGTCGCCACACGCGGCGATCTGCCGGTACTGGTGGATTTCTGGGCGCCGTGGTGCGGGCCGTGCGTCGGTTTCGCGCCGGTGTTCGTGCAGGCCGCCGGCCGGTTCGAACCGCGCCTGCGACTGGCCAAGCTCGATACCGAGGCGCAGCCGCAACTGGCCGGGCGCTTCAACATCCGCAGCATTCCCACTCTGGTCATGCTGAAGCAGGGGCGCGAGATTGCGCGGCAGTCCGGTGCGCTGAACGCCGCGCAGCTGCAGCAGTTCATCGAAGGATCGCAGGCACGTGGCTGATCCGCGCACTCAGTCCCTGCGCGTCACAACCTGCCGGCAATCGGCCCGGCACCCGCCGCCTGCCAATGCAGCCAGTCGATCACCGCCGCCACCGCCGCGCGCGGTTTAGCTGGCGGGCGCACGATCCAGTACGACGGCCCCAGTGACACACTGAGCTCACCGAATGGGCGTAACAGACTGCCATTCGCCACATCGTCCGCGGCCAGCCGGTGGCGCGCCAGCGCCACACCCTGCCCCTGCATCGCCGCGCGCAGCACCAGGTCGGACGAGGTGTAGCGCGCACCACCTTGCAATGCGAGCTTCGCCGGCCCATGCGCCTGTCTCCACAACTCCCATGCCGCCTGCGGATCGCGGTCGTGCAGCAGGCGCAGCCCGGTCAGCTTCGCCGGGTTCGATGGACGTCCAGACGCCTGCCATGACGTCGGACTCATTACCGGGTACAGCGCATCGTCCATCAGCGGCTCGGCATGCAGTTTCGGCCACGGGCCCCGGCCCATGCGGATGGCCAGATCGATGCGGCCGTCATCCAGCGCGTCCAGCCGCTGCTCCACCTGCACCGACAGCTCGATCTTCGGATGCGCCTTCTCCAGCGCGGGCAGTCGCGGCAGCAGCCAGCGGATCGCGAACGACGGTGAGGTGGACAAGGTCACCGCATGCGCGGGACGGGTTTCACGCAGCACCACCACCGCCTGTTCCATCTCACGCAGACCGGCCAGCACGGCACGACCCAGCGCCTCGCCCTGTGGTGTGAAGACAAGCGCGCCACGACCGGCCGAAGCACGCAGCAGTGGCACACCCAGCCAGCGATCCAGCTCGCCAAGATGGCGGCTCACCGAGGAATGCGCCATGTCCAGCTCGCGCGCGGCGGCACGTACGCCGCCATGCATATAGACCATGGCAAAGGCACGCAGGGAGTTCAGCGGCAGCTGGTTCATGGTCGGAATTCTAGACCATAGGACACCCGGTACGGACCAGCTGACCGCGCGATCATGCATGCCATCTAACCATGCGAAGGAAACATCAGATGGATCGCCTGCTCGCCCTGTGTGGCCTGCTATGCGTAGCCGCCCTCACGCCCGGCCCGAACAATCTGTTGGTGCTGCGTGCAGCAGGAAGCGTTGGCGTGCGCGGTGCCATGCCGACCATTCTCGGCATCGTGCTCGGTGGCCTGTCGCTGCTCGCCGTGATGATGCTGGGTGCTGGCACGGTGTTCGCGTCGCATCCGCCGCTGCGGCAATGGATCGGAGTGTGTGGCTCGCTCTATCTGGTCTTGCTTGGCGCGTCGTTGTGTGTCGGCGGCATCAGGCCCCTGAAGGCCGGAACCGCATCCCCGGAACCGAGCCTGTCCACCGGCACCCTGGGTCTGATCGGCTTTCAATTCCTCAACCCGAAGAGCTGGGTAATGGTGCTGACCGCGCTGGCGGCACTGCCGGTGAACGCATGGCGTGACTACCTGCCGCTGGCTGGGCTGTTCGTGCTGATACCCACCTCTTGCCTGCTGCTGTGGGCCGCGCTGGGCGCGTGGCTCGCGCGCTGGCTGGTCCGACCCACGGTCCGCCGCCGCACCGACATCGTCATGGGCGCCTTGCTGGTCGCCTGTGCCGGCCTGTTGCTGATCGAATTTTGATTGCCCCCTTCCCGGAGATACCGAACATGAGCACTACCCTTACCACTCCTGTCCGCCACGTGCTGTGCCTCGCCGGCAGCCTGCGCCGCGACTCCAGGAACCGTCGCCTGCTGCGTGCCGCCGCAACCCAGGCGCCCGCAACGCTGAATCTGGTCGTTTACGATTCACTGTCGACGGTGCCGCTGTTTGACGAAGATCTGGAGCAGTACGAACCCACCGCTCCGGCTGGCGTTCAGGCCTTGCGCATGGCGATCGCGAGGGCGGACGGTCTGATCATCGCCACGCCCGAGTACAACCATGCCATCCCGGGCGTACTGAAGAACGCGCTGGACTGGCTGTCGCGCGAAAGTCCCCAGGGCGAAGTACTGCTGGAGAAGCCGGTCGCCGTGCTCGGGGCCAGCAGCGGCCCATGGGGCACCCGGTTGGCGCAGGCATCCTTACGGCAGGTTCTGCATACCTGTGGCGCGCTGGTGATGCCGACCCCGACCCTGTTCATGGCGAACGCCGACACCCGTTTCGATCCGGATGGCACGCTGACCGACCTGGCAGCTGCGCAATCGCTGCAGCGCTTCGTGCAGGCGTTCGAGCAATGGATGGAGCGGGTCGCACCTGCGGCCGCAGAACCGCAAGCCACCGCAGCAGCCTTGTCCTGACCAGCAAGCCCCTATTGGCAAGCGGCATGGACCACCCGCACCCATGCCTTTATGCACACCCCCGCCGCCACGCCGCCGGTTAGGCTTGGCGCTTTCGTCCGCGAGGAAGTGATCCGTGCGCAAGTCCCTGCAAACCGCCCTGCTGACGGCCTTCGTGCTGACCGGGTTCGGCACCCCATCGACCTTCGCGGCCGAGACCCACAAGCCAGCTGCGGCCCAGGATGCGGCCAACAGCAACGGCTTCCATCTGCCGCCGTTGCCGGCCGATGCGTGGGTATCGCAATCCGCCACGGTGGGTGGCAAGACGCTCAAGTACACCGCTACCGTGGGTTCGCTGCCGGTGCGCGACGAGAAGGGCGAGATCACCGGCGAAGTGGTATTCACCGCTTACACCATGCCCGGCAAGGATCGCCCGGTGACGTTCGCGATCAACGGCGGTCCCGGTGCTTCGTCGGTGTATCTGAACCTCGGCGCGATCGGGCCGAAGCAGGTGAAATTCGGCGTCGAGGGCGACACGCCTTCGGCACCGGCGACGCTGCACGACAATCCCGGCACCTGGCTGGGTTTCACCGACCTGGTGTTCATCGATCCGGTCGGTACCGGTTACAGCCGCGCGCTGGTCGACGACAAGGAGGCGACCAAACAGTTCTACAGCACCGATACGGACATCAAGTATCTGTCGCGCATCGTCTACGACTGGCTGGTCAAGAACGGCCGCATGACGTCGCGCAAATACCTGGTAGGCGAAAGCTACGGCGGTTTCCGCGGCCCGCGCATCACCGCCTACCTGCAGACCCAGCTTGGCGTGGCGATGAACGGCGTGGTGCTGCTGTCGCCGTACCTCGACCCCGCCGCATCCGACGATGAGAACGTGTCGCCGCTGCCGTGGATGCTGACCCTGCCCTCGATCGCCGCCGCGCACCTGGAGCGCGAACACAAGCTGACCCCCGAGGCGATGGCCGGCGTCATCGAGTACACCCGTGGCGAATACGCCAGCGACCTGATGCGGGGCCGCTCCGATCCGCAGGCGACCGATCGCGTGATCAGGAAGGTTACCCAACTGACCGGGCTCGATCCGTTGTTCGTGAAACGCTCCGGCGGCCGATTGGAAACCCAGGCCTATCTGCGCGAGGTGTATCGCGCCGAGGGTCGGCTCGGCAGCCGCTACGACTCCAACGTCACCGCATGGGATCCGTTCCCGTATGCGCCGCATCAGCAGACCGGTGACCCGATCCTCAACGGCATCATCGCGCCGACCACCAGCGCGATGGTCAACTTCGTCACCCGGACCGTGGGCTGGAAATTCGATGGTCGTTACAACGCGTTGAGCTACGAGGTGGGCAAGTTGTGGCACGAGGACGAAGACGCCAACAAGGGATCGGTATCGCAGTTGCGCGAAGCGGTGGCCAACGATCCGGGACTGCGTGTGCTGATCGCGCACGGCTGGGACGACCTGTCCTGCCCGTTCATGGCCTCGGTGCTGATCGTCGACCAGATGCCGGCGATGGGCGACCCGACCCGCGTGCAGGTAAAGAGCTATCCGGGCGGCCACATGTTCTATGCGCGAGCGGACAGTCAGGCTGCGCTGACCGCAGACGTGCGGGCGTTGTACGGCGTGAAATAAACAGTGGCAGACTGAAGTCGCGATCCTGGTCCGGTACGCAGAAGCCGACCGGCGCGCCGGCTTCCGAACCGCACTTGGCTCAACGCCCCCGCGCCACCGTGCTGGCGCGCACCAGATACTGCACGCTGAACATCTGCTCCGGGTCGGTCCATACACGCAGTACCGCCAGGCCGGCCCTAGCGGCCAGTGCGGCGAAATCCTCCAGCGAATACTTGCAGCTGTATTCAACCTGGATCGCCTCGTCCGCGCGGAACGCCACGTTCGCCCGGCCGACTTTGACCTGTTGCTGGCGCCGACTGACGATATGCGTCTCGATGCGTCCGGCCATCGGGTTGTAATGCGCGCGATGCGCAAACGCCGACAAGTCGAAGTTGCTGCCGATCTCCCGATTCAACCGGGCCAGCATGTTGAGCGTGAACTCGGCGGTGACGCCGGCGCGATCGTTGTAGGCCGCCTCGATCACGGCCGGATCCTTCTTCAGATCCACCCCGATCAAGATGCCGCCGGCGTCGCCCATTTCGTTGCGCATCTTGCGCAGCAGCACGGCCGCTTCGCGGTTCTCGAAATTGCCGATGGTGGAGCCGGGGAAATACACCACCGTGCGGCGCGGCGCACGCGGAGGAATCGGCAGCCGAAGCGGCTTGCTGAAGTCGGCGCACAGTGGCTGCAGTGGCAATCGTGGAAACTCCTTCGCCAGCCGCTCGACACTCTGCCGCAACGGCTCGGGCGAAATTTCCACCGGCACATAGGCAACCGGTGCATGCAGATGCTCCAGCAGCATGCGGGTCTTGCGCGCATTGCCGCTGCCGTATTCGACCAGCCGCACCTCGCTGCCGAGCGTGTCGGCAATACTGGCCGCATGCGCGTCCATCAGCGCGATTTCGCAACGGGTGAGGTAATACTCCGGTTGCTCGCAGATCTCGTCGAACAGGTCGGAACCGCGCTCGTCATAGAACAGCCACGACGGCAAGCGCTTGGGCTTGGCGCCGAGACCGCGCTGGGCGATTTCCAGCAAATCGTTTACCGGCGGGCGACGATCGTCGTCGCTGACGCCACAAGGTTGCACACTGCTCATCGGTCCTGTCCCAGTCGCAGCCCGGCGAATTGCCAGCGGGCATGGGGTGGAAAGAAATTGCGGTAGCTGGCGCGGATGTGATCGCGCGGGGTGACGCAGGAACCGCCGCGCAACACCCACTGGCCGCACATGAATTTGCCGTTGTATTCGCCCAGCGAACCGGGTAGCGGGCGGAAGCCCGGATAACTGACGTAGGGCGACGCGGTCCATTCCCACACATCGCCATGCATCTGCAGCAGAGCCGCATCGCCGCTCGCCGCACGTGGTTGGAAACGTTGCTCGTCCTGCAGGTTGCCGTCGATCACGACGCCCTGTGCGGCCGACTCCCATTCGGCCTCGGTCGGCAACCGCGCACCAGCCCAGCGGGCAAACGCCTCGGCTTCGTAATAGCTCAGATGACATACCGGCTCGAGCGGATCGAGTGCATGCACGCCAGCCAGCGTGAACTCACTGGCCAGATCGTCCTGCCAGTAGATCGGATGCTGCCAGCCTTCGCGCTGCACCGTGGCCCAGCCATCGGACAGCCACAGGCCCGGCTCGCGATAACCGCCCTCGCGCACGAACACCAGGTACTCGGCATTGGTCACCAGCCGGTTGGCCAGTGCGTGCGGCTGCAGCAGGCTGCGGTGGCGCGGGGTTTCGTTGTCGAACGCAAACCCGTCGCCGCGATGGCCGATCTCGACGATGCCCTCGCGGCCATTGACGAAACGCAGCGGCACCATTTTCGCGTGTCCCGGACCTGCCAGCAAAGCGCGGTACGCCGGCTGCATCGGGTTGCACCAGAACGCGTGTTTGATGTCGGTCAGCAGCAGTTCCTGGTGCTGTTGTTCATGCTGCATGCCCAGCTCGACCAGCGCGACCAGCTCCGGGTCCTCGTCACGGCTCAGCAGTTCGCTTACGGCGTCGTCGATGTAGTGCCGATAGCCGCGAACTTCGTCCAGCGAGGGCCGTGACAACAGGCCACGCTGCGGCCGCGCATGCATCGGACCGACCGACTGGTAGTAGGAGTTGAACAGGTAGTTCCACGCCGGATCGCGCGGCCTGTATGCCGGGTCGCGACCCAGCACGAACTGCTCGAAAAACCAGCTGGCATGTGCCAGATGCCATTTACCGGGACTGGCGTCGGGCATCGACTGCAGCAGCAGATCCTCGGGGCTCAGGCCATGGCATAGCGCCAGCGTCTGCTGCCGTACCTGCCGGAATCGCGCCGTCATTCCGGCTGGCGCAGTCGACTGCCAATTCGTCATCGCCCACCCTCCGGCACAGCCAGCGAGGCGGCCGTAATGCGGGGAGTCTCGTGGCATGGATCGTTCAAAAACATGTCCGCCAGCATGCCGTGCCAACCGTTCACTTCTTGTGATATGTAGATGGCAGATACTTTGCAGCGACGCCCCCATGCCGACGCAGATGCCGGTCGGCATGCAGCACCCGTGACTGCATCACGGTATGCGTATTACCCGAACAGACGAGGTAACGCCCATGAAAACGCTCATCCCCATCCTGCTGCTTGCTTTCACCGTCGGTGCGGGTGCGGTGCAAGCCGCCGAGGCACCATCGGCACGCACGCCATTGCATACGTCCGACTGCATCGATCCGAGCCAGATCAACGAATGGCACATCGTCGACGCACGCACCGCCATCGTGCGTACCGGTCCGAAGCGTTATCTGGTGACGTTGCAGCATGAGTGCCCGCGACTGGGCATGTCGCCTCCCGGCTTGATCTTCCGACCCAACCAGTCCAACGCTGTCGTCAACCAGGGCCGCATTTGCGGCGAGGCAGGCGAGACCGTGCGCTCACGCAATCAACCGCCCTGCGCAATCGAATCGGTCAGCAAGATCGACAAGACGCGCTTCGATGACTTGAGTGCCCACGCCAAGCGCCACGGCAGCGGTGCGGAGCAGCCCACGCGCATGCCAACGCACTGAACTACGGGACATCCTGCAACAGCAAAGAGCCCGGCATGGGCCGGGCTCCTTGTCTCTGGGTGATGCTTGTCACGACGATGATCGATCAGTCATCGTCATCGTCGTCACGCACGTAGCGCGTGGGGTAGCCGTTGTCATAGACCACAGTGCGCGTGACCACGCGACGTTGGACAATCGGTGCTTCCTCGTAATAGGTCACCCTGGGCTGGCGATAGACCACCGGCGGCTGCTCGTAGTAGACCGGCGCTGGACTCAGCGCCTCGCTGACGAGGCCCGCCACCGCACCCGTGACGATCGCACCGGCAATCCAGCGGCCGCCGCTCCAGTAGCCACCACCGTGTCGATAGCCACCGTCACGATCCCAACCACCACCACGATTCCAGCCATGCCCGCCGCCGTGACCCCAGCCGCCACCATGATCCCAGCCGTGCGCGGACGCGCTCAACGGCATTGCTACTGCCGCTGCGACGGCCAGACTGATGGCTGCCAGCTTGCCTGCACCACTGAAACGTTTGGTCATGACACCTCTCCGGTTGATACGGGATCTATGCTCGGCCCGATCCGCTTAATGTGGACTGAAGAGTTCATCTTTTGATGCGGGCGCTGTCCCAGGGGTTAATCCCGGCGTCAGGCTTGCGCCGCCGCAGCAGCCAGCAACCGTGGATGTCGGCGCGGCGGGCGAAGTCGAACGGGATGCTCGGCGCAGTCCAATCCTCGATCTCGAAGCGCTGCTCAAGCTCTGCACGATCGAGCTTGAAACGGCGGAAGTTGTTGGAGAACACGATCACGCCATCGCGGGTCAGCCGTTCGTTGCAGGCATCGAGCAGCTTCACGTGATCACGCTGCACGTCGAAGTCCTCGGCGCGCTTGGAGTTGGAGAACGTGGGCGGATCGACAAAGATCAGCCCGTAGTGCCCGCGGTCGCGTTGCAGGAATTCCAGCGCATCGAACTGCATCAGGCGATGGCTTGAACCGCTGAAGCCGTTCAACGCGAGGTTGCGCGAGGCCCACTCCAGATACGTGGCCGACAGATCCACGCTGGTGGTTTCCAGCGCACCGCCGGCCGCCGCGTGCACGCTGGCGGTGGCGGTATAGGCGAACAGGTTGAGGAAACACTTTCCGCCCGCCAGCTCGCGCACTTTCGCGCGCACCAGCCGGTGATCGAGGAACAGCCCGGTGTCGAGATAATCGGTGAGGTTGACCAGGAACTTCAGGCCACCCTCTTCCACCTCGATGAACTCGTTGCGCTGATCGAGCTGGCCGTACTTTGAACCACCTTTGCCACGTTCGCGGGTCTTGATCGCGATGCGTTCGCGCGGTACGCCCAGCACTTCGCCGGCGACGCGGGCGATCTCGCGCAGGCGCAGGCGCGCGATGTCAGCGGGTACGTCAGCCGGTGCGCGGTATTCCTGGATGTGCAGGTGATCGTCGCCGCTGGTGTCGCCGTAGACGTCGATCGCGGCAGCGTACTCGGGCAGGTCCTGATCGTAGGCGCGCCAGCAGTGGATGCCTTCGCGGGTCAGCCGCTTGCGCAGGTGCTTGAGGTTTTTCTCCAGCCGGTTCTTCAGCATCTGCGCGCCGGCCGACAGTGGCTTCGGTTCGCGCGGAGCTTCGTCGCGCTTGCCCAGATCGAACGTCAGCAGCACGGTTTCCAGTGTACCGTTGTACAGCGCATAGCGCTTGTCCGCGTGCAGCTGCATGGCCCGGCCCAGCTCCACGTCGCCCGCCAGCACCGCGGCGCGCCAGCCGGTGAAGCGCGTCCGCAGTGTGTCGCCCAGCGCGCGATACAGCTTTGGCATCTCGGCGCGTTCGCCCAAGCGCTCCCCGTACGGTGGGTTGGTGATGACCAGACCGTAGTCGATGCCCGGCGGTGGCGCGGCATGCGCCATGTCCTGCCGGTCCAGCGTGAAGAAGCCGGCCACGCCGGCTTCCTGCGCGTTGCGGATGGCCGTCTGCACCATGCGCGGATCGGCGTCGCTGCCGAAGAACACGCTGCGCAGGCCGCGCAGGCCGGTTTCGGCGCGCTGCTTCGCTTCGTCCAGCAGACCGCGCCACAACGCGATGTCGTGCTGCTGCCAGCCGAGGAAACCGAAGTATTCGCGACGCAAGCCGGGCGCCACGTCGGCCGCCATCAAGGCGCCTTCGATCAGCAGCGTGCCGGAACCACACATTGGATCGAGCAAGGCGCCGCCGGCCGCATATACCTCCGGCCAGCGCGCGCGCAGCAGCATCGCGGCGGCGAGGTTTTCCTTCAGCGGCGCTTCGCCCTGCACTTCGCGCCAGCCGCGGCGGTGCAGCGGCGAACCGGCCAGATCGAGCGACACAGTCGCCCGGTCACGGCGCAAGCGCAGGTTGATGCGGATGTCCGGCTCATCGGTATCGATGCCCGGCCGGTTGCCGTCGCGCTGGCGGAACTGGTCGACCACTGCATCCTTGGTGCGCAAGCCGATGAACTGGCTGTGGGTGAGTTTGCTCATCGCGGTGCCCGCATCCACCGCGAAGGTGGCGTGCGCGGCCAGATGCTGGCTCCAGTCGATCCCCTGCACGCCGCGATACAAGGCATCGTCATCGGCGGCATCGAACTCGGCCAATGGCAACAGGATGCGGCTGGCCAGCCGCGACCACAGGCACGCGCGATAGGCGGTTTCCAGCGTGCCGGAGAAATGTGCGCCGGCCAGCGCCTCGCGCACGTCGCTGGCGCCGATCGCGATCAGTTCGTCGCGCAGCAGGTATTCCAGCCCCTTCGGGCAGGTCGCGAAGTAGTGGCTCATGCGCTGGCCGCCAGTTGATCGAGCATGGTGCGGAACTGCGCGGCGATCGCGTCCATGCTCGCACTTAGCCGATGGTCGTCGTCCAGCACCAGCAACGGCAGCCGACGCTGGGCGGCGAACGCCTGCACGCCGGCCAGCGGACACACGTCGTCGCGCCAGCCGTGGATCAGCAGCGTCGGCACGTCACGGCGCAGGTCGAACGCACGCGCATGACCGGGAATCCCGCTCGGCGTGGCCAGCAACAGCAAGCCGGCCACCGGCACATCCAGCGAAACCAGGCCGGACACGAACGCACCCATGCTGGAACCGACCAGCAGCGGCGGTGCATCCAGCGCCTCGATGGTCGCGCGCAGACGGGCGATCCGTGGCGCCACCGAGCCGGCGTGACCGCGGGCATCGTCGGTGCTGTAGTCGGGTCGCTGCGTGCGCCAACCCAGCGATTCGGCCAGTGCGGCCAGCGCGCTGACCTTGGTGGCGCCGGGACTGGAGTCCGAACCGTGCGAAAGAATGATCTGGCCGCGCATGGCGGTCTCCATGAAACTACTGAAAGCAAGGCTCGCATGGTAACAGGCGGCGTTTCCGCACAGCCTTGTCGCATGCGAAACTGCCACGTTATGAGCCTGACCATCCGTGACCAGCCGCTGCCCTACGTCAAAACCCTGCCCGAGCGCTCTGCCGAGGCAGTCGAGCTGGTGGTGATCCATTGCACCGAGCTGCCGGACCTGCTCACCGCCCGCGAATACGGCGAGAAAGTGCTGCATGCCAGCGGCGCCGGCAACAGCGGCCACTACTACATCGATCGCGACGGTGCGGTTTACCGCTACGTTCCCGGCACCCGCGTCGCCAACCATGTGCGTGGCCACAACCCGAACTCGATCGGCATCGAGCTGGTCAACCTGGGCCGCTACCCGCACTGGTGGGATTCGCAGCATCAGCAGATGACCGAACCGTACCCCGCCGTCCAGATCAGTGCGCTGCGCGCCCTGCTGGCCCAGCTTCGCCACGATTTCCCGAACCTGCAGCAGATCGCCGGCCACGAGGATCTGGATACCGCGATGATGGCGGCCAGCGATGACCCCGCACTGGAAGTACACCGCAAGCTCGACCCCGGCCCGCTGTTTCCATGGAGCGCGGTGCTGGACGGCAGCGGGCTGGAGCGGACCGCTGGGAGCAACTTCGGTCGCGATGGTGCCGACCCGGCGAATCACGCAGGGTATCGCGGCTGAAGCCGCTCCCGCAGAAAGCCGGAAAGTCGTTCGAGGCGCCCTATAATCGCGCCTTTGCCGCCACAACCGGGTTCTTCCCCATGTCGCCAAACCACGTCACCGAACTGGTCGATCTGCTGCAGCTTGAGCGGCTGGAGGACAACCTGTTCCGCGGCCAGAGCCGCGACATCGGCACTCGCTTCGTGTTTGGCGGCCAGGTGCTGGGGCAGGCGCTGGCGGCAGCCCAGGAAACGGTGGATCCACTGCGGGAGGCGCATTCGTTGCATGCCTATTTCCTGCGCGCCGGCGACATCGATGCACCGATCGTCTACAGCGTGGAACGCGCCCGCGATGGCGGTACGTTCTCGTCGCGGCGGGTGCTGGCGATCCAGCACGGCCAGCCGATCCTGAATGGCTCGGTCTCGTTCCAGATCCCCGAGCACGGCGTCGAGCATCAGACCACGATGCCGGAAGTTCCGGCGCCGGAAGACATCGAGCCGCTGCATCCGCTGCCACCGGACGAGCTGACGCGAATGCCAGTGAAGCTGCAACGCTGGCTCGGTGTCGACGGCCCATTCGAGTTCCGCCAGGTGTGGCCGCGCGACGAGCGCCATCCGGCCAAGCGTCCGCCGATCCAGCACATCTGGTTCAAGCTGACCTCGCCGATCAACGATTCGGCGATCCTGCATCGCGCGCTACTGGCGTATGCGTCGGACTTTCACCTGATCGGCACCGCCATGCTGCCGCATGGTATTTCCTACCTCACCCACAACGTGCAGGTGGCCAGCCTCGATCATGCGCTGTGGTTCCACCGCCCGTTCCGCGTCGACGAATGGCTGCTGTATTCGTTCGACAGCCCCACTGCGCAAGGTGGCCGCGGCCTGGCGCGAGGGCAGATCTTCAGTCGCGACGGCCGCCTGGTCGCCTCCACCGCGCAGGAAGGCCTGATCCGCGTCCGCGGCGACTGAGCCGATCGCGTAAACTGCACGCATGCGCCAGATCTATACCTCACCCCGTAACGAAAGCATCGACCGCGTGGTCGCCCTGATGGCCGAACACGGCATCGAGGCCACCGTGGCCAATCGCTCCAACTACAACCGCCCGACCTGGCAGCGTTTCAGCTACTCGCAGCGCAACGACGACCGCGGCAGTTGGGCGCAGGTCTGGATCACCAACGCCGGCGACTACACCAAGGCCCGGACGCTGCTGCGCGACATCGGCATCGAGCCGGTGATCCGCCACGGCGAGGAACTGGCCGCCGCGCGCAATCCCACGCCGGAGATGCGGCGCGAGCACACCGTGACTCGCGTGCGCCGCATCGTGCTGTTGCTGGTGCTGGCTGGATTCGCGATGGTGGCGCTGCGTTACCTGCACGTGATCTGACACCCGGTGGTGCGCTGCCGCTGCGCAGGCATAGAATCGGGACATGCGCCGCTCCGATCCAGTCCGCCTGTTCCAGACCCTGCCCCACGCGTGCGGCTATTACGCCGACCGCACGGCGCAGAACCTGGTGCTGGATCCGGCCGCACCGCAGCTTGACCAGCTGTACGGCCCGGCGTTGGAACGCGGCTTTCGCCGCGCCGGTGGCCATCTGTATTTCCCGCATTGCCCGCAATGCCATGCATGCACGCCGTGCCGCATCGACGTGGCGAACTTCGAGCCGGATCGTGCCCAGCGCCGCTGCCTGAAACGCAACGCCGACCTCGTCGTCAGCGAATCGATCCCCGGCTACAACCGCGAGCGCCACGTGCTGTACGAACGCTACCTGCAGAGCCGCCATGCGGGCGGCGGCATGGACGATGCTGAGGCCAGCGACTTCCGCCGCTTCCTCACCGCGCCGTGGAGCCCTACTCTGTTCATGGAACTGCGCCAGGGCGAACGCCTGCTCGCGGTGGCGGTCACCGACGTCTGCCTCAACGGCATTTCAGCCGTCTATACGTTCTACGATCCCAGCGAAACTGCGCGCAGCCTCGGCACCTACGCAATCCTGCAGCAGGTCGAACTCGCCCGTCGCCGCGGCGTGCCGTGGCTGTATCTCGGCTTCTGGATCGATGGCCATCCGAAGATGGATTACAAGCGGCGCTTCAGGCCGTTGCAGATACGCACGGCAGATGGCTGGGTCACGATGTCGTAAGCGTGCGCGCACGTGCGAATTTTCGGGAGCTCGCTGGCGGGCGTTGCTTTTGCCTTGATGCCTGGGGGGATTCAGAGCAAGGGCATCGCCCGCCAGCGTATTCCTGCAATCATTCGGCCGCGGCTGGCAGCTTGGCCTGCGGATACGGAAACAGCTTCTCCAGCGGAATCGACAACCCGTCATCGCCAACAACACGGCAATGCCCGCGATTGAGCTGACGCGGTTCGCTGACGCCGCAGCTGTGCGCGATGATGCCGACTTCCTTCATCACGTTGGTGGCGTAGTGGTAGACGCGCTCGCTCTTGTCCGTCACCACCAGGCCGCGCTGCAGCTTCGGGTTCTGCGTGGTGATGCCGGTGGGACAGGTATTGCGGTTGCACTGCAGTGACTGGATGCAGCCCAGCGCGAGCATGAAGCCGCGCGCGGAATTGACGAAGTCCGCACCGATCGACAGCGCCCACGCCACGTCGTAGGCGGTGATGCACTTGCCTGAGCAGATAACCTTGATGCGCTCGCGCAGCCCCTTGGCGATCAGCATGTCGAGCAACGCCGGCAGCGCCTCATGCAGCGGCAGGCCGACGCCTTCCATCAGAGTCTGCGGCGCGGCGCCGGTACCGCCTTCGGAGCCATCGACGATGATGAAGTCCGGTGCGCTCTCGATGCCGCGTTTGTGCACTTCATCGCATAATTCGCCGATCCACTCCACCCCACCGAGCACCGCCTTGAAACCGACCGGCTTGCCGGTGAGTTCGCGGATGTGGCCGATGCTGTCCATCAACTGCGGCACGTTGCCGATGTCGAGATGACGGTTCGGGCTTTGCGAATCCTCGCCGACCGGGATGCCGCGGATCGCGGCGATCTCGGCGGTCACCTTGGCACCGGGCAGCAGTCCGCCCATGCCCGGCTTGGCGCCCTGCCCCAGCTTGATGCTGACCATCTTGACCTGCTTGTGCGCGCAGATCGCCAGCAGCTTGTCGTCGTCGAGCTTGCCATCGGGTGTGCGCACGCCGTACTTGGCGGTGCCGATCTCGAACACGATGTCGCAACCGCCTTCAAGGTGATACGGCGCCAGACCGCCCTCGCCGGTATCCATCCAGATCCCGGCCTTGGCCGCGCCGCGCGACAGTGCGCGCACCGCCGGCGCCGACAGCGCGCCGAAGCTCATCGCCGAGATGTTGAAGAACGGCGCGTGGCTGTACGGCTCGCGCGCATACGGGCCGATCGTCACCGGCACCGGCTTGACGTGATCCACGCCGAGATCCGGAAACGGCGCGTTGACGAAAAACGGCACGCCTTCGGCGCGCAGGTCGCGGCTGGAGCCGAACGCATTGGTGTTGTCCACGTTCTTCGCGGCGCGATAGACCCAAGTGCGCTCGGCGCGATTGAACGGCATCTCCTCGCGATCGCTGGAATACAGGTACTGACGGAAGAACTCGCCCAGATGCAGGAACCAGTAACGGAAGTGACCGATCACCGGAAAGTTGCGCAGCACCGCGTTGCCGGTCTGGTTGCGATCGACCACCCAGGTCACCAGCACCACCATCACCGCCAATGCCAGCAGCAACAGCGCGAACGCCGTGCAGAGTTCCACGACAACTACCAGCCAGTGCGCAAATCCGCTCGACTCCATGCCTGTACTCCTCTCAATCAGCTGCAGTAGCCATCAAGCCTAGCGCATCGCCCACGCTCACAACTCGATGCGCAGATGCCCCGCCGCACGTATCGCCTTGCCAACCGCCGCCTCCAGCGTGTCAGCGCGCGCCAACGTCACCGCCATGCGTCGACGGCCACTGACGGTTGGTTTGCCGAAGATGCGCAGCTGGGTGTCCGGCTCGGCCAGCGCGGCGCCGACACCGTGGTAACGCGGTGCCGCACCATCACCCTCGACCAGCACGGCGCACGAGGCGGACGGTCCGTATTGATGGATCACCGGAATCGGCAGACCGAGGATCGCCCGCGCATGCAGCGCGAACTCGGACAGCTCTTGCGAGATCAGCGTGACCAGGCCGGTATCGTGCGGACGCGGACTGACCTCGGAGAAGATCACCGCATCGCCCTTGACGAAAAACTCCACACCGAACACGCCCCAGCCACCGAGCGCACCGGTCACCGCGGCGGCCTGTCGCTGTGCCTCGGCCAGCGCCACTTCACTCATCGGCTGTGGCTGCCACGATTCGCGGTAATCGCCGTCCTCCTGGCGGTGACCGATCGGTGCACAGAAACTGACGCCGCCGGTGTGCCGCACCGTGAGCATGGTGATCTCGTAATCGAAATCGACGAAACCCTCGACGATCACCCGACCCTTGCCGGCACGGCCGCCGGACTGCGCGTAATCCCACGCGTGCAGCAATTCATCCGCACTGCGCACCACGCTCTGGCCCTTGCCGGACGAACTCATCACCGGCTTGATCACGAACGGGTAGCCGATCGCGGCGGCAGCGTCGCGATACTGTGCTTCGTCATCGCAGAAACGGTACGGCGACGTCGGCAGTTTCAATTCCTCGGCAGCCAGCTTGCGGATGCCTTCGCGATCCATCGTCAGCCATGCCGCGCGGGCGGTCGGGATCACCCGCTGTCCTTCCTTCTCCAGCTCGATCAGGGTCGGCGTGTGGATCGCCTCGATTTCGGGAACTACCAGGTCGGGCTTTTCCAGCTCGATCACCGCGCGCAACGCCTTGCCGTCGAGCATGTCGATCACGTGGCTGCGATGGGCAATCTGCATCGCCGGCGCATTCGCGTAGCGATCTACCGCGATCACCTCCACCGCGTAGCGCTGCAGCTCGATCGCCACCTCCTTGCCCAGCTCGCCCGCACCCAGCAGCAGGACGCGCAACGCATGGTCGGAATGGGGGGTGCCGAATGGCTTCATCGGGTTCTCCGCTGCAGGTAAATCGGCATTGTATGCGGCCGCGCGACTCCCGCACCGGCTGACTGAAGACGCGCTCGGCAGGCACTTGCGAATGATATCAATTTGATATCTACTTATCCAACCTTTGGGAGACAACACCATGAACGAACGCAATGGTTTTTCCGTCGCCGGCATTCCTTTCATCGGCCTGTGCCTTGTGCTGGCCGGCATCGGCGTGGCACTGCTGTACTCGACCATTCATGCCCAGCCGGACGCTCCGGCGCTAGCCCCCATGCTGACCGGCATGGCCTTGCTGGTGATCGACGGACTCCTGCTCAAGGGTTATTTCCAGGTCGCACCGAACGAAGGCCAGGTGCTGCAGTTGTTCGGCAAATACGCCGGCACGGTGCGGCAAGAAGGCCTGCGCTGGACCAACCCGTTCTATACCAAGCGACGTATCTCGCTGCGCGTGCGCAACTTCGAGAGCGGCAAACTGAAGGTCAACGACAACGACGGCAATCCGATCGAGATCGGCGCCGTCGTGGTGTGGCAGGTGCTGGATACCGCCGAGGCGGTGTTCTGCGTCGACGACTACGAAAACTACGTGCACATCCAGAGCGAGTCGGCGCTGCGGCAGATGGCGCAGAGCTATCCGTACGATGCGCACGACGATGGCAAGCCCTCGCTGCGCAGCCATGGCGACGTGATCAACTCGCATCTGCGCGACGAGATCCAGACCCGCCTCGGCAAGGCCGGCGTGCAGGTGGTCGAGGCGCGCATCAGCCACCTCGCCTACGCCCAGGAAATCGCCCAGGCGATGCTGCAGCGGCAGCAGGCCGGCGCGATCATTGCGGCGCGCACCAAGATCGTCGAAGGCGCGGTGAGCATGGTCGAGATGGCATTGGCCCAGCTCAGCCAGCGGGGGGTGGTGAATCTGGACGAAGAACGCAAGGCGGCGATGGTCAGCAACCTGCTGGTGGTGCTGTGTGGCGAGCGCGGCAGCCAGCCGGTGTTGAATACCGGCACGCTGTACTGAGGACGCGGTCATGGGAAGCCTGATCGCCGTCCTCCTGATCCTGTTCATGGCGAGCCATGCCGCAAGGCGTGGACGCATGCGGTACTGAGCCGGCATGGCCGCCGAAAAAAAAGCCTATCCACTGCGCATCAGCGCCGCCGTGCTGGACGCGATGCAACGCTGGTCGGACGACGAGCTGCGCAGCGTCAATGCGCAGATCGAATACGTGTTGCGCGAGGCGCTGCGCAAGGCTGGCCGGCTGAAGCCCGGCAAGAGCGAGCCGGTGACGGACGACGACAACTGATTCATCGAGGCCGATTCCATCAAGGCTGATTCCATCAAGGAGACTACCGATGTCTGCAACATGGGAATACAAGGTTACAACCCTGAAACATGGCGGCGGCGGCCTGCAACTCACGCTGACGCCGACGGATGACGAGGCGATCGCCGTGCTCAATCGCGAAGGCGCGCAGGGCTGGGAACTGGTCACCGCTGTCTGCGCCGGCATTGCGCAACCGACCGTGTTGTATTTCAAGCGACAGCGCTAAGCAAATCCATTGGGAACATCCGCATGCCTGCCACGCCTCCCGCACTGCCGACCCACGGCTCAAACCTGAAACTTGCGCTGCTGCTCGGCGTTGCCGGCATGCTGGCAACGCTGGCGCTGCTGCCCTATCTGCTCGCGTTGATGCCGCAGAAATTCGCCGCATTGCCATTGCCACTTCCCGTCGTGCTGGCGGCGCAAGTCGTACAGGCCGGCGTGCTGTGCTGGCTGCTTGCGTGGCTGGGGCTGTATCTGGGTACGCCGTACGGTCTGGATGCACCGTGGTTGCGGGCATGGATCTCTCCGCGCCCACGCGATCCGTCACGGCGGGCACGCTGGTGGCTGGCGATCGTGCTCGGCGTGCTGGCTGCGTTGCTGGTCATCGGGCTGTCACTGCTCGGTCAGAAAGAAGCCGGCGAACATGGCACCCATGCCGTGAGCTGGGCATGGCGCGGCTTTCTGGCGTCGTTTTACGGCGGCATCGTGGAAGAGGTGGAATGCCGCCTGCTGCTGGTCAGTGCGATCGTATGGCTGCTGGCACGCTGCAACCGACGCGTGGCCCGGCCGTGGATGTTTGTCGTGGCCATCGCGCTGGCGGCGTTGCTGTTCGGTGCCGGCCATCTGCCGGCGGCATTCGCGACCGGCATGGCGCACACGCCGCTGCTGATCGCCCGAATCGTCCTGCTCAATGCGCTGGTGGGCCTGGTGACCGGCAGCCTGTTCTGGAAGTACGGGCTTGAGCACGCGATGCTGGCGCACTTCTGCGCCGATCTGGTGCTGCATGTGGGGTTGCCGCTGGCCACCAGCCTCTGACCGTGACACTCAAGGCGCGCTGGAGGCAACCGTCTTCAGCTGTGGCAACTTGAGCTCATTCCGCGTGCCGTCATCGTCCACCACGAACAAGCGACCATCGCGTTGGGCCAGCACCGCGACATTGCCCACGGCGTTTGGACCGAGCCGTTGCAGCGGCCTTCCATCGGCAGCGTCGTACATGGTCAGCTGGTTGGCCTCGTCATCGGCAACCAGCAGCCAGTCGCGACCGGCATCGTGCCACTGCATCAGCGTGCCTGATCCCGGCAGTGGGCGAACCAGGCCAAAACCGTTCAGCACGATGGCAAGCAGGCCCACCAGCATGCCGACGGCAGGCAACCATGGATGTGTGCGGAGAATCGTGGCCAGGTTCATGCCGGCATGCTGACTCAGCGGCATGACAGGCGAGTGACGCGCCTGCCGCGTCAATCCACGCGCGAGCGCAGCGACAGGCCCAGTGCGATCCAGCCAGCGATGAAGGCCAGTCCGCCGAACGGCGTGATGATGCCGGTCCAGCGCGGCGCACCGAGCGCCAGCGCATACAGACTGCCGCTGAACAGCACGATGCCTATGGCAAACGCAGCGATCGCGAAACGCCCGCTGCGGCCACGTCCGAGTCCCACGGCCACCGCCAGCGCCAGCGCATGCCAGACGTGATAGTTCACCGCGGTCTGCCACAACTCGCGGCTCTGCACGTCGAGCACGCCGCGCAAGGCGTGCGCACCGAAGGCACCGAGCAGCACCGCACTGGCGCCGGCGAGGCCTACCAGCAGGCCCGCTCGCGCATGGACAGGTTGTCGCATCATCAAGGAATGTCCTGTTTGCCGGACCGCGCATCCCGACCACTGTCGTATGCTTGACTGGTTGAAGCTCCGGATTCTCGCATGAAGCTCTGCCGCGCATTCCTCCCTGCCCTGTTGCTGGTCGTCGGCCTGCTGCTGGCCGGCTGCCAACACGACGAGCCGCTGCCGTTCCGCCTGACCAATATCAGCGGCCACATGCCCGACCTCGATTTCAAGCTCACCGACGATCACGGCAAGGCGGTAACCGGTGCCGACTATCGCGGCAAGGTGGTGCTGCTGTATTTCGGCTACACCCATTGCCCCGACGTGTGCCCGTTGACCCTGGCCCAGCTGCATGTGGTGATGCAGCGACTGGGGCCGCTGGCCGATGGCGCGCGGATCCTGTTCGTCAGCGTCGATCCGGCACGCGACACACCGGCGGTGATGCACGCCTACGTCAATGCCTTCGACCCGCGCGCGGTGGGTCTCACCGGCGACGCGCGGGCGACCGAGGCATTGAGCAAGCGCTATCGCTCGGCGTTCACCCGCGAGCCCGGTTCGGCCGACGGCAGCTATGAGGTCAGCCACAGTTCGGCGATCTACGTGTTCGACCGCGACGGCAAGGCGCGCGTGCTGGCCACGCCGTCCGCCTCGCGCGACGATCTTGTGCACGATCTGCATCTGCTGCTCGATACCGGAGCCACGCCATGAAGTCATCCACGTTGTCGTTCCTGCTCGCCGGCTTGTTGCTGACCGGTGGCGTACACGCCAGCGCCGCCGAGCACGTGCATGCCAGCCATGCCTGGATCCGTGTACTGCCCGGCGACCTGCCCGCCGGCGCCTATGTCACGTTGCAGAACGATGGCGATCAGGCGGTCGCGCTGAGCGGCGCCAGCAGCACGGTGTACGCCGACGTGATGCTGCACCGGAGCTCGACCGCCGGCGGCATGAGCCGCATGACGATGGTCGATGCGCTGCCCGTTCCTGCACATGGCAAGGTGGCACTGGCACCGGCCGGCTACCATCTGATGCTGATGAAGGCGAATGCGCCGGTGAAGCCCGGCGACACGGTCAGGCTGACGCTCACCTTCACCGATGGCAGCACACTCGCCACCGATTTCACCGCGCGCCCGGCCAATGCCATGGATGCCGGTGATGAACACGCCATGCCGTCAATGGATCATGGCGCGATGCCCCACGCCAGCGGCCACTGATTCGCACGACTCTCAGTCCGGCACGACCGTATCGACGACGGCGGAAGTGCGCCTCGTCGGTTTGCGTGGTGGCTTGCGCGGCAGCCGCCCATTGCGCGACAACCGCAGCCACTGGCGCAGCGCCATCAGGCCACCGATCGATTCCAGCAAGGCCGATGGCACCCAGATGATCACGCCGCCGATCAGTTGGCCGGTCAGCACGTTGAAGGTGAACGCCCGCCCGCAAATCTCGAAGATCGGATACAAGTCGGTCTTGGAGAACGTGACGATCGCGCCAGCCAGAATCTGCGGCGTCATCGTGATCGCCGGCGACAGCACGCGCAGCCCGGCGGTCATCCGCCCCGGCGGATGCGGCCGGTGGTCAAGCACCAGCGACCAGTAGGCGAACCCGCTGATCAACATGCTCCAGTTCATGAAACGGTAGATGCGCCAGTCCAGCATCGCCAGCGTCTGCATGGAAGGAATCAGCCAGACCAGGATGAAGGCGACGAACAGCAGCGTCGCCACCGTCGGGTTCAGCAGCACGCCGCTGACGATGCGCCACGGCCACGAGCGACGCAACGGCTGCAGCACATGCACGCGCCACGCCAGCGGCATGCCGGCGCGCAGCACCGTGCCCGGAAACGCGGTGACGATCAGCAGCGGCGCCAGATGATGCAGCAGCAGCTGCTGGATCCGGTGCATGAAGAACTCATGCTCGGCGTAGTAATCCAGATAGGTATGCAGCGACAGGTAGATGATCGCCATGCCGATCCAGAACGCCAGCTTGCGGCCGAAGCTCACCGGGAGTCGGCGGCTGCCGCGCAGGTACAGCACGCAGGTCAGCACGAAGCCCGCGAGGAATACCCACGAAAACTCCCATGGCACGATCCATTTCAGCAACGTAGCAATCACGGTCACGGCACCAGCGATTCGGTTCGCACCGGCAAGCGCCGGTGACCGCCCAGCATAATGCCGCACGTCGACGAATTCTGTCGCAGCAGCGCCACAAGGTTGCGGCAGATTGCCGCTTTCACCGGCGCTGGCGGCTGTGCCGGGTGCGGCGCCAGCCGTACAGCAGGCCGATCAGTACCACCAGCGCCGGCACCAGCACGATGTTGATGAACTTCACGCGCAGCCCCAGCGCATCGATCTCGGCATTGAGCTGGTGCTGCACATCGCGCAGCTCCTTGTTGATTGCCAGCTGACGCTGGCGGAACTGCTCGATCTCGCGACGCTGCTCGGCGGTGGCGGTGCTGCCATGACTGCCCTTGGCCGGCTGCAGCTCGTCCAGTCGGCGCCGGGTATCAGCCAGTTCCTGCTCCAGCTCCTGTTCTTTCTGCAGGAATTTCTGGTCGGCCACGTTGCGCAGCGCCTGCACCCGCGTGAACGGCCGCTGCGAGGTGGAGCGCCCGCGGATCGACAGCAACGCCGAGGAACCGCTGAGATTGTCCACCAGATTGATGACGAAGTCGCCGTTGTTGGCGAAGACCCTCATCATGGTTTCGCCGAGGATGGTCTGCGGCTCCACCCACAAGCGGTCGCTGAGCAGATCGGTATCGGCGACCAGGATCACTTCGGCATTCGCTGCGGAATGCGCCAGATGACCCGACTGCGCGGCACGCTCGGGAAACGCGCTGTCGAAGGTGCCGCGCAGCCGCGCCGCCAGCACGTAATGGGCGCTGTCCGCCTTGTAATTCTGCAGCAGTGAGGCAGGGTCGTTGCTTGCATCGAGCACCCGCTGCGTCGGCACCACCTCGGCTTCGGCACTGCTCTGCAGCAGCGGAATCAGCCGCGCATGCGCATCCGGCGCGAGGTCGAAGTAGCCAACGGTAGACACGTTGATGCGCTGCAGGCTGGCGGTGACGACATCGTCGCGGTTGAGCTCCTGCGCGCCGAGATCGAGCATCGCCGGATGATTGAGGCTGCTGCCGGCCAGTTCGATCTGCAGCGCACGGGCGCGATCCAGCACGACCTTGGACGGGTCGTAGCTCACTCCCCAGGCCGCGAACAGGCGCGGCAGATCCGAACCGTGATCGGGAAAGGTGGTGCTGTCGGCGGTGTACGGCGTGCCGTCGAGCTCCGCGTCCGGGTCGACGAAGACCACCAGATGGCCGCCACCCAGCACGTACTGGTCGATCGCGTACTGCGCATCGGGCGGCATCCGCTTGGGCTGGATCAGCAGCAGCACCTTCATGTGCTCATCGACATGCTTCAGCGTCGCCGGATCCAGCGTCTTCACGTCGAACAACTGACCGAGTTGCTGCATCACCGTCCACGGCTGCTCGCTGAGCACCGGGTTGCCATCGACTGGCAGCGAGCTGATCACGCCGATCGGCGGCTTGCTGGCCTGGTTCAACTCGTACAGCAGCTTGGCGATGTCGTACTCGAGAAACGCCTCGCGGGCCGGATCGAAGAACGCGATCGCCAGCGCCTTCTCGGGCACGCGATCCTCCGCGCTGTCGCTGTCGACGTTGCCCGACATCGCGCTGCCGGCAAGTCCGAAAAACACACGCTCGCCATTGCTACCGCCATTCGCGGCGGTCAGGCCACCGCCCTCGGCGCTGGCCTCGTCGTCCGAGTACGGCACCGGATCGATGATCTGCAGGCGGATGCGACCGTGCGAGCGCGCCACCATCTCCTGCAGCATCTCGCGCACGCGCTGCTCGTAGCTGCGCAGCTGCGGCAGATCGCGGGTGGCGTGATCGGAGAAATAAAGAGTCAGCCGCAACGGCCGCTGCAGCGTGTCGACGATGTGCAGCGTGCCCGGCGTCAGCGTGTACAGCTGGTCGGTGGTGAGGTCGATCCGCGACGCATGCAGCCAGCGGCTGCTGGCCACGATCAGCGGCACGAACACCAGCACCAGCAGTACCAGCCCGGCGTACAGCATGGTGCGCCGAGTGAGATGCAGTGGCGTAGTAAACAACGGGTGCAGGCGCAGGCGGGGCATGGCGTCAGCGCGTCCGTTTCAGGTCAAGCAGCAGTACGCCGGCCAGCAGCCAGCCGATCATGCTGAGCAGGAAATACAGCAGGTCGCGGATATCCAGCACACCGCGCGCGATCGCCTCGAAATGCCGCAGCATCGACAAGTGCGCCACCGCATTGATCAACCGGCGCGGCAAGGTGCCGGAAAAAAAATCCAGCACCTGCGGCTGCCCGACCAGGATCAGCAGCACGCACACCAGCGCGGTAAGGATGAACGCCACCACCTGGCTGCGGGTCAGTGCAGACAGGCACGCGCCGATCGCGATGAAGCTGCCGGCCATCAGCCAACTGCCCAGATAACCGGCCAGGATCACGCCGTTGTCCGGCGAGCCGAGGTAGTTGACGGTGATCCAGATCGGGAAGGTCAGCACCAGGGCCAGTCCGATGAACAGCCACGCCGCGAGGAACTTGCCCAGCATCGCCTGCCACAGCGTCAATGGCAGCGTCAGCAGCAACTCTAGCGTGCCACCCTTGGCCTCCTCCGCCCACATCCGCATGGTGATTGCCGGCACCAGGATCAGATACAGCCATGGATGCATCATGAAGAACGGCTGCAGGTCGGCCTGCCCGCGTTCGTAGAAATCGCCCGCGTAGAAGGTAAGGATGCCGGCCAGTACCAGGAAGATCACCAGGAACACGTAAGCTACAGGCGTCACGAAATAACTGCGCAGTTCGCGCCGCAGCACAGCATTCACCGGATTCATGCGTGTCCTTCCTCGACCCGGCCCACGCTACCGGTGCCGGTGGTGATCTGACGGAACACTTCGTCCAGCCGGCCACGCTCGAGCTGGATCTCCGAAACCTCCAGCCCCTGTTCACGCAGCAGCGTTTCGACCGGCTCGAGAATTCGCTCACCCGGTTTCGGAAACACCGTGATGCGGCCATCCAGCGGATCGACCTCGATCGACGCCACTTGCGGCAACCGACCCAGCATCTCCTGCGACATGCCGCTGCCCGGCGCGCTGAACGACACGGCGCCGTGATAGCGCGAACGCGCCTCCAGTTCCGCCGGCGTGGCATCGGCCAGCAGCTTGCCACGGGCGATGATCACCACGCGGTTGCACAGCGCATGCACCTCTTCCAGCAAATGGGTGGAAATCAGGATCGTGCGTTCGCGCGCCATCACGTCGATCAGCTGGCGCACCGCGTGCTTCTGGTTCGGATCGAGACCATCGGTAGGCTCGTCCAGCATCAGCACCGGCGGATCGTGCAGGATCGCCTGGGCCAGTCCGACGCGACGGCGCAAGCCCTTCGACAACGTGTCGATGCACAGCCCCAGCACCTCTTCCAGTTGCAGCTGCTGCACCACCGCCTCGAAACGCCGATAACCGGCATCCGGTTTGAATCCGCGCATGCGGACAATGAACTGCAGGAATTCGCGCACCGTCATCTCGCCGTAGCTCGGTGCGCCTTCGGGCAGGTAGCCGAGCGCACGCTTCGCCTTCAGCGGTTCGCGGCTGACATCGTGGCCGCAGACTCGCGCGGTACCCGAGGTGGGCACCAGAAATCCCGCGATCATGCGCATCGCGGTGGATTTGCCGGCGCCGTTGGGACCGAGCAGGCCAAGCACCTGACCGGGTTCGACACGAATGCTCAGTGCATCCACGGCGGTCAGGTTGCCATAGCATCGGGTGAGCTGGTCGGTTTCGATCATGTCCGGTGATGGGCTGTGGCAGGCATCGAGCGTTGGCAGGAGGCGCCGCGGATCGTCCTGCAATGTACCGCAAGACACCGGCAAAGTTCGGTTCGGTCAATCGACCTGTCGCCGCGATCTGCTGTCGTCGAAAAAAGAAAAGGCCCCTCCTCGACGGAAGGGCCTTTCGTTGTGCTGCACCCGCGCCGGGAGCTTATTTGCCGGCGCTGGCGGCTGCGGCCGGTGCTGCTGCCGTGCCGGCCGGTGCCGGTGCCGAACCGGATGTCGCCGGGGTCTGGCTGCCATCATCAAGCGACGGCGGCTGCAGGCCAGCTTCCTGTTCCGGGGTCTTTTCCGGCGCATTGCTGATCGGCAGATACACGTCGTACTTCGCGTAGGAGGTGATGCTGCCGCTGGCGTCTTTCACTTCCGGCTTCGCCACGATGTCGTACGCGCGATTGACCACGTCGTCGAACTTGTAGCCATGGGTCTGCGCATAGGCCTTGAGCATGTCGCGGGTCTGCGGTACGCCTGCGAAGGTGCCGTTCCACACGCCCTTGAGCGCCGCACCACCAAACGCCAGCGTGGCACGCACGTTGCCGTCCACGGCCAGGCGACCATAGCGATCACGGCTGCCCACGGCCACGGTATCGGTGGTGGCGGCAGTGGCCGCGCTGCTGGCTTCGGCCGGTGCCGCGGTATCCAGCGCTGGCGGGGTTGGCGCAGTCAGCTGCTCGCTCTGGCCATTGACGGTCAACGTGCTGGAATCGATCGGCAGCGCCACATCGAAGGTGTAGGTCTGGTCGCCGTAGTTGGTGGTGATCACGATGCGCGGACCGGTCACGTTGACGCCCAGCTTCTTGGCGGCAGCCTGAATCTCGGTCAACGCCTTGGCGATGGCGTCGTCCATGCCCTCGAGGCCTTCCTTGCGCTCGATCGAGGTGGACACCAGCAGCACCGGGGTCGGCTGGGTCTGCTCGATGCTCGGAATCAGCTGGCTGTAGTCGATGTTCGGCACGCCGGCCAGCACGTTCTGCAGGTTGTTCAGGCTGAACTGGATGAACGAGTCGGGGTCGCCATGGATGTACAGGTTGGCGAACCGGTTGACCAGGTTCCAGCCGTAGGACACGTCATACGACCAGGTGACCTGGGTGAGCTGCCCACGGCTGCCCTGACGCTCCAGGTCCAGCGTGAAATGCTTGTCCAGACCGCGCCAGCTGTTGTCCAGGTTCCAGACGATGCTCGCGCTCTTGGTGTTGGTGTCGATCTTGTCGAATTCAGGCGTGGCGCTGGCGATGGTCAGGCCGCCATTGCCGAGCTTGGGATCGGTGCTGACCCAGCTGACTTCGGCGCCCGGGCCAAACGCCTTGCCGGAAAAATTGAACTGCACGTCCTTGTCGAGCGAACGCAGCACCGAGTAGTCCGGCAGCCGACGGAAGTTGTCGAGCACGTCGTAGACCTGACGCATGTCCTTGCCGATCACCAGCTGGCGTTCCACATGACCGCTGCCGGGCATGACCACAGCCGCCAGGACACCGATTGCCGCAACGATGACCAGGGCAACAAGAAATTCAAAGACACGCATCATTCCAGAGTTCTCCGAAGCGTCTTTACGCCAAACCTAAGATGTCGCCCCAACCGCCGCGCGGGTCTCCGCAGGCCGTGGCAGGGGGTCGGCAAACGCCGAAGCTACGGATGTTACTTGCTCGCGGGCTGGAACGCTATCCGCTGATGCCAGCCCAGCTGGATGGCCAAAAAACGAGCGGTGACGCGGCGCCCGCCGACCAAGGTGCGAAGCAGGTTGCGGCCCCGACGGGCTTCATACGATGCCCATCTCCAGCGCCTTCAGCACGGCGCGGGTGCGATCGCGCACGCCCAGTTTGGACAGGATGTTGGAAACGTGATTTTTCACCGTGCCCTCGGCCACTTTCAGCGAGTTGGCGATTTCCTTGTTGCTGTAGCCGCCGGAAAGCAGGCGCAGGATCTCGGTCTCGCGTTCAGTCAGCGGATCGGGCTGTTCCAGGCTGGTGAAATGGTTCTGCATCCGCGCCACGCCGGCCATCAGGCGCTGGGTGACCATCGGCGCCACCAGCGAGCCGCCGCCGGCGACCGTACGCACGGCCTCCACCAGCTGTTCCAGCGAGACATCTTTCAGCAGATAACCCCGCGCACCGGCCTTGAGGCCCTGCAGCACCAGTTGATCGTCGTCGAAGGTGGTGAGGATGATGGTCGGCGGCAACTCATTGCGTGCGGACAGCACCTGCAGCACTTCCAGCCCACTCATGTTCGGCATGCGCAAGTCCAGCAACACCACATCGGGCTTGATCCGCGGAATGTCCTGCACGGCCTGTGCACCGTCGGCGCATTCGGCCACCACCCGGATATCCTCGGACAGATCGAGTAGCGAGCGAACGCCCTGGCGCACCAGATTCTGGTCGTCGACGAGACAAACGGAGATCATCGCGAATCCTCGGGCAAACATGACTCAGGAAGTGGTGCTGGAAACCGGCAAACCGCACCGCTCCCAGACGACAGTGCATTCTCGCACGCCGGGTGAACCGCCAACATTACGACACATTCAACGCCGGCGGTTCAAACCGCGACGGCGCGTGGGCCAGCGCGGAGTGCTCGCCCAGCGGCAGTCGCACGGTCAGTGCGAAGCCCTGGCTCGGGCCGGTGTCCAGCGTCACGCTGCCGCCGAATTCGGCCAGCCGTTCGCGCATGCCGGACAGGCCATTGCCCGGCTCGACCTGCTCGGCGCCACGACCGTCGTCGCGCGCATGCAGACCCAGCAGGCTTTCCCCGGCATAGGCAAAATTGAGCCACAGGTTGCGTGCGCCGGCATGCTTGGCGGTATTGGTGATGATTTCCTGCGCGCAGCGCAGCAGCACCTGAGCGCGGCGCGGATCCTCCACGCTGAAACGCGGCGGCATGACCACGTGCACGTTCAGCCCGGGCACGCCCTCGGTCAGACTGCGCAGCGCCTGGGTCAGGTCAATCGCGTCGTCCTGGCGCAACTCGCTGACCACTTCGCGCACATCGGCCAGCAGCAGCTTGGCGGTGCTCTGCGCCTTGCGCACATGCGCACCGGCGGCCTCGTTGGTGAGATGGCTGGCCACTTCGAGGTTCAGGCTCAACGCGGTCAGGTGATGACCGATCAGGTCGTGCAGATCGCGCGCGATGCGCATACGCTCCGCAATGCGGCTGGACTCGGCCAGCAGCGCGCGCGTGGCGCGCAGTTCGGAATTCAGTCGTCGCTGCGCCTCACGCTGCTCGGCCTGCTGGCTGGCCACCGTCGAGGTGATGAAAACCAGTACCGAAATACCCAGGTACAGGCTGGCCTGCAGGAAACTGACCATCACGCTGTGATCGTATTCCGGGAACGTGACGAAAATCGCGACCAGACTCAGATGCTGCAGTACCAGCCAGAAAACGCCGAGCCAGAACGGCAGCAACCACGGTAACACCAGCGAGGCGACCACCATCAGCATGGCCGACAGCCCGCTGTGGCTGTACCAGCCCACCGCCACGGCAGCCGCCGTCATGACGGCCAGCCCCAGCAACTTCAGCACCGGGTAGCGGCGCGAACCGAGGTTGTTGGTCAGCATCCAGTACATCAAACCGAAGATCAGGTAGCACAGCGTCCACAGCAGCAGCGAGAAGTTCGGACGATGCAGCTGATCGAGCCGTTCGGTGATCCAGTAGGGGATCAGCGGCGTGCCGGCCGACAGATAGGTAAAGAAGCCCGCATAGCGGAACAGTCGGATGTGATTGAAAAATGGCCAGCGCATGCTTCGCATCATTGGGCGTGCGGGCGTTTCGTGCAATGCGCGAGAAGTCATGGACGACGGCTCTCGCCGCCTGCCATTTTACGAAGCCTTTACATGTGCCATCGCAGATGTAAGGGCCGCGGCTGCATGTCATAATGAACCATTGCGCAAGGCCGCTGGTCGACCTTGTTCCCGAATCCACCATTGCGGAGCAACGAATGGCCCTTGCCATCCGCGACGTGCGCGAGCACGACCTGGATGCCGTACTGGCGCTCAACAACGCTGCCGGTCGCTCCATCCTCGCCCTCGACGCCAGCCAGTTGCGCTACTTCTACGAGCACGCCGAGTATTTTCGCGTTGCCGAAATCGACGGCCACCTGGCCGGCTTCCTGATTGCCTTGCGTGAAGGCGGCAATTACGAAAGCCCCAACTATCGCTGGTTCGCCGAGCATTACCCGCAATTCGTCTACATAGACCGCATCGTGATCGCGAACACCTACCGTCGCCACGGCTTGGGCCGCATCTTCTATTGCGACGTGCACAGCTATGCCGAAGTGCGCGTGCCGCTGCTCACCTGCGAAGTATTCCTGGAGCCGCGCGATGACGTAGTGCTGCTGTTCCACGGCACCTACGGCTACCAGGAAGTGGGCCAGCAGCGCATGGGCGAGCATGGTCCCAAGGTCAGCCTGCTGGCCCGCGACCTGCCCAGCTACGCCTATGTCCGCGATACCTGGCTCGAGCACGGCGGCCTGCCTGATGTGCCCTGGCTGGCCGAGCGCGAACGCCCTTTTCTGCATGACACCACCCCGCGCCGCCTCGCCGGAGAGCGGCGCCCATGAATGCAAAGATGGATACAACCGACGCCTGTGACCTGCGCTTCGGCCAGGTCGGCATTGCCTGCGTGCGCGTGCGCCGGGTCGACGCGGCTGCCTTGTGCGACGAACTGGAACGCCGTGTACGTGCCGCGCCGCAGATGTTTGCCCGCGCCGCCGTGGTGCTGGACCTGAGCCACCTGCTCGACCTGCCCGATGACGGCGCCGTCGACGCACTGCTCGAAGCCGTGCGCAGCGCCGGCATGCTGCCGGTGGGCCTGGCCTATGGCACCAGCGAGACCGAGGCGCTCGCCAAGCGCATGGGGCTGCCGCTGATCGCCAAGTTCCGCGCCGCCTATGAGCCGGTCAACGGCGCTCCGGCCTCCGTCGCCGAACCGGCCCGGCAGGCCGAACCAGTTGCTCCCTCGGTGCGACGCGAACCGATCCTGTCCGCGCCGGCGCCCGGCAGCATGCAAGGTGCGCAGTACCATGCCGGCTCGGTACGCTCAGGCCAGCAGGTCTATGCGCGCGACCGCGACCTGATCGTCACCGGCGCCATCGCCAACGGCGCCGAAGTGATCGCCGATGGCAACATCCACATCTACGGCAGCTTGCGCGGGCGCGCCATGGCCGGCGCCCAGGGCGACGAGAAGGCACGTATCTTCGTGTCCGACTTTCGCGCCGAGCTGGTGGCGATTGCCGGGCAATATCGCGTGTTCGAACAGATTCCTGACGACCTCGAAGGCCAGTCCGTGCAATGCTGGCTCGATGGCGAAAAATTGATGATCGCCAAGCTGTGATCACTTACAACAAAAACAATCATGCGGAGATGGGCCCTTGACTGCTGAGATTATCGTTGTCACTTCAGGCAAAGGCGGCGTCGGCAAGACGACGACCAGTGCCTCGCTTGCCACCGGCCTGGCGATGGCCGGCAAAAAAGTCGCCGTGATCGATTTCGACGTCGGCCTGCGCAACCTCGACCTGATCATGGGCTGCGAGCGGCGCGTGGTTTACGATTTCGTCAACGTCGTGCATGGCGAAGCCACGCTGAAGCAATCGCTGATCAAGGACAAGCGCCACGACAACCTGTACGTGCTGGCCGCAAGCCAGACCCGCGACAAGGACGCACTGACCCAGGAAGGCGTCGAGAAAGTGCTCGACGGCCTGTCCGAAGACGGCTTCGACTACGTCGTGTGCGACTCGCCGGCCGGCATCGAGAAAGGCGCGCATCTGGCGATGTACTTCGCCGACCACGCGGTCGTGGTGGTCAACCCGGAAGTGTCCTCGGTGCGCGATTCGGACCGCATCCTCGGCCTGCTCGCCAGCAAGACCCGACGGGCCGAGCGTGGCGAAGGCCCGGTCATCCAGCATCTGCTGCTGACCCGTTACAACCCGGCCCGCGTCGCCATCGGCGAAATGCTCAGCGTCAAGGACGTCGAGGAAATCCTCGGCATCGAAGTGGTCGGCGTGATCCCCGAATCGGAAAACGTACTGACCGCCTCCAACAACGGCATCCCGGTGATCGTCGATGCCAATTCACATGCCGGTCAGGCCTATAGCGACACGGTGGCCCGCATCCTCGGCGAAGTGCGCCCGTTGCGCTTCATCGACGTGCCCAAGAAGGGCTTTCTCCAGCGCGTGTTCGGAGGTTGATCACGATGGGTATTCTTGATTTCCTGAAGCGCAAGCCGGAAGCCACCGCGACCGTGGCCCGCGAACGCCTGCGCATCATCGTGGCGCAGGAGCGTTCCAGCCGCGGCGCGCCGGACTACCTGCCGATGATGCGCAACGAGTTGCTCGAAGTGATCAAGAAATATGTTCACGTCGACCTCGATGCGATCAACATCAATTTCGAGCGTGACAGCGGCCACGAGATCCTCGAGCTTTCGGTGACCTTGCCGGATGGCAAGCAGACCGCCAGGAACGAAACCAAGAGCGAAGCCAAGACCGGCTGAGCCTTGCGCCGGGCGATGATCGCCACAGCTTGTCCGCCGGGCGATCCGTCGTCGCCTGGCGCCATCAATCCGCCCTGGTCATCTGCGCCCATCGCGCACGCACATGCATTCCCACTCCACTCCCCGTCCCTATCCCGACGACCCGGCCAACTCCGTGATGCGGGTGGGACAGATCGGCTTCGATGTCCCCGCCGCCCTGCTTGCCCGGCTTGGCCTGCAGTTGCAGCGCGTGGCGCCCGGCGAGCCGATCCCCGGCAGTTTCTGGGGCGACGAGGAAGCCGGCATCATCGGCAACACCGTGTATGCGCGCGATGACACGCCGGTGCACTCTCTGCTGCACGAAGCCGGTCATCTGATCGTGTTGCCCCCGGAAAGACGTCTGGACGTCCATACCGACGCCACCGATTCGATCGAGGAAGAGGACGCCACCTGTTACCTGCAGATCGTGCTGGCCGATCAGCTGCCGGGCGTCGGACGTGCCCGGCTGATGGCCGACATGGATGCCTGGGGTTATTCGTTCCGGCTCGGCTCTACCCGGGCCTGGTTCGAGCAGGATGCGGGGGAGGCGCTGAAGTTTCTCGAAGAGCGCGGACTGGTCTGAGCTGACGAAGCCGCGTCTACCTGGCGTGCCAGTCGCCGTCGTCGCCCTTGCTGTATTGCTTCTTCACCGCCGCCCAGGCGACCTTGTGCGCAGCTTCCTCGCGCGATTCGTCGCCGTGCCGCTCATTCTTGTCGGCGTATGCGTTCCACGCATGGTTGAACGCTTCCTTGTAGATCTCCTGTGCATGTTTCGGCACGTGATCGCGCACCGAATCGGGTAGATCACTGATGGCTTTGTACGGCATGGCGAGACTCCACTGATCGGGGTGAGGCCAACATCGGCGCATGCGTCGATGGATGAGATGCCCACCGTCAACCTTGCGCAGTCAAGCGGCCGTCAAAATCGCGTCACCTTCTCGATAGTGCCGCATGCCATTCAGCCGTTGACCCGCGAAATATCGTGGCCATGCCGGCAGCAAGACGACCATCGCCATGGCCATCATGGCAAAAAGCGCGCGCATGTCGGCGAGAAGTGCCGAGCCAGACCAGCCCGACCGGATTTGGCACTGGTCTGGCGACGCCTCGCGGCCTAGAGTCAGCCCAAGGAAAACACGACCGCGTCGGGGGCATCATGGCCACACGCAGGCTGGTGCTGCTGTTCGATGGCACCTGGAACAAACCCGAGTCGAACACCAATGTGGAACGGCTGCGCCAGTTGATCGCGCCGCGCGATCCGGCTGGGATTGAGCAGCTGATCAACTACCTTCCTGGCGTCGGTGTGTCACCGGGCCTGACCCATCTGCTTGGCGGTGCGTTCGGCTACGGCCTGTCGGACCATGTGATCGAGGGCTACCGCTGGCTGTGCGAGGCATGGCAGCCCGGCGACGACGTCTACCTGTTCGGCTTCAGTCGTGGCGCGTATACCGCACGCAGCCTCGGCGGCATGATCCGCAAGTGCGGCCTGCTCAGACGCGGCGCCGATGGCAGCGTGGCGAAGGCGGATATTTCCACCGCGTACGACTTCTATCGCGAAGTCACGACCAAGCCGGACGATCCGGCCGCACTGGCGTTCCGCGCGAGCCACTCGACCGAGATCGAGATTCACTTCATTGGCGTGTGGGACACCGTCGGCTCGCTCGGCATACCGGACACCGCATCGTGGTTTCCGTATGCCCGCGCGCGCTATCAGTTCCATGACACCGAGCTCAGCAAGATCGTCAAGTACGCCTACCAGGCGCTGGCGCTGGACGAGCACCGCGCCGACTTTGCGCCCACCGTGTGGACGCGCAATCCCTACACGATAAAGCCCGGCGAAACCCTGACCTCGAAGAAACTCGAACAGATCGAGATCGAACAACGCTGGTTCATCGGCTCGCACTCCGATGTCGGGGGCGGCAATGACCGCGATGGCGCCGGCCGCAAGCCCGATGCGCTGCCTGAGCTTCCCTTGGCATGGCTGCAGCGCAAGGCGATCAATGCCGGCCTCGCCTGCGACGAGCTGGTCGCTCCGGCCATCGATGCCGACATGGGCATGCCGCGCAATTCGTATGCGGAGTTCATGTACGGCATCTACAAGGAATTCAAGCCGCCGTTCGATCGCACGCTGGGTACCGGCATCAACGAGAAAGTGGACGATTCGGTCTGGCAGCGCTGGCTCGCCGATGGCAGCTACCGTTCGCCGTCGATGGTGCAGGCGCTGGCGCACGCCACCGTGCTGATGTCGACCGACGCCGTCGTGCAGATCACACCGGCCCACGCGGATCAACCGACGCCATCGGCGTAGTTCCCGCTCAGCGCGGCTCGACGATCTCCGCCTGCATCGCCGTGGCCGGATCCTCGCCTGCCGATGATTGATCCAGCGGACGGCGAGTCATCGCGTGATACCACCACCAGGCCAGCGCGCCGCTGAGGGTCAGCGCCGACGCACCGAGCGCGAGATACAACATGCTGACCGACAGCAGCGGCGACAGCACGCCCGCGACGAAGCTGCACAGCAACAGGCTGGCGAATGCCTGCACCGAGGAAATGCCGCCGCGCTCCCGCGGGAAACGATCCAGCAGCAACAACGTCAGCGTGGGGAATGCCAGCTGCACGCCGACTCCGTGCAGGATCAGTGGCAGCATCGACCACGGCAGCCGCGGCATCGGAAATACCCATGCCAGTACAAGGTGCAGCGTAGAGGCCAGCAGCATCAGCGCGTAACCCAGCTTCACCGTGAACTCCGCGCTGTGTCGCTCGGCCATCCGGCCGGACAACCATGCACCACCGATCAAACCGGCCACGACCGGCATGAACAACCACGGAAATCCCGCTGCCGACAGATGCAGCAGCTCGCGCACGATGCGCGGCGCCGAGGCGATGTACAGGAACAAGCCGGCAAAGTTGACCGAGCTGGAAATCAGCAACGGCCAGAACGGCCGATCGCGACTGAAAGACAGGTAGCTGGCCAGCAGTGGCCTCGGTGCAAACCGGTTGCGCCGCTCGACCGGGTGACTTTCTTCCAGCTGCCACGCCAGCGCCAGCGCCAGCAGCGCGGTGAATCCGGCCAGCACCCAGAAGATGCCGTGCCAGCCGCCCAACGGCAGTAGCAGCGCGCCGACCATCGGCGCAATCACCGGCGCCACGCCGAAGATCATCATCACCCGCGACATCAGACGCTGCGCGTCGGCGCCTTCGAGGCTGTCGCGGATCACCGCGCGTCCCACCACCAGACCCGCGCCAGCCGACATGCCCTGCACCGCACGGCAGGTCAGCAGCATCGCAAACGAGGTCGACTGCGCCGCGCCCACCGAGGCCAACGCGTACACCAGCATGCCGGCGACCATCACCGGCTTGCGCCCGATCGCGTCGGAGATCGCGCCGTGGAACAGGCTCATCGCTGCATAGGTGACCAGGTACACGCTGATCAGCTGCTGCAGCGCGACGTTGTCCACCGCAAACCCGGCACCGATCAGCGGAAACGCCGGAAACACCGCGTCGATCGAGAACGGTCCGATCATCGACAGCGCCGCCAGCAACCATGGCAGGCTGCGCCGCACAGTGCGGGGGGATGGGTTCATGGCGACGCAACTGTATCGACGGGGCCACGCAGTATAGAACCGCCGCAACCATGCACCGCGCTTGACGGCGGGGCCGCCTGATCGACTAGGATGCCCACTCGGGAGATGGCATGCCTCCCGTTCCGGGAAATCTTCGGCCGCCTTGGAACAAACCACCTCTCGTCCGTCGTTGAGGTTGATGATGCCTGCACCACCGGCTTCCGGCGGCGCAGGCGTGCCTGCCACCGCGACAGCCGGACGCTTTCATTGTCAGGAGACGCGCTCGTGGGCTTTACCGGATTTTTTGCGATCGGCATCGGCGGCGCCATCGGCTGCTGGCTGCGCTGGGGCCTGGGCATCCTGCTCAACCCGTTGTTCCCGACCCTGCCGCTGGGCACGCTGGCGGCGAACCTCGCCGGCGGCCTGATGATGGGTTGCGTGATGGGCCTGTTCGACCACTTCCAGACCCTGTCGCCGGAACTGCGATTGTTCGTGTTCACCGGCTTTCTTGGTGGCCTCACCACGTTCTCCACCTTCTCGGCCGAATCCGCCACGCTGCTGCTGCGCCAGCAATACCTGTGGTTCAGCGGTCACGTGGCAATGCATGTGGCCGGCTCGCTGGCGATGACCGTGCTCGGCATCTTCCTTACCCGCGGCCTGCTGCGTCATTGATCCGGGGAATCGCATGAATCAGGAAAACCTGCAACAGGGCGTACATCTGTACTTCTATTGCCACCTGCGCGCGAAGCACGACGGCATGCTGTTGTCCGAGTGGCTGCTGGAACAAGCCAGGCAGCATGGTCTCGGCGGCGGCTCGGTATTCCGCGCGATAGCCGGCTTCGGTCGGCATGGCGTGCTGCACGAGGAGCAGTTCTTCGAGCTGGCCGACGACCTGCCGGTCAAGATCGAATTCCTGTTGCGCGAGGACCAGGCCGAGTTGCTGCTGCAGCTGGTGCGCACGGCCGGTGTCGACGCGACGTATGCCTATTCGCCGGCAAGCTTTGCGCTGATCGGCAAGCGCTGATCAGTATCAGCCACACCATCAGCAAGTGCTGATTCGCACGAACCCCACCGCCGCGAGGCACCCATGAGCCAGGACGATCTGAAAAACCGCGCCAGCGAACTGCTGGAACAGGCCGGCATCCACATCGACGGCGACGCACCGATCGATCTGCGCGTGCATGACGAGCGCCTGTACGCCCGCGTGTTCGCGCGCGGCTCGCTGGGCCTGGGCGAGGCGTACATGGATGGCTGGTGGGATGCCGACGACCTGCCCGGCCTGTGCACGCAATTGCTGACCGCCGGACTGGATCAGGAACTTAAAACGCTGGACACCCTGCTCGCACATCTGAAGGCCCGCTTCATCAACCTGCAACGCGGCGAGCGCGCGTTCGAGATCGGCAAGGCGCACTACGACCTCGGCAACGATCTGTTCCAGGCCATGCTCGGCAAGCGGATGGTGTATTCCTGCGGCTACTGGGCCAAGGCCGACAACCTCGACGACGCGCAGGCGGCCAAGCTCGACCTGGTCTGCCGCAAGCTGCAATTGCAGACCGGCCAGCGCGTACTCGACATCGGCTGCGGCTGGGGCGAGGCGCTGAAATACGCGGCCGAGCACTACGGCATCGAGGGCGTCGGCATCACCGTCTCGCAGGAGCAGGCCGACTATGCGCGCGAACTGTGCGCGGGGCTGCCGATCGAGATCCGCCTGCAGGATTACCACGACATCAACGAGCACTTCGATGCGGTGTACTCGCTGGGCATGTTCGAGCACGTCGGCGGCAAGAACTATCGCGCGTATTTCGAAACCGTGCGCCGCTGCCTGAAGGGTGATGGCCTGTCGCTGCTGCATTGCATCGGCAGCAACAGTGCGCCGGCGCAGACCGATCCGTGGATCGAGAAATACATTTTCCCGAACTCGATGATCCCCGCCGCCAGCCAGGTGGCCGCCGCGCTGGAGGACCTGTTCGTGGTCGAGGACTGGCACAACTTCGGCGCCGACTACGACCGCACCCTGACGGCCTGGCGCGACAACGTCGAAGCGGCGTGGCCGACGCTTCCGGCAAGCTACGATGAACGCTTCCGGCGCATGTGGCGCTATTACCTCGCCGTGTCCGCCGCGGTGTTCCGCAGTCGTCGCGACCAGCTGTGGCAGATCACGCTGAGCCCGCATGGCGTCGCCGGCGGTTACCGCGTGCCGCGTTGAAGTCGCTGTTCACTGGGAGTTGCCGCCAACATCGGCGCGACGCATAGTGCAGTCTGTCACCGCATGGGGAACTCCGATGAAGCACTGCATGGCTATCCTGCTGTCCGGGCTGCTGCTCGTCGTTGCGGCAAGCGCCGCAGCCGCCACGCCACCCGCCCACGACAAGCCCGACTCCAGCTACTTCGACAACACCGGTCGCGACGACGTGCTGGCCGGCGGCGTGAAGATGATCGAGATCAACACCCCCAAGGGCAAATTCCACGTCTGGACCAAGCGCGTCGGCAACAATCCGAAGCTGAAGGTGCTGCTGCTGCATGGCGGCCCCGGCGCCACCCACGAATATTTCGAGGCGTTCGACAGCTACTTCCCCGGCGCCGGCATCGAGTACTACTACTACGACCAGCTCGGCTCGGCCTATAGCGACCAGCCCATCCTCGATAAGGGCCGAGATACCTCGCTGTGGACGATCGACCGCTACGTCGACGAAGTGGAACAGGTGCGCCAGGCGCTGCATCTGGACAAGGACAACTTCTGCCTGCTCGGCCATTCGTGGGGCGGCGTGCTCGCCATCGAATACGCGCTGAAATACCAGCAGAACCTGAAGTGCCTGGTGATCTCCAACATGGTGGATTCGATCCCGGCCTACAACGTCTACGCGAAGAACGTGCTGATGCCGGCGATGGATCAGAAACAGCTGGCCGAAGTGCAGAAGCTGGAAGCCGAACACCACACCGACGATCCGCGCTACATGCAGATCCTGACGCCGATGCACTACGAGAAGCACATCCTGCGCATGCCGGCGGATCAGTGGCCCGATCCGGTCAAGCGCGCCTTCGCCCACATCAACGAACAGATCTACACGCTGATGCAGGGCCCCAGCGAGCTCGGCGCCAGCGGCCGACTGCTGAACTGGGACCGCAGCAAGGACCTGCACCGCATCACCGTGCCCACCCTGGTCATCGCCGGCCGGTACGACACGATGGACCCGAAGTACATGCAGGCGATGGCGAAGAAACTGCCGCAAGGCCAGTTCCTGCTATGTCCGAAGGGCGGCCATATGGCGATGTACGACGACCAGCAGACGTATTTCGATGGGTTGATCAAGTTTCTGGACGGCGTTGAAGCGGAATAAGGAGGCTTAAGCGCCATGCAAAGAACAATCACGCTTGTGGTTCTCTGGCTCCTAGCTTTCTGCACGATGGCGCGCTCCACTTCGCAGCAACAGGCGATCGTGCTTCCGCCGAGCCAGGCTAGGCACGCTCTCGAACAATGTTCGCGTGAGAGTCCCCAATCCGACGCGGATGGCATATGGACGATTTCACCCGCCACGATCGCTCAACTGGAAGAAGATCTGTCGAAGCTCTCTGCTCTTGGCTCACCCCATGGGGGGATTGCCGCATCGTCTGCATGGGATCCGCGAGACTACTTCAGGCAATACGCTGGCATAACCATTCACGGGAAGAAGTACGTCTCCATCAACGCGCTCCATGATTCGCCCATATACATCGATGGCCAAGACGCAACCCGATGGCAGCGTGAGCCAGTGTTGGCCTGCGATGGAGGCGATAGCTTCTGGGGCGTGCTTTATGACCCCGAGACCAAACAATTCTCTCAGATGGCGTTTAACGGGGCTATTTAGCCTTGCGTAGAACAGTAAGGATTCGATTCAATTAAATTTAGACGCCACAAACTCTCCCAAGGGACCGAAATGGATAGCCCGAACAAGTATTGGTTTCCCGCCAAGCAGTACGGCTGGGGTTGGGGTCTGCCGGCTCGTTGGCAGGGTTGGGTTTGCCTCGCCATCTATGCGGCGTGTGTCGCGCTCGTCATTCATTTCCTGCGGCCAAGGGCAGATCCCGTCATGTTCGCGCTCAGCCTTGCGCTGCTCACCCTCGGCCTGATGGCTGTGTGCTGGCTGAAGGGCGAGCCGCCGCGCTGGCGTTCGGGCGACTGACCGCCACAAACCATCGTGGACAAGACCGAGGCCGGATTGAACCGACGCGCGCTTGCCGCAACACTGGCTGGCATGAAACATCTGCTCGCCCGCTTCACCATCTGCCTGCTCCTGCTGCTGCCCGTCGCAGCCATCGCCCGCCCGGCGCTGTGGGTAGTGAAGGACGCCGACACCACGATCTATCTGTTCGGTACGGTGCATCTGCTGCCGACCGATACCGACTGGCATTACCCGGCGCTGGACCAGGCGATGGCGGACAGCCAGACGCTCTACATCGAACTGACCGACGACGATCCGGCGAACATGACCGCGCTGGTATTGCGTTACGGCATGGACATGTCGCATCCGCTGTCAACCTTGCTCGACCAGTCCGAACAGCACCGGCTGAGCATCGCGGCGAACAAGGCCGGTGTGCCCGGCGGCATGCAGACGCTCAACATGATGCGCCCGTGGATGGCCGCGTTGACGCTGGCAACGGCACCGCTGATGAAAGCCGGGCTCGATCCCGAGCATGGCGTGGACAAGCAGCTGAAGGCGCAGATGAGCGGCGCCGGCAAGCAGGTGCTCGGACTGGAAACCGCCGAACAGCAGATCCGCTTTCTCGCCGACATGCCGCAATCGGTCGAACTCGCGTTCCTGCGTTCGAGCATCCGCGATGTCGGCAAGGGCTCGATCGAACTGACCGAACTGATCGACGCCTGGAAGAACGGCGATATCGCCACCGTCGCGCGCCTCGAAGACGAGGACATGCACCAGACCGAGCCGAAGTTGTATGAACGCCTGCTCGTGCAGCGCAACGGCATCTGGGCAGGCAAGATCGCCGCGATGTTGCAGCAGCCCGGCACCGTCTTCATCGCCGTCGGCGCGGCGCACCTGGCTGGACCGGACAGCGTGCAGGCGCAGTTGAAGAAGCTCGGCATCGAGGCGGTGCGCCAGTAAATCCGCCATGTCGCGCAGGAGACCACTGGCGGGCGATGCTCTTGCTCTGATGCATACCGAAGCAAAAAAGCATCGCCCGCCAGCGGGCTCCTACAAGAGTTGGGCGCTTTCTGGCACCATCGTCCGGTTATCCGCGCAGCCTGCGCGCTACCTGATTGATGCAACCCATGAACCTGCAAGCCAATTACGAACAGATCCCGCTGAAGGAATACGCCGAGCGGGCCTATCTCGACTACTCGATGTACGTGGTGCTGGACCGCGCGCTGCCATTCGTCGGCGACGGGCTGAAGCCGGTGCAGCGGCGCATCATCTACGCGATGAGCGAGCTGGGCCTGGCCGCCACGGCGAAGCCGAAGAAATCCGCGCGCACCATCGGCGACGTGATCGGCAAGTTCCATCCGCACGGCGACAGCTCCTGCTACGAAGCGATGGTGCTGATGGCGCAGCCGTTCTCGTACCGCTATCCGCTGGTCGACGGCCAGGGCAACTTCGGCTCGCCGGACGATCCGAAGAGCTTCGCGGCGATGCGTTACACCGAATCCAAGCTCAGCCCGATCGCCGAAGCACTGCTGGGCGAGCTGGGCCAGGGCACGGTGGACTGGGTGCCGAATTTCGACGGCACGCTGGAGGAACCAAGCTGGCTGCCGGCGCGCGTGCCGCATGTGCTGCTCAACGGTTCGATGGGCATCGCGGTGGGCATGGCCACCGACATCCCGCCGCACAATCTGCGCGAGCTGGTCAGCGCGTGCATCCGTCTGCTGGACGATCCGGACGCCACGGTGGCCGACCTGTTCGAGCATGTGCGCGCACCGGATTACCCGACCGAGGCGGAGATCATCACGCCGCGCGCCGACCTGCTGGCGATGTACGAGAGCGGCATGGGTTCGGTGCGCGCCCGCGCGGTGTACCAGCGTGAGGAAGGCAACATCGTGATCACCGCGCTGCCGCATCAGGTCAGCCCATCGAAGATCCTCGAGCAGATCGCCGCGCAGATGCGCGCGAAGAAATTGCCGATGATCGAGGATCTGCGCGACGAGTCCGATCACGAGAATCCGATCCGGCTGGTGCTGGTGCCGCGTTCCAGCCGCGTCGATGCCGACGAGCTGATGCCGCATCTGTTCGCCACCACCGATCTGGAGAAGAGCTTCCGCATCAATCTCAACATGATCGGCCTGGACGGCCGGCCGCAGGTGAAGAACCTCAAGCGCATCCTCAGCGAGTGGCTGACGTTCCGCACCAGTACGGTGACCAAGCGTCTGGAACACCGCCTGGCCAAGGTCGAGCGCCGGCTGCACCTGTTGGAAGCGCTGCGCATCGCCTACCTCAACCTCGATGAGGTGATCCGCATCGTGCGCAGCGAGGACGAGCCCAAGCCCGTGCTGATGGCACGCTTCAAGCTCAGCGAGGAACAGGCCGACTACATCCTGGAAACCCGCCTGCGCCAGCTGGCGCGGCTGGAGGAGATGAAGATCACCGCCGAGCGCGACCAGCTCGAAGAGGAGCGCGCGAAGATCAGCGTGCTGCTGAAATCGCCGGCCAAGCTGAAGGGCCTGATCAAGGAAGAACTGCGCACCGACGCGGCGAAATTCGGCGACGACCGCCGTTCGCCGCTGGTGCAGCGCGAAGCGGCGCAGGCGCTGGACGAAAGCGCGCTGGTCGCCAGCGAGCCGGTCACCGTGGTGCTGAGCCAGAAGGGTTGGGCGCGCGCGGCCAAGGGCCACGACATCGATGCCGAGGGCCTGAACTATCGCGAGGGCGACGGCCTGCTCGCCACGGTGAAGGCGCGCACCACCCAGCAGGTGGCGTTCATCGATTCCACCGGCCGCAGCTATTCCACCCCGGCGCACACCCTGCCCTCGGCGCGCGGCAACGGCGAACCGCTGACCGGCCGCTTCAGTCCCGTTGCCGGCGCCAGTTTCGATGCGGTGATCGCCGGCGACAACGACACCCGGCTGATCCTCGCCACCGACTTCGGTTACGGCTTCGTCACCCGCTTCGAATCGCTCACCGGCCGCAACAAGGCCGGCAAGCAGATCATCAGCCTCAGCGACGGCGCGCATGTGCTGACGCCGCAGATCAGCGCCGACCCGGCACGCGATCGCATCGTGGTGGTCACCACCGAAGGCCATCTGCTGATGTTCTCGGTGGCTGAATTGCCGGAACTGGACAAGGGCAAGGGCAACAAGCTGATCGAGATCCCCAAGGCCAAACTCGTCAGCGGCGACGAACGCGTGGCTGGCGTGGCCGTGGTCAGTGAGGGCAAGGGCGAGGTCACCATGTATGCGGGCCAGCGCAAGCTCACGCTCAAATGGGCCGATCTGGTCGAATACGGCGGCAACCGCGCTACCCGCGGCGGTGTGCTGCCGCGGGGCCTGCGTCGGGTGGAGCGGATCGAGACCACTGGCTGACCTGCGTACACAGATTCTTGTGGGAGCGACTTCAGTCGCGATGCTTTTTGCTCTTGAGGCCAGGAATCAAGAGCATCGCGACTGAAGTCGCTCCCACAGTCTTGGGAACGGCAGGAACTTGTCGGCGTCCGGCATTTCCAACAGGGACGTACACGCCAACGCGGCATCACGCGTTGAATACGTGACAACCCGGAGTACGCATGAACATCCAACGGTTTCTTCCCGCCCTGCTGGCCAGCCTGCTGACTACCTCGGCATGGGCGCAGACGGCCGCCAAGCCGCTGAACCTAAAGCTGCCACCCAGCGATCTGCCGGCGGCCAGTTCGACGGCGGCCAAACCAGCCAGAGCGGCGCCAGGCGTGTACTACGGCGATACCAGTGGCCGCATGGGCAACAACGACACCGCCGTGGCCGCGACCTCCAACTGCGACGACTACAGTTACAACCAGCCGCAGGTTCACGGCAGCGTCGGCATGGGCGTGGTCAGCGGCAACCATGTCGGCGGCAGCTACCAGGCCGGCACGGTCAACCTCACCAAGGCATTCGGCAGTTGCGATCACCCTACCGGTGGCGTCAGCATCTCGATCGGCGGCGGCACCGGCAACTTCCACGGCCGCGGCCACTGATCGACAGCACAAGGCAGACGGAAACCACCCATGCACGGCGAATACAAGATGCCCGGCGGCAAACTGGTGGTGATCGACCTGGATGTACGCGACGGCCGCCTCGCCGATGTGCAGTTGAGCGGCGATTTCTTTCTGGAACCGGACAGCGCGCTGCACGCCATCAACGCCGCGCTGGAAGGCCAGCCGGAACAGGCCAGCGAGACGGCGCTCGCCGATGCCGTGCTCGACGCACTTCCGCCTGATGTGATGATGTATGGTCTTTCACCGCAAGCCATCGCGGTCGCCGTGAGCCGCGCTCTGCACAGGGAAGCCGAGGCATGATGCGTACCGATTGGCGCGACCACGACTGGCAGCTGATCCACACGATTCCGCAATCACCGTCGCTGCACATGGCGCTGGACGATGTGCTGACCCACGAGGTCGGCGCCGGCCGCCGCAAACCGACTCTGCGCATCTGGGAATGGGCTGCCCCGGCGGTGGTGATCGGCCGCTTTCAGTCGCTGCGCAACGAGGTCGACGCTGACGCGGCGCAGCGCCACGGCATCGAGGTGGTACGTCGGGTCAGCGGTGGCGGTGCGATGTTCATCGAGCCGGGCAACACGATCACCTATTCGATCTACGCGCCGCAGTCGCTGGTCAAGGACCTGTCGTTTCAGGAAGCCTATGCCTTCTTCGACGCGTGGGTGCTGGAGGCGCTGGCCGAACTGGGCATCAAGGCGTGGTACCAGCCGCTCAACGACATCACCTCCGAGGGCGGCAAGATTGCCGGTGCCGCCCAGGTGCACCGCGGCGGCGCCGTGCTGCATCACGTGACGATGGCCTACGACATCGACGCCACGAAGATGCTGGACGTGCTGCGCATCGGCCGCGAGAAACTGTCCGACAAGGGCACCGTCAGCGCGGCCAAGCGGGTCGACCCGCTGCGCAGCCAGACCGGCCTGCCGCGCGAGGCGGTGATCGAGCGCATGGTCGCCACCTTCCGCCGATTGCATGGTCTCAGCGACGATATCGTGCGACCGGATGAGCAGGCGCGGTCCGAGGAGCTGGCGCTGGGCAAATTCTCCAGCACCGCGTGGCTGGCCGACGTGGCATAGTCCACGCATGCACTTGTGGGAGCGGCCGCAGCCGCGATGCTCTGATTGAAGCCGCTCCCACAAATAAAACTACAGCCGCGTATACGACCACGACTGCATGCGCCCATCCTTGTATGGCATCACGCCATGGAACGGACGCGGATCGGCATCGAACACCAACGGCAGGAAATGCCGGTCGCCTTCCCACATCGGCAGCGTGAGCAAGCGCTCCAAGGCGACCCACTCCAGGGTGCCTTCGGGATTGGCCGTGAACGGGGTACCGCTGTAGCGGTCGATCACGAAGATGAAGCCGAGCCAGTCCTCGCCCTGCTTGCCGAAGCCGGGCCAGTTCAGCGTACCGCGCAGCTGCATCGACTCGCAGCTGATGCCGGCCTCCTCGAGGATCTCGCGCTGCATGCAGCTGGCGATGTCCTCGCCCGGCTCCATCTTGCCGCCGAGGCCGTTGTACTTGCCCAGGTGCTGGTCGTCCGGGCGGGCATTGCGATGGATCATCAACACTTCGCTGCGGTCAGGCGACAGCACGTAGCCGAGGGTTGCCACTATCGGGGTATAGGGCATGGCAGCAGCACCGTAAAAGGCCCAGTTTAACGGCAGCTGCACGTCCCCGCCGAATCAGGCTGAACAACTGCCTTCATCGGGCTTGCACCCGCACGGCAGGGCGGCGACCATCGACGGATGCACCGATCCCCCTCACTCCAGCTCCGCATCTGTCACGCCCCACGATTACTGCGTCGCTTGCTGCTTGCGTTGCTGCCGCTGGCCCTGCTCCTCAGCGCACCTGGCTGCACACCGGCCGCACAGGCGCTGGACAGTGGCGAGCTGGCGTTCGAGGGCCAGAATTACCGCATTGTCCATCTGGATCTGAAGCGCGAGCAGCTTGGCCTGCACTGGCGCGACCCGCAGAGCGGCCAGCCGTTCGGCAGCATCGAGACTTTGCGCCAGTGGGGTGCCGCGCATGGCCAGCGACTGCTGTTTGCGACCAATGCCGGCATCTACGACCACAAGTTCGCCCCGCTCGGGCTGTACGTGGAAAACGGCAAGACCGTGGTGCCGCTGAACCTGGCGCATGGCAATCCCGCGTCCGGCAATTTCTCGCTATTGCCGAATGGCGTATTCGCGATCTATCCGGACGGGCATGCCGCGGTACGCACCAGCGCCGCGTTCAAGGCCGAAGGCAAGCCGGCGCAGTGGGCCACCCAGTCCGGTCCGATGCTGCTGATCGACGGCAAGCTCAACGAGCAGTTCGTCGACGATTCGTCCAGCCTGAAATGGCGCAGCGGCGTCTGCGTGAAAACTTCCCATGAAGTGGTCTTTGCGGTGAGCGAGGCGCCGGTGAACTTCCACACGTTTGGACGTCTGTTCCGCGACCGGCTCGGCTGCCGCGATGCATTGTACCTGGATGGCAGCATCTCGCAGCTGTACGTCGACGGTGAAGGCTACACCGGCGCGCCGGCCTTCATGGTCAAGCCCTACGCCGGCATCTTCGCGGTATTCACCAAGCCATGATGACGCGGCGCTGGCGTGTTCTGCGCACGCTGCTGCTCGTCCTGCTGTCGCTGCTGCTGGTTGCGTTTGTGGCTGGCTGGTACCTGCTCGCCGGCAGCCGCGCCCAACTCGATGGCGTACGCCGGATCGCCAGTCTGTCGACGCCCGTCAGCATCGGCCGCGACGCGCTGGGCACGGTCACCATCGAAGGTGGCAACCGTACCGACATCAGCTACGCGCTCGGTTACGTGCATGCGCAGGAACGCTTCTTCGCGATGGACCTGATGCGCCGCATGTCGGCTGGCGAACTGTCCGCGCTGGTCGGGCCGGCGGCGCTGAAAACCGATCTCAACCATCGCCGCCATCGCCTGCGCGCCGTGGTCGAGGCGGCCTATGCGCAGTTGCCTGCGGCGCAGAAACACGAGCTCGACCGCTATCGCGACGGCGTCAACGCCGGGCTCGCCGACCTGCGCGTGCAGCCGTGGGAATACCTGCTCCTGAACGCCAAGCCGCAGCCATGGCGATCGGAAGACAGTGCGCTGGTGATCGCGGCAATGTACTTCGATCTGAACGGCGACGGCCGCAACGAGCGGGAGCTGCGCTTTGGCCAGATGCGCGCAGTGCTGCCCGATCCACTGGTGGATTTCCTGCTGGCGCCGGATCCCGACTGGGAGGCGCCGCTGAGCGGCCGGCTGTCACGCTCGCCGGTGATCCCCGCGGCCGACGTGTTCGACCTGCGCCATCTTGCATCGACGCAACGTTCCGCCAGCCTGAGCGCCGCGCTGGCGCCGGCGCTCGATGCACCGCGCCCCGGCAGCAACAATTTCGCCGTCGCCGGCACGCTCACCGGCACCGGCGCGGCCATGCTCGCGAACGACATGCACCTGGCCCTGCGCGTACCGAACATCTGGTTCCGCACGCGCCTGCGCTATCCCGATGCCACCGCGCCGAACGGCCAGCGCGATGTCAATGGCGTCAGTCTTCCTGGCACGCCCGCCGTCGTGGTGGGTTCCAACGGCCAGATCGCCTGGGGCTTCACCAACAGCTACGGCGACTGGCAGGACTGGGTGCGGGTGCTGCGCGATCCGGGTGATCCCACGCGCTACAAAGTCCCCGATGGCTGGGCGGCGATCGAACACCACGATGAGCACATTCAGGTCAAAGGCAGGCCCGACACCATCCTCAAGGTCGAGGACACCCGCTGGGGTCCGATCATGGCCAGGGACGTCGACGGCACGCCGCTGGCACTGGCGTGGATCGCCGACCGCCCACGCAGTTACAACCTCGACCTGATGCAGCTGGAACACGCACACGACGTGCCCGCGGCGTTGGACCTGGCACCGCGATTCGGCATGCCGCCGCAGAACCTGCTGGTCGCCGACAACGCCGGGCATATCGGCTGGACTATCGCCGGCAACGGCATTCCGCTGCGCATCGGCATCGACCCGCTGCTGCCGTCGGACTGGTCGACGTCGGGTAACGGCTGGCAGGGTTGGGCTACGCCCGCGCAATACCCGCGCATCGAAAACCCCACCGACGGCCGCCTGTGGACGGCCAACAATCGCACTATCGACGGCGATGCGCTGGCCCTGCTCGGCAACGGCGGCCACGACCTCGGTGCCCGCGCGCAACAGATCCGCGACGACCTGCAGGCGCATGGCAGCTTCACCCCCGGCAACCTGCTCGACATCCAGCTGGATCATCGCGCCCTGCTGCTGACCCGCTGGCAGCAGTTGCTGCAGCAGACACTGGCCGACAGCAAGACGCCGGCACTCATGCAGTTGCGCCAGCTCACCCAGTCGTGGCGCGGGCGTGCCGCCGTCGACAGCGTCGACTACCGGCTGGTGCGCGCATTCCGCAGCCGGGTCAGCGAGCTCGTGCTGGCGCCGTTTGTGGCGCAGGTGAAACAACGCTACCCGGACTTCAACTGGCCCGCCGAGAACAGTCCCGAGGCGGCGGCATGGGATCTGATCCGCGCCCAGCCACCGCAACTGCTCGATCCGAAATATGCCGACTGGCATGCCCTGCTCACCGCTGCCGCCAGCCAGGTGGCCACCGAGCTGGGCCAGCAACCCGGTGGCCTCGCCGCACGCAGCTGGGGCGAGTACAACCGCAGCGCGATCCATCACCCGCTCTCCGCGGCATTGCCGCACTGGCTCGGCCGCTTCATCGACATGCCCGATCAACCGCTGCCCGGCGACAACAACATGCCGCGCGTCGCCATGCCCGACTTCGGCGCTTCCGAGCGCCTCGACGTATCACCCGGTCATGAGGCCGAAGGCGTGCTCGAGATGCCCGGTGGCCAGAGCGACAACCCGCTGTCGCCCTACTTCGGTGCCGGACAGGCGGACTGGGTCAACGGCCGACCCACACCGCTGTTGCCGGGAAAGATCGAGCACACGCTGACACTGCAATCGCCCGCTTCGTGAAGTTCTGTCAGTCGCCTGGGCTGTTTATGCGGACGGATGCAGCAGTCGATTGATGCCGTCACGCAAACGTCGAACGATCGGACTTCCATGGACTCGTATGGTGAGATGCTGGTCGCCATGACTGGCGAGTTGAATCACCTCCAGCATGCGTTGTAATGGCAGCCACGTGCGCCACCACTGCAGCGACACGAGCAGCACAGCGCACATCCCGAATCCGCCGATGCCGATCAGCAACGGTAGTGCGGCGGCATCAATCCGGCCGTCGGTATGCTGGTCCGGACCGATCGCGACCAGCGCGGCTCGACCGCCCGAAGTTTTCAGCGGGGTCACCCACGCCGACACCGTGCGCTGGCCGTCCGTCAATTGCACGGCGTTGCCTTGCGCTGCGGTCACGCCCAGCACGCCGGGAAGCTTCGCGGATAGCGCCTGTTCGATCCAGCTGTCCAACCCGCTCGATGGTGCCGGATTCGATCCGGGTACGGGCTGGACCAGCACCGCGACATCGGTGCGGGCGATCCGGCTGACCGCGACCGCGAAGGCGTCATCCACATGCGCGGCGGTGAGCAGCACGCCGTGCAGCACACCACCACGCAGCAGCGGATTGACGGCGATCCAGAGCAGCTGGCCATGATCCACCCACACTCCCTGCTGCGGCTTGAGCAGGCTGATCGCGCTGGTCACCAGTGGATCGTGCCGGATACTGTCGTGATCCTTCAGGAGGATGCCCGAGGTGGCGACCGGCTTGCCTTGCGGATCCAGCACCACCGCGATGTCGTAACCGTGCCGGCGCTCCTTGAGCAGGTCGCTGACCGATGCGCTGTCGACGGCGCCACCGAGCTGCGGATTGGGGATCAACGATTGCGCCACGTAGTCGACGAAGGCCGGATCCTGGGCCAGCAACTCGGCGCGCGATTGCAGCTCGACCAGCCGGCTCGCCTGCAGTTCGCGCTCCACCGTGACGGCTCCCTGCAGCTGATCCAGTACTCTGGTCTGTGCACGGTGATCGACCTGCCGCAGGGTAACGGCGGCGGCCGCCGTCGTCAGCAGCACCACCGCGGCGACGCCGAGCAGCAGAAACTGCGTGGCCGGTTTCATGGCGTGGCCCCGGCATTCAACTCGGTGGTCATGCGTGGCTTGATCGCCGTCAACTGCTGCCTTATCGCGCCGCTCATCGGCAGCGTCACCGACTGGCTGGCCGGTTGCGCGCGCGGATTCCAGAAGTGCAGCATGCCCGCGCCGGCCGGCAGTCCACGCAGGATGAAGCTGCCGTCGGCGGCTACCTTGCCGACATACGGCGTGGGCACCACCAGCAGATCCAGCTCCATCGAGTGATGCACATTGCAACTGACCAGCACGATGCCGGCACGGCTGAAAACATGCGCGGCCTTTTCACCGGAGCCCTGGTAGCCGAGATCGAATGTCGAACCCGGTGTCACCGAAAACACGTTGTGGCGCACGTCGTCCAGATTGACAAAGGTCACCGTACTGCCCTGCGGTACCGCCATCGCTTCGAGATTGAAGTCGCGGTTGTGGGTGTAGACGGTGTAATGGCCCGCCTTCGCGTGGGCACCCCCAGCGGGCACGAAGTACACCAGCGTGTCGGCCTGTTCGCCCGCGGCGACTTGCTGACCGCTCGCCGCGCGCAGGTCGACATGCCCGCTGAGCTGCAAGGAAGCGGAAGCGACGACGGCAGGTGCAGCGGCATCGACCTTTTTCACCACCACTGCTTTCGGCGCGGTGCGATGAGGTGCAGGCGGTGGTGCTGGTGCAGGAGTGGCCGGCGTCATGGGCGTCGCGACCGGCGCCGTCATGACCATCGGTGCAGGCGTGGGCTCAGCGACAGGTACTGGCGTGGCGTGTGTCATCGCCATCGAAGTTGCAACCGGAGCCGGCATCGGAGTGGCCGAAGCGGCCGTTGCGGAATGCTGGGCGGGCACGGTGCTGCAAGCACCGAGCATCGCCAGCGTCCCGATCAGACACATGCGATAAACGAACATAAGACCCCCTGTGGTCATCTGATCAATGAACGCCACGCGCGTGGATCAGCCGTGGCGCTTTTTTGCGAGAGCGAGCCGCATGCGTAGCGGCTCGTCGAGTGCGCCGCTTACTTGGTGATGACGACCTTGTGCATCGGCGCCAGTTTCGCCAGCAGTTTGTTCTGTGCACGGAACGGAATGTCGTTCTTGTCCATGGCCTTCTGCAGATCTTCGACCAGCGCATTGAAGGCCGCGCGATTGATGCCGAGGCTGCGATGCACCTTCTCCATGTCCTTGCCGCTATAAGTGCACGGGCCATCGAGAATCACGCAGAACTGATCGACCAGTTCGACCTTGATGTGCTCGCGGTCGCTATCGGCGAAGTACGGGCGCGTGCGCGTGTCGGCCATCAGGTTGTCCATGAAGTCGTTCATCAGCGCGACCAGTCCCGGCTTGCCGCCGAATTCGTCGAACACCGGTTTCAGCGCGGGATCGCGCAGCGCGCTGGCGGCCATCGCGGCGGACTGCTGCGGCATCGGTGCGGCGTCCTGCGCGATGGCGGACTGGGCAAACATCATCGCCGTGGCGATCACGGCGGCATGCATCGAATACTTGAACATAGGTGTGCTCCTTGAAGGGCAGAATGGGCAGGCAGAATGGCGAACGGGTAGCTCAGAAACCGACTTGCACCGAGGCGTACAGGCCCCGCTGCCGATCCTTGATGACGATGTTGCCGAGGTCGGCATAGGCCAGCGTCAGCGAGACGTGCTTGGTCGGGGCCCATGCCACAAAGGCGTCGTACCAGTCATCTTCCTTGGCGATGCCGAGGTTGTTCGGTTTCTGCCGGTATTCCGCGCCGATCGCCAGGTTGCGGTTCAGCAGGTAGGCTACCGAGCCTTCAAACTCGGGCTTGTAGGAGTTGTTCCTGTCGCCACCGAAACCGAGGATGCCGATCTGGTTGGCCTTGGTGAAACGCAGCGTGGCATTCACCAGCAGGCTCTGACTGAGGAACAGCTTGGTCGCATTGACGTAATAGTCAGTGCCCTGGTCGGACTTGGCACCGATGAAGCGGAGCACGGCAGCCTGGTCGTTCTGCTTGTGCTGCGCGCCGATCGACACCTGCGGCAACCAGCTGTCCTGGTCGAGCACGACATCGCCGAACAGGCGCACCTTCACGCCGACGATGTTCTGCTGGAACGTGAAGCCCTGACCCAGACCCAGTGCGGCGCCGACCTGCTCGGTATTGAAGCGCTGCTGTGCGAACGACACTTCCACCCGGTTGTACAAGCCGACCATCGCGCCGACTTCGTCCAGGTGATAGTCGGGCAGACTCACGTGGGTGATGAACGCATTTGCGCCAATCTCGTCACCGGTGCCGTAGCCGCCGATCACCGCCCACGGCGTCAGGCCGCCACCGGCTGAACCCTCGACCTGGGTTACACCCCCGGTGAGCAACAGCTTGTTGCTGACTGTCGGCATGCTGCTGTCGCTGGCGCTGGTGCCATTCGCCGCCGCCATGGATGACACCAGACAGCCGGCCAAGGCCATACCGATCAGCCAGGCCATCCGATTCTTGTGCTGCGTCTGCATAACATTTCCCATCTGACCGCGCGGAATGCGCATGTGACGGGAGGTACGAGGCAATTCGCTCTCTGGATGCAGACACCGTGCATGGAATCAATGCACCACATGCCAGCTTCCATTCACGCCATCACCATCGTGGTCGCCGGGCTTGTCATCGCCCACGAACAGGTACAACGGCCGGCCGCGATAAACCCATTGGCTGGTGCCATCGGCACGCGTCGTGCGGCGGTAGTCACCGGTTGCATCGATGCCCTTGTCGACGACATAGGGCGGCCATACGGCGGCACAGGCATCGTTGCATCGGCTTGCTGCGGACGTGCCATCCGGGTCGTAGCTGTACAGCGTGTGCCCGCTGTCGCTGACCAGCAGACCCTCCGCATTGCGCTGCGGCATCGAACCTGCGGTGGCTGTGCCGGTCAGCAACAACATCAAGGCGGCATATCGAAAAGCATGCATGAGGAGCCTGCGGCGGAAATCAGGCCTATTGCCTGCCCTGTTTCTTACGCAGCAGCGGGCGGTACGGATGCATTGCCAGCGACGTCACGCTGATTCAGCGATGCTTGCCAACATGCAACGTCGCCTTCATGCTGCGAAAGGACGTTCTCGGGATGACCTTGCAGCACGACCCGGATTCGCCCCTTCGTGTCTACAGGATGGTTTGCCCATGAGTGTCAGCAGCCCCGCCGAGCGTGACGAGCTGAACCAGCTGTTGCAGCAGACCGCTCGCAATGATCAGAAGGCGTTTGCCGAGCTGTACAAGCGCACCTCGTCCAAGCTGTTCGGTGTGTGCCTGCGCATGTTGCGCGATCGCGGCGAAGCCGAAGAAGTACTGCAGGAAACCTACACCACGGTGTGGCGCCGCGCCGACAGCTTCGATGCAAGTCGCGCCAGCGCGATCACCTGGTTGGTCACGTTGTCGCGCAACAAGGCGATTGACCGCCTTCGCCAGCATCGCGAGGAATTGCTGGACGACCCCTCGCGGCTGGACGAGACCGTCGACGACCAGCCTACGCCGGCGGCCGGTGCGGAAACCAGCCAGGAATATCTGCGACTGCAACAGTGCCTCGATGAACTGGAGCCGCAACAGCAGAGTTCGGTGCGTGAAGCCTTTTTCACCGGCGCTACGTATAACGAATTGGCGACACGCTGCAAGGTGCCGCTGGGAACCATGAAAAGCTGGATCCGCCGCAGCCTTATGCAACTTCGCACGTGCCTCGATCAATGAATACACCCATCGAAGACGGCAACAACCATCTGCGCTACGCCGAGTACGTGCTCGGCGTGCTCGATGCCGACACGCGTGCCGAAGTGGCGCATGAAGTATTGGTCTCCGGCGAAGCGGCGACCGCGGTGGCCCTGTGGCAGCGTCGCCTGATGCCGCTGACCGACACCATCGTCGACGTCACCCCGGCACCGTATGTATGGGCGCGCATTCACGACGCGCTGCAACTGGATGCACCCGCCAGGGTCGCGCCGCGCAAGGGGCTGTGGGACAACCTGCAGCTGTGGCACTGGCTCGGCATCGGCGCCAGCGCGGTGGCTGTCGCGCTGCTCGTCGTGGTGTCGCTGCCACGGCCGACAACGACGCCGACCGTGGTCAATGCTGGCTACATGGCCGCGACCATCCAGCAGGACAACGGCAGCACCGGCTGGACCGCCACGATGGACCTGCAGCACGCCCGCATGGTGGTGGTGCCGGCCACGCCGGTCGCGTTCGAGCAGGGCCGCGCGCCCGAGCTGTGGCTGATTCCGGCCGGCGGCAAACCCATCTCGGTAGGCATGATCGCGCGCGACAAGCCCACCACCTTGGCGCTTGATCCGGCATTGCTGGCGCGACTCGGCCCCACCGCCGCGCTCGCCGTCTCGGTCGAGCCCGTCGGCGGCTCGCCGACCGGCCAACCGACCGGTGCGGTGATCGCCAAAGGTGCGATCGACGCCGCGCCGGACGCCGGCGGCAAGGTGGCCATGGCTGGGGACGGGCAAGCGGATCGACCGCGGGATCAGTCAAGCCCGGCCTGATGCATTCATGAGCACGGCGTTCGCTATGTAACGGCGCGATCCGGCCCTCGATCGCCCGCGTCGCGCACGTCACGAGTACGCCGTGCGAACCGGGCTTCACGGCGCACCGCCGGATCGCCGTATCTGGTTGCGAGCCAGATGAATCCGAAATCCCTCGTTCGTCGTATCAAGCCAGTAGACAGCGATGCCGGCAGGCCGGCTCTGCCTTTGGTCGTCACGAACGGGAAGTTGCGTATGATGAGTCCAGATAGAACTGTTCCCGAGGTAGTGCCTTTCGGGGCAAAACGATCCGTGACTCATGCGATCAACACCACCCCTCCCGATGCGCACTACTGGTCGGCGCAGATGTCGGCTGTATCGACGCAACGCGACCGCGCCAGCTTCATGCGCATCTACGATCATTTTGCGCCGCGCCTGCAGCGATATCTGCGCAATCTGGGCGTGCCCGATTCGGTGGCCGACGAGCTGGTGCAGGAGGCGCTGCTGACCTTGTGGCGCAAGGCCGCCATGTTCGATCCGGCCCGCGCCAGCCTCGCCACGTGGCTGTATCGCGTGGCGCGCAATCTGTACATCGACCACGTGCGACGCGAGCCGCACTGGTTGCCGATCCAGGAAGGCCTGGATCGGCTCGATCATGCCGAATCCGGTCGGCTCGACTCGCAGCCCGAGTCGTCCCTCGACCAGGACATCCTGAAACAGGCGATCGATCGCCTTCCACCGGTACAGGCCAAGCTGGTACGCATGTGTTACCTCGAAAGCAAAAGCCACAGCGAGATCTCCGCTGAACTGGCCATGCCGCTGGGTTCGGTCAAATCCTCGCTGCGGCGCGCGTTCGCGAAACTGCAGGGCAGCATGAGGGCCCCGCGATGAGACCGAACCATCATCTCGACGACGCGACCTTGCTCAGCTACTCCTCCGGCGCGCTGCCGGCGGCGCTGGCGGTGGTCGCCTCCACGCACCTGGAGCGCTGCCCGGCGTGCCGCACGCGCCTGCTCGACGCCGACCGGATCGGTGGCGTGCTGATGCAGCAGCAGCGCGTCGACGCGCCGACGGACGAGGCGCGCACCGCCATGCTGGCCTTGCTCGACGCCGAACCGGCGATCGAGCAGGTGGCGCCGCTGGCCGACATCGTGGAAGAGCACGATCCTGATCGACTGCCCAGTGCGCTGCACCCGTGGTTCGGCAACTCCATGCGTGCATTGCGCTGGCACCGCGTGGCGCCCGGGGTGCAGCGCATCCGCGCCACCGGCATCAGTGGCGGCGACCTGATGCTGCTGCGCATCGCACCGGGCAGCAAGTTGCCGCTGCACAGTCACGGCGGCAGCGAACTGACCATGATCCTCGACGGCGCCTACGACGACATGCTCGGCCACTTCGCTCCCGGCGACGTGGCCGATCTGGATGGCGAGATCCAGCACCAGCCGGTGACCTCGCCGGGCGTGCCGTGCATCTGCGTGGCGGCCACCGATGCGCCGCTCGTGTTCTCCGGCTGGTTCGCCCGCACGCTGCAACCGCTGTTCGGTTTTTGAGCGTGGCGTTACGGTTCCGACGGAGCGCACGCCGATGAGCACGGCCCTCGTGCTTTTCCGGCGCGACCTGCGCCTGGCCGACAACCCTGCGTGGAGCGCGGCCTGTGCGGCACACGCGCAGGTGCTGCCGGTCTTCATTCACGGCGACGACAGCGGCCAGTGGTCGGCCGGCGCCGCCAGTCGCTGGTGGCTGCACCATTCACTGGCCGCCCTCGAACAGCAACTGCATGACGCCGGTGCGGGGTTGCACCTGCGCCGTGGCGAGCCGCTGGAAATCCTGCGTGCTCTGATCGCCTCCAGCGGCGCCAGCGCGGTGTACTGGAATCGGCTGTATGAGCCGACCACGATCGCCCGCGACACTCATATCAAGAGCGCATTGCAGCACGACGGCATCGTGGTGCACAGCCACAACGCCGCGCTGTGGTGCGAGCCATGGCAGATCGCCACGCAGCAAGGCCAGCCGTACAAGGTGTTCACGCCGTACTGGCGCAACCTGCGGCCGCAGCTGCAGGCGACCGAACCGCTGCCCGTGCCACGCGTGCCGGGCTGGCGCGAACTGCCTGACGGCCTTCCGCTGGCTGCACTCGATCTGCTGCCGCACGTTCACTGGGACAGCGGCCTGGCCGCGAGCTGGCAGCCGGGCGAAGCCGGCGCGCAGGAGCTGCTGGAGATCTTCGGCGACGATGCCATCGGCGACTATGCGCACGCGCGCGACCTGCCCGCGCGCCATGGCACCTCGCGGCTGTCGCCGCACCTGCACTTCGGCGAGATCTCGCCGCGGCAGATCCACTTCGTACTCGATCGTCGCGCTCACGACAGCGACACAAAACGCCGCCCCGACATCGAACCGTATCTGCGCGAACTGGGCTGGCGTGAGTTCGCCCATCACCTGCTGTTCCACTTTCCGCAGACGCCGACCGAAAATTTCAATTCGCGCTTCGCCGATTTCACCTGGGCAGCAACCGATGAGGCGTTGCTCGCGCGATGGCAACAGGGCCGCACCGGCGTCCCGCTGGTCGACGCCGGCATGCGCGAGCTGTGGCATACCGGCTGGATGCACAACCGTGTGCGCATGATCGTCGGCAGCTTCCTCACCAAAAACCTGCGCCAGCACTGGCATCACGGCGCGCGCTGGTTCTGGGACACCCTGGTCGATGCGGACCTGGCCAACAACACGCTGGGCTGGCAGTGGGTGGCCGGTTGCGGCGCGGATGCCGCACCGTATTTCCGCGTGTTCAATCCGGTCACCCAGGCGAAGCGCTTCGACCCGGACGGCCATTACCTGCGGCGCTGGCTGCCCGAACTGGCGGATGCACCGCTGGCGTTGCTGCACGAGCCGTGGAAGGCTCCCGACCTGCTCCGGCGCAGTGGCTATCCCTCGCCCATGGTCGATCTGGGCCAGTCACGCCAGCAGGCGCTGGATGCCTATGCTGAAGTCCGCCAAGGTGATTGAGGTGGCCAGCGGCCGCCTCAGCCGACCGCCGGCGACGGCGGCACAGCGCGAATCCCGACGCTGACGCCGTAGTCGGCCACACCGCCGGCAGCCACGACAGCCATGCCGGCGCGAAACGAACTCGCAGTGCCGCCGGTTGCCCCAGCACTTTCCGGGCAGTGCCATCGGAGACATCCATCGAGCCCTCCTTGACACGGCATCCATTGTGGACGGCGATCTTGCGGTCGGTGTTGGTCGTTTAGGTCGCGGTGATCCTGTCAACGCACTTGCGCTGGAAAAACATCGGCAGATGGCCGATCTCATGCCATTGGCCCAGATAGCGCGGAAGAATGGCTTTACGTGTGCGAATGATGGCGGCAAGCCGGACCGTCTCTCGATGTCAACGCGGCACGCACGGCAACACCAAATCCCCTGCCCATGCCACGTCTTCAACGAAGATGACGCGCCGATGGCACCAGGCACCGGTTCAGGAAGCCGATTGATCGGGCGCATCGCGATGCACCGGCCATCCTGCGCCCACCCGCGCAAGAGCGGACGCATCCAGCCGACCCGCGATTGCGTATGTAGTGGATAAGATGCCGGGCCCTCGCTGCTGCGGCCAAGGCCGGACTGAAGGCAAACGCGGAGCAACGCATGCGCATGAACCTGACCCGACTCCCCGCAGGAGCCTGCCCATGAAATACCTCGTCCTGTTGCTCGCCTGGGCCATGCCCGTAGTCGCCTGGCTCTCCAACACCGGCGCGTTCGGCCCGACCAACGGCGCGATCTCGAACCAGTACCCGACGTTGATCGTGGCGGCCGGTTACGCGTTCGCGATCTGGGGCCCGATCTTCGTGCTGGACGTGGTTTACGGCACCTGGCAATGCCTTGATCGCACTGCGGACCGGGTGCTGCGGCGTATCCGGCCGCTGACAGCGGCGGGCTTTGCGTTGACCTCGTTGTGGATGATCGTGTTTTCGCTGCAGTGGTTCTGGCTGGCGCTGGCAATCATCTGGATCAGCCTGGCCTGCCTGCTCGGCGCCGCCTGGCAGGTCTCCCATACCACCCGGCATGCGCGTGGCCGCTGGTGGCAATGGCTGCCGCTGTCGTTGCACGCGGGCTGGGTGTCGCTGGCGGCATTCCTCAATCTGGCGCAAGTGATCGTGGCCTTCCGGCTGCTGTCGATCACCCACATGCTGCCGTGGACGCTGGCGCTGTTCGTGCTCACCGCTTTGCTCGTGCTCACCGCGATCGCCCGCCTGCGCGGCAATCCCTGGTACACGCTGGCGGTGCTGTGGGGCCTGATCGGCGTGCACGTCGCGCAACACGCATCGAACCTTGACGGCGCGGCCATCGCGGCCGACGCCGCGCTGCTGCTTGCCGCCGCGGCGCTGGTCCTCTCGTTGTGGCACCTGCTGCGGCGAGCCATGCCGGCGAACCGCGCCGGATACTGAGGAGCGCGCAATGACCCGCTTGCGGCTGTTGCTGGGCGACCAGCTGAATATCCGGCACTCGTGGTTCGCGAGTGTCGATCAGGACGTGCTCTACGTGCTGATGGAGGTGCGCCAGGAAACCGATTATGTCCTGCACCACGCGCAAAAGATTCTGGCGATCTTTGCCGCCATGCGCGATTTCGCGCGACAACTCGCCGCGTGCGGCCACCGGGTGTGCTATCTGGCAATCGACGACCCGGAGAACCTGCAATCGTTGCCTGCCAACCTCGACCGCCTGATCGGGCAACGCCGGATCGAGACCTTCGAGTACCAGGCCCCGGACGAATGGCGGCTTGACCGGCAACTGGACGACTATGCGCAGGGCCTCGGCCTGCCGGTGCGCATGGTGGACAGCGAACATTTCCTGACCCGCCGCGACGAAGCCGCGACCTTCTTCGCGACACGTTCGCGCTGGACGATGGAGCCGTTCTACCGGCACCTGCGCGGCGCGCAGGACGTGCTGATGGAGGCATCCGGGCGCCCCACGGGAGGACGCTGGAACTTCGATGCCGAGAACCGCAAGCGCTGGCCGGGCCATCCCGCCGAACCGCCGGAGCTGCGGATGTCGCATGACCACCGCGAGCTGTGGGCATCCATCACCGCTGCCGGTGTGCGCAGTTTCGGCACGCCACATGCCCACGACCTGCGCTGGCCATTGAACCGCGACGAGGCACTGCAGCAGCTCGATGCGTTCGTGCAGCATGCGCTGCCGCACTTCGGCGACTACCAGGACGCGATGAGCGCTGACGCCTCGCGCCTGTTCCACTCGCTGCTGTCCTTCGCGCTCAACGTCAAGCTGCTCTCCCCGCGCGAGGTGATCGACCGCGCCCAAGCGCGCTGGCAGGCAGGCGATGCGCCGCTGGCCGCCGTGGAAGGCTTCATCCGGCAGATCCTGGGCTGGCGCGAGTATGTGCGCGGCGTGTACTGGGCGCGCATGCCCGGCTACGCCGGGAGCAACCATTTCGGGCACGGGCGCGCTTTGCCCGCCTGGTTCTGGACCGGCGCCACGTCGATGAACTGCCTGCACCAGGCGATCAGCCAGTCGCTGGAGCAGGCCCATGCGCATCACATCCAGCGGCTGATGCTGATCGGCAATTTCGCGCTGCTGGCGGGGCTCGATCCGCAGGCACTGCACCGCTGGTACCTGGGCATCTACATCGATGCCTTCGAATGGGTGGAGCTGCCCAATACGCTCGGCATGAGCCAGTTCGCCGACGGCGGCCTGCTCGCCACCAAGCCTTATGTCTCTGCCGCGGCGTACATCCACCGGATGAGCGACTACTGCACGGATTGCCGGTATCGGCACAATCAGCGCAGTGGCGAGCTGGCCTGCCCGTTCAATGCGCTGTACTGGGATTTCCTCGCGCGCGAGCAAGCCCGGCTCGCCCGCAATCCGCGGCTGGCGATGCCGTACCGGCTGCTCGAGCGCATGCCTGCCGCCGAGCGGTCAGCTCTGCACGAGCAAGCGCAGTCGTTGCGGCAAAACCTGGAAACCCTCTGACTTCGCGCAGCAAACGCGGCATCCAAAATCGGCCGCGATTCGTATCAAGGCATTCTCTCGCGCGCAACGGCTTGCAGCGCCAGGGAGCATTGCCCATCGAATGCCAAGCCTGCGTACCGCGAGAGTCCTGCCATGTCACCACCGCTGCGAGAGATGCTTCAGATCCAGCGTCCCGCCCAGAGCCAGCCATCGCAACGCATCGCCGACCGACTCCGCGCCGCCGGCGTTCGTTTCCACGCCAATGACAACATCGTCGACCACCTGCAACCGGGCGAGTTGGAGGAGCTCGAGCACGAGGTCGCCGGCAACGCGCAGGCCCTGCTGCAGTCTCTGGTGATCGACGTGGAGCACGACCACAACACGCGCGACACGGCACGCCGGCTGGCCAAGATGTTCGTGCGCGAAGTGTTTGCCGGGCGCTATCAGCCGGCACCCTCCGTCACCGAATTTCCGAATGTCGAGCAGCTCGATGAGCTGATCGTGGTGGGTCCGCTGCGCATTCGCAGCGCCTGCTCCCATCATCTGTGCCCGATCATGGGACGCGTCTGGGTGGGCGTGCTGCCGCATGCGCGCTCGAACCTGATCGGCCTGTCCAAATACGCGCGGCTGATCGACTGGGTGATGAGCCGCCCGCAGATCCAGGAAGAAGCAGTCAGCCAGATCGCCAGCCTGCTCGAGCAGCGCCTGCAGCCCAATGGCATCGCCGTGGTGATGGAGGCCGACCACTTCTGCATGCATTGGCGCGGCGTGAAGGACGATGGTTCGCGCATGACCAGCAGCGTGATGCGCGGCGCCTTTCTCAATGACCCAACGCTGCGCCGGGAATTTCTCAGCCTGTTGCGGCAGAGCACAGAATGATGCTCCGGACTGTCCCCGCCTCCGCCGCTGCAGGCAGCTCTTGCTCGCATGCCCGCGCACCCTCTGCATGCTGCCGGAGTCGGCCCGCAGCGGGCACAGCCGCAGCTGCGAGGGCCGGCCGGACCCGGGCGGCATCGCCTGACGCAAAATGCCGTTTGGATTTCACGGGAGCGCAACCATGCCAACGGAACTGATGTGGCTCAGCTGGTCGATTGCGCTGGGTCTGATACATGTACTGGTCGGCGCCGCGATGGGAACGTGGCAGCGCGGCCTGAAGTGGAATGTGGGCAATCGCGACGGCATCAGCAAACCGCTGACCGGCATGGCCGCGCGCGCCGAACGCGCAAACCGGAATTTTCTGGAGACTTTCGCGTTCTTTGCCGCCGCCGCGCTGACGGTGGTGCTGGCGCACAAGTCGGGAGCCTCGTCGGCACTGGGTGCGCAGGTCTACTTCTGGGCGCGTGTCGCGTATCTGCCCATCTACCTCGTCGGCATCCCCTACCTGCGGACCCTGGTATGGGCAGCGTCGTTATGGGGCATTCTGCAACTGGTTGAAGCGTTGCTCTGACGCTGGCGACGCCGGCAGCGCGTTGCGGGCAGGGCAGATCGGGCCGGCATGTCGCGTCGGGCGTCCCCGGCGCGGTGGACTTCGGCACGCCACCGCCCCGGTGCCGGCAGCACCCCGACCTCGGGGACGACTCCGTCACGGGTCAAGGCATGTTCACGACCGGCTCCATGGTCGCTGCATCCATTCGGTACCGCAGCCCGTATCTGTTGACGAATCTTCCGGAAAACCACGATGGACATTCCCCGCAAATCCGCCAATCTCGCGCAGTCGATACACCGATTGCGCCAGTGGTTCGACACCGGCGCCGCCACGCTGTCCGAGGATGCTCCGCGAGCCGATCGCATCGACTGGCTGCGCGCGGCGCCGTTCGTGGCGATGCACCTGGCCTGTCTCGGGGTGATCTGGGTCGGCGTGTCGCCGGTCGCGGTGATCGTGGCAGCAGCATTGTATGCGGTGCGCATGTTCGCCTTGACCGGCTTCTACCATCGCTATTTTTCGCATCGCACGTTCCAGACCTCGCGCACCGTGCAATTCGTGTTCGCGCTGATCGGTGCGTCCTGCGTGCAGCGCGGGCCGCTGTGGTGGGCAGCGCATCATCGCCATCATCATCGGGTGACCGACACGCCGGGCGACCCGCATTCGCCGGGCATACACGGTTTCCTGTGGAGTCACGTCGGCTGGTTCCTGACTCCACGCAACTTCCGCACCGACCTTTCGCGCGTGCCGGACCTGGCGAAATTTCCGGAGCTGCGCTGGCTCGACCGTTACGACATCGCCATCCCGGTGGCGCTGGCCGTCCTCCTCTATGCGTTGGGCGTGTTGCTGCATCACGTCGCGCCGCAGCTCGGCACCAGCGGCGGGCAGATGCTGATCTGGGGTTTCTTCGTCTCGACCATCGTGCTGTTCCACGCCACCGTGACGATCAACTCGCTGGCGCACCGCTACGGCAGGCGCCGCTTCGACACGAAGGACGACAGCCGCAACAACGTGTGGCTGGCCCTGCTCACTTTCGGCGAGGGCTGGCACAACAACCATCACTTCTTTCCCGGTTCGAGCCGGCAGGGTTTTCGCTGGTGGGAAGTCGACCTGACCTGGTACGGATTGAAATTGATGTCGGCACTGGGCCTGGTGCGCGGGTTGAAGCCGGTGCCCGCCTGGGTGCTGGCCAAGGCGAGGAGCTGAGCCATGCGCATTGCCGTGGTCGGATCGGGTATCGCAGGGCTGGCGTCGGCGTGGCTGCTGTCGCGCCGGCACGAGGTGACATTGTTCGAGGCGAACAGCTATCTCGGTGGTCACACGCATACGCACGACGTGGTGCAGCAAGGTCGCAACTACCGGGTCGACAGCGGCTTCATCGTGCACAACCCGAGCCACTACCCGCTGCTGACCCGGATGTTCGACCAGTTGGGCGTGGCATCCCAGCCGACCACCATGAGCTTCTCGGTGCACAACGAGGCGAGCGGGCTGGAATACAACGCGGCCACGCTGGATACGCTGTTCTGCCAGCGCCGCAACCTGTACTCGCCGCGTTTCATCGGCATGGTGCGCGACTTGATGCGTTTCTATCGCGAGGCACCGGCCTTGCTCGACTCGCCGGGAGAAGGCCCCACGCTGGGCGACTATCTGGCCGAACACGGCTACGGCGCTGCGTTCCGCGACGAACACCTGCTGCCGATGGCATCGGCGCTGTGGTCGTCGCCGGCCGCACAGATCCTCGGTTTCCCGGTGCGTTATCTGGTGCAGTTCATGGCCAATCACCAGATGCTGCAGATCAGCGATCGTCCGCAGTGGCGCGTGGTACGCGGTGGTTCGTCCACCTATGTGCAGGCATTGCGCGAGCGCTGGTCCGTGCGCGAGCGCCTGAATTGCGCGGTACGTTCGATTCGCCGCCATGCCGCCGGCGCCGAGATCACCAGCGCCGCCGGCATCGAACATTTCGATCATGTCGTATTGGCCTGCCACAGCGATCAGGCGCTCGTGTTGTTGAGCGATGCCGACGATCGCGAGCAGTCGATCCTCGGCGCGATGACGTACCAGGTCAACGATACCGTGTTGCATACCGACGCCAGCGTGCTGCCGAAGCGGCGCAAAGCGTGGGCTGCGTGGAACGCATGGCTGCCACGCGATCCGAACGAAGCGTGCACGGTCAGCTACTGCATGAACCTGCTGCAGGGCATCGAATCGCCTGAACCTTTTGTGGTCACGCTCAATCGCACGGCCGCGATCGACCCGGACAAGGTGCTGGCCCGCATGCAGTACCACCATCCGGTCTACAGCCACGCGTCGGTGGCCGCGCAGACGCGCAAGGCCGAGATCCAGGGCCAGCGGAACACCTGGTTCGCCGGCGCCTACTGGGGCTGGGGTTTCCACGAGGACGGCATGCGCAGCGCGGTCGACGTCGCGGCGGCACTCGGCGTGCGCTGGCCGGTTGGCGTGGGGGCCATCCACGCCGCCGAATCACGCGCCAAGGGGATCGCGGCGTGAACACCGTGGCAACCGGGCCACTGGCAAGCGCGGTGTACGAAGGCGTAGTGCGCCATCGCCGGCTGGCGCCGCATCCACACGCTTTCGATTACCGGATGGCCCAGCTCTATCTGGATCTGGACGAAGTCGATCGCGTCTTCAGGCAGCGCTGGCTGTGGTCGAACGAACACGGCAACGTCGCGCAGTTCCGTCGCAGCGATTATCTCGGCCCGGTCGAACTGCCACTGGCCGAAGCCGTGCGTCAGCGCGTCGAGCAGGCCACCGGCCATCGTCCGATCGGACCGATTCGTCTGCTGACCCATCTGCGCTACTTCGGCCTGGTGTTCAACCCGGTCAGCTTCTACTACTGCTACGCCGAGGATGGCGTGAGCCTGGCCTGCATCGTGGCGGAGATCACCAACACGCCGTGGAAGGAACGCCACGCCTACGTGCTGCCGATCGAGACCGCGCAGGCGCAGGGACGTGCGTTGCACTGGACCTTTCCGAAGACCTTCCACGTATCGCCATTCATGCCGATGGCGCGCGAATACGACTGGAGCTTCACCGCGCCGGGCGACCAGCTGCATGTACATATGGACGTACTGCGCGATGGCCAGCGCGAGTTCGACGCCACCCTCACCCTGCAACGCAAACCCCTGGCCGGCGCCTCGCTCGCCCGCGTGCTGTGGCGCTATCCGCTGATGACCGCGCAGGTGGTCGGCGCCATCCACTGGCAGGCGCTGCGGCTGTGGCTGAAGCGCAACCCCGTCCACGATCACCCTGCTGTTTCCTGAGGTTTGCCATGAACGACATTGCCAAGACCGGCGACTACGAAAGCCCGAGGACCGGCACTTTCGATCGCTTCCTGCGCCAGCAGTTGCTCGGTCAACTGCGCCGGCTGCGGCACGGACGATTGTTGCTGACCGACGATGGCGAGCAACTCGAATTCGGCGATGCCACGACCGACCTGCAGATCCACATGGAGATCCTCGACCCGGCCTTCTACCGCGCCGTCGCCACCCACGGCAGCGTGGGCGCGGGCGAGGCTTACATGGATGGACTATGGCGCTGCGACAATCTGGTGGGGCTGGTGCAGCTGCTGGTGCGCAACCGCGACATGCTCGACGGCATGGAGAGCGGGCTGGCCCGTCTCGGTGGCATGGCGATGCGCGGCTGGCACGCACTGCGCCGCAATACGCGCGACGGCAGCCGCCGCAACATCGCCGCGCACTACGACCTCGGCAATGATTTCTTCAGCCTGTTCCTGTCGCCGGACCTGATGTACTCGTCGGCGATCTGGACGGACGAATCCGACACGCTGGAGATTGCTTCCGCACGCAAGCTCGAACGCATCTGCCGCAAGCTCGACCTGAAACCGACCGACCGGGTGATCGAAATCGGTACGGGCTGGGGCGGCTTTGCGCTGTACGCCGCGCAGCACTACGGCTGCCACGTCACCACCACCACGATCTCACGCGAGCAGCATGCGCTGGCCAGCGAACGCGTCAGCGCCGCCGGCATGGGCGAACACGTCGAGCTGCTGCTGGAGGATTACCGCGACCTGCACGGGCAGTACGACAAGCTGGTCTCGATCGAGATGGTCGAGGCGATCGGCGCACCGTACCTGGACGTCTATTTCGAGAAGCTCGGCAGCCTGCTGAAACCCGATGGACTGGCGCTGCTGCAGGCGATCACGATCGAGGATCACCGCTACGCGCAAGCGCTGACCTCGGTCGACTTCATCAAGCGCCATGTGTTTCCCGGCAGCTTCATCCCGTCGATCAATGCATTGCTCGCATCGAAGACGCGCAGCAGCGATCTGGCGCTGACCCAGCTGGAAGACTTCGGCCATTCGTATGCGCTGACCCTGAAGGCCTGGCGCGAACGTTTCATGGCACAGCTGCCGCAGGTGCGTGCGCAAAGTTTCGACGAGCGCTTCATCCGCATGTGGGAGTTCTACCTGGCGTATTGCGAAGGCGGTTTCCGCGAACGCTCGATCGGCGTCGCGCACCTGCTGCTGGCCAAACCCGGCAACCGGCGCGCGGCGTTGTTGCCGGAGCTTGAACCGGCCGGCGGGACGCCGGCATGAAATTCTGGGTCAGCCTCATCGGCTATCAGCTGGTCTGGTTTGCCGCCGTGATCGGCGCCGGGCGCGGACTGGCGTGGCCCGGGATCGCCAGCATGCTGCTCTATGCCGCATGCCAGTTGGCTGCCACACGTCATTACAGGGCGGACCTGTCCCTGATGGCGACGGCAATCGTGCTGGGGCTGCTGGTCGATGGCGGAATGATCCGCACAGGACTGGCCAGCTATGCCGCCGCGTGGCCATCCGCCGCGTTGGCACCGGCATGGATTCTGGCGCTGTGGGCCACCTTCGCGATGACTTTCACCCAGTCACTGAGCTGGCTGCAGAGACGCCCCTGGCTCGCTGCGCTGCTCGGCGCCATCGGCGGTCCACTGGCCTATCTGAGCGCATCGCGCGGCTGGCATGCGGTGACCTTCGCCGATCCCGCGTGGCGCGGCCTGTTGTGGCTCGGCATCGGCTGGGCGCTGGCGACACCGGCGCTAGCGTGGCTGGCCAGACATTGGTCGATCGACGCGGCGCCAGCAACGATTTCCCTGCAAGGTGATGCACCATGAATCCGTGGATCCAGCTGGCCGTACTGTGGTTGCTTGCGGCATTGATGATGACCTTGGGCTGGCTGTGGCAACGCCCGCGTTCCAACGCCGGCATCGTCGACGTGCTGTGGGCCGGCGGCTTGGGCAGCAGCGCGCTGCTGTTCTCGTTGCTCGGTGACGGCGGCCTCTGGCCGCGCATGACCGTTGCCGTGCTCGGTGGGCTGTGGGGGACGCGGCTTGCGGTGCATCTATGGAAGCGGGTGCACGGCGAACCCGAGGATGGCCGCTACCAGAACCTGCGCGCGCACTGGCATGGCAGCCAGTTCAAGTTCTTCCTGTTCTTCCAGTTCCAGGCCTTGCTGATCGTGCTGTTCTCGCTGCCGTTCCTGGCGGTGGCGCGCAATCCACGCACATTCGGTCCGTGGATGCTCATCGGCATTGCGATCTGGCTGGTCAGCGTGATCGGCGAATCGGTTGCCGACCAGCAGCTCGCACGCTTCCGCGCCGACCCGGCGAATCACGGGCACACCTGCCGCGATGGCCTGTGGCGCTATTCGCGCCATCCCAACTATTTCTTCGAATGGGTGCACTGGTTTGCCTACGTCGGCATCGCGATCGGATCGCCGATCGCGTGGCTGGCCTGGGCCGGCCCGCTGGTGATGTACGTGTTCCTGCGCTGGATCAGCGGCATCCCGTACACCGAGACGCAGGCTCTGCGCAGCCGCGGCGACGACTACCGCGCCTATCAACGCAGCACCTCCATGCTGATTCCCTGGTTTCCGAAGAGGAGCGAACCATGAACACCGCCGCCACGGCTTTCGACGAACTGCCACAGGAGCGCCCCGCCACCGGGCTGCTGGGCCTGGCCGAGCGAGGCCGCCTGCCCGATGCGTTGTTGCGGCAAGGCATCCGCCGCATGTGCGCGCAGCGCCTGCGCGAGGAAATGGCCGGCGGACTGGATCAGCAGGCGGCACGCTTTGCCGCACGCATCGACATGCTGCGGCACAGCCCGGTGGCGATCCACACCGACGCCGCCAACGCGCAGCACTACGAACTGCCGCCGGCATTCTTCGAGCTGTGCCTCGGCAAGCGCCTGAAGTATTCGGGCTGCTATTACCCGCGCGGCGACGAGTCGCTGGATCAGGCCGAGGAGGCCATGCTCAAGCTGTATGGCGAACGCGCCGAACTGGAGGATGGCCAGAAGATCCTAGAACTCGGTTGCGGCTGGGGCTCGCTCACGCTGTGGATGGCCGAACGCTACCCGCACGCGAAGATCACCGCCGTCTCCAATTCGAACCAGCAGCGCGAACACATCCAGGCGAAGTGCCTCCAGCGCGGCCTGTTCAATGTGCGGGTGATTACCCAGGACGTGAACCGGCTCGAACTGGAGGCCGCGCAGTTCGATCGCTGCGTTTCGGTGGAGATGTTCGAGCACATGCGCAACTACGACATTCTGCTGGCCCGTATCGCCAGCTGGATGAAGCCTGGCGGCAAGCTGTTCGTGCACATCTTCGCGCATAAAACGCTGATGTATCCGTTCGAGACCGCGGGCGAGGACAACTGGATGGGCCGCCACTTCTTCACCGGAGGCCTGATGCCGGCCTCCGACACCTTGCTGTGGTTTCAGCGCGAGCTGCAGATCGAGCAGCGCTGGCATGTCGACGGCACCCATTACCAGCGCAGCGCCAACCACTGGCTGGCGAACCAGGACGCGCGCAAGGATCAGGTGATGGCCACGCTGATCGAAGCCTATGGCAGCACGGCAGCGCCGCTGTGGTTCCAGCGCTGGCGCATGTTCTGGATGTCCTGCGCGGAACTGTTCGGTTATGCCGATGGCCAGGAATGGCTGGTAGCGCACTACCGCTTCGTGCGGCCCTGATCGTCGTGACAAACCTTGCCACCACCCGGAGCGAACTCATGCACTTCTCCAAAGCACTCCTGCTGCTCTGCAGCTTGGCCATGGCCAGTGCCGGCATCCATGCCGGCGAGCTGCCACCGATCAAGCCGGTGGCGCATGTCGACCTGCCCCGCTTCATGGGCGACTGGTATGTGATCGCCACCATTCCGACGCGTTTCGAGAAGCACGCATGGAACGCGGTCGAGACCTACACGCTGCAGGCTGACGGCAAGGTCGATACCGCGTTCCGCTTCCGCAAGGGCTCGTTCGATGGGCCGGTCGAGAAGATCAGCTCCACCGGTTTCGTGAAGGACGGCAGCGGCAATGCAGTGTGGGGTGTGCAGGTCTTCTGGCCGATCAAGGCGCAATACATCGTGGCTTACCTGAAAGATGACTACAGCCAGACCATCGTTGCCCGCGACGCTCGCGATTACACCTGGATCATGGCGCGCACGCCGACCATTTCCCAGTCCGATTACGACGCGCTGATCGCCCGCGTCCAGACACTGGGCTACTCCATCCGCGATATCCGCAAGGTGCCGCAGGCCTGGCCCGAGAGCGGAAAACCGAAGGAGATGCAGCCGCAAGGCCCCGCCAACTAAGGGGCTATGGCGACCAGCTGTCGGTAAGATACTGTAACCGCAGGGGGCCTTGGGGCCATGACATGCGAAACCGGCGAGGCTGCTGATTGCAGCGGCGTGCGGCTTCGCCCATTTGAGCTTGCGGGAGTTTTCCGATGCAGCGTTTCGCCGTCGTCGTCGCTTGCGTATTCATGGTTTACCTGTCACCAATTCTCCGCGCGCAATCAGCCGCGCCACCGATGACGCGACATGCCTTCAGCTACTGCTCCGTTACCGACACGGCGAGTCACAAGGTCTGGGCATCGCCGGTGTTTGAGTACGAGTACCTGCCCGATGGCAGCAGCCAGTTCATCCGCACACAGGACCTGGCCACCGAATTTCACGCCTTCATCGGCAGCATGGGTGGTGCGGGCGACAAAACCTGCCTTGTCGCCAACGGAGGACAGGCAGAGATTGAGGCGTTTCGCAACGAGTCGCGCGCCACCCTGACCCAGCGCTTCATGGGCATCGTGCGTGCCCACAAGTGGATGGATGTCGCTTGGGCGCCGAAGCCCTGGAGTCCGGCCACCGAGGCGGCGAAACCCGCCACCGTCAACAAGTACTTCTACTGCTACGCGACCGACACGGATCCCGACAAGCGTGCGACCGTGGCCGCGCTGGTGTTCGAGAGGAGCGTGGACGGATCGGACCCGATCGCCGTCTATACACAGGCCGAAGCCTACGGCAAGGAATTCGCACGCGACGTGGCTGCACCACACGGATTGGCCCAGGGGCAGCCCTCGTGCTATTTCAAGGACACTCGCGCGGAAGCCGAGAAGGCGCTGCACGACTACCGCAAGCTGTTCAGCGGATTCAACCTGAGATTCACGGATGTCGCGTGGCTGCCCACGCAGGAACCAGCGGCAACGCCACCGGCCATCACTACTCCCGCTGCAGAGTCCGGCACGCCGCCCGCCGTAGGCACGCCTGGCATCGAAGTCGGAGAAGTCAGCCCCGCTCTCGCACAGGCGCTCGGCATGGACCGCGCGCGCGGTGCCCTGGTGGTCACGGTGGAGAAAGGTCATCCAGCGGATGCCGCGGGCATCAAACCCATGGATGTCGTGCTCGGCGTCAACCGGCAAGCCGTGAACCAATTCACCGACCTGCCGGTGCTGGTCGGTCGCCTCCCTGCAGGCACACCTTACGCACTGCAACTGTGGCGCGAGCGCGCCGAGCATGAAGTGCGGGTGGTACCGGGACAAGCCGCAGCGGTCACCGCACAAACTGGTGCGGCCATCGCGCCATCCATGGATGCCAGGGCAACCGGAACGACTGCGCCGGCCACGCGAGTCGGCAAATACTGTTACGTCTTCCTGCAGTTCGTCAGCAAGCCAGGCGGCGTTCACAGCAAGGTGTGGGAGAACCGGGACTCGGACGGGAGCGAAGCCGCCATGATGACCACACTCGCCGCCTTCACCGCGCACATGCACCAGCAGCAGCCGGAGGTATGGCACGAGTTCGCCGGCCATCGCCAGCAATGCGACATGAATCTCGGGTACTGCTACGCCAGCGTCGTTCGCCGTTTCGGTGGCACGTCGCAGATCGCCGGCCAGTTCTGCAAGAGCACGCTCAAGGAAGCCGAAGCCGATTGGGACCAGATGAATCAGAACAGTCCGGGGATGCAGATCATTGCCTGGCCCGTGGCGTCCTGAACGACCCGGGGATCGACGCCGCACAGCTCGCGGCAGATCGGCACTACAGTTTCGCGCAGCCCACCGCCGTGCGGGTGAGGAACGGTTCGCCGGAAAGGCTCCAGTCCGGTGCGTAGCCCAGGCCGTGTCGTTGCGGGATCGCCTCGGTGCGCACACAGGTTTTCGACGCGGCTGGCGATGGAATAATCAGCGCGGCGTCGGTGCCGGCGTCGAGGTTGGAAACCTGGAGCGAGGTGGGCGGGAAATCGCCGCCGCCCCATACCGACGCCCGGTCGCCAGCTCGACCAGCGCGAGCGCACAGGCATGAATCGGGTTCAACGCCTTCTCCGGACAGGCCACGTGACCCTGCACGCCATTCACGCCGAGCGTGCCGGCTGCCTGTGCGGCATTCGACCGCACGGGTGATCCGGACTCTCCTGACCGAAGTCAAAGGCATCGCCTGCGTGCGCGCGCATGATCCGCACCATCCACAAGGCGAATCCGCTCCATGATCAACTGCGACAGCGTCATCATCGGAGCGGGCCCGGTCGGCCTGTTCCAGGTTTTCGAGCTGGGTCTGCTCGGGCTGGATGCGCACGTGGTCGATGCCGTGCCGCATGCCGGCGGGCAATGCATCGAGCTGTATCCGGACAAGCCGATCTATGACATCCCGGCCGTGCCGGTGTGCAGCGGGCGCGAGTTGATCGAGCGGCTGCAGCAGCAGATCCGTCCGTTCGCACCGCAGTTCCATCTGGGCCACACCGTCACCTCGCTCGAACCCATGGCGAACGGCCGCTTCAGCTTGCGCACCAGCGCCGGGCTCCCGTTCGATGCCGGCGCGGTGATCATCGCCGGCGGCCTGGGCGCGTTTGCGCCGCGCACGCTCGACCTGCCGGAGGCCGCACCACTGGTGGGCCGCACCTTGCATTACAAGGTGACGCGACCGGCGCTGTTCGACGACCAGGACATCGTGATCGCCGGCGGTGGCGACGCGGCGCTGGACTGGGCACTGGCCCTGGCCGACCGGGTGCGCAGCCTGGTGCTGGTGCACCGTTCGTCCACCTTCCGCGCAGCGCCTGCCAGCGTGGCGCGCATGCACGCGCTGTGCGACGAGGGCCGCATGCAGCTGTGCGAGGGCGACATCGTCGGGCTGGAGAGCGTCGACGAGGCACTGGCGCAAGTGCGCGTGCGCACGCGCAGCGGCATGGTCCAACGCATCGAGGCTTCGCACCTGGTGGTGCTCTGGGGCCTGCACCCGGCGCTGGGCCCGATCGCCGACTGGGGGCTGGCGCTGGAACGCCAGCAACTGGTGGTGGATCCGGCGACGTTCCAGACGTCCATCCCGGGCATCTTCGCGGTGGGCGACATCAATACTTATCCGGGCAAGAAGAAGCTGATCCTCTCCGGCTTCCACGAGGCGGCGCTGTGCGCGTTCGCCGCGCATGCGCACCTGCATCCCACCGACAAGGTGAACCTGCAGTACACGACCACCAGCCCGGCGCTGCAGCGACGCCTGGGCGTCCGCGATGCCGAGCGCGGTGATGCCGTGGCACAACCTCCGCCACGCGTGGTCGCCAGCGCGGCCTGAACCCTCGCACATCGCGTCACACACGCTCACCGCCACGGGAGGTCTCCCATGCATCGCTCCTCCGATCCCGACGACCTGCGCTCGCCCGAACGCCGGCGCTGGCTGCAACAGACCGGGCACCTCGCGCTGGCTGGCAGCCTGCTGGCCGGCGGCGGCTGGGCGGTACTCAGGCGCAAGCAGAACCTGTGGCAGGTTCGGCGCGAGCGCACGCTGATGCAGACCTCGGTGGCGGTCACCTGTCTGGCGGATGACGTGCAGGCGGCGGGCGCGGCGATCGAGGCGGCCTTTGCGCGGATGGCCGCGACGGCGGCCGAGCTGACCCGCTTCGACCCAGCCAGCCCGCTGTCGCGGCTGAACCGCGACGGCCGGCTGGCGCTGGTGCCGGCGAACCTGCAGGCGGTGCTGCGCGAGGCACTGTCGCTGTCGGCGCTGACCGGCGGCGCGTTCGACGTCACCGTGTTGCCGGTGCTGCGTTATCTCGAAACCCTGCGTGGCGTATCCGGCATCGACACGCACGAACGCGACGCGATCGACCGCCGCGAGCAGCAGGTGGGCTGGCGCGATCTCGCGCTGGACGCACGCGGTGCGCGGCTGCGGCGGCCGGGCATGGCGATCACCCTGGACGGCATCGCCAAGGGCCATGTGGTCGACCAGGGCATCGCGGCGCTGCGCGCGGCGGGCATCGAGTACGGCCTGATCGACGCCGGAGGCGACATCCAGGCGATCTGCGGCAACGACCCGCAGCGGCACTGGAACGTCGGCATCGTCGATCCGCGCGACGTGAGCCAGGTGGCGGCGGTGGTGCAGGTGCGCAACGCGGCGCTGTCGACCTCCGGCAACTACCGCGTGTTCTTCTCCACCGACCGGCGCCTGTTCCACATCGTCAATCCGCGCACCGGCTATTCGCCGCAAGGTTATTCCAGCATGACCGTGATGGCGCGGCGCTCGGTGCTGGCCGATGGCATGAGCACCGCGGCGTTCTCGCTGGAGCTGCCGCAGCTGTCCGCGCTGATGGCAGCGCAGGATCACCAGTGGCTGGCGTTCTCGCGCACCGGCGAAAAGCGCTGGCGCTCGCGCGAACTGCCGCTGATCGCCGGCACGGCGGAACTGGCCTGATGCGCGACGCACGCTCCCGCTCCTTCATGGCCAGGCTGCTGCTCGCGTTGCTGTTGCTGGTGCCGGCATCCGCTGCATGGGCCGGCATCGACACCCGCTTTCCGCAGTTGCACCAGGTATTCCCCGATGCCGACCGCTTCGGCGACGTCGAAGGCACCCCGCCCGCGGCGGCCGTGTACCACGGCGACAAGATCATCGGCTACGTGTTCGAGACGGTGATGGTGGCGCCGGTGCCGGCCTACTCGGGCGCGCCGATCAATATCCTGATGTCGATCGGCACCGATGGCAGCATCCGCGATGCGCGCGTACTGGAGCAGCACGAGCCGATCCTGCTGGTCGGCATCCCGGTGCAGAAGCTGTACGACTTCGTCGCCCGCTACATCGGCCATCGCGTGGACGATCGCATCGTCGTCGGCGGCGGTGGCAGCGGCAGCGTGCGCATCGACGCGATCAGCAGCGCCACAGTGACGTCGATGGTGGCCAACGAGACGATCATGAACTCGGCGCTGAAGGTGGCCGCCTCGCGCAAGCTGATCGCCGGCGCGGCCGATGCCGGCGCGGTCGCTGCGCAAGTCCGCAGCGATTACTTCGTGCCGGCCGACTGGCAGGCGCTGACCGGCAATGACGCGATCGAACATCTGCAGCTGGCGCGGCAGGCGGTCACCGATGCGTTCAAGGGTCAGCCGGAAAGCGGCCTGGTCGACGACCCCACCGCGCCGGCTCCCGGCCACGGCGCGGACAGCTTCATCGACCTGTACTTCACCGACGTCACCCCGCCCACGGTGGGCCGCAACCTGCTCGGCGCCGCCGCCCACGCCGAGCTGATGAAACTGCTCAAGCCCGGCGATTCGGCGATCGCGGTGATGGCCAACGGCATCTACTCGTTCAAGGGCGTGGGCTACGTGCGCGGCGGCATCTTCGATCGCGTGCACCTGCTGCAGGACGGCAAGCTGGTGCTGTTCAAGGACACCGACCTGGTGTCGATGAATGACACCCCGCTGCGCGGCAAGCCGGCGTTCGCCGAACAGGCGATCTTCATCGTGCGCAACCGCAGCAGCGGTTTCGATGCGACGCGGCCGTGGACTTTGCAGCTGATGGTGAACCGCCAGGTCGGCCCGCTGCAGAGCATCTACCACACCTTCACCCGCGACTACCGCATGCCGGCGGCCTATACCACGCGGCCCGACGTGGCCGAAGCGAAGGCGGACGCGCTGCCGGCCGACGCGGCGCTGTGGCAGAAGATCTGGTATGGCCGGCGCATCGACGTCGCGGTGCTGCTGGCGGGGCTCACCGTGCTGACGCTGATCCTGCTGTTCCAGGACTGGATCGTGAAGCATCCGGTGCTGCTCGAACGCGTGCGCACGGGGTTCCTGATCTACACACTGGTGTTCATTGGCTGGTACGGGCTGGCGCAGCTGTCGGTGGTAAACATCTTCACCTTCGTGCAATCGCTGCTGCACGGCTTCCATTGGGAAACCTTCCTGATGGACCCGCTGATCTTCATCCTGTGGGTGTTCGTCGCGTCCACCTTGCTGCTGCTCGGACGCGGCGTGTATTGCGGCTGGCTGTGTCCGTTCGGCGCGCTGCAGGTGCTGGTGAGCAAGGTCGCCGTGCGCCTGCACGTGCCGCAATTGGAATTTCCGCGGGTGGTACACGAGCGCTTGTGGGCGCTCAAGTACGTCATCCTGCTGGTGCTGTTCGGCATGTCGCTGCAGTCGCTCAACACCGCCGAGCACTACGCCGAGATCGAGCCGTTCAAGACTGCCATCACCCTGCACTTCGCGCGTTCCTGGAGCTACGTGCTCTACGCCGTGGCGCTGGTGGCGGTATCGGCGTTCAACCACAAGTTCTACTGCCGCTACGTGTGTCCGCTGGGCGCCGGGCTGGCCGTATCCGGACGTTGGCGATTGTTCGAATGGCTGCGCCGGCGGCCCGAGTGCGGCCACCCCTGCCAGGTCTGCGCCAACGAGTGCGAGGTCAAGGCGATCGGCCCCGATGGCCGCATCGACTTCAACGAATGCCACTACTGCCTGGACTGCCAGGTCACCCGCGTCAACGACCACAAATGCCCGCCGATGGTGCAGCAACGCAAGAAGCGCGAGCGCGCCGCGCGGCCGCTGCCCACGCCGGTGCTGATGATCATCCCGGCGGCGACGCCGGCAACCCCCGAGCCGGCGAAGGCCGCCGACTGACCCACCCACCTATCCAAAGGGATGGAGCGCCATGCACGACGAATCGAGCAACAAACCCGGCCAGGCCGCGGAACCGGGCAACCCTGCACGCCGCAACTTCATGAAGACCAGCGCGCTGGCCGGCCTTGCCGGCGCCGGCGGACTGGTCGGCGGCCTGGCGCTCGGCCGCCTCGGCCATGGCGGCGCCGATGGGCATGATGGCGACGACAAGCACGAGCAGGGGAATGGCGAGCACGAGGCAGCCTCCGCTCACGTGCCGCCCGGCCAGCTCGACGAGTACTACGGCTTCTGGAGCGGCGGCCAGTCCGGCGAGGTGCGCCTGGTCGGCGTGCCCTCGATGCGCGAGCTGATGCGCATCCCGGTGTTCAACCCCGACTTCACCATCGGCTGGGGCGTCACCAACGAGAGCAAGCGCGTGCTCGGGGCGAACTTCCCGCCCGGCGGCGACTGCCACCATCCGCACATGAGCCAGACCGACGGCCACTACGACGGCCGCTACATTTTCATCAACGACAAGGCGCATACCCGCGTCGCGCGCATCCGCTGCGACGTGATGCGCACCGACCGCATCACCGACGTGCCCAACGTGCAGGCGATCCACGGCCTGCGCGTGCAGCGTGCGCCGCGCACCGGCTACGTGTTCGCCAACGGCGAGTTCCTGATCCCGGCGCCGAACGACGGCCGCGACCTGGACGATCCGAAGAAATACCAGACCATGTTCAGCGCGCTCGACGGCGACACCATGGAGGTCGCCTGGCAGGTGCTGGTGGACGGCAACCTGGACAACACCGAGGCCGACTACGCCGGCAAGTACGCCATTTCCACCTGCTACAACAGCGAGGGCGGCATGGACCTGCCCGGCACCATGCAGGCCGAGCGCGACTGGGCGGTGGTGTTCAACATCGCGCGCATCGAGGCGGCGGTGAAGAAGGGCGACTTCAAGACCATCGGCAGCTCGAAGGTGCCGGTACTGGACGGTCGCCACGGCTCGCCGTTCACCCTCTACATCCCGATCCCGAAGAACCCGCTCGGGATCAACGCCAGCCCCGACGGCAAGTACGTGGTGGCCAACGGCAAGCTGTCGCCCACCGTCACCGTGATGGAGTGGAGCCGCATCGAGGACTGGTTCGCCGGCAAGCTCAAGGACCCGCGCGACACGGTGGTGGCCGAGCCCGAGCTGGGCCTGGGGCCATTGCATACCGCCTACGACGGTCGCGGCAACGGCTACACCACGCTGTTCATCGACAGCCAGATCGCCACGTGGAACATCGCCGACGCGATCGCCGCCCATGCCGGCAAGAAGGTCAACTACCTGCGCCAGAAGATCGACGTGGCCTACCAGCCCGGTCACTGCCACACCTCGATGGGCGAGACGCGCGACGCCGACGGACGCTGGCTGGTGTCGCTCAACAAGTTTTCCAAGGACCGCTTCCTGCCCACCGGCCCGCTGCATCCGGACAACGACCAGCTGATCGACATCTCCGGCGAGACCATGAAGCTGGTCGCCGACGGCCCGGTGTACGCCGAGCCGCACGACGTGATCCTGCTGCACCGGCGGTTGCTGATCGACAAGGTCAAGAAGAGCTGGGACCGCGACGATCCGTTCTTCGCCGAGACGGTGGCCATGGCCAAGCGCCACGGCATCGACGTGCTGACCGACAGCAAGGTCATCCGCGAAGGCCGCAAGGTATTCGTGTACATGACCTCGGCCGCGCCGATCTTCGGCATGGGCAGTTTCACGGTGAAGAAAGGCGACGAAGTCACCGTGGTGGTGACCAACATCGACGCGGTGGAAGACGTGAGCCACGGCTTCTGCATCGTCAACTACGGCATCAACATGGAGATCAGCCCCGGCGCCACCGCTTCGGCCACCTTTACCGCCAACAAGGCCGGGGTGTTCTGGTACTACTGCACGTTCTTCTGCCATGCGATGCACATGGAGATGAGCGGGCGGATGCTGGTCGAGGCCTGAGCCGCGTCGTGCCGCCGCGCAGTGCGCGGCGGCACGAGCGGATCTCCGTTGCCATGCATGCCCTTCGTTTCCTCGCGGTCCTGATGCTGGCATTGCCGCTGGCCGCGCCTGCGCGCGAGTCGCTGGAGCAGCGGGTGGCCGCGGCGGCGCCGGGCGCCACGATCAACGTGCCGGCCGGCGTGCATGCGGTGCACCTGCGGCTGGACAAACCGGTCACCCTCGTCGGCGAACCCGGCGCGATCCTCGACGGCGGCGGCGCAGGCGACGTGGTGCGCATCGGGGCCGCGCAGGTCGCCGTGCGCGGGCTGACCATCCGCCACAGCGGCACCGATCTCACCGCGATGAACGCCGGCATCTTCGTCGAGCGCCAGACGCGCGACGTCACGCTCGAGGGCAACCGCATCGAGGAAAGCCTGTTCGGCGTCTACCTTGACGGCGCGGCCAACGTGCGCGTGGCGCGCAACGTGATCCGCGGCATGCGCAAGCTGCGCGTGGCCGATCGCGGTGACGGCATCCACCTGTGGAACGACACCGGCTGCACCATCGAGGGCAACGACGTCGCCGACTCGCGCGACGGCATCTACGTCTACGTCAGCCCGCACAACACGATCGCGCGCAACGTGGTGCACGGCGTGCGCTACGGCATCCACTACATGTATTCGCAGCACAACCTGCTGCTGGACAACGTCAGCCGCGGCAACCTCGCCGGCTACGCGCTGATGTCGTCCGATCACCTCAAGGTGATCGGCAACACCGCCGAGGACGATGATTCCTACGGCTTCCTGCTCAACTACATCTCGCACAGCGAGATCGCCGGCAACCAGGTACGCCGCATCAACGGCCAGCGCGACACCCGGGGCGGGCTGATCGACGGCACCGAGGGCAAGGGGCTGTTCGTCTACCTGTCGCAGTTCAACACGCTCCACGACAATCTCGTCGCCGACTCGCAGATCGGCATCCACATGACCGCCGGCTCGGAGAACAACCGCCTGTGGGGCAACCGCTTCGTGAACAACCGCATCCAGGTGAAGTACGTGCAGAACCTCGCCCAGGAGTGGTCGGCGCACGGCCGCGGCAATTTCTGGAGCGACTACCTCGGCTGGGATCTGGACGCCGACGGCATCGGCGACGTGCCGTTCCGCCCCAACGACGGTGTCGACGTGCTGCTGTGGAAATACCCTTCCGCGCGCAACCTGATGTCCAGCCCCGCGGTGCTGCTGATGCGCTACGTGCAACGCGCGTTCCCGGTGTTCACGCCGCCGTCGGTGCAGGACAGCCGCCCGCTCATGCAAGCCCCCACCTCCTTCCGGCCCGACCATGAACCACGCGATTGAATTCGAGGCACTGGCCAAGCGCTACGGCACGCTCGCCGCGCTCGACGGCGTCAGCGCCTGCGTGCCGCGCGGCCAGGTGATCGGTCTGCTCGGCCACAACGGCGCCGGCAAGTCGACCCTGATCAAGCTGATCCTCGGCCTGATCGCACCCAGCGGCGGCCGTCTCGCCGTGCTCGGCCAGTCGCCGTGGCGTGCGCACGCCTTGCGCCGACGCATTGGCTACCTGCCGGAGAGCGCCACCTTCTACGCCAGCCTGAGCGGGCGCGAGCTGCTCGACTACCTGGCCCGGCTGAAGCAGGCGCCGCGCGGCCAGGCGCAGGCGCTGCTGGACCGCGTCGGCCTGGCGCACGCCGCCGACCGGCGCATCGGCACCTACTCCAAGGGCATGCGTCAGCGCCTCGGCCTGGCGCAGGCCTTGCTCGGTTCGCCGGAACTGGTGCTGCTGGACGAACCGACCACCGGCCTCGACCCGCAGGCCACCCGCGAGCTGTACCGCATCGTCGGCGAGCTGCGCGCGGACGGCCGCTGCGTGCTGGTCTCCTCGCACCTGCTGGCCGAACTGGAGCCGCACATCGACGGCGCGCTGATCCTGCGTCAGGGCCAGTTGCTCGCCGCCGGCAGCCTCGACGCGCTGAGCGAGCAGGCCGCACTGCCGGCGCAGGTGCTGCTGCGGCCACGCGAGTACGCCATGCCCGAACTGATCGCGCGTCTCGAAACGGGCGGCCTGTCGGCGCAACCGCGTGCCGATGGCCGGCTGGAACTGCAGGTGCCGCGCGCCAGCAAACTGCGCATGCTGCGCGAGCTGCTGGCCGACCCCGCCGTGGTCGACCTCGACGTGCGCGAACCCACCCTGGCGCAGCTCTACGACTGGCTCGGCGCCGGCGACAGATCCACCGCGGAGGTAGCCGCATGAATCCGATCCTCACCGTCGCCGGGAAGGAGTTCCGCGACGACTTCCGCAACCGCTGGACGGTGGCGCTCACGATACTGTTCGCACTGCTGGCGCTGGGCATCGCCTGGTTCGGCAGCGCCGCCTCCGGCAAAGTCGGCTTCACCTCGTTCGACGCCACGCTGGCCAGCCTGACCACGCTGGGCGCCTTCGTGATCCCGCTGATCGGCCTGCTGATCGCCTACGACGCCATCGTCGGCGAGCGCGACGACGGCACCTTGCTGCTGATGCTCAGCTACCCGCTGGCGCGCGGCCAGCTGGTCGCCGGCAAGTTCCTCGGCCACTGCGGCGCACTGGCCGCCGCCACCCTGGCCGGCTTCGGCCTGGCGGTGGCGATCATGCAGCTGATGCAGCCGCCTGCGCAGACACTGCAGGCGTGGCTGCACATCGGCCGCTTCATCCTCAGCGCCTCGCTGCTGGGTGCCTGCTTCGTCGGGCTGGCCTGCCTGATCAGCGTGCAGACCGTCGACAAGTCCCGCGCCGCCGGTCTTGCGCTGATCGGCTGGCTGATCAGCGTGGTGCTGTTCGACCTCGCACTGCTGGCGCTGCTGGTGGTCAGCGGCGGCAACCCGGTCGAGCGCGCGGTGTATCCGTACTTGCTGCTGTTCAATCCGGTCGACGTGTTCCGGCTGGTCAACCTCACCGCACTGGGCGACGGCGCCGGCAACGACCTGCTGACCGGCATGACCGCCCACCACACTTATTCGCCACTGCTGCTGTACCTGGTGATGCTGGCCTGGGCGACGGCGCCGTTCGCGTGGGCGATGCTCGCGTTCCGGCGCAAGGAAGTCTGAGGAGAACCGCATGCGACCCCGTTCCGCACCCCGCTCCGGCCGACTGGCCGCACTGGCCCTCGCGCTGGCCCTGCTCGCCGGCTGCGGCGGCGGCCAAGCTCCCGCGCAGCACGCGGTCGATACGCACCCGGACGACGCCTGCGCCGTGTGCGGCATGTACCTGGATGGCTCGCCCGGCCCGCGTGCGGAAGCCTGGGTGGCCGGTCGCGCCAAGCCGCTGGTGTTCGACTCCACCCGCGATTTCTTCGCCTACGTGCTGCAGCCGGAGAACCAGGCCGCGCTGCAGGAACTGTTCGTGCAGGACAGCGCCCGCATCGACTGGCAGCAACCCAGCCACGCCGCGATCAGCTTCATCGATGCGCGCCGCGCGCTCTACGTGGCCTGGCAGCCGCTGCCCGGCTCGATGGGGCCGACCCTGGCGCCGTTCGCCACCCGCGCGGCAGCGGCGGCGTTTATCCATGAGCATGGCGGCGCCGTGCTGGGTTTCGACGAGATCACGCCGGCACTCGTGGCCACGCTGGACTATCGCTGCCCCGCCCAGATCGCCGCTGCCAGCGGCCGCCCTTTGCAATGCCTTGCCGGGCCCGCGGCCTCCACGCATCTGCCAGCGAGCCCGCCGCTGCCCTTTCCGCCGGCATCGTCGGCCCGCATTCCCACGCACCCGTAGCAGGAAAATCGAACCATGCCCGGACTGAACAGTTTTTCGCACTGGATCGTGTTGCTCGTACTGGTTCTGCTGGTCTTCGGCACCGGCAAACTGCGCCACGCCGGCCGCGACCTGGGCAGCGCCATCGCCGACTTCCGCAAGGGACTCAAGAACGGCCAGGCGGACGACACCGCCGCAGGAACCGTTCGGCCGGATGCCGACGACCAACAGCGCTGATACGCCGCCCCATGTTGGGTCAGCCGCAACCGCGGAATCCGCAATCATCAGCCCGCTGGCTACCGCACGCTCAGCTCTCGATCAGCAGGCGCTTGCAGACGGCGTGATACAGCCGCGGCAACTGTTCCAGTTCCTCCAGCGCCACGCATTCATCGACCTTGTGGATCGTCGCGTTGACCGGACCGAGCTCCACGACCTCGGCGCCCATCGGCGCGATGAAGCGGCCGTCGGAGGTGCCGCCGCCGGTGCTTTGTTCGGGGTCGATGCCGCATAGTTCGCGGCACGCGTCCACCACTGCCTCGCGCAGCGCGCCGCCGGGCGGGGTGAGGAACGGTTCACCGGAGAGGTTCCAGTCCAGCGCGTAGCTCAGGCCGTGCCGTTGCAGGATCGCCTCTGTGCGTGCGCGCAGGTCTTCCGCACGACTGGCGGTGCAGTAGCGGAAGTTGATCAGCGCGGTGAGCGCGCCGGGGATCACGTTGTTGGCGCCGGTGCCGGCATTGAGATTGGAGACCTGGAACGAGGTGGGCGGGAAATCGGCGTTGCCTTCATCCCAACGCTCGGCGGCGAGTTCGGCCAGTGCAGGTGCGAACGCATGGATGGGGTTCAGCGCCTTCTCCGGATACGCCACGTGGCCCTGCACGCCGCGCACGACGAGCGTGCCGGACAACGAACCGCGTCGGCCGACGCGGATCAGGTCGCCGAGCTGCTCCTTCGCCGACGGCTCGCCCACCACGCACCAGTCGATGCGCTCGCCAATCGCGCGGAAGTGCTCCACCACCCGGCGCACGCCATCGAGATTGGTCGGGCCTTCCTCGTCGCTGGTCAGCAGCAGGCCGACCCGGCCGCGATGATCGGGATGCGCCGCCACGAACTGCTCCAGTGCCACCACCATCGCCGCCACCGAGCCCTTCATGTCGGCGGCACCACGGCCGTATAGACGGCCATCGCGGATGGTCGGCTCGAACGGCGGGCTCTGCCACGATGCTTCCGGCCCGCTCGGCACCACATCGGTATGGCCGAGGAAGGTCAGTGTGGGTCCGGCCGCGCCATGCGTGACCCACAGGTTGTCCACCTCGCCGTAGCGCAGGTGCTCGACGCGGAACCCCGCGCGCTGCAGGCGCCCGCCGATCAGCACCAGGCAACCGGCATCTTCCGGCGTCACCGAGCGGCGACGGATCAGGTCACAGGTGAGATCGAGAACTTCGGACATGGGCACTCGCCAGGCGCAACGGATCGACAGCGCTGCAGCATAGCAAGCGCACCGGCACGAATGCGCCCGCGATCAATCCCCCTGCTTCGCGCTGACCCCGCCCTCGATGCTCAGCCGCCCCACTACGCCGAGCATTTCCAGCGGCGCAATGCCATCGCCATGCGTGGTGACGCCGCCCTCGATGTCGATCTCGCGGGCAGAGCCGCCGGGCTTGACGCTGAGCGCGATGGCGGAGAGCTTCAGCACCACGCCCTTCACCAGTGAGTCACCGGTACCGCCGAAGGTTTCGAGACCGCGACGCACGCTGAGGTAGCCGATCGGCTGGCTGATCTGGATGCCGACCGCCCCATCCGCATGGGTGGTGATGCGGTCGAACACTGCGCGATTGACGGTGCCGGCGTAGACGTTGAAACCGCGCGCGCCCTGCCCGAACGTCTCGATCGGCGCCTCGACCTCCAGCTCGTTGACCAGGCCGAAGTTGACGAAGCCGATGCCACTGGGGCCATACGAGGTGATCTTCTCCTCGGCGACCCAGTGATCCACCGAGCCCCAGTTGTCGAGCACCATGTCGTTCTGCCCGTAGGTCACCACCGGGCCCAGGTTGCGCACGGTATCGACGAAGGCATTGAACACGGTGAACACGCCGCCGGTAATCATGTCAGGCGTGCCCGGCGCAATGCGGCCGTCGCTATGGATCTCGCCGGTTTCCAGCAGCGATACGGTGAGCCGGCCGCCCTCGAAGCCGGCACCGCTGACGAAGATGCCGCTGCCGAATACCGGCGCCGCCGCACGCCCGGCGGACAGGCCGACCAGCCGCGCGCTGATCACCACCGCGGCATCGGCCTGCATGTTCCACAGCGTGAACGCGCCCTGCAGCACATGCACGCCGAAACCCTGCGGACGATCGGCCTGCGCACGTGCATCCGCGCCGACCACATCCAGGCCGGCCACCTCGACGTGACCGCTGCGCACCTTGTCGCGCGCCAGAATCTGCACTTGCCCGATTGTGGTCACTTCACCCAGCACCAGCCGGCCGAGGCTTTCCACCTGGGTATCGTTGTGGATCGCGCGCCGGTCCGCTGAAGCGACCAGATGCAGACCGTGGACCTCGTTGTCCGTAGTCAACTGCAATCCGTCGATCCCGGCGGCGAAGATCAATGCCGCATCATCGCCCTGCCCCAGCAGCACCTGTCCGGGCAGCAGCCGGATCGCGGGAACTTCGGCGAGCTCGGCACTGACCACGATCTGCCGGATGCTGGAATCCTGAGCCGCACGAACCAGCTCGGCAACGCTGCTGACGACGATCGAGGAAGCAGTCATGCGATTCTCCAGCGCGTGGGGGGAACCGTCATGCTAAGACATTTGCGATCGCTTCAAACCGTCTTTTGCATAGTGAACGCCTACCCGACAACTTCTTGCGAAACCTCGCCTCAGCCCGTGATCGCCGCGCCCAGCAAGTGACCCACCGTATACGTGATGGATGCCGCAGCCACGGTGATGCCGAACTGGCGTGCGATCGAGAACAGCATGCTGCGACCGGTGAAAAGCGAGGTGCCGATGCCGATCAGGATCAGCCCGATGGCCGTGGAGCATGCGCTGGCCAGCAGTGCCGCGTGCCCGCCGAGGAAGAAGTACGGCGCCACCGGAAACAGCGCTCCGCAGGCGAACAGGCAGAACGACGAAATCGCCGCACCATACGCCGAGCCGCCGAGTTCACCCGGATCGATACCCAGGTCCTCGCGCACCAGCATGTCCAGCGCCGCCCGCGGCGTTTCGGCGACGTGCTCGGCCATGTGCTCGGCCGCGGCTGGATCCAGCCCCTTCTCGCGGTAGATGCCGGCGATGTGTTGCAGGCCATCTTCCGGCGCCACGGCAAGGCGCTCGGCCCGCTCGGTGATCTGCGCCTGATAGAACTCGCGCGAGCTGTTCACCGACAGCCATTCGCCCAGTGCCATCGAACAGGCACCGGCGACCAACCCGGCCAGACCGGCCAGCAACACTGCGCGATCACCCGACGCCGCGCCGGCCATGCCCATCACCAGGCTGACATTGGAGACCAGCCCGTCGTTGGCACCCAGCACCGCCGCGCGCAGCGTGTTGCCGCTCTGCGTGCGATGCCGGCCGGCGTGCGCCCCGAGTTCATCCGGCGGCACGAAATGATCGCGATGGCCGCTGCGATCCACCGGCGTATCGGCGTGGTCGGCATGCTCCAGTCGCACCACGGTCGGCATCACGAACTCGGTGCCGAAGCGCTGCGCGAACCAGCTCAACGCACGCACGCGCAGGCCGATCCGCGCCGGTGGCACGGCCATGCCAAGCTCGCGCAGACGCGCCTCCCAGAACCCCGCGTTGGCCTGTTCGCCGGCGGCGATGCGCCGGTAGACGCGGCTCAATCGCGGATCGGTAGCCAGTTCGGCCAGCCGCGCGTACAGCGCTGCGTTGTCGCGCTCGATCCGCAGATTGGTGCGGAACCGCCGCGCACGGTGATGGCTGATGTCGGCACCCTGCTCCGGCATGGCCGCCTCAGCGCCCGAACAGTTTCTTGAAGCCGTTGTCGCTGAAACCCACGCTCACCGAACCATCGGGCTGCAGCACCACCGGACGACGGATCAACGCGGGATACTCCTTCAGCAGCAAGGTCCACTCCGGATCGCTGCCGGGGTTCTTGCGTTGCGGCAGCAGGTTGCGCCAGGTGGTCGACGACTTGTTGACCAGTTGCTCCCAGCCACCGAGTTTCGCCGCCCAGTCCTTCAGCATCGCCGCTGGCACCGTGTTCGCGCGGTAGTCGACGAAATCATGTGCCACCTCGAAACGGGCCAGCCAGTTGCGCGCCTTCCTGCAGGTGTCGCAGTTGGGAAGTCCATACAAGACGGGATTCATTCGCCGCTCCGCAGCAGTTCGTTGATGCTGGTCTTGCTGCGCGTCTTCGCATCGACCTGCTTGACGATGATCGCGGCATACAGGCTGTGGCTGCCGTCCTTCGCCGGCAGGCTGCCCGATACCACCACGCTGCCGGCCGGCACGCGGCCGTAGCTGACCTCACCGGTGGCGCGGTTGTAGATGCGGGTGGACTGGCCGAGGAATACGCCCATGCCGATCACGCTGCCGCGCTCAACCACCACGCCCTCGACCACTTCCGAGCGTGCGCCGATGAAGCAGTTGTCCTCGATGATGGTCGGGTTCGCCTGCAGAGGCTCCAGTACGCCGCCGATGCCGACGCCGCCGGACAGGTGCACGCCCGCGCCGATCTGCGCGCATGAACCCACCGTGGCCCAGGTGTCGACCATCGTGCCGGCGCCGACGTACGCGCCGATGTTGACGTAGCTCGGCATCAGCACCGCGTCCTTGGCGATATGCGCGCCGCGACGCACCAGCGCGCCAGGCACCACGCGTGCGCCGAGCTGCTGCAGCTCGGCGTCGTTGCCGTGGGCGAAACGCAGCGGCACCTTGTCGAACGCCTGCGCCGCACCGCCGTCGACCACGCGGTTGTCGTTGATGCGGAAGTACAGCAGCACCGCCTTCTTGATCCACTGGTTCACCGTCCAGCCACCCTGGCCGTCCGGCTCGGCAACGCGGCGTTCGCCGGATTCGAGCAGGTCGAGGACCTGGCCGATGGCGGGCCGCAGATGGGTTTCGACCTCGGCCTGGGTCAGTTCGTTGCGACGCTCGAAGGCATCGTCGATCAGGGATTCAATGGCTTGCATGGGACGGGTTCACTGATTGAAGGGAGAGAGACCGATGCCGTGGGGCTGGCCGCAAAGAGTACACGCTGCGGCATGCCCATACCGCAGCGGCGAGCAACATCGGCCGCCGATTCGGCTAGCAGTCGCGACGACTTCATCCGCCTTTAACCCGACATGGCAGTACATTGTCGGGCCGCGGGATTGTCGGGCCGCGGGCGACAACGCATCGGCAACCTCGGCAAGTCGGTTCGTTTACCCACCACACCATTTCACGGAGTGCCGCACATGAGTCAGCTGAAGATCGCCGTTTTCGTCGGCAGCCTGCGCAAGGACTCCTTCAATCGCCGGCTTGCCCGTGCGGTGGAGAAACTTGCGCCGGCGGAGTTCACCTTCAACCATGTCCGGATCGACGACCTGCCGCTGTACTCGCAGGATTTCGACGGTGCCTACCCTGCCGTCGCCAGCCGGCTCAAGCAGGAGGTCGAAGCCGCCAATGGCGTGCTCTTTGTCACGCCCGAATACAACCGCTCGATTCCCGGCGTACTGAAGAACGCCATCGACATCGCCTCGCGTCCCTGGGGCACCAACTCGTTTGCCGGCAAGCCCGCGGCGGTAATCGGTGCGTCGATCGGCACCGGCGGCACCGCGCTGGCGCAGCAGCACCTGCGCAACGTGCTGGCCTATCTCGACGTGCCCGTACTGGGTCAGCCCGAGGTATTCATTCACTTCAAGGACGATCTGATCGCCGACGACGGCACGATCCACAACGAAGGCACCACAAGATTCCTGCAGGATTTCATGGACCACTATGTTGCCTGGGTCAGGCACTTCGCACATTGAGCAGGATCTGACCACGGTGCCGACCACGACCAGACCGCCATCGGCGCCCCGTTTTCACCATGCCAAAACGATGGGTATGCGCATCATGTGCCACCCGCTTGCGTCGCGGGAGCCAGGCCCGGCACTGCCGCTCACCAAGCACCCTGACGCGAGACCCATCCCGTCACCTGTCACAGGGGTCGCATCATGCATGAACAAATCAGCGAAGGGTTCATGGTCTTCGTCTCTGATGGCGACGAAGGCATCGGCTCCGTCCGCGAGATCAGGCACGGACTGCCCGAGCTGGTCGTCTACATCGAGAATGCCGGCGACTTCGTGGTGCCGCTTTCGGCGGTCAAGGATGTCCATTCCGGCAAGGTCGTCCTGAACATCGATCGGCTGGACATCCGCCTGCGCGATGCGATCCGACACGCACGCGACTCGGAAGATCCGAACTACGTGTCGCCGGCTTCCGCGGAAGACGAAGACAGCTGACCGGAAACCGGAACGGAATCCCCAAAAATGCTGTAACGGAGCGGACTGAACGGGGGGCACGAACATGGAAGACATCAAGCGTCGATTGCTTTGGCATGGAATGTTCCTGTTCCTGATCGGCCTGCTCACGGGCCTCGCCGAGCAAAGATTCAACAATCCGCGCATGGGCCTCGCCGCTCATCTGGAAGGCGTCATGAATGGAACCTTCCTCGTGGTCCTGGGCGCCATCTGGATGGACGTGCAACTGTCTCCGCGACTGAAGACCGCGACGTATTGGAGTGCGCTGTATGGCACGTACGTCAATTGGGCAGTCACCCTCCTGGCGGCGAGCCTGGGTACGGCGGCGATGTCTCCGATTGCCGCAGCAGGTCGCAGCGCGCAGCCGTGGCAGGAAAGCCTGGTGACGTTGGGCTTCGTGAGCGTCGGGATCGCCATGATTGCCGCTTCCATCCTCATTCTTTGGGGGTTGCGACGGGCCACGGCACCGTGATCACCATGACGGTCAATCCTTTCATCAAGCAGCGAAAGCCGTGCATCGCTCGACTCAGGCAACAAGCCGCAAAACCAGAGCGCCACGACGAGCACCGCGCACCCAATCCGGGGAGCCCCGAATGAAACCCTTTACGACTATCGCCGCCTTGCTACTCGGCCTGATCGCCTTGCTGCAGGGGATGCGTTTTGCACTGGCTTGGACGGTGACCGTCAACGGCCTGTCGATTCCGCTGTGGGCAAGTGCGATGGCTTTCGTCGTCGCCGGCGGGCTCGCGATCATGCTGTGGCGCGAAGGGCGACGCTGAATTGATGCATCTATCCCGAGGCATGTTCAAAGCAGGGACATTGCCTGCAATGCGTTGATCGTGCGATCCGCCCGGTCGCATACTTCCAAATGCGATGCCGCGCCGACGATGTCCGCGAGGGGAGCACACGATGCGAAGCAAGCTGACCCTCCTCTGGCTGGCTGTCGTGATGGTGATGGTGAGTGGCTGACGGGCCGCGATACGGCATGCCGCACCGCCCGAACTGATCGGCATGGCGGCACCGGACGGTTTTCCATCGAGCGTGCGGCTGGTGACCACGGATTTGCATGCATTCACCGCCCTCGCCCGGGCGTTCTTCGGCGGTATCCGCGCCGCGGCAACTGATGGCACGGTGGACATCCCGGCGCTGTCCGGCTGAGGCTCGGGCGCTGCCTATGGTGCCGGCGCGCTGGCGGGATTGAGTCGCGCGCATACCCGCCCCCAGTTCGAGATGGTGACCGGGGTGAGCGCCGGCGCCCTGCTGGCGCCGTTCGCGTTTCTCGGGGCAGACTGGGACGCACGCATGCAGGATGCCTTCACCGGCAAGCGTAGTGCGTGGCTGATGCCATCGCCCGCTCGCACCATTCTGGCCCGGCTGCTTTCGCCTCGCGGACTGCCACATCACAACGCGCTGTTCCAGCTGGTTGACCACTTCGTCACAATGGAAATGATCGACGCAGTGGCGCGTGAGGCGGCGAAAGGTCGCCGGCTGGTGGTGGCGACCACCGACCTGGACAAACACGAAACGGTACTGTGGAACCTGGGTGAGATCGCGCAGCATGGTGGCAAGGCAGCACGCACCCTGTTCCCCAGTGTGCTGGTAGCTTCCGCCAGCGTGCCCGGCGTGTTCCCGCCGGTGTTGATCCGCGTGCACGCAGGTTGCAACAAGTACGACGAGATGCATGTGGACGGAGGCGTCACTACATCGGTGTTCAGCACGCCGCTGATCGCCGGCATCCAGTCGACCGAGCTGCCGCTGCTGCACGGAGCGCACCTGTACATGATCGTCAACGGCCAGCTGGCGCGCACGCCGCCGACCACGCGCTACAACACGGTAGACAGCCTCTCGAACAGCTTCTCCGCCGAGATGACCTACAAGACGCGCGAGGCGATCGTCGACAACATCGCCGCGGCAAAACGGTTGGGCATGGAGTTCCGCCTAACCGAGATTCCGGAGGGCTATCCGCAGACCAGTTTCATCGACTTCGACCAGCAGCACATGCAGACACTGTTCGACTATGCCGCTGATTGCGCAGCGCGCGGGTTGCTGTGGATGACCCCGGCACAGTCGATCCGGCGCAACATGAGCGCGCATGGTACGCCCGGATCAAACCCACCCGAATGCCCCGCTGCCGTGATGGAACCGACCCGCTGACCGCCGTGCCTGTGCGACGGTCAGAGCTGACTCATGCCGCCATCGATGATGATCTCGGTGCCGACGATGAAGGCCGACTCCGGTGCAGCCAGATGCAACACCGTGGCGGCGACCTCGCGCGCTTCACCAAAACGGCCCAGCGGCACCTGCGACTGGATCTGCGCGGCAGTGGCTTCGAGGGCAGCCGCGTCCATGCCGAGCTTGCCGTACAGCGGCGTGCTGATCGGGCCCGGGCTGACCACGTTGACGCGAACCCCGCGCGGCAGCAGTTCGGCCGACAGCGTCTTCGCCAGCGAGATCAGCGCGGCCTTGCTGGCGGCGTAGACGGACGAATTCGGCATGCCGATGCGCGCATTGATCGAACCGTTGAGCACGATCGAGGCACCGGCGTTGAGCCGCGGCAACAGCGCCTGCAACTGGAAGTAGGCGCCCTTGACATTGGTGTCGAAGCCCTGGTCCCACATCGCCTCGTCGACCTCGGCGAACGACGCGAACTTCGCACTACCGGCATTGATGAAGACGGCATCGAGCAGGATGTCCTGGCTAGCCAGTATGGCGGCTAGTTCCTTTGCATCGGCGATCGCGCCGGCGTCGTTGCGGAGCGCGATCGAACGCGCGCCGAGGGTGGCTTTGGCCTGCGCCAGCGCGGCGGCATCCCGGCCGGTGATAACGACGCGCGCGCCTTCGGCGGCGAATGCCTGCGCGGCAGCCAGGCCGATGCCGCTGCTGCCGCCGGTAACGAGTACGGACTTGCCTTCGAAACGATTCATGATGTGCTCCGGTGGATGGTGGATGCTGCTTGAGTGAGGTCAGCGTGATCGCCGCCCCAGCGTTTGCCGTACCATCGTTTCGACGAACTCGTTCGAAGGAATTGCACATGTTGTCCGACGACGAACTGGCCTTGCTGGAAGCCATCCGCGACAGCGGCAGCTTGTCACGTGCGGCGGCGCGGCTAGGCAAGGCGCCCTCGACGATCTCGCACGCGGCGCGCCAGCTGGAAACACGTTTCGACGCGCTGTTGTTCGACCGTCGCCGCTATCGCCTGCAACTCACCCCGGCTGGCGAGCTGCTGACGCGGGAAGCCGCGCGGCTGGTGCAGGACGTGACGCGGCTGAGTCAGCGGGTGAGACAGGTCGCCAACGGCTGGGAGGATCGGCTGCACATCGTCACCGACGAGATACTTGAGTTCGAGTCGCTGCTACCGGTGATCCGCGCGTTCGATGCGCTGCAGTCGGGCGTGCGCTTACGCCTCACCCACGAGGTACTCGGCGGTACGTGGGAAGCATTGCGCGAAGGCCGCGCAGACCTGGTGGTCGGCGCTACCAACGAGCCGCCGGCGATGCCCAAGTTGCGCTGGTTCGAACTGGGTGCGATGGAATGGGTATTCGCCGTCGCCACGCGCCATCCGTTGGCGAAGGCGCCCGAGCCGTTGTCGCAAGAAGTGATAAGCCAGCATCGCGCGGTAGTTGTGGCCGACTCCTCGCGCAACGCCGGCCGCGCCTATGGTGTGCTCGGCGGACAAGCCACGCTGGCGGTACCGAGCATGCGCGCAAAGATCCTGGCACAGCGCGACGGCCTCGGCGTGGGCTGGCTTCCGCGCCATCGGGCAGATGCCCTGCTCAGAGAGAACCTGCTGATGGAAAAGCGGGTAGCCGATTCGCGCGAACCGAACATCCTGTACGTCGCCTGGCGCAGTGACCACGAAGGCCGTGCACTGCTCTGGTGGCTGGAGCAGCTGCGCCAACCACGGCTGGCAAAACGCTTGATTCAGGGGTTGCCCGTGCCAGCCTGAGTACCCGACCGATGTCGTGGCGACCGGCTTGCATGGCCCGTCATTTACGACACCTGCTCAGCGCAGGCTCGAACGCCGCACCATCAGCTTTACCGGCAGCACTTCGCTGTCGACCGGCTCGCCGCGGATCAGGCCGAGCAGGCTGTCGACGAGGACTTCGCCGGCCTGCTTTGTGTCCTGCAGGATCGTGGTCAGCGGCGGGTTGACGAAGCTGGCCATGGCGATGTCGTCGAAGCCGGCCAGCGCGACATCCTGCGGCACGCGCAGGCCATGGTCGCTGAGCGCACGCATGGCGCCGATCGCGATCAGGTCGCTGGCGGCGAATACCGCATCGAAACCGACTTCGCGGGTGATCAGCGTGCGCATCGCTTCGTAGCCGGAGCGTTCGGTGCTCTCGGCGTTTTCCTGCAACGCTTCGTCGATGTCCACGCCGGCCTGCTGCAAGGCGTCGACATAGCCGCGATAGCGTCCGAAGAATTCCGGGTAGTGACTGGAGGCGTCGCCGAGGAAGGCGATGCGGCGACAGCCGCGTTCCAGCAGATGCTCGGCCACCGCCTGACCTCCGCGGAAGTTGTCGCAACCGATCGAGACGCCGGGCTGGTCCGGCAGCACCGCGCCCCAGCGCACGAAGCGGGTGCCCTGGGCAACCAGTTTTTCCAGCTTGTCGGTATAAGCCAGATAATCGCCGTAGCCGAGCAGGATCAGGCCGTCGGCCTTCTTGCTGTCGGCGAAGTCGGCGTGCCAGTCGTGCGAGAACTGCTGGAACGAGATCAGCAGGTCGTAACCCTGCAGCGCGCAGGCGCGGGTAATCGAGCCGAGCATCGACAGGAAGAACGGGTTGATGTGGGATTCGTCGGCGGTAGGGTCTTCGAAGAACAGCAGTGCCAGCGTGCCGGTGTGCATCCGGCGCAGGTTCGACGCGTTCTTGTCGACCTTGTAGTTGAGCTGTTCGGCGGCGGCCTGGATGCGCCGCCGGGTTTCCTCATTGACCAGCGGGCTGCCGCGCAACGCGCGCGATACCGTGGCCTGGGAAACCCCGGTCAGGTGGGCGATGTCGATCGAGGTGGCTTTTACCTTCATCCGCAGCTTGATCCGGAATCCACGTGCGTGACGGCGAAACGCCGGCCGTTCCGAATCCTAGCCGGTTTGCGCGCCGCCTGTCGTATACCGCCCGGCGCTCGCCGCTGCAGGTGCAGTCCGGCGCCACCGCCCGGGACTGGCCTTGGCCCGTGACCTTCATGCGCGCATGTCCTCCAGCTCGACGCCCTTGGTCTCGCGCACGGCGTACAGCACGAACAGCAGCGACAGCAGCGCGAAGCCGGCATACAGGCCGTAGGCGAAAGTGAGGCCGATCTCGGCCAGCGCCGGGAAACTGCTGGTGATCGCGAAGTTCGCCAGCCACTGCGCCGCCGCGGCCACCGCCAGCGCGGTGGCGCGGATGCGGTTCGGGAACATCTCGCCCAGCAGCACCCACACCACCGGCCCCCAGCTCACCCCGAAGAACACCACATAGGCATTCGCCGCGATCAGCGCGACGATGCCGGTCGCTCCGGGCAGACTCAGCGTGGCGCCACTGCCGGTGGCCTGCGAGAAGCACCAGGCCATCGCCGCCAGAGTTACCGCCATGCCGGCCGAGCCGATCACCAGCAAGGGCTTGCGGCCGATCTTGTCGACCAGCGCAATCGCCACCAGCGTGACCAGCACGTTGACCACCGAGGTGGCCACAGTGATGGTGAACGAGTCCGCCTCGCTGAAGCCGACCGAATGCCACAGGGTCGAGGAATAATAGAAGATCACGTTGATGCCGACGAACTGCTGGAACACCGACAGCAGGATGCCGACCCACACCACCGGCAGCAGGCCGGCGGCCTTGCCGCGCAGATCGCTGAGGCGCGGCTGGTGTTCCGACCGCAGGCTGTCCTCGATATCGTGCAGCTTGCTGTCCAGCGCGGCTTCGTCGTGCATGTCCAGCACACTGCGCAGCACCACCCTGGCTTCGGCCAGACGGCCCTTGGCGACCAGATAGCGCGGCGACTCCGGCACGCCCAGCACCAGGGTGCCGTAGACCAGCGCCGGCAGCACCGCCACCAGGAACATCCAGCGCCAGGCAGCCAGCCCCAGCCAAGACGGCAGCGCCGAACCGCCAGCCGCACCGGCCAGCCACGCATCGCTGAGCAACGCGGCGAAGATGCCCAGCACGATCGCCAGCTGCTGCATCGAGCCGAGTCGGCCGCGGATGTACGCGGGCGACACTTCGGCGATATAGGTCGGTGCGATCACCGAGGCCACGCCGACGCCGATGCCGCCGACCAGTCGCCACAGGATCAGCTGCCACACCGCGTTCGCCAGGCCCGAACCCAGCGCGCTGGCGACCAGCAGTACCGCCGCCACCTGCATGGTACGCACGCGGCCCCAGCGGTTCGCCAGCATGCCGGCATACCAGGCGCCCAGCGCCGAACCGAGCAAGGCGCACGACACCGCGAAACCGGTCTGCGCCGCATCCAGCGCGAAGGCCCCACGGATCGCATCGACCGCGCCGTTGATCACCGCCGTATCGAAACCGAACAGGAAGCCGCCCAGCGCCGCTGCCGCCGAGATCAGCACCACCCGTGTGGTGGCGTGCTGAACCGATCCATCTGTCGTGTGCATTGTGCTCATCGCGTCTCCCCAACGTCATGGCATCAAGATGTGCGCCGAGTCTGCACTGCGGTCCCGGCCCTGTCCGGCTGAATACGTATGCAGCCGGACAGGAGGGTGCAGATCAGGCAGCGTCCGAGCTGGCCGCCTGCACGGACGACCCTGCGCGTAGATGCTCGAGCATACCGCGCGCCAGCTCGGACTCGGCCAGCACCACCAGATCGGCGCCCTGTTGCCGCAGATGCGCCTTGCAGGCATCGGAATCGGCGCGCGCGATGATCTGCAGCCGCGGATTGGCCAGCCGCGCCACCCGCACCACCTCGCCGCTCTCGTACGCATCGGGCACGGTCACCACCAGCGCGCGCGCATGGGCGAGATTGGCTGCGTCCAGCACATCGTCCCGCGCCGCATTGCCGACGATCGTCGCGATGCCCTGCTGATGCAGCATCGCGACGCGCTCTTTTTCCTCTTCCAGCACGAGCACCGCCTGGCCCTGCCTGTGCAATGCCTCGCCGACCAACCGACCCACCCGACCATAGCCAGCCACCACCACATGTCCACTCAGCGCGCTGATGACGAGCATCTCCGGTACGGGCTCGGTGCTCGCCGGCACCACCGTGTCGCCACGCTGGCCTGCCTCGCGCGCATCGAGCCACGGCTTCGCGCGATCGAGCAGCTTGAACAGCAGCGGGTTGAGCAGGATCGACAGGATTGCCGCAGCCAGCAGCACGTCCTGCGCCTCCTTCGTGACCAGATTCTGCATCACGCCCACACCGATCAGGATGAACGAGAATTCGCCGATCTGCGCCAGGCTGGTGGCAATCGTCAACGCCGTGCGCAACGGACGACCGGACACCAGCACGATGCCGAACGCGGCCAGCGACTTGCCGAGCACCACGATGAGCAGCGCCGCCAGCACCACCCACGGTTGGGTCAATACCACCTGATAGTTGAACAGCATGCCGATCGAGACGAAGAACAGCACCGCGAACGCATCGCGCAGCGGCAGCGTTTCCTCGGTGGCGCGCTGGGCCAGTTTCGATTCGCCCATCATCATGCCGGCGAAGAACGCGCCCAGTTCGAACGACACGTCGAACAGGCCGGCCGCACCGAACGCCACGCCCAGCGCGACCGCCAGCACAGCCAGACGGAACAACTCGCGCGAACCGGTGTACGCGACGACCTTGAGAATCCACGGAATCAGCCGCTTGCCGACCACCAGCATCAGCGCAACGAACAGCGCCACCTTGCCGATGGTGAACGCGATGGTGCCGGCGATCGCGCCGAACGACAACGCGGCGCCACCCTGCGTGCCACTCCCCAGCGCCAGTCCGATCGCCGGCAGCAGCACCAGCGCCAGCACCATCGCCAGGTCCTCGACGATCAGCCAGCCGACCGCGATGCGGCCGCGTTCGGTTTCCATCAGGCGGTGTTCTTCCATCGCCCGCAACAGCACCACCGTGCTGGCCACCGACAGCGCCAGACCGAACACGAAACCCTGCGCGAACGGCCAGCCCAGCGCCCAGCCGAGCAGCATGCCGAGCACGGTGGCCACCGCCATCTGGCCGAGCGCACCGGGGATCGCGATGTTCTTGACCGACAGCAAATCCTTCAGCGAAAAATGCAGGCCGACACCGAACATCAGCAGCACCACGCCCACCTCGGCCAGCTGATGCGCCAGATGCCCATCGGCGACATAACCCGGTGTGAACGGCCCCACCACCACGCCGGCCATCAGGTAACCGGCCAACGGTGGCAGCCTCAGCTTGTGCGCAAGCGCGGCAAATACGAAGGCCAGCACGATGCCGCTGACGAGGGTGGCGATGAGTGGGGCTTCGTGCATGCGCGATCCTTTCAGTACAACGATGGAAACCGCACGGCATGACAACCGTGCGGCATGCAGAGGTGTGCGCCGCCGTCGTCCGACGCTGGCCTGCACGTGCAAGATCTTTCACTTGTAAGGGGGATGCGTGATCAGCGCAAGCGCCGTACCGCTTATTCCTGCGCGTTGATGACTGCCAGGAAATCGCGACCATAACGCTTGAGCTTGGCTTCACCGACGCCACTGATCGTGGCCAGCTCATCCTCGTTCGCCGGCAGCGCGCGCAACATCGCCAGCAAGGTGGCGTCGTGGAACACCACGTATGGCGGCACGCCCTGCTGCTTGGCCAGCTGCGTGCGCAGCGCGCGCAACTCGTCCCACATCGACTGTTCGTACGCCTCGATGCCGAGGCTGCCGCCAGTGACTATCTTGCTGTCACGGCGACGGCGGCTGCCACGCTCGGGGCGCGCATCCTCGCGCAGCTTTACTGGCTGGCCGCCGCTGAGCACGGCGCGACTGGCGGCAGTCAGGCGCAAGGTGCCGAAGCCTTCGGCGTCGGCTTCGAGCAGGCCGGCGGCGAGCAGCTGGCGGAACACCGAGCGCCACTGCTTCTCATCCATCTCGGCACCGATGCCGAACGTGCTGAGGCGATGATGCTCGAGGCTGAGCACGCGCTCGGTTTCCTCGCCGCGCAACACGTCGATCACGTGGCCGGAGCCGAAACGCTGACCGGTGCGATACACCGCCGACAGCGCCTTCTGCGCCGGCACGGTGGCGTCCCAGGTCTTCGGCGGCGCGATGCAGTTGTCGCAATGGCCGCAGGGACCGGGATAGGTTTCGCCGAACGTGCCCAGCAGCAGCTGGCGACGGCAATCGGTGGCCTCGGCGTAGGCCAGCAGCGATTCCAGCTTCTGCCGCTCCACGCGCTTGCGCTCGTCGGCCGATTCGGACTGCGCAATCATCTGGCTCATCGTCACCACGTCGGACAGGCCGTAGATCATCCACGCCTCGGCCGGCAGGCTGTCGCGACCGGCACGACCGGTTTCCTGGTAATAGCCTTCGATGCTGCGCGGCAGATCCAGATGCGCCACGAAGCGCACGTCGGGCTTGTCGATACCCATGCCGAACGCGACGGTGGCGACCATCACCACGCCGTCCTCGCGCAGGAAACGCTTCTGGTTTTTCGCGCGCGTAGCCGCATCGAGGCCGGCGTGATACGGCAACGCCTCGACACCCATTTCGGCCAGCCATTCGGCGGTGTCGTCGACCTTCTTGCGGCTGAGGCAGTACACGATGCCGGACTCGCCCTGATGCCCTTGCAGAAATTCGGTGAGCTGGCGCTTCGCGTTGTGGCGCAGGCCGACCCGGTAGCCGATGTTCGGCCGGTCGAAACTGGACACGAACTGGCGCGCGTCCTGCAGCGACAGGCGCTCGACGATCTCCTCGCGCGTGCGCGGGTCGGCGGTGGCGGTGAGCGCGATCCGAGGCACCGCGGGGAAGCGCTGATGCAGGATCGCCAGCTCGCGGTATTCCGGACGGAAATCGTGGCCCCATTGCGATACGCAATGTGCCTCGTCGATCGCGAACAACGCCACCTCAGTGCGTTCCAGCTGACCAAGGAAACGCTGGGTCAGCAAGCGCTCGGGCGCCACGTAGAGCAGGTTCAGTTCACCGGCCAGCAACTGCCGTTCGACTTCGCGCTGCTCATCGGCACCGAGACTGGAGTTGAGATAGGCGGCGGCCACGCCGGCCTCGCGCAGTGCGTCGACCTGGTCCTGCATCAGCGCGATCAGCGGCGACACCACGATGCCGGTGCCCTGCCGCAGCAGCGCAGGGATCTGGTAGCACAGCGATTTGCCGCCGCCGGTCGGCATCAGCACCAACGCGTCGCCACCTTCACTCAGGTGCTCGACCACCGCCTGTTGCTGGCCGCGGAAACTGGGATAACCGAAAACGCTTTGAAGCAGGTCAAGGGCAGAGGCATTCATCGGGGGCATGGTAACAAACCGCATGCAAACACCCGTCGGCGCATGCCGAATGCAGCGGTAGCCGATGGGCTTGCCAGCAGCCGTGCGCGCGACCTCATCGCGAGCAGCGTGCCGCTCTCTACCGGAAAAGGTTTACATCGGTGGCATGCCCCACAGCGCATGGTCGAGATCGCCATCCAGTCCGAACCGCGACAGCGGCACGCGACCGTTCTTCACTTCGACACCTTCGGCCCGCAGCAACCGCGATTGCTCGCGGAAACCGCGGCTGCCCGGCGGCATCGCGATGTGGCCGCTGGAGCGCAGTACGCGGTACCACGGCAGCTCCATGCCATCGGGCACCTCACCCAACAGCCTGCCGACCAATCGCGCCCGTCCCGGCAGGCCGGCGCGAGCGGCGATGGCGCCATAACTGGCGACACGACCACGCGGAATCGCGGCGATGGCGGCGTAAATACGGGTGGCGGGATCGTTCATGGCGGGCGCGACTTGGACACGGAGTCGTGTCAGAGTAGCAGTGCTTTTCGCCAGCCAAGGAAGTCGCACCATGCGCCACTTCGAAGCCGTGCGTTCCCACATCGGCAGCCAGCACGAGCTGCGCCACAACGATCCGTACCTGATCAGTTTCGATCTGGAACTGGCGCATGAGCGCCATCAGGGCATCTATCTGGCCGAGCTCGAGGACGAATCGGGCCGCCGCTACCTGCGTATTTCCACCCCGATCGGTCCGTTGGCAGGCACCGATCCCAGCCGCTGCCTGCGCTTCAACTGGCAGCAGCGCACCGGCTTTCTCGCGGTGGCCGACCTGGACGGTTCGCCGTACCTGCACTTGTGCGAGAACCGTCCCTACGAATATCTCGATACCGCCGAGCTGCAGCGCGTGGTGGGCGAGCTTGGCACGCTGGGCGACCAGCTGGAGCAGATCATCGCCAGCGGCGGTGACGCGCTCTGAACCGGGTCAAGACACCATCTTGACCAGCATCACCAGCCCGTAGGCCAGCAGCGCGGTGATCGGCAGGGTGAGGATCCACGCCCACACCATCCGTTCGACCACCGACCAACGGATCGCATTGAAGCGCTTGGCCGCACCCACGCCCATGATCGAGGCGGACACGTTGTGGGTGGTGGACACCGGGATACCGAACGCCGAGGCGGTGAGGATCACCAGCGCGGAACTGGTCTCGGCGGCAAAGCCATTGATCGGATGCAGCTTGACCATCTTGTGGCCGAGCGTCTTGATGATGCGCCAGCCGCCGCCGGCAGTACCGGCGGCCATGGTCAGCGCGGACACCACCTTCACCCACACCGGAATGGCGAACCCGCCGGCCGGATTCTCGGCAATGCGCAGGAAGCCCAGCCACGCCGGCAGCTGGTCGAACTGATGCGCGGCGGTGGCGCCGGCCAGCGCCAGCGCGATGATGCCCATGCTCTTCTGCGCATCGTTCATGCCATGCGCCACGCCCATCGCGCTGGCCGAGACAATCTGCGCCTTGCCGAAAAAGAAATTGACGAACGGGGTGCGGCCGAAGCGGCGCGACCAGCCGTGCCGCTTCGCGAACCAGGCCAGCAGCGCGTACAAGCCGCCCATCAGGAGGAAGCTGATGACGAAACCGGCGGCCGGCGACAGCACCATCGGAATGATCACCTTGGGAATCACGCCGTGACCCTTGAGCCAGCTGCCTTCCACCCAGATCACCGAGGAGAAATTGTTGTTCGAGGCAGCCAGCGCGGCACCCACCAGCGAACCGACCAGCGCATGGCTGGAGCTGGACGGCAGACCCAGCCACCAGGTGATCAGATTCCACACGATCGCCCCGAGCAGCGCGCAGATCAGCAGCTGCGAGCCCATCTCGATAACGCCGGCATTGATCAGCCCGGACGCAATCGTGGCCGCTACCGCCGTGCCCATGAACGCGCCGATGAGGTTGGTGCCGGCGGCCAGCAGTACCGCCTGACCGGGCGTGAGCACCTTGGTCGCCACCACCGTGGCGATCGAATTGGCGGTGTCGTGGAAACCGTTGATGTAGGTGAAGACCAGCGCGATCACCACCACGGCGATGACGATGCTCATGCGCGGCCTCCGGTCAGAGGCAGGCGGCCGCGTGGTGCTGGCACCGCGGTCAGGCAATGCGGAATGCGCAGGGTCACGGCGGCGGCCTCAGGAGTTCTTCAGCACGATCGAATAGACGATGTTGCCGACGTCGCGGCACTTGTCGATGGCCTTCTCGATCAGCTCGAACAGGTCCTTGGCCAGCACCGCGCGCAGGACATCGCCGCCTTCCACGTACAGGGTACGGTAGGCCGACAACAGCATGCGGTCGCCTTCCGACTCCAGCGCCTGCAGGCGATCCTGCAGCTTCTTTACCGGATCGATGCGCAGGCCGCGACGCAACTCGCCGATCATCTCGGCGACGACTTCACTGGAGCGTTCCAGCACTTGTGCACGCTGGGCGAAATCCACCCCGGTCAGACGCGCCGCCACGATCTCGTAGCGTTCGGCGAATTTCTCGATGGTCTTGGGAATCTTGTACAGCGCCGAATTCAGCGCCTCGATGTCCTCGCGGTCGAGCGCGGTGACGAACGTGTTTACCAGACCCTCGCTGATCTGCGCCGCCAGTTCCTTCTCGCGCATGCGGGTAGCGGTAAAGGCGGCCATCATTGAGCCTTCATCAGGCCTGGTCAGCAACGCGTGCAGGGCCTTGGCGCTTTCGTGGGCGGTGGCGGCGCTCTGTTCGAGCAACCCATAGAACTTGTCGCCTTTGCCGAAAATCGTCTGCAGTGAAAACATGCGGGCCATGCCTGAGGGGAACAAAGTGACAGGAATGTTACAGGACTGCCATGCTGCCCTGCATCAAGAGCCGACCATCCCGGGGTGAAGTGGACCCCCGCTACCCTTACACTGTGCTCATGCACCCTCCCCCATCATCGCCGCGATGCTGACTGAAATCGCGCTCGTCTTCGTACTGGCCCTGTGCAACGGCTTCTTCGCCCTGTCCGAGATGGCGCTGGTCGCCTCGCGCAAGAGCCGGCTCAAGCAGATGGCGAAAACCAGCCGGCGTGCCGCGCTGGCGCTGCGCCACGCCGAGGCACCGGAGCATTTCCTGTCCACCGTGCAGGTCGGCATCACCCTGCTGATGCTGATTACCGGTGCGATCGCCGGCGATGCGCTGGGCGCCCACCTTGCCGACGCCCTGCAGAGCAGCCACCTGACGTGGCTGATGCCCTATGCGCGAATCATCGGCATCGTGCTGGGCTTCGTGCTGATCTCGTTCGTCCAGATCGTGGTTGGCGAACTGGTGCCCAAGCGGCTGGCGCTGTCGGCGCCGGAACGCTTTTCGACGTATGCGGCGATACCGATGCTGGTGTTGTCGCGCCTGACTGCGCCATTCGTGTGGCTGCTGAATGTATCGAGCAACCTGCTGCTGCACCTGCTGCGGGTCAGCCCGCATGGCCACGGGGTGGTCACCGAGGACGAGATCCGACTGCTGGTGGCCGAGAGCGCCGAACAAGGCGTGCTCGATCCGGACGAACACAACATGGTCAACCGCGTGCTGCGTCTGGGCGATCGCACGGTGGACAGCGTGATGACCCCGCGCATGCGCATCGCCTGGCTGGATACCGCGGCCACGCGTGAGGAGAACATCGAGGTGCTGCGGCAGACCCCGTATTCGCGCTATCCGGTGTATCGCGGCGACGAAAGCGATGTGGTCGGCGTGGTCGAGGTCAAGCGCCTGTTGCACGGTTTTGCCGACGGCAAGCTGGAGCTGTTCGAGCACCTGTCCAAACCGCTGTTCGTACCCGCCACCGCGCGCGCGCTGGATCTGCTGGAAGAATTCCGCGATGCCGAGACGCCGCTGGCCTTGGTGGTCGACGAATACGGCGATATCGAAGGCGTGGTCACCGTCAACGATCTGCTGGCAGCCGTGGTCGGCGCCAGCCAGATCGGCCATAGCGGTGGAGACGACAACGCACCGATCATGCAGCGCGCGGATGGCAGCTGGCTGATCGACGGCAGTCTGTCCACCGACGACCTGCGCGAGCTGCTGCAGGTAGGCGAACTGCCCGGCGAGGACGAACACGAGTACCGCACCGCCGCCGGCATGGTGATGACGGCCCTCGGCCACGTGCCGCAGACCGGTGAGGTGTTCGCCTGGCACGGCATCCGCTTCGAGGTGGTCGACCTCGACGGTGCCCGCATCGACAAGCTGCTGGTGACGCCGGCGCCATCGCTGGAACTGTCGGACGACGAGCAGTAGTCGTTGAGTCCCTCCCCTGCCTGGCAGGGGAGGCGCAGAGGCGGCTACCTTTTCTTCGCCAGCCCCGCCATCCGCTGCGCATCGGCGAGGATGCCATGCAGCACGCGCAACTCGCGCTCATCCGGCTGCGCGCGCTGGAACAACTTGCGCAGCCGCAGCATGATCGTGGTCGGCTCACGCCCCTTGTGGAATTCGATCTCGTCCAGCGTCTGCGCCAGGTGCAGGTAGAACTGCTCCATCTGCGCCGCATCGGCCGGTGGCTCGCCATGCACCGGCGGCACCAGCGCCGGCGTATCGCCGAGCATCGCCACGCGCAACTCGTAGGCCATCACCTGCACCGCCTGCGACAGGTTGAGCGAGCTGAAATCGTCCACGCTGGGAATCCGCACCATCGCGTGGCAACGCGCCAGCTCCTCGTTCTCCAGCCCGGTGCGCTCGTTGCCGAACACCAGCGCCACCTGCTCGCCGCGGGCCGCGGCGGCCAGCACCTGTTGCGCCGCCTCGTGCGGCGAAATCTCCGGCAGGTTCACCCCGCGCCGACGCGCCGACAGGCCCAGCGCCAGGCTGGTGCCCGCCAAGCTGTCGACCAGATCGGCATGGATACCGGCCTTGGCCAGCACCTCGTCCGCGCCTGCGGCCAGCGCGCTGGCCTCCGGATCGGGAAAACGGTGCGGCGTCACCAGCTCCATCCGCGCAAAGCCCATCGTGCGAATGGCACGCGCCGCACTGCCGATATTGCCCGGATGCGAGGTGCGCACCAGCACGTAGCGGATGCGGGCGGCGAGGTCGTTCAGATCGGTCATGTGATGCATGGCTTGGCGGTAAACAGCTGACAAGGATAATGGACACGGGGCAGCTGCGGCCCGGTCCGGCCCCGCCTCTGCTAGAATCGCCGACCGCAACCCCGCTCTCTTCCAAAGTCGAAACCATGGCCAGACCACACGTCACGATCGCGGCGCGCGCCGCGCGTTCTGCAGGCAACGTGATCCTGCGCTACATGAACCGCATCGACGGCCTCAACATCGTCGAGAAGCAGCAGCTGGATTTCGTCTCCGAAGTCGACAAGCTGGCCGAAGCGGAAATCATCAAGGAACTGCGCCGCGCCTACCCCGACCACGCGATCCTCGCCGAGGAAAGCGGTGCGACCGGCAAGGGCCCGCTGACCTGGGTGATCGACCCGCTCGACGGCACCCACAACTACCTGCGCGGCATTCCGCACTTCAGCGTGTCGATCGCCCTGCTGGAAAAGGGCGTACCGATCCACGCGGTGGTATTCGACCCGCTGCGCGACGAGCTGTATACCGCCAGCAAGGGTGACGGTGCCTACCTCAACGACCGCCGCATGCGCGTCAGCAAACGCGAGAACCTGGGCGGCGCGATGATCGCCACCGGCTTCCCGTTCCGTCAGCGCGAGCACCTGGCACCGCAGCTCGACATGACCCGCGCGATCCTCGGCCAGGCCGAGGACATCCGCCGCTCCGGCTCCGCGGCGCTCGACCTGGCCTACGTCGCCGCCGGCCGCTACGACGGCTACTTCGAGATCGGCCTGAAGCCGTGGGACATGGCCGCCGGCGTGCTGCTGGTGCATGAAGCCGGCGGCCGCTACTGCGACTTCGCCGGCCGTGACGGCATCCCCGAAAGCGGCAACATCATCGCCGGCAACCTCAACGTGGCGAAGGCGATGGTCGACGCGATCGGGCAGCAGGCGACGCCGGGGTTGCTGAAGGCTTGAGTGATTTGTCCGATTGAAATAACAAAGGCGCCCTCGGGCGCCTTCGTTATTTCAGGGAGAGGCTTCACCCGTTTCACGCAGGAACCCGCGCAGGAACGGCACCGTGATCCGCCGCTGAGCGGCGAGCGACGCCACATCGAGCCGGTCGAGCAGATCGAGTAATGCACCGAGGTCGCGCGCATAACGCGCGAACAGCCAGTCCAGCACGCTGTCGTCCAGTTCGATGCCGCGCGAGGCGGCCTGCGCTTTCAGTACGGCGCGGCGCTCGTCATCGTCGAGTGGCTTGAGTGCGAACTGGGTGCAGGCGCCGAGGCGTGAACGCAGGTCGGGCAGCTCGATGCCGAGTTGGGTCGGCGCGGCATCGGCGGCGAACAGCAGCGCACTGCCTTCGGCGCGGGCACGGTTGTAGAGGTCGAACAGTGCATGCTCCGCGTCGCGATTGCCGGCGATGGCGCCCAGGTCGTCCAGCGCCAGCAGCTCACTGCCGGCGACGCCACGCAGGGCGGCCGCATGATCTGTGATCGTTGCCAGCGGCAGATATTGCACGCGCCGGCCGGCAGCACTCGCTGCCTGGCACGCCGCCATCAACAGATGACTGCGGCCACTCCCGCTGGCGCCGTGCAGATAGACCCACGGCGCAGCGGGTTCGAGCGCCAGCGCCTGCACCGCGGCCAGTGCTGCCGCATTGGCGCCAGCATGGAAATGTTCGAAGCGCTGGCGACGTGGCCAGCGCAGCGCCAGCGGCAGCTGCGGGATCATGGTTCGGCCCGGTCGCCCTGCGGAACCGGTGCGACCGTGGTCGTCGTGTCGACCTCGCCATCGCGATGCACGGTGACGTCCACTTCGGCGATCACCGGATCGTCCGGCCCCTGCTCGTTGTACAGCTCGCTCAACCGGTAGCGTTCGAGCAGATAGCGCAGCAGCACCATGATCACCGACGCCGCCGGCAACGCCAGCAGCACACCGAGGAAGCCGAACAGATAACCGCCAGCCAGCACCGCGAAGATCACCGCCACCGGATGCAGGCCGATCTTGTCGCCGACCAGCTTGGGCACCAGCACATAGCCTTCCAGCAGCTGGCCGACCATGAATACGCCGCAGACCAGCAGCACGTGGGTCCAGTCGCCGTATTGCACCAGTGCGGCGATGATCGCCGCGACGAAGCCGATGATGAAACCCAGGTACGGCACGAAGCTGAGCAGGCCGGCGACCAGGCCGATCAGCAAGCCGACCGACAGTCCGACCAGCCCCAGGCCCGCGCCATAGAACACGCCCAACGCCAGCATCACCAGCAACTGGCCGCGCACGAACGCACCGAGTATCTTGTCGGACTCGTGCGCCAGATATGCGATGGTCGGCTGGATCGAGCGCGGCAGCATGCGGTCGACCGTGGCGACCAGGCGATCCCAGTCACGCAGCAGGTAGAACGCCACCACCGGGATCAGCACCAGGTTGGTCATCCACATGACGACGCCCAGACCGGAACGCGACACCTTGCCCAGCACCGTCGTGGCGACATCGCCGATCGAGCCGATATGCGCCTTGATCGCGGCCAGCAGGCGATCGCTGTCGAAGGTATGCGGATCCAGATGCAGGCGGGCCTGCAGCCACGGCCACGCCACGTTCTGCGCCCAATCCCCATAACGCGGCAGGTTCTCGATCAGGTTCTCGACCTGGCGCGCGATCAGCGGAATCAGCAGCAGCAGCACGCCGACCACCACGACCAGCAGCACCGCGAAAACGATGGTGGCTGCCCAATTGCGGTTCAGCCCGAGCCGCTCCAGCCGGTCGGCCAGCGGATCGCCCAGATAGGCCAGCATGGCGGCGACCGCGAAGGGCATCAGCACGGGTGCCAGCAACCAGATCAGGTAGACGATGACCGCCGCGATGGCAAACAGCTGCCAACGGCGCGAAGTGTCCTGATTCATGCTCAATGGCCCAACAGCCAGCGCAGGTTCGCATCGGCGCCGGGGTGCCGCTCACCCTGCAACAGCAGGCGGCCACCGGCAGCGAGATTCGCGGCCAGTCCGCTCATCGGCACGGACGCCTTGACGTCCAGCAGCACGGCATCGTTCTCCGCGCCCAGAGTCGTCACCTGCTTGACCGAGGGGTCGGCCTGCAGGATGGCCAGCAGATTCGCGTAATCCGTCGCCGAGGCCAGCCCGCTGATCCACAGCCTGCCCTCGCTGGGACCGGCGCCGATCACGTTGAGCTGCTTGCCGATGTGATCGACCATGCTGTTGCCGGCATCGCCAAGCAGCACGTCGCGGGTCGCGCCCTGGCTGCTCCAGTGCTGCGGCTGGCCGCCGGAAATCAGCGTCCAGTCGGCGGTGCTTTCGTGCAGCTTGCCGATCAGTACCAGGCCGGTGTGGTACCGCTGGTTGATCGTTGCCAATGCGGCCGGATCGGCGCTGGCGACCTTCGTCGTATCCGGTGCGCTGGCGGCATCGGGATACACCACGTTGGTGCCGCGCCTGACCGCGGCCGCGGCAAGACTGGTCAGCGCCGCCTGATCGAGTTGATGGCCGTCGTTGCCCTGCACCAGCAGCAGAACGGGCGGCTTGATCCCCGCGCTCGCCACGCCGAGCGTCGATACCAGCCGGCGCACCGAACCCGGTTCGAACTCCACGTTCAGGATCATGCCGGTGGCGGCGCGCTGGTACTGGAACTTCTGCACGATCGAGCCGGCCTTGCCCAGCGCGTCGGCATAACCGGCATTGCTGCGCAGATCCTGGCCGCCGGCAATCCGCGTCAGCACCTGCCCGAGCGCGGTGGCGAACGCCTGATCGCGTTGCGCGTCGCTGGTGTCGGCCACCGGCACGACGACCGAGTACGGCGAGCCCGAACTCTGCGCATGCAGCGGCGACAGTGCGGCAAAACCCAGCAACAGGGCGACGATGAGCAGGCGGGACAGGCGCATGGGTGTGGGCATCTTCGGAGGAAAGCTCCCGGAAGTCTGCCCAATCGCGCCCCCAGCGTCCATCGGAGCCGTCACCAAACCGGCATCCGGCGACCGGCAACGGCGCCACAAGCTGTTAAACTTGCGCGTTGCATCCACGCCGCAGATCCTGACCAAGGTCCTCGCCATGTCTGACGCCCTCACCTACCGCGCCGCTGGCGTTGACATCGACGCCGGCAATGCGCTGGTCGAACGCATCAAGCCGCTGGTCAAGCGCACTTCCCGCCCCGAGGTGATGGGCGGACTGGGCGGCTTCGGCGGCCTGTTCGACCTGTCCGGCCGCTACAAGGAGCCGGTGCTGGTGTCCGGCACCGACGGCGTCGGCACCAAGCTGAAGCTGGCGCAGATCCTCAACCGCCACGACACCATCGGCATCGACCTGGTCGGCATGTGTGTCAACGACGTGCTGGTGCAGGGCGCCGAGCCGCTGTTCTTCCTCGACTATTTCGCCACCGGCAAGCTCGATGTGGATACCGCGGTCGCCGTGGTCGGCGGCATCGCCAAAGGCTGCGAACTGGCCGGCTGCGCGCTGATCGGCGGCGAGACCGCCGAGATGCCGGACATGTATCCGCCGGGCGAATACGACCTGGCCGGCTTCACCGTCGGTGCGGTGGAGAAGTCGCAGATGCTCGGCGGCGAAGGGATCGTCGCCGGCGACGTGATTCTCGGCGTGGCCTCGTCGGGTCCGCACTCGAACGGTTACTCGCTGGTCCGCAAGATTCTCGAGCGCGCCGGCAATCCGCTCGATCTCGATCTTGGCGGCGTGAAGCTGGCCGACGCGCTGATGGCGCCGACCACGATCTACGTGAAGTCGATGCTTGAGCTCCTTAAGTCGGCCCCGGTGCACGGCATGGCCCACATCACCGGTGGCGGCCTGAAGGAAAACATCATCCGCGTGGTGCCGGACGGTCTGGGCATCGCACTGGATGCCAGCACTATCGTGTTGCCGCCGGTGTTCGACTGGTTGATGCGCGAAGGCAACGTGGCCCGCGAGGAAATGTGGCGCACGTTCAACTGCGGCGTCGGCTTCACCGTGATCCTGCCGCGCGATGCGGTCAGTGCTGCCGCGGCCCAGCTGGCGAAGCACGGCCTGGCCAGTTCGGTGATCGGCACGATCGTGCCCGCACAGGGCGACGAACGCGTCCAGATCGGCTGACCACGACTCTGCAACGCCTTCGATGAACACACCATTGCCACGCGTCGCCGTGCTCGCCTCTGGGCGCGGCAGCAATCTTGCCGCGCTGCTCGATGCGCGTGAGCGTGGCGAGCTGCCGGTCGAGTTCGTGCTGGTCGGCAGCGACAAGGCCAATGCCGGTGCATTGCGACTGGCCGAAGCGGCCAATATCCCCACGCTGGCGCTCGATCCACGCAGTTATCCGGATCGGCGCGCGTTCGATCTGGATCTGTTCGCCCGCATCAGCGCCAGCGGCGCCGAGTGGTTGGTGCTGGCCGGCTTCATGCGCATCCTCGATGGCGAGGCGCTGACGCCATGGGTGGGCCGGATGATCAATATCCATCCGTCGCTGCTGCCGAAATACCGCGGCCTGCATACCCATCGCCGCGCACTGGAAGCGGGCGACCAGGAGCACGGCGCCAGCGTGCATTTCGTCACCGCCGAGCTGGACGGTGGCCCGGTGATCGCCCAGGCCCGCCTCGCGATTACCGCCGGCGACGACGAACACCAGCTCGCGCAACGGCTGTTGCCGCTGGAACATCGACTGCTGCCGGCGGTGCTGGGCTTGCTGGCCAGTCGACGTCTCCAATGGGATGGTCACACGGCGCGATTCGACGGACAGCCTTTGCACAAGCCGCTGGTGCTCGGCAAGGAAGGCCTGCGGCCCGCAGAGTGATCCCCGGTTCAGCCCGGCGCCGGCAGACTCGGCGCATGACTATCCGAACCCTGCTTGCTCCCGTATTCGGCCTCGGCCTGCTGCTCGGCAGCCAGGCCGTCCTCGCCACCGCGCCCGGCGCCTTCACCGCCACCTATAACGTGTCGCAAGGCGGCGAGCCGATGGGCGTCGCCACCGTGACCCTGCGCAGCGCCGGCAACGGCGAGTGGATCTACAGCAAGAACGTCAAGAGCACCGGCGGACTGGCAGCGATGCTCGGCGCCAGCCTCACCGAGGCCTCGCGTTTCCGCTGGAAAGGCGAGGCGCCCGAAGCGGTCAGCTACGACTACCAGCTGCAGACCGGCATCAAGAACAAGCAGCGGCACATGACCGTCAACTGGGCCAGCAATCAGGTGACCCTGGACGAAGGCAAGGGTCCGCAGACCTATCCGGCCAGCCCCGGCATGGTCGAGCGCAATACCACGTCACTGGCCCTCGGTGTGGCGCTGCGCGACGGCAAGCAGCAGATCACCCTGCCGGTCGCGGTGCGCCAGCAGGTGCAGACGCAGAGCTTCAAGGTGACCGGCAAGGAAGCCATCGAGGTTCCGGCCGGCAACTTCAACGCCGAACGGATCGACCGCACCGACGCCGAGCGCGGTTTCAGCGCGTGGTACGTACCGACCCGCTACCTGCTGCCGGTGAAATTGTCGCAGCACGACGGCGGCGATCTGACGATGGAATTGGTGAGCTATCGCGCCAACTGAGGTCAGCTTGAGGTTTGTCCAGGAACCCAAAACGAAAAGCCCGGCAATGCCGGGCTTTTCGTTTGCGACGATCAAAGACTCAGTTCGGCAAGCGGCGGATCTTCGCGCCGAGCACGCCGAGTTTCTCCTCGATGTTCTCGTAGCCGCGGTCGATGTGATACACGCGATCGACGATGGTGTCGCCCTTCGCCACCAGCCCGGCCAGCACCAGGCAGGCTGACGCGCGCAAGTCGGTCGCCATGATCGGCGCGCCGCTCATCTGCTCGACGCCCTGCACTACTGCGGTATTGCCTTCGAGCTGGATGTTTGCACCCAGGCGCTGCAGTTCCTGCGCATGCATGAAGCGGTTCTCGAACACTGTCTCGGTGACCACGCCGGTGCCCTCGGCGACGCAATTCAGCGCGGTGAATTGCGCCTGCATGTCGGTCGGAAAGGCCGGGTACGGCGCGGTGCTGATGTTGACCGCCTTCGGCCGTCGCCCACCCATGTCCAGCTCGATCCAGTCGTCGCCGGTGGAGATGTGAGCACCGGCCTCTTCCAACTTGGACAGCACGGCGTCGAGCGTGTTGGCACGCGCATGCCGCGTGCGCACCTTGCCGCCGGTCATCGCCGCACCGACCAGGAAGGTGCCGGTCTCGATGCGATCGGGCAGTACGTCGTATTCGGCGCCGTGCAGGCGCTCGACACCGTGAATGATCATGGTCGAGGTGCCGGCGCCTTCGATCTGCGCGCCCATCGCGATCAGGCAATGGGCCAGATCGACCACCTCGGGTTCCTGCGCGGCGTTCTCGATCACCGTGGTGCCCTGCGCCAGGGTGGCGGCCATCATGATGTTCTCGGTCCCGGTGACGGTGACCATGTCCATCTGGATGTGTGCGCCCTTGAGCCGCTTCGCCTTCGCCTTGATGTAGCCGTTCTCGACGCTGATCTCGGCGCCCAGCGCCTGCAGGCCACGGATATGCTGGTCGACCGGACGCGAACCGATCGCGCAGCCGCCCGGCAGCGAAACCTCGGCCTGGCCGAAACGCGCCACCAGCGGGCCGAGCACCAGGATCGAGGCGCGCATCGTGCGCACCAGGTCGTACGGTGCGATGCAGGTGCTGGTGGTACGCGGATCGACATGCATCTTCATGCGGTCGTCCAGCACCAGCTGCACGCCCATCTGGCCGAGCAACTCGATGAAGGTGGTGACGTCGTGCAGATGCGGCACGTTGCCGATGCTGACCGGCTCATCGGCCAGCAGGCAGGCAGCGAGAATCGGCAGCACGGCGTTCTTGGCGCCGGAAATGCCGACCTCGCCGTGAAGCGGCACACCGCCACTGATCAGGATCTTGGCCATCGTTGTTCCTAAACTTGTGCGCTCCGCCATTGAGCGCAAGAAAAAGCCGACATGGATGCCGGAAATGTCATGACATCACCCTTGGCGCGCCGCGGCTTCCTCGGGTGTCAGGGTCTTCAGCGCCAGCGCGTGGATCGCACCGCCCATCAGGTCGCCCAGCGTGGCATATACCAGCCGATGTCGCGCCAGCGGCAACTTGCCGGCGAACTGGCTGGCCACCACGGTGGCCTCGAAATGCACGCCATCGGCACCGCTGACCTCGGCTTGGGCACCGGGCAGGCCGTTTTCGATCAATGCCTGGATGCTGACTGAGTCCATCGGGGGTGTTCCATACGGGAGCTTGAGTCGGCAAAAACCTGGACTCAGCCGTTGCCGGAATCCATTGCGCTGACTTATGACGTTAAAATACGAATGTGCCATGGTAATGGAAATCCGCTGGCGCAGAAACGACAGCGGTTCCAGATCAGCACAACAGGCGTCGCCACGGCGTCAGCGGCACCCGCCCCCTCTTTTCACCGAGCCTCCATGAACGCACGCATCGCATCGCCCGCCCCGATCGACCTGAGCCCGGATGCCATCACGCGCAGCGCGCGCACGGTGATCGCCACCGAAGCGGCCGCGGTGCGCGCGCTGGAGCCGCGGGTCGGGGCGGACTTCGTCGAGGCCTGCCGGCTGATCCTGGCCTGCAAGGGCCGCGTGGTGGTCAGCGGTATGGGCAAGTCCGGCCATGTGGCGCGCAAGATCGCCGCCACCCTCGCCTCGACCGGCACGCCGGCGTTCTTCGTGCATCCGGGCGAGGCCAGCCATGGCGATCTGGGCATGATCCTGCCGCAGGACGTGGTGCTGGCGCTGTCCTATTCGGGCGAGACCGACGAGCTGCTGTTCATCCTGCCGGTGATCAAGCGTCAGGGCATCCCGCTGATCGCGATCACCGGCAAGCCCGGCTCCTCGTTGGCAAGCCAGGCCGACGTGCATCTGGATGGCAGCATTTCCAGCGAAGCCTGCCCGCTCGGCCTGGCGCCGACCACCAGCACCACCGTCGCGCTGGTGCTGGGCGACGCGCTGGCGATCGCGCTGCTGGAGGCACGCGGCTTCACCTCGGATGATTTCGCCCGCTCGCACCCGGCCGGCGCACTGGGCCGGCGCCTGCTGCTGCGCATCAGCGACGTGATGCACAGTGGCGACGACGTGCCGCGGGTATCGCCGGACTCCAACATCACCGCCGCGCTGGTCGAGATGACCCGCAAGCACCTGGGCATGACCGCCGTGGTCGACGCCGATCAGCGTCTGCTCGGCGTGTTCACCGATGGCGACCTGCGTCGCGCGCTGGACGACGAGGGCGTGGACCTGCGCGGCGCCACCGTGTCCGAACTGATGACCCGCGGCCCGAAGACGATCGGCGCCGACAAGCTTGCGGCGGAAGCGGCGCAGCTGATGGAAAAGCACCAGATCCACGCCTTGCTGGTGGTCGACGATGAACAGCACGTGGTCGGCGCCTTGAACATTCATGATCTGCTCCGCGCGCGCGTGGTCTGATTTGCCTTGGCAAATCAGAAAAATCAAACACGCCGCTCTTGACTCGGCTCTCCCCCAGAACACCATTCCGTGCCCATCAACTACCTCGCCAACCTCACCGCTGACCTCCTCGCCCGTGCCGCCAAGATCCGGCTCGCGGTGTTCGACGTGGACGGCACGCTGACCGACGGCCGCCTGTGGTACGGCGAAGACGGCCGCGAGACCAAAGTCTTCCACGTGCATGACGGGCTCGGCCTGAAGCGCTTGCAGGCGAACGGCGTGCAGGTCGCGCTGATCACCGCGCGGATCAGCCACCCGGTTGCGCTGCGCGCCGAAGAGCTGGACATCGCCCACGTCTACCAGGGCCAGGGCGACAAGCGCGCCTGCCTGCGGGAACTACTCGACGCGCTGCATCTGGAACCCGAGCAGGCCGCATTCGTCGGCGACGACCTGCCCGACCTGCCGCCGATGCATATCGCCGGGCTGGCCGTGGCGGTGGCGAACGCGCATCCGTGGGTGACCGAGGCGGCGCACTGGCAGACCGCCAAGGGCGGCGGCATGGGTGCCGCGCGCGAAGTGTGCGACCTGATCCTGCACGCGCAGGGCAAGATCGACGCCGAACGGGAGCGCTGGCAGTGAGTTGGCGTCTGTGGCTGCGCGACCGGCGTCTGCCGGCCGCGACCCTCGCCATCGCGCTGGCTGCGGGCGTGAGCCAGTTGCTGTTGTGGTGGCTGGGACCGACCGCGCGAAGCAACGACTTTGTCGGGCCGCCGCGCTCCGGTTACACGCTGACCAACGCCAGGGTGATCGAATACAACGTCGACGGGGAACCCAGTTTCCGCCTCCAGGCGCCGCACCTGGAGCGTCGCGAGGGCGATGAATCGCTCTACCTCAACTCACCGACGTTCCAACTCCCGGCCAAGCAGGCTGGCGTACCGGACTGGCAGGGCGAATCCCTGTATGGCTGGGTCAACAAGGGGGGTACTCTGCTCAAGCTGCAGGGACCGGTGTTCATGCACCGGCCGGCCTTCGGCACCACGCCGGCGACCGACATGCACACCTCCGAGGTGACGGCGTGGCCGAAGGAAAATCGCCTGGAGACCGCCGAGCCGGCGCGGATCGAGCAGGGAGCCTCTACAATCAGCGGGGTCGGCATGCGTGCCAACCTCACCAACAAGCACCTGGAGTTGCTCGATGATGTCCACAGCACGTTCATGCCAGCCAAGCCGCGTCATTAAGCTTGCGCTTCTGGGCCTGGGACTCGCCATGCTGCAGCCCGCGCTTGCCCGCCAGGACGATCGCCAGCAGCCAGCCAACATCACGGCGAAGTCGTTCGACGCCACCCAGCAGGCCAATGGCATCATTCACTACAAGAACAACGTGCTGCTCACCCAGGGCACGCTGAAGGCGACCGGTGCCCTCGCCACCGTCTATCTGGATGCGAACAACAGCGTCACGCGGGTCGTCATCACCGGCAACCCGGCGCATATCGAGCAGCTCGACGACAACGGCAACCTGATGCAGGGCAACGCCGCCACCCTCGACTACGACAACGTCAAGCAGATCGCGGTGCTCACCGGCAACGCATCGGTCGACCAGAAAGGCCGCGGCAGCGCGAAAGGCGACCGGCTTACCTACAACACCCAGACCAGCCAGATGACCGGTGAAAGCAACGGCGACGGCCTGGTGCACATGACCTTCCTGCCCACGCCCAAACCGGCCGGGGCGGCACCAGCCAAGGCCGCCGCGCCGGCACCGAGCCAGAGCAGCCCGGCGCCGCAGGGACAACACTGACCAATGCTCTCCGCCGAAGGTCTGCAGAAAAGTTTCAAGGCGCGCCAGGTGGTGCGGGATTTCGGCTTCTCGATACGCCAGGGTGAAGTCGTCGGTCTGCTCGGTCCCAATGGCGCCGGCAAGACCACCTGTTTCTACATGGTGGTCGGCCTGATCGAAGCCGATGCCGGCATCATCAAGCTGGACAAGCAGGACATCACCGGCCTGCCGATGCACGCGCGCGCCAAGCTCGGCATCGGCTACCTGCCTCAGGAAGCGTCGGTGTTCCGCCGGCTCAGCGTGGCGGACAACATCATGGCCGTGCTGGAACTGCGCGACGGGCTCAGCACGCAACAGCGCAGCACCGAGCTGGAGAGCCTGCTCGACGAATTGAAGATCGCCCATATCGCCGGCCAGAAAGGCATCAGCCTGTCCGGCGGCGAGCGGCGCCGGGTGGAAATCGCCCGCGCGCTAGCGGCGCAGCCGCGCTACATGCTGCTGGACGAGCCCTTCGCCGGCGTCGATCCGATCTCGGTCGGCGAAATCCAGCGCATCGTGCGGCACCTGAAGGAACGTGGCATCGGTGTACTGATCACCGACCACAACGTACGCGAGACGCTCGGCATCTGCGACCGCGCCTACATCCTCAACGATGGCGAAGTGCTGTCGCGCGGCACTCCGGCGCACATCCTCGCCGACGAGAAAGTGCGCGAGGTCTATCTCGGGCGCGAGTTCCGCCTCTGAGATAGCTGTCATGGCTTGTTCGGATTCGCCGTCTGGCTATGGCCGCATCTGCGGGCAAGCGTTAGGATGGCCGCGAGTTCCTTCGACCTGGCTGGCATGAAACCCGCACTGCAGTTTCGCCTCCATCAGCAATTGACCCTGACGCCTCAGTTGCAGCAGGCGATCCGTCTGTTGCAGCTGTCGCAGTTGGAGCTCGAAGCGGAGTTGCGCCAGATCGCCGAAAGCAATCCGCTGCTGGAATTCGCCGAGGAGGTCGAGGACGACGAGGCAGTCGACGACGCCGACGCCGAAAGCGAATACCCGAGCGCCGAGAGTGTCGCCGCCACCAGCAGCGAGCACGACGGCGACGACGTCAGCGACTGGGCCGATGGCGGCGGCGTCGCCGAAGCCCCTATCGACTTCTCCAGCAGCAGCGTCAGCAGTGCCTCCAGCTCGCGCAATGACGAAGACTTCGAGCCGCAGAACGCCGCGCCGGAAACCTTGCAGCAGCATCTGCTGTGGCAGCTCAACCTGGCCTCGTTCAATCCTCGTCAGCACCTGATCGCCACCGTGCTGATCGATGCGCTGAATACCGCCGGTTATCTGGCCGAAGGACTGGAAGCGATACTGGCCGCACTGCCGGCCGATCTCAACGCCACTCTCGACGAAGTCGACGCCGTGCGCCGCCAGTTGCAGGGCTTCGACCCGGCCGGCGTAGGCAGCCTCGACCTGCGCGACTGCCTGCGCGTGCAACTGGAGCAGTTCGACCCGGACACACCGCAACGCGAACTCGCATTGCGCATGGTCGACACCGAATTGGAACTGCTCGCGCGCAACGACATTGCCCGGCTCGCGCGGCGCCTGCGTGCCAGCGAGGACGATGTGGCGGCGGCGGCAGTGCTGATCCGCAGCCTCGATCCACGTCCCGGCGCGGCACTCGATGCCACCCCGGTGGAATACGTCGCGCCCGATGTCTACGCCATGCGTGACGGCAGCCGCTGGCGGGTCAGCCTCAATCCGGACGCACAGCCACGGCTAGGTTTGAATCAGCATTACTGCGGCCTGATCGCCCGTGCCCGCGGTGAGGATGCCAGCTGGATGCGCGGTCAACTGCAGGAAGCTCGCTGGCTGATCAAGAGCCTGGAATCACGCGCCGAGACCCTGCTCAAGGTCGCCGATGCGATCGTGCGGCGGCAGAGCGCATTCCTCGATTATGGCCCCGAAGCGATGCACCCGCTGGTGCTGCGCGAAGTGGCCGAGGAAGTGGGCATGCACGAATCCACCATCTCGCGCGTCACCACCCGCAAGTACCTGCATACACCACGCGGCACGTTCGAACTGAAATACTTCTTTTCCAGCGGTGTCTCCACCGAGGACGGCGGCAGCGCGTCGGCCACCGCGATCCAGGCCATGCTGCGCAAGCTGATCGGCGCCGAGGATGCGCGCAAGCCATTGTCCGACCAGGCGATTGCCGAGGAGCTGCAGCGCAAGGGCATCCAGGTGGCCCGTCGCACCGTGGCCAAATACCGCGAGGGGCTGCGCATTCCCACCTCCAGCGAACGTCAGCGCGCCGGCTGACCTGCGACGGAACATGCGCGGGAACTTGGTTATCCCAAAAACGTTCCCATACCTTGATACGGATGATTGACGATGTACCGCCGCCACACCGGCTACGGTACGTCCACCCGCCGCGAAAAGCGGCACTGCACCACCAGAGGAGGCGCCCCATGCAATTCCAACTCAGCGGCCAGCAGATTGAAGTCACCCCGGCCCTGCGCGACCACGCCACCGCCAAGCTCGACCGCCTCACCCGCCTCGATGAGAAACTGATCAGTCTTGCGATCGTGTTGTCGGTCGACAAGCTCCGACAACGCGCCGAAGGTACGTTGGGCGTGATCGGCGCCACCTTGCATGCCGAGGCCACCGAAGCCGACATGTACGCCTCCATCGATGTGCTGTTCGACAAGCTGGTCAACCAGTTGCGCAAGCATCGCGAAAAGGTCAGCGACAAGCACCAGCAGGAAGCGCGCGACGCACGCCAGTACGGTTGATTTCCGGCTGATTCCAGCTGAGCTGCCATCCACGGCCCGCCCGATCCAGGCGGGCCGTTCTCGTTTCTGAACACGTGTGTCCGCCCAAGCTGGCACAATGCCGGTGCCACCGCCAAAGCCCACCCGACGGTGCAAAGGATCTCTGCTTGGACCGGATCAGCGCACGACAACTCTACGACGGCGTCCACGAACGCATGGCCCTGCGCTGGATATCCGGCATGCGCGGGGAATCGCGGGTGATCGAACCCGCTACCGCGCAGTCGCGCCGACCCTCGCTGATCGGTTACCTCAACGTCATCTACCCGAACAAGATCCAGATCATCGGTACCGAGGAGCTGAACTTCCTCGACGGACTGGATTCGCGCCAGCGCTGGGAAGTGATGCACAAGATCGCCGCCTACCAGCCACTGGCGCTGATCGTGACCAAGGATCAATCGGTGCCCGCCGACCTGCGTGAGGTCGCCGAGGAAACCAACACGCCGCTGTGGATCAGCCCCAAGCGCGGCCACGAGTTGTTGACCTACATGCAGTACCACCTGGCACGCATGCTGGCGTCGAAAACCACCCTGCACGGCGTGTTCCTGGAGGTGTTCTCGATCGGCGTGCTGATCACCGGCGAAGCCGGTTCCGGCAAGAGCGAGCTGGCACTGGAACTGATCAGCCGCGGCCATCGACTGGTCGCCGACGATGCCACCGAATTCACCCTGATCGCGCCGGACGTGATCGACGGTACCTGTCCCGAGTTGCTGCAGGACCTGCTGGAAGTGCGCGGCCTGGGTGTGCTCAACGTGCGCGAGATGTTTGGCCATATGTCGGTCAAGCCGTCCAAGTATCTGCGGCTGGTGATCCACCTGAAACCGATGCGCGACAGTGACGGCAATTCCGACAACAGCAGCGACGCGCTGACCCGCCTCACCGGCGACATCGGCCATCGCGAGATCTTTGACGTGCCGGTGCCGATGATCACCATCCCGGTGGCGCCAGGACGCAACCTTGCCGTGCTGGTCGAGGCCGCTGTGCGCAGTCACGCGCTCAAGAGCAAGGGCATCGATCCGGCACAGACCTTCATTGACCGGCAGGCGCATCAGTTGCGCCGGTTGCCTCCATGGTGAACGCATGAGCGACAACAACACTTTCCAGCTCAATTCGCTGGTCGACCCGCACGAGATCCATCTGATCGTGCTCACCGGCATGTCCGGCGGCGGCAAGACGGTGGCGCTGCGCGCACTGGAAGACCTTGAGTTCTATTGCGTCGACAACCTGCCCTCGGTGTTGCTGCCGCAACTGGTCGATGCCGCCACCAGCGGTGACCGTCGCGGCCGGCCGCGACGCATCGCAGTCGGGGTGGACGTGCGCAACCGCGGCACCGATTTCACGCACATGCCGACCGTGCTGTCGGGGCTGGCCGCCGCCGGCGTGCAGGTGCATCTGATCTTTCTGGATTGCCGCGACGAAGTACTGATCAAGCGCTATTCGGAAACCCGCCGCCGCCATCCACTGGCCATTCGCGGTGTGTCGCTGGCCGACGCGATCGTCGAAGAGCGCAAACTGCTGCGTCCGTTGATGGCGATCGCCGAGAAAGTGATCGATTCCAGCGAGCTCAACGTGCATCAATTGCGTCGTCTGGTCGCCACCGGCTACGCACAGGCAACCGAAGGGCTGACCCTGATGTTCCAGTCGTTCGCGTTCCGTCGCGGGCTGCCGCTGGACGCGGATTTCGTATTCGACGCGCGCTGCCTGCCGAACCCGCACTGGCAGGCGCATCTGCGTCCGCTGTCGGGCAAGGATGCGGCGGTGCGCGAGTTCCTCGACGCGGAACCGCTGGTCGGCGAATATTTCACCGACACCGCGCGCTGGCTGGATGCCTGGCTGCCGCGCTTCGAACAGGACGACCGCAGCTACGTGACGATCTCGATCGGCTGTACCGGCGGCCGACATCGCTCGGTCTATCTGGTCGAGAAGCTTGCCGCCCATTATCGCGATCATCGCGAAGGCGTGCTCACCTTCCACCGCGAGCTCGAATGATGACCATGATTTTCGCAGACACCAGCGGCCGCCGCACATGAGCGTCGGCGTGCTGCTCATGACCCACGAGGCGGTCGGCCAGGCGCTGATCTCCGCCGCGCATCACGTGATGCCGAAGCTGCCGTTGCGGGTGGCGGCGGTGGAAGTGCCGCCGGAGTCCGACCCGGACGTGATGCGCACGCTCACCGCCCATCACGCGCGCGAACTCGATCAGGGTGACGGCGTGCTGATCCTGGCCGACCTGTACGGCGCCACGCCATGCAATATCGGGCTGTCGCTCAGCGCGCTCGGCGTGCATCTGCGCTGCGTCTCGGGCCTCAACCTGCCGATGCTGCTGCGCGTACTCAACTATGCGGAAAAACCACTGGACGAACTGGCCGAGATCGCGGCCAGCGGTGGCCGCGGGGGAATCTTCATAGATCATGCTTGAACAAGAAGTTGTCATTTCCAACCGGCTGGGGCTGCATGCCCGCGCCTCGGCCAAACTGGTGCAACTGGTGCAGGGTTTCAAATCCACCGTGTGGCTGGTCAGCAAGGGTCGCGAAGTCAACGCGCAAAGCATCATGGGCGTGATGATGCTGGCCGCCGGTCTCGGCAGCCCGGTGACGATCCGCGCCGACGGCCCGGACGAGGAAGCCGCGCTGACCGCGGTGGTCGCATTGTTCGAGCGCAAGTTCGACGAAGGAGCATGAATGGGTGACGCGTTGAACAGACTGACAGCAGCGGCAGCCGGCGTGTCGCCGGGCGCGTCTGTCTGTCTGCGGCCGGAGCGGCACGCATGAGACATCTGCTCACCGGCACGATTGCGGCCCATGGCATGGCACTGGGCCGCGCCCGGCTGGTACAGCCGAGTCGCTATATCGTGGACACGCGTCCGCTGGCCGAGGAGGAGATCGAAGGCGAATTGCTGCTGCTGCACCGCGCCCTGGATACCGCGCGGCAGGAGTTGCGCGAGCTGCGCGGCAAGCTGCACGGCGCTCTGGCGCGCGAGGTCAACGAATTCATCGACGCGCACAGCCTGCTGCTGGACGATGCCGAATTGCTGCGCGGGTTGGACGACCTGGTACGGATCGGCCATTACCGGCCCGGCGCGGCATTGAAAAAACAACGCGATCGATTGTCCGCCGTGTTCGAGGCGATGGACGACCCCTACCTGCGCAGCCGCAAGGAAGACGTCGAGCAGGTGATCAACCGGGTGATCTCCGCGCTGCAGCGGCAGACCAGTCCGGAGGAACGCAAGCTGGCCGCGCGCGTGGGCGAGATCCTGATCGCCGACTCCATCGCACCGGGTGACATGGCCCAGCTGGCCGGCAACGGCCTGCTCGGCGTGGTCGCCAGTTCCGGCAGCGCGTATTCGCACAGCGCGATCCTGGCACGCAGCCTCGGCCTGCCGATGCTGGTCGGCACCCGCGATGCGCTGTCGAACATCCACGACGACGACCTGATCCTGCTCGATGCCGAGCGCGGCGAGGCGATCGTGCATCCGGCCGCGCAGGACCTGTCGCGTTATCGCGCCTGGCAGCGCGAGGCGGCGATCGAAGGACGCCGTCTGGCCAAGCTGGCGAACGCACCCACGCGTACCTGCGATGGCATCGAGATCGGCCTGCTGGCGAACGCCGAGACCGCGGCCGACGTGGCGATGGCGCGCGCCCGCGGCGCCGACGGCGTCGGCCTGTACCGTACCGAATTCCTGTTCCTCAAGCACAAGGGCCTGCCGTCGGAAGACGAGCAGTTCATCGCCTATCGCGACCTGGTGATGGGCATGGGCGGGCTGCCGGTGACCATCCGCACGCTGGACCTTGGCGCTGACAAGGCCGACGCCGCCGGGCTGTCGCTGCGCGGCGAGGACAATCCCGCACTCGGCGTGCGCGGCGTGCGCCTGTCGCTGCGTTACCCGGCGGTATTCACCACCCAGATCCGCGCGATCCTGCGCGCCGCCTGCTACGGCCCGGTGCGTGTGCTGGTACCGATGGTGACCCAGCCGGACGAGATGATTGCGGTGCGCACGCTGTTCAAGCTGGCGCGGCAGGACCTGAAGCGCGAGAACGTCGACCTGCCGGAGAAGCTGCCGCTGGGCGCGATGATCGAAGTGCCGGCGGCCGCGATCAACGTGCGCGCGCTGCTCGAATATTCCGACTTCCTCGCCATCGGCACCAACGACCTGGCCCAGTACGTACTCGCCGCCGACCGCGGCAACGACGCGCTGGAAAACATCTACAACCCGCTGCAGCCAGCACTGCTGCGGTTGCTCTCGCACGTAATCAGTGCCGGTCGTCGCGCGAAGAAGCCGGTCAGCCTGTGCGGCGAGATCGCCGGCGACGTGAACTTCACCGCCCTGCTGCTGATGCTCGGCCTGTGCGAATTCAGCATGCACCCGAGCCAGATCCTGCATGTGCGCGACCGTCTCGCCACGCTCGACCACGCCGACCTGCGCCGGCATGCCGCACAGTTGCTGCGCGCGCATACCCACGAACAGGCCGAAGCGCTGTTGAACCGGATCGTGGGCGCGTCGGCGCCCAACTGAAGTCTGCGTCCCCGGACCGAGAGGGAGCCATCTGGCGGCCACTGGCGACACGACGACTCAGCCTCCTCAGCCATGCCAAATTGTCACGAATTATTTCGGTGCGCTTTACATATCGGGGCGCATTGTCAGCGGTCAGGGGAAAGCACTGGCGTGCACGTTCAGACCGCCCGGGACTTCAGCACGACAACTCCGTATATCTCATGAAACCGATCAACGGCTATGGGGAGTGTCAACCATGAAAAAGTCACATTTCGCTGGACTGCTGGGCGCGTTGCTGGGGCTATGCCTGATCCCCTCGCTCGCCATGGCGCAGAGCGCGTTCGACGGCACCTGGAAGATCGATCTGCACCGGGTGCAGATGCCGAAGAAACCGGACGTCATCCTGCTGCAGAACGGCATGTACCAGTGCAAGACCTGCGCCCCGGCGATCAGTGTCAAGGCCGACGGCGAGGATCAGAAAGTCACCGGTCATCCGTATTTCGACATGATCGCCATCAAGGTCGTCGACGATCACACCGTCCAGGAAACCGAGAAGAAAGCCGGCAAGGTCGTGTCGACCTCGACCACCACGGTCGCCGCCGACGGCAAGACCGCCAGCTTCGAGTTCAGCGACAGCAGCAACAGCAACGCCGAGCCGGTGACCGGCAACGGCACCATGACGCGCGTGACGAAAGGCCCAGCCGGATCGCATGCCATTTCCGGCTCCTGGCGAACGACCACGGTCAGCAACGTCTCCGACAACGGACTGACGATGACCTACAAGGTTGAAGGTGACAGCCTCCACATGAGCAGCCCGACCGGACAGTCCTACAACGCGAAGATGGATGGCACGGAAGCGCCGTACATGGGCGACCCGGGAACCACCAGCGTCTCGGTGAAGAAGCTTGGCGAGAACGTGCTGCAGGAAACCGACAAGCGCGACGGCAAGGTGATCAGCGTCGCGAAAATGACCGTCGCGGCTGACGGCAAGAGCATGACCATCGCCGTCGAGGACAAGCTGCACGGATCGAGCATGTCGTTCGTGGCGATGAAGGAATAGTCCCGGCGTGCAGGCCATGGATGGCCTGTCGCCGATAGCCGACTCGACGACGGCGCTCAGCGACGGCGGCTGGTGGAATGGGCGCTGTCGAGATCGGTGCCTTCCAGGAACGCATCCAGCAAGGCGCCGCGATATTTCTGCCGATGCAGCAGCAGCGAAAGCTTGCGGCGCAGGTCGAGGAACGGCGTCTTCAGCGCCTTCAGCCGTCCGGTCGCCAGCGCATCGGTAACCGCCACGGCCGGCAGGCAGGCGATGCCGAGGCCCGCCACCACGGCCTGCTTGATCGCCTCGATCTGGTCGAGCTCAAGCACGGTTTCGCCGGGCGGCAGCTGCGCCAGCACGCGCTCGCTGGTGGCGCGCGTGGCCGAGCCGGGCTCGCGCAGCACCCAGCGCGCGCCGGCAAAGTCGGCGGGCTTCAAGCCGCGCTTGCGCGCCAGCGGATGTTCCGGCGGTGCGCACACCACCAGCAAGTCATCACGCCACGGCCGCACTTCCAGCAACGGATGGGTGACCGGCCCTTCGACGCAACCGATGTCGAGGCTGTGATCGAGCATGCCGGCGGCAATCGCTTCGGTATTCGCCACGCGCAGACGGATCGCCACCTGCGGATGCGCGCGCACGAATGCGCCGAGCAGTTCGCCGACGCGGTAATTGCCGACCGTGTTGCTGGCGCCGATGCGCAGCTCACCGCTCAGCGTTGCGCCATCTTCGCTGCCACGCCGGCCGAACTCGGCATGCCGTTCCAGCAGCTCCTGCGCCAGCGGCAGCAGCTCGCGGCCGCGCGCATTCAGGTGCAGGCGGCCGCGCTCGCGTGCGAACACCGGCGCATCCAGCTGCCGCTCCATTTCCGCCAGCGCCATGCTGGCGGCGGGCTGGGTCAGGTGCAGCCGTTCGGCGGCGGCGCGCACACTGCCGTGCAGCGCAATCTGCACGAACACATCGAGCTGGCGCGGGCTGATATTGATCATCGACCGATCTTATCAGCCCGTCTTATACATTCGATCATATATTCCAAGTTTTACTGATTGATGCGCGAGCGGACAATGGCGGCATTGCCGGAGCCCATGCATGACCGCGTCGTCCATCGCCACCCTTGTTCACCCCACATGGCGCGACCGCGCCCCCGGCCTGCTGCTGGCCTTGGTGATCGGCCTCCTCGCACTGCTGCTGGGGCGCTGGGCGCCGTTGATCGGCGGCCCGGTGATCGGCATCGTGCTGGGCATCGTCGTGCGCAATCTGCTCTCGCCGGGCGTGCGCTACACGCCGGGCATCGCGTTCGCCGGCAAGAAGGTACTGCAGTGGTCGATCATCGCGCTGGGCTTCGGGCTCAGCCTCGACCAAGTCGCCAAGACCGGCCTTGAATCGCTGTCGGTCACCCTGGTGACAATGACCGTGGCCTTCCTCGCCGCATGGCTGCTCGGCCGCTGGCTCGGCGTGCACGACAAGCTGAAGATCCTGATCGGCGTGGGCACTGCGATCTGCGGCGGCTCGGCGATCGCCGCGGTGACGCCGATCATCCGCCCCGACGATCACGACACTGCGTTCGCGATCTCCACCATCTTCCTGTTCAATCTCGTCGCGGTGCTGCTGTTTCCCCTGCTCGGCCATCTGATGCATCTGAGCGACCTCGGCTTCGGCCTGTGGGCCGGCACCGCGATCAACGACACCTCGTCGGTGGTCGCCGCCGGCTACAGCTTCAGCAAGACCGCCGGCGACTACGCCACCATCGTCAAGCTGACCCGCGCCACCCTGATCATCCCGGTTTGCCTGGTACTCGCCTTCGTCGTCGCCGCCCGCGAAAAGCGCAAGCACGTGCAGACCGGCAGCGTCGGCCACTTCAGCCTCGCCAGTATCTTCCCGTGGTTCATCCTGTGGTTCCTGGTCGCCTCGGGAATCCGCACCGCCGGCCTGATTCCCGTGGCGATCCAGCCGGCCATCCACACGTTGGCCGAGTTCCTGATCATCGTGGCACTCACCGCGATTGGCCTGTCGGCGAACCTGCGCAAGATGGCCGCCAGCGGTGCGCGACCGATCCTGCTGGGGTTGGGGGTGTGGATCGCAGTGGCGGTGAGCAGTCTGCTGGTGCAGTTGGTGATCGGGCAGCTCTGACACCCTGCGATCCAAGTCTGCTCGCGCCGAAGCGCAGGAACTTTGAAAACATGTGGACGGTCCATTCATGGCCTTTGCCATGGGAAGGCCACTTGTGAGAGTAGAAAGGGACGGGTCCGGCAATCTGCGGGAATCGTGTCGCCGAATTGCCGTGATGGTGGTGGTGCTCAGTTGTCATCTTGGTTTATTGACGCTATTGCTGCGACCAGCGATCCCCGATCAGGACACAACTCCAGCTGCGAGAAGCAACTCGCTGGGGCTCAATCTGCGTTTCATCCGGCAGCCCCAGTCGCCCCCTTTTTTTACACCTGGCATTGCTGCCGGCGCCTCAGCTGATCGCGCCGACTCCACGCATCCATGGGACGCCACAAAGGAGGCCATCGGCACCGCTGCCGGTTCAACGCGCCGCACAAGGTGCTGCGCCACCATCTGAAACGCAAGCAACCAGCACACCAGCCGCATCAAACCAATACTCGGGCAACGAAGCCTCCACCAGCGACGGAGGCTTTCATGAGCGGCTACTCAACGCTCAACATTCCTACACTGTTCGCGGAGTACCCGGCTCCGATACGCCTCACGTAGCAGGCATCCATTTAGTTGATCCGATGAACCAGGGCATAGGCGCGGCGATGCGCAAGGTGCAACGTCTCTTTGGTGTTGCAAGTCGTCACTGTATCGATGTCGACGCATGGCGACAGCTCACTCCGCAGGAGTTGAGTGCACGACATATTGCGCCCGGCGACGTGGATAGAATTGACGAAAAATATGACTGCAACAGACCGCCGGGGCTGAGTTTCTAGTCTCGAAAGAAAGCTCAGGCCCTGCCCTGCTCCACCAGCGTCAACGCCACCTTGTCCCGCAGATACACCGGCAGTGCCAGCTCCGGCGCCTGCCCATGGCCAGCCTTGAACTCGCGCAGTGCCAGCTCGGCGACGTGTGCGGCCTGCGGGTAGCGCATGCCATCGGCCGAATGCAACGTGCCGGTGAGGCGCTGGCTCAACACGGCGGCGTAGGTGGCCCAACCGCTGCCGACCACCTGCCAGGTATCGGCTTCGGGCAACTGCAGCGACTCGGCGGTGCAGATGCGCTCGTCGTCCAGCGCGATCAGGCCGCCGTTGTCGTCGCGGCGATAGCTGGCGGCGTAGATCTCGCCCATGCGCGCGTCGATCACGGCGAGGATCGTGGTGCCTTCTTCCTCGGGCGCCTCCAGCGCCAGTGCGGCCAACGACGAGATGGTGATCACCGGCAGGTCCAGCGCCAGCGCCATGCCCTGCGCCAGCGATACGCCGAGGCGCACGCCGGTGAATGCGCCGGGGCCACGACCCACCGCGATCGCATCCAGCGCGTGGCGACCGATGCCGGCTTCGGCCAGCAGCGCGTCGGCCATCGGCAACACCAGCTCGGTGTGCCGGCGCGGCGCGATCTCGCTGCGTGCGATCAATTCGTCGCCGTGGATCAGGGCGACAGAGCAGGCTTCGGTGGCGGTTTCGATCGCGAGCAGGTTCATGATTTGTCCATGATAGCGGCTGGCGGCTCGGTCGACGCGGGTACGTACGCATACCAGTCGATGCGGCGGGTCAGGTACATCATCAATGCCACCATCACCAGCAGCACCAGCGCGCCGATCAGCAGCGCGTACTGCTCGGCCGCGATCAGCCCGTACAGCATCGCGTAGATCAGCCCCAGCACGCCGCCCAGCAGCAGGCCGGCACGGCGCGCGTGCAATACGGCGGTCGCGTAACCGCCCACGATCACGGCCACCGCGATCGCCGCCAGCGCATAGGCCGGACCGAAACCGATCTGTTCGGACAATGCCAGCAGCACCACGTAGAACGTGGCCAGCGCCGCGCCAACCAGCAGGTACTGCACCGGATGCACACGCAGCCGCTTGAGTATCTCGAACAGGAAGAACGCCACGAAGGTCATCGCGATGAAAAGCAGGCCGTATTTCCCGGCGCGCACGTTGCGCTGGTACACGTCGACCGGCTGGTACAGCTGCACGCCGAACGTGGACGCCTGCAGCGCCTCCGTCACGCCATTGCCGCCATCGACCCAGTGCTGGCCGTAGCTGCGGTTGAGGTCGAGCATGTGCCAGTGCGCGCTGAAACCCGTGGCATCGAGCTGATGCTCCAGCGGCAATGCCGCGCCGATGAAACTCGGATCGCGCCACGGTGCGCGCATCGTCACGTCGGTGCTGCGTGCCAGTGGCAGCAGCTGCAGCGATTCGGTGCCGGCCAGCTTGAGCGTAATCTCGACGTCGATCGGTTGATCGGCCAGCGTATCCAGATCGATCGGCACCACCACGTTCGGCCACGGACCGAGACGATCGGCCGACGAATCGAAGCGTGCCGGCTTGCCGTTGATGCGCAGCTCGCTTACCTCCTGCAGGCCGCGCAGGTCGCCGATCGGCAAGCGCAACTCGGCCTTGCTGCCCTGCCACTGCGCGTTGCTGGCGCGGCGGAACTGGGCCAGGTCCTGCGCCCGGAATTGCCCGTGCATCTTCACGGTGGAGACGAATACCGGCGCGGTGTAGATGCCGTAGCTGCGCGTCTGCACGGCCAGCGCCACATCCATCTTCAACTCGTCCGCCAGCATGCTCTCACTGCCTACGCGCACTTGCGGCGGCTGGATCTCCGCTACTGCCACCCGGCTCAGCGTCGGTACCGTCAACACCGGTCCACCGAGTACCTGCTGACCGCCCCAACCCTGCGCGATCTGCGCAATCGCCGCCTCGCGCAGCTGCTGGCGCTCGCCCACCAGCCCGCTCACCTGCATCAGCGGTATCGTCATCAGCAACGCCAGCACGCCGATGCCCAGCACCTTGGCCGTCACCGTCTGTGTCCACTTGGCCATGTCCTGCACTCCCTGGATTGGAGCGTCGATTACAGCAACGTGAGCGGCGCCTCAGCGGGCAACCGCGGCCGAAACGCGGGCAACCCGGCGACCACCGCCTGTCCGCGCAACATGCATCCCATTACCTGCGACGTAATCGCCAGGCCGTCGAACCGGCCGCAAGCTGTGCCCACACCCACCGCAAACGGAGCACATGTCATGACCGCCACCCGCCAACTCGTCGAACGCTATCTGCAGGGCTGGAACGAAACCGATCCACTGCGCCGCCGCGCACTGATCGAAGACATCTACGCCGAATACGCCGCCTATGTCGATCCCATGGTCGAGGCGCGCGGCAAGGAGGCGATCGACGCGACTATAGCCGCGGTGCAGGGAGTGTTCCCCGGCCACGTATTCACCCTCGCCGGTGAAGTCGATGCACACCACGACATCGCGCGCTTCCAGTGGCATCTGGCCAAGCCCGGCGAGGACGAACCGCTGGTAATCGGCTTCGACGTCGTCGTGCTGGATGCAGGCCGCATCGGCCAGGTACACGGCTTCCTCGACAAGGTACCGGTCGCTGCTTGAATCCCATTGAGGACGACGCATCGCCGCCCTTTCCACCTTCCCAAGAGCATTTTCGTCATGAGTCATTTCGACACCAGTGACCGCACCCGCCTTTTCTATCGCGACCAGGGCAACGGCCAGCCCATCGTATTCGTCGCTTCGTGGGCGCTGGACTCGCGCGCCTGGGGACCGCACATGCAGTATTTCAACGCGCTGGGTTGACGCTGCATCGCGATAGACCGCCGCGGCCACGGCCGTTCCGACGATCCCGGCCAGGGCTACCACTACGACCGCCTCGCCGACGACCTTGCCGAACTGCTCGATCACCTGAACCTGCATGAGGTCACCCTGGTCGCCCACTCGATGGGTACCGGCGAATGCACGCGCTACCTCGCCCGCCACGGCAGTGGCCGTATCGCCCGCGTGGTGTACATCGCTCCGGTGGCAGCGAGCTATCTCGACGGTAGCCGCGACGCCTGCAGCATGGACAGCGCCACCGCCGAACTGGTGCTGGCCGACATACCCCGCGACTTGCCGAAATGGCTGGCCGACAACGCCGACGGTTTCTTCCTGCCTGCCGAAACTGGTACCTCGCCGGAAATCATCCGCCACACCATCGACATGGTGCTCGATGCCTCATTGCACGCGCTTACTGAGTGCTTCCGCGCCAGGTTTGTGGATCAACGCGACGAGCTCCGTGCCATCGACGTGCCGGTGCTCGTCGTGCACGGCGACCGCGACGTCAGCGAGCCGGTTCAACAGGGCCGCACCCTCGCGGCGCTGGTGTCGCGCAGTCGCTATCTCGAATACGCCGGTGCGCCGCACGGCCTGTATCACACGCACTTCGAGCAGCTCGTCGCCGACATGCTCGCCTTCATGCGCGAGACGCCGAGCGCCGTGTGCACAGGAACTTCGCACCGACAAGCGGCCGCATGACCGCAACCATCCACCACGGCACGGGCGCGCACTGGCATCATCACGCCATGAACGCCCTGCCCAGTGACACCTCACGCCCCGTTGGCGACCTGCTGCGTGAATGGCGGCGCCATCGCCGCCTGAGCCAGCTCGACCTCGCCAGCGGCGCGGAGATATCCACGCGGCACCTGAGCTTCGTCGAGTCGGGCCGCTCGCAACCGAGCCGCGACATGATCCTGCGCCTGACCGAGTATCTTGACGTGCCACTGCGCGAACGCAATGCCGTGCTGGTCGCCGCCGGCTTCGCACCGGCGTTCAAGGAGCGTCCGCTGGCCGATCCTGCGCTTGCCACCGCACGAGCCACCATCGACCTGTTACTGCAAGGGCTGGAGCCGTATCCCGCGCTCGCGGTCGATCGCCACTGGCAACTCGTCGCCAGCAACCAGGCCACGCTGCGCCTGCTGGTCGGCGTGTCTCCCGAACTGCTGCAGCCGCCGGTGAACGTATTGCGCCTGAGCCTGCATCCCGCCGGCCTCGCTCCGCGCATCCGCAACCTGGCGCAATGGCGCGCTCACCTGCTGCATCGCCTGCGCCAGCAAATCGATGCCAGCCACGACCCGCAATTGATTATCCTGTTGCGCGAATTGCAGGCGCTACCCGCGCCATCAATCGATGCCACCGCCGAAGTCGCCACACCCGCCGCCATCGCCGTACCGATGCAGTTGGAAGTGGGTGGCATCGTGCTTTCCATGCTCAGCACCACCACCGTGTTTGGCAGTCCGGTCGACATCACTCTCGCCGAACTGGCGCTGGAAGCCTTCGTACCGGCCGATGCGGAAACGGCTGAGCAGTTGCGCGGGATGGCCCTGTCGTGCCGATGAAACTTCGCACCGCGCGCGCGGCCCTGTCCATGACAGGGCGCAACATCACACTCTTCAGGTCGAAAGCAGGCACCAGGCAATGATGAGATCACGATTCAAGGCGTTCATGCCAACGTCCCCTGATGAAACACGATCTGCCAGTCGCTGCCGCAGCGTCGCCAGATCGTGCTGCGTCGGCTCAACCGTTCGCCCTGCTCCAATGTGCAGGTGAGCAGGTCGGTATCCGGCCCGAGTTCGCGGCAGTGGAAGTCGCGAGTGATCCAGCCATGTTCGGCCGGACGGGGGGTGTTTCAGCACGTCAAGCACGTGTTCGCGGCTGTAGAGCTGGCCGGAGGCGCCGATTTCCCAGAAGTCGTCGGCAGTCATGCGTTCGAAGTCGGCCCGGGTGCTGCCGAACTCGGGTCGATGGAAGATCGGCTCGCGGCGGCGCAGTTCATCGAGCACGTCGGCCAGTTCGGGAGCGGTAACGAGATCGGATTCCATCGCGGCCCTCATCGCGTGCAGTGACAGGGTCAGAGCCCTTGGTGGATTCAAGCTGGCGGTTGCCATAACTCGATGCGCGTACCGTCGGGGTCGACGATCCAGCCAAAGCGACCGAGTTCGTTGTTGTCCGTGCGTTCGTCCACCGTGACACCGTCGGCGCGCAGTTGCGCCAGCAGCGCATCGAGATCATCGACACGGAAGTTGATCATGTACGGCTGCGGGCCGGGGCCGAAGTAGCCGGTATCGGCGGCGAATGGTGCCCATAGCGTGAACCCCGGTCGCGCAGCATCCTCGTCGAAACGCACGCCGCCCCAGTCTTCGAGAGACAGGCCAAGATGCTTCGCGTACCACGCGCTCAGTGCCGCAGGGTCGCGGGACTTGAAGAAGATCCCACCCAATCCGATTGCCTTGGCCATCTGCTGTCTCCTCAATCGGCGACGACTGCCGCCGTGTCCACATCATCGAAGAACGCTCGCACGTCCGCCAGCTCACGTGTGCGCGGCATCGGCGGCAGGCTGGCCAGGAACAGCTTGCCGTAGCCCTTGGTGGTGAGCCGCGGGTCGCACAGCACAAGCACGCCGCGATCGTGCACGTCGCGGATCAGCCGGCCGGCGCCCTGCTTCAGCGCGATCACCGCGCTGGGCACCTGCCAGCCCATGAACGGGTTGATGCCAGATTGTTCGAGTGCCTCGAGCCGCGCCATCAGCACCGGATCGTCGGGCGCGGCAAACGGCAGCTTGTCGATCACCACCACGCTGAGCGCCTCGCCGACCACGTCGACGCCTTCCCAGAAACTCGCCGCGCCGAGCAGTACGCCATGGCCGCTGGCACGGAATTCCTCCAGCAGTCGCGGCCGCGGCGCGGTGCCCTGCACGAACAGCGGCCATGGCACCTTGTCCTGCAGCAACTCGGCCGCGCGACGCAGCGCGCGATGCGAGGTGAACAACAGGAACGCGCGCCCGTTCGAGGCGTGCAGCACCGGCAGCACCGACTCGATCACCTGCTCGGTGTAGTCGCGGGCGTTCGGGTCGGACAGGCCGGTGGGCAGATAGCACAGTGCCTGCCGCGCATAGTCGAACGGACTTTCCAGGCCCAATGTCTGCGGATCGTCCAAGCCGAGCTGGCGCGCGAAGTGGTCGAAGTTGCCGGCCACCGACAAGGTGGCCGAGGTGTGGATCCATGCTGCATGAGTGCGCTCGCGCAGGCCGCGCATCGGCACGGCCAGATCCAGCGGCGTGGCGTACAACGCGAAGCCGCGCGGAAAAGTTTCATACCAGCGCACGTCACGATCGCCGTGCGACTCGACGATGCGATCGAGCCGCCCGGTGAACAACTCGGCGCGTTCGTGAAGGTTGGCGAAGCCTCGCGAACGCTCAGCCTGCGACGCAAGCAGCTCGGCCAGCGTGGCCAGCAGCTCGCGCAGATCGTGCAGCGACTCGCGCACACCGGCACGATCCTCCAGTTGCTGGAAGGCGCCGCGCGACGGCAGCGCATCCATCGCCAGCCGCAGCTTGCGAAGTGCATCCTGCAACGCTTCGACCGGTTCCAGCAGCAGGCCGATCGCGCCGGTGATGCCGCTGCATTCGGTCAGCGCGTCCTGCGCCAGTTCGGTCAGCTGGCGCGCACTGATGCTCTGCGAGAAGAACTGCCCGGCCAGTTCGGGAATCTGGTGCGCCTCGTCCAGGATGAAGGCCGCTGCACCCGGCAGGATTTCGCCGAAGCCTTCCTGCTTCAACGCGAGGTCGGCGAACAGCAGATGGTGATTGACCACCACTACGTCCGCCTCCATGGCTTCGCGGCGTGCCTTCACCACATGGCAGTCGTCGAAGAACGGGCACTCCACGCCAAGGCAGTTTTCCGGCGTGGAGGTGACGCGCGGCCACAGCGGCGACTCCTCCGGCACTTCGGCGAGTTCCATCCGGTCGCCGCGGCGCGTGCGCGCCGACCACGCGCGGATCGTGGCCAGCTGCGCGGCCTGCGTGCGTTCGTAAGTGGCGCCCTCGCGCACGGTCTGATCGAGCCGGTACAGGCATAGGTAATTCGCGCGTCCTTTCAGCAGCGCTGTCTTCAGGCGCGCGCCGAGCACCGAACGCACCTTGGGCAGGTCGCGGAAATACAGCTGGTCCTGCAGCGTCTTGGTGCCGGTCGAGATGATCACCCGCTCGCCCGACAGCAGGGCCGGCACCAGGTACGCGAAGGTCTTGCCGGTGCCGGTGCCGGCCTCGGCAATCAGCGTGTCGCGTCCGGCGATCGCGTGTTGCACCGCCCGCGCCATCGCCTGCTGCGCCAACCGCGGCGCGAAATTCGGCAGCTCGCGCGCGAACGGGCCATCGGCACCGAGCAGGGCGCCGACGTCGTCGGACTCGGTGTCATCGAGGTCGGTCATCCGCCAAGTATGGCCGAGCGGCTCGGTATGGCAAAACGGCTTCCGCACGGCGTTGCCACTGGCATGCATGACGGCAAAGGTTCACCATGCCGACACCGCCACGGGGGAGACGCATCATGACGACCGAACTGAGCATGCTGTGCTGGAGTGTTGTGCTGGGACTGCTGCAGATCGCGATCGCCGCGACCTGTTCGGTCGGTCAGCGCGGACTGGGTTGGGTCGCAGGAGCGCGCGATGCGGTACTGCCACCGCTCACCGGCATCGGTGGCCGACTCGATCGCGCCCGCGCCAACTTTCTGGAAACCTTTCCGCTGTTCCTCACCGTCGTGCTGGCCGCTCACCTGCTGCAGCGTCACGACAGCATGACCGTACTCGGCACGCAGCTCTATTTCTGGGCCCGGCTGATCTACGTACCGCTATACGCGGCCGGTGTTGCCTATGTGCGCACCCTGGCCTGGGCCGTGAGCATCGTCGGCATCGTGCTGTTGCTGGCGGCGTTGTTCTGAAGCGTTCCCTGACTCAAGCGCTGGCCGTCCGGAGGAAAAATGTCCCCTGTCCTGAACTTCAGTGACTACATCATCATCGCGGTACTGGTTGGACTTTTCAGTGGTGGCACGCGGCATGCCCTCGGACGGCCGGACCCCGTTGACAAACTCAATGCACGAAAACTTGATGCCATCATCAAGCATTTCAACATTCCTGCGCCGACCATCAGCACCCCGGGAGCACTGTCGCCCGAGGTACGGAAACTTGCGATCGAAGGCCATACGCTGGACGCGATCAAGGAATACCGTGCGGAAACCGGCGCTGGCCTGAAAGAAGCGAAGATCGCTGTCGATGATTACTTGATCCAGACTCGCGCAACCGCATCCCACTGAATCCGGCAGCGGATCTCGGCATGCCCAGTCAGCAAATGACGCGCACTGAGATCACCCTCATTGCACGCTCACCCCGGCAACGCTGGGTCAATACCGCGGCACGCCCGCCTTGTGGCACTGCTGTACCCACTTGCGCGCGGTGTCCGCGCCAGCCTCGTCACCGGCCTGCAGGCGCATCTCGACGATGGTCTGCCAGTTGCGTGCGCACAGCGGGCCGAGCTTGGGGCCGAGCGACCACGACTGATGGGCGAGTCGTTCCGCCGTGGCGAAATCCTTCAGGCGGATCGCAATCTCGGCGCGATCCTGCAGCATGTCGGGCGAGTCCGGCCTGAACTTGAGCGCCTGATCGAGCTTGCCTGCCGCATCCGCATAGCGACCGGCCTGCTCGTCGTTCTTTGCCATGTCCTGCAAGGCGGTGACGCCGGGGTCGCGCAACGGGTTGACGTCGATGACGGATTTTTCACGATCGCCGGCAGCACGGATCGCGCCGACCATGTCATGGTCCGGCACCACGGTCTGCTTGACCGGTGTCGGCGCCGTTTCGAACAGACTGCAGCCACCCAACAGCGTGGCGGCCAACAGAAAGAACAATACGGACAGGCGCTTGAACGAAAACAACATGATCAGTTCCGGATGGGGGTATCGGCGGCGGCAGGTGCGACGCTGCTGGCGGGCGCGGAATTATCGCCGCCGCCGAACAGACTTTGCACGCCTTGCCAGAAGCAGCCTTCGGTATCGGTCGACAAGCTGCCGGCGACGACCGGGAACTGGCGTGCGCCTTCGCACTGCGGCTCGGTGCGCTTGCCGTCGGCCGGATTGATCCAGGCCATCTCCAAGCCGTCGCCCGGCGCAGCGGACAGCGGCTGGGTGGGCAGCTTGGCGAACAGGTCGCGCCAGGCGCGCAGCGCGCCGGTGGCGCCGAACAGGCCGGTCGACTTGTTGTCGTCGCGGCCCATCCAGAACACCGCCAGATGCTCGCCAGTGAAGCCGGCGAACCAGCTGTCGCGGGTGTCGTTGCTGGTGCCGGTCTTGCCGGCCGCATGCAGCCATGCCAGCCCGGAATTGCCGATCGTACTGGCGGTGCCGCGCAACGCCACCTGCTGCATCGCCCACGTGGTCAGCCGTACCGCGTCCTGATATTCGCCATTGCCGCCCTGCACCTGGTAGCGCTTGATGGTGCGGCCGTTGCCGTCGACCACGCCGCGTACCGCCACCAGCGGCAACGCATGGCCGTCGGCGGCTATGTATTGATACAGCTGCGCCAGCTGCAGCGGCGCCAGGTCGACCGCACCGATCAGCAGCGACGGACTGGGATTGACGTCGGTGAGACCGAACGATTCGAGGAACGACTTGATCCGCGGCAACCCGACTTCCAGCCCCATGTGGATGGTCGCGAGGTTCCACGAATTGACCAGCGCATCGACCATCGGCAGGTGGCCGTGACTTTGCTTGTCGTCGTTCTGCGGCGTCCACATGCTGCCGTCCGGCTCGCGCATGTTGATCGGGCTGTCGTCGAGCATGCTGGCCAGGTTCCAGCGTTCGGGCTGGGTCAACGCGACCAGATAAACGAACGGCTTGATGGTGGAGCCGATCGGCCGGCGTGCATCGAGCGCACGGTTGAAGCCCTGGTCGCCGGGAATCTTGCTGCCGACCACGGCAAGCACGCTGCCGGTCTGCGCATTGGTCACCACGGCCGCCGCCTGCAGCGGATCGGCACGCTTGCCGAGGCTCTTCATGGTTTCGGCGATCGCCTGCTCGGTGTACAGCTGCGCGGCCGGATCGAGCGTGGTGAATACCGACAGATTGCCCTGGCTCAGCGTCTCATCGTCGAAATCCGCGGTGATCTGGGTGCGCACCAGCTGCATGAACGCGGGGAATCGGTTGTGCGGCAACTGGCCGTTGCTGACGATATCCAGCGGCGCGGCCTGCGCCGCATTCTCCTGCGCGGCGCTGAGCAGGCCGGTGGTGGCGAACTCCTGCAGCACCAGGTTGCGCCGGGTCAGCGCGCGCTCCGGCGAACGACGCGGATCGTAATAGCTCGGCCCCTTCACCATGCCGACCAGCAGCGCGATCTCCTGCGGACGCAGATCTTCCAGCCGGCGTCCGAAATAGAACTCGGATGCGGCCGCAAAACCGTGCACCGCTTGCCCGCCCTGCTGGCCGAGGAAGACATCGTTGACGTAGGCCTCGAGAATCCGCCCCTTGCTGTAATGCGCCTCCAGCAGCAGCGACATCAGCGCTTCGTTGATCTTGCGCGTGAAGTTCTGGTCGCGGCTGAGGAACAGGTTGCGCACCAGCTGCTGGGTCAGCGTGGAACCGCCCTGCACGGTATGCCCGGCGCGCAGATTGGCGAATGCCGCACGCATGATTGCGCTGAAGTCGATGCCGATGTGGTGCTTGAAATCGCGATCCTCGACCGCCTGCAGGCCGTTCACCAGCAGCGGCGGCACGTCGGCCAGATGCACGAAGCGGCGCTCTTCCTGGCTGGCGCCGTACAGCGTGGCAATGCGTGCCGGATCCAGATGCGCCAGCGCGAGCTTCTTGTCGGTGGCGGCGTCTTGCACGGACTGCACGGTGCCTTTGCCGAGGGTGACGCGAATGCGCTTCGGCAACTCGCCACCGTCGGGCCCGGCGTAGCCGCGCGAGGTGATCGTGTAGCGCGTACCCTGCTTCACCCAGCTGCCGGCGACCTGGCCGTGACCGTCATTGCTGTAGCCGGCGAAGGTCAGTTCCAGCTCCAGCGCGGCCGGCGTCATCGGCATGTCGGCGGCCAGCGGCAGCGGACGGGCATAGACACGGGTGGGCACCGCGAACACCAGATCGTTGAAGCGATCCTGCACGCGCTTGTTCAGCACCAGCGTGTAAGGCAGCACGAAGCCGAACAACAGACCCATGCCGATCCAGAACGGGATGCGCAGCCACGGCCAGCAGCGGCGCGCGAGCGAACGAAGACGATTCAAAAAGTCCAACGTGGGGGAATCCGGCAATCAAGTGGTTCGATCATAGGGCCTGCTACCCGGCGCGCATATGAACGCGGCGGCCGGTTTGGTGGCGGAATACGGGCAATCTGGCCGGATCGGTCGCTCCCGTCAGGGCTGTGCGCTCCTAGCCGGGTGACATCCACATCGAGGCTTCCGGCCGGAACGGCCGCGGGCGGATCCCGAGCAGCCGCTGCAATTCGTCGTTGTCGGCGATCAGGTCGCTGTCCAGCCGGCTCAGCGGCCCGCGCAGCGGCGGCAATGCGCGCTGCACCAGCCGCAGCAGCCACGCCGGCAGCGGCAGCGGCACGGTGGCCTGCGGCAGACTGCGGCGCACGCGCGCAAACATCTCGCCAGCCGGCAGTCGCTCACCACCTCCGATCGGCAGAATCCGACCCGATGTTGCCGGACAATCCAGCGCTGCCATGACGGTTTGCGCAATATCGTCCGCGTGCACCGGCTGGCGCAGGCCGCGGCCGGCCGGCAACGGAAACAGGCGCACACGCAGCGCGCGGCGCGCGATCGGGGTCAGGCTCTTGTCCAGCCCGGCGCCGTAGACCAGGGTCGGCCGCAGCACCGTCCAGGCACAACCGTGACGGGCACACGCCGCGGCCAGCGCCGTCTCGCCCTCATGCAACTGGCGCGCGATCTCGCGCTCGGCCGGTACGCTGGAATCGCGCTTGGTTTCGGCACTCATCGAGCTGGTGGCGATCACCCGCGGCGCGCCGGCCAAACGGTTCTGCGCCAGCCAGTCGGCCAACTCCTGCAAGGGACCGAAACTGATGATCGCCGACAACGGCGGCAATGCCGGCACGTCGATGGGCAATGCGCCCTGCAGCCAGCTCACTCCGGCTTGCGCCGGCCGCGGATGCCGGCTCAACGCCAGCACCGGTTCACCACTGGCCAGCAGGCGCGGCAACAGGAAGTGGCCGATCTGACTGCTGCCGCCGATCACCAGTACCGTCATGCAGCGCTCACTGGCCGCCCTGGAGGCGCGCGGTCAGATCCAGGACGCGCGGATGATTCGGTGCCAGCTTGCGTGCATGATCCAGCGACTGACCAGCATCGACACGATCACCACGCGCGAGCTGCTGCTCGGCCTGATCGAGCCATGCGCTGGCCAGCCGATCACTCAACGCACTCTGCGCCGCATCGCCCGGCGCCAGCTCGGCAAGGTTGGCCAGCATGTCGTCCGCCTGCTTCAGCTTGCCGGCGGCGAGCGCCTGGTTGAACTGCTGCTCGACCTGGCCAGGCAACGCCTGCAGACCGTGCAGCGCCGCATCGTTGTTGCCGTCGATCGCCAGCGCACTGCGATACAGGTCGTACGCGCTGTCGCCGGGCGGCATCATGATGTCGCCGTTCTTTGTAGCCTCTTGTGCGCGCTGCACCAGTCGCGCCACCGCCGCACTTTGCTGCGGCGACAGCACGGCGGGTGTCGCTGGCGCCTGCTCATCGTCATCTCCTGCTGCCGCCGTCGCCGGCTGTGACGCCGCGCTGCCCAAACGTGCGCGTGCGGCGGCGAGATCGGCCGACTTCGGGGCCAGCGCCGTCGCCTGATCGAGCAGTTTGGTGGCTTGCGTGGTGTCGCCGGCATCGATCGCGGCATTCGCTTGCACCGTCATCGCCTGCGCCACCTTGCCGAGGCCGGCCTTGGCCTGCGCATTGTCCGGATCGAGCTTGAGTGCGGCCTGGAAGTGGGCCAGTGCAGTGTCGTCGCCAGCACCGCCGACGCGACCGGCGCGCAAGGCGTCCTGACCCTGCTTGAGCGTCGCCTCCAGCGCACTGTCGTCCTGCTTGCGTGTCTGCGCCTGCAAGGCGCGCAGCGCCGGCAACGCACCGCTGTTCGGCTGCAGTGCCGCGAGCTGTTCGATGCTGGCGTTGGCCGCGTCGGTGTCCTTCGCATCGAGTGCCTTCCGCGCCTGCACCGCCAGTGCGGAGCCGACCTGATCGAGTCCATGTGCCGCCACCGCATTGCCGGGATCGGTGCGCAGCACGCGCTGATACAACGCACCAGCACCATCGGCGCCATCCAGCCTGCCGGCGGCAAGTGCCTGCTGGGCCTGATCGACCAGGTCAACAGTCTTCACCTGCGACGCGTGGGCGCTGCTGATCGCGCGGTCCAGCCGGTCGATGTCGCCACCGCCGCCGAGCAGTTCACGGGCGACCGCCGCCTGCTGCGCAGCCTGATCGAGATGACCAGCCTGCAGCGCGGCGTCGGCCTGCGCCAACTCGGCCTGGCCCACCTGGTGCAAACCTTCACGGGCACGATCATTGTCTGGCTCCAGCGCCACCGCAGCCTGGAACAGTTCGCGCGCACTGGTGCCGTCCTGGCCGTCCAGACGGCCATCCTGCAAGGCCTGCTGCGCCTGCGTCAGCACCGTGTTGAAGTCGGTGCGTGGCAGCATGCTGCGCAGGCGATTCTGGTTGAGCCAGAGTGCACCGAACACGGCGATCACCAGCAACAGCAGCAGCGGAATCAACCAGCCGCGGCGACGGCTGCGACTTGCCGGCGCAGCCGTCCTTCCACGCGGATGGCGCGGCTCGACCGACACCTGCGGCAAACCATCGCCGGACGGTGCCCGCGGAGGCGCATCAAGGCGATCGAGATCACCCAGGGTGGGCTCGGTGCGGGTGGGTGGATGTGCGTCGTGCTGGTCTCGGCGTCCGCTCATGATCCGTGGCTGTGCAGGCTGTCGCTGCAGCTTAACATCGGGCTGCGAGCTACCTTGCCCGTGCCAGACCGGCATTGCGGGGTCATTCAGCCGACGCCGACCCGGCGCACGTCGATCACGTTCGGCAACGCCAGCAATTTGCCGAGCAGGGTCGACAATTGCTCGAAATCGCGCACGCGCAGGGTAAAGCGCATCTCCACCTCGCCGGTATGCGCGAACAGGCGGCTGGAGGAAGCGATGATGTGCGTGCCGGCGTTGCTGACGACGCTGGTGACGTCCTTTTGCAGACCCTTGCGGTCGTAGCCGCGCAGTTCGATGTCGACCTCGTAAGCCTGCGCTGCCGCGCTGCCCCAGTTCACCTCGATCACCCGATCCGGATCGCGCCGCGCCAGCCGCGCCAGGCTGCCGCAATCGGCGCGATGCACCGACACACCGCGGCCCTTGGTGATGAAGCCGCGCACGGCATCGCCGGGCAATGGCTGGCAGCAACGCGCCAGCGTGGTCAGCAGGTTGCCGATGCCCTCGATGCTGAGCGCGCTGTGATCGAGTGTGACCGGTCGCGCGGACACCGGCGGCGTTGGGGGTGCCGGCGGCTGCGCAGCTTCCTGCACCACGCGGGCGATCTGGCCGGGCGTGATCTCGCCCAGCGCCAGCGCAACCAGCAACTCGTCGTGGGTCTGCAGGTGAAAGTGCGCGGGCAGCTTGCTCACGTCCGCACCCGACAATCCCAGCCGTTTCAGCTCGCGCTCGAACATGCTGCGGCCGACCGCGAGATTCGCGTCGTGCGCGATCCGGCGGAACCACGCACGCACCTTGTCCTTCGCGCGCGAGGTGTGAAGATAACCGTGGTGCGGCGACAGCCAGTCGCGGCTGGGCTCGCCCAGCTTGGTGGTAAGGATTTCCACGCGGTCGCCACTCTGCGGCTGGAACGTCAGCGGCACGATGCGGCCGTTGACCTTGGCGCCGCGGCAGCGATGGCCGACCTCGGTATGCACCAGGTAGGCAAAATCGAGCACGGTCGAGCCACGCGCCAGATCGAACACCTCGCCCTTGGGTGTCAGCAGGTAGACGCGATCTTCCAGCAGCTCGGTGTGCAGCTCGGCGGCCAGCGCGCTGTCGTCGCCGCGCGGTTCCAGCAGTTTGCGCATCCAGGCGATCTTCGCCTCGAACTCGGCGTCGCTGCTGCCGCCTTCCTTGTAGCGCCAGTGGGCGGCCACGCCCAGTTCGTTCGCCCGGTGCATCTCGTGGGTGCGAATCTGCACTTCGAGCGTCTTGCCTTCCGGCCCCAGCACGGCGGTGTGCAGCGACTGGTAGCCGTTCGCCTTGGGTCGCGCGATGTAGTCGTCGAACTCGCCGGGCAGATGTGGCCAGCGCGCATGCACCACGCCCAGCGCGGCGTAGCAGTCGGTGATGTTGTCGACCAGCACGCGCACCGCGCGGATGTCGTACATGTCGGAGAAGTCCAGCGACTTGCGCTGCATCTTCTTCCAGATCGAATAGATGTGCTTGGGCCGCCCGGCCAGCTCGGCATGGATGCCGGCCGCGGCAAGCGAACGCTGCAACTCGTCCAGCGACTCGCGGATGAAACTCTCGCGGTCGCTGCGCCGCTCGTCGAGCAGTTTGGCGATGCGGCGGTAGATGTCTGGCTGCAGGAAGCGGAACGCCAGATCCTCCAGCTCCCATTTCAACTGCCAGATGCCGAGCCGGTTCGCCAGCGGCGCATGGATGTCGCGAGTCAGTCGCGCCAGTGCGGTCGCCTGTTCCAGCGGGAGCGACGCTGCCGCACGCATCCGCGCCAGTTGCCGCGCCAGCAGCACGAACACCACGCGCAGATCGCGCACGATCGCCAGCAGCAGGCGACGCAAACCTTCGGTCGCGCCTTCCGGTGCCCGCTGCGCGTGCAGCGCCCACACCTGTTCGGCCGCCTGCTGACCGCCGACCAGCCGCTGCAGTTCCGCCGGCAATTTCGCACCCTGCGTCTTCCATAGTGCCGGGTCGACCCGTGCCAGCTCGAACCACAACGCCGCAGCCTGGGTCTGGGCATCGCAACCGAGCATGCCGAGCAGATCCAGCACGTCGGCGCATTCGGCTTCGGGAACGGGATGCGCCACGCAGGCCTGCAACGCCTCGGCCAGCACCGGCGGCAGCGTGCCGGCGCGCTCGCGCCAGGACCTCAGGCTGGTGGATGTGACGGGCGGGGCCATGTGAAGGAATGTCCGGTTACGGACGTCCATAGTAGCCGCAGTGCCTGCGCTTTCCCCGATGATCCGCGTAGTTACCGCCGCAGAATTTCGCTCAACCCAGCGCTGCCAGCGCCTTCGCCAGCCGTTTCGCCGACACCGGTTCGGCGGTCTTCAGTTCCTGCGCGAACAGCGACACGCGCCACTCCTCGATCAGCCAGCGCAGTTCGGCCAGATCCGCTGCATCGGCGCCGGCCGCACGGTGCTGCAGGTACGCACGCCAGTACGGCATCACCTGCAGCATCCGTTGCTGATCCTTCGCCGGATCCTGACGCAGCCGCTCGCCGCGCAGGCGCATCCCCTTCAGATATCGCGGGTAATGCGCCAGCCGCGAAGGCGGCAGCTCGCGCAGAAAGCCCGGCGTCAGCAGCGCGTCGAACTGTTCGCGCAGGTCGTCGTAGCTGGCACGCGCGAAACCCATCAAGGGTGGCTGCAGCCACGGCTTCAGGTCGGCCTGTGCCTCGATGATCGGCTCGGCCAGCTTCAACCGTTCGACGCCGGCGCCAAAAAGCTCGCGCGAAAACTGCGCGCGCAGCTTCTCGAACGCGCCGGCCGTGCGCACGTCCAGCTCATGCTTTTCGAGCAGATCGCCGAAGCCGCCTTCGAGAAGATCCTCACGCAGGCCATCGACGCCACCGAGCGGTGCGTACTTCAGCGCCAGCGCATTGCCGATCGGCAGGCGCCGACGCGCCTGCTTGGCATCGCTGGTCAATGCGTTGCGCAGCAGCCGCACCACGCCCTGCCGGTGTGCCGAGCGCGCCTCGTCGCTGCGCTCGAACACGCGCAACGCCACCGTCTCGCCCAGATCGACCAGCGCCGGGAACGCCATCAGACCACCGTCGGAACGCACCTGCGCGGGAATCTCTTCGAAATCCCAGCTGGCCACGTCCTCGCGGGTCAGCTCGATGTCGGTCTTGCGCGAGAACGCTTCGCGCGCCTGGCCTTCCCATTGTCCACGCAGCGCGGCTAGGTCGCGGCCACTGGCCAGCGTCTTTCCATTCTCGTTGTGCAGGCGGTAACGCATGCGAAAATGCGGCGGCAGCTCGACGACCGCGAATTCCGCCGCGGCAATGTCGACACCGGTGGCTCGCTTCAGAAATGTCGCCAGTGCTTTCGCCAGCGGCTCGTCACGCGGCGGCTCGGCCTCGACAAAGGCCCGCGCGAAATCCGGGGCCGGCACGAAGTTCCGCCGCAGTGCCTTTGGCAGGCCACGGATCAGTTCGGCCACCTTCTCGCCGAGCAGACCAGGCACCAGCCATTCGCAGCGCGCGGGCGGCAGTGCGTTCAACATCGCCAGCGGCAGGTGCAAGGTGACACCGTCGGCCTCATCGCCGGGCGTGAAGCGGTATTCGAGCTTGTATCTTTGCGGCCGCTCCTGCGCGTCCTGCGCTCGCGGCACTCGGCCATCCATGGCCATCGGGATTTCGAGCGCGGCAGGAAACGCCTTCGCATCCAGCCCGGCACCACCGACCATCACGTCGTCCAGCGACCAGCGCAACGCCGCCTGTTCGGCCGGGCGAGCCTTGCGGTACCACGCGTCCAGTGCGCGGCTGCTGGCGATCTCTTCGGGCAGCTTGCCCTCGAAGAACGCGACCAGATCGTCCTCATGACGGATCAACCCTTCGCGACGCTGCTTCGCCTCGATGCCTAGCGCATCTTCCAGCACACGCTGGTTCGCGCGCACGAAATCGGCTCTGCTGTCGAGGTCGCCACGCACCAGCGCCTCGCGCAGGAAGATCGCGTGCGCCAGCGTCGGATCCTGTTGCTGAAACGTCACCGGACGTTTCTCCACCAGCACCAGGCCGAACAGGCTGACCTGCTCGTACGCGACCACGCAGCCGCGCTTCTTCGACCAGTGCGCGTCGCGGCAACTCATGCGCAGCAAATGCGCCGCCTGCTGCTCGATCCACAGCGGTTCGACGCGCGCATTCGTCATGCCCCACACGCGCCCGCCCACATCGAGGATCTGCGCGGAGAAGATCCAGTTCGGCGGCGCCTTGGACAAGGCCGAGCCCGGAAAAACATGAAACTTGCGCTCGCGCGTACTCTGGTACGCACCCTTTTCGTCCTTGCGGCCGACCTGGGTCGGCAGACCAGCGAGCAGGCTGCGATGTACCGCTTCGTAGAGACGATCAGCCGAGTCACTGTCCGGGCTCCCTCCCCTGCTCGCCCCAAAGTGACTTTCTTCGGTCGCAGGGGAGGGTTGGGGAGGGGTGCTCTTGGCCCTAAAAGCCCCCCCCATCCCCTTGCGCGCAGGGGGAGGAGCCGAGCGCGCATTTCGTGCTTCGTCCTGCGTGGGATTCGATCCATCCAGCTTCCACCCGAGCTCCTGCACCACCAGCAGCAACTGCCGATGCAATTCGCGCCACTCGCGCATGCGCATGAAGCTGAGAAAATGGCGCGAGCACCAGTCGCGCAGCTTCGACTGGGTCAGTTCCTCATGCGCGTCGTGATAGGCGCGCCAGAGGTTCAGCACGCCGACGAAGTCGGATTTCGGATCGGTGAACACCGCATGCGCGGCGTCGGCCTGCTGGCGCGCGTCCGACGGCCGCTCGCGTGGGTCCTGAATGCTGAGGAAGGACACGATGGTGAGCAGCTCGCGCAACGAATGCAGCTTCTCGCCTTCGACCAGCATGCGCGCCAGCTGCACGTCGATCGGCAGCTTCGCCAGCGTGCGGCCGACCGCGGTGAGCTTGCGTGCGTCGTCGATTGCCGAAATCTCGGCGAGGCGGCGGTAGCCATCCGCCACCACGCGCGGGTCCGGCGCCTCCAGGAACGGGAACGCCTCCACCTCGCCCAGCTGCAGCGCCAGCATGCGCAGGATCACGTTGGCCAGCGACGAGCGCAGCAGCTCCGGATCGGTGAACGCGGCGCGGCTGGCGAAGTCGGCTTCGTCGTACAGCCGGCAGCAGATGCCCGGGCCGACACGTCCGCAGCGACCCTTGCGCTGGTCGGCCGCGGCCTGCGACACCGGCTCCACGTGCAGCCGTTCGAGCTGGCTGCGCTGGCTGTAGCGCTTGACCCGCGCGGTGCCGGTATCGACCACGTAACGGATGCGCGGCACGGTGAGCGAGGTTTCGGCGACGTTGGTCGCCAGCACCACGCGGCGCTTGATGCCGGGCTTGAACACGCGATCCTGGTCACCGGCGGAAAGCCGTGCGTACAGCGGCATGATCTCGGTCTCGCGGTATTGCCGGCGCGACAGCAGCTGGTGCGCGTCGCGGATCTCGCGCTCGCCGGGCAGGAAGATCAGCACGTCGCCGCGCGGGTCGTCGTGGCTGATCTCGTCGAGCACCGCGGCGATGTGTTCGGCGCTGCCCTGCTGCATGTCCTTGCTGCGACCCTGCCGCGCGGCAACTTCGTCCAGCGAACGCCAGCGCAATTCGACCGGATATGCGCGTCCCTCCACTTCCACTACGGGCGCACCATCGAAATGCTCGGCAAAACGGGCCGTGTCGATCGTCGCCGAAGTGACGATGATCTTCAGCTCGGGCCGCTTCTTGGCCAGCTGCTTCAGATAGCCGAGCAGGAAGTCGATGTTGAGGCTGCGCTCGTGCGCCTCGTCGATGATGAGGGTGTCATACGCGCTCAGCCACGGATCCCCTTGCGTCTCGGCGAGCAGGATGCCGTCGGTCATGAACTTGATCAGGCTGCGCTCGGAGACCTGATCATTGAAGCGCACCTGGAAGCCGACGATGTCGCCGACCTGCGTGCCCAGCTCCTCGGCCACGCGGCGGGCGACCGAACGCGCGGCCAGCCGGCGCGGCTGGGTGCAGCCGATCATGCCCGCCTCGCCACAGCCGGCAGCCAGACACAGCTTCGGCAGCTGGGTGGTCTTGCCCGAGCCGGTCTCGCCGGCGATCACCACCACCTGATGCTCGCGGATCAGCTTGATGATGTCCTCGCCGCGCGCACTGATCGGCAGCGACTCGTCCAGGCTGATCGCCGGCTTGGCGGCGACGCGGGCGCGTCGCTTCGCGGCCGAGCGCTCGATATCCGCGATCAAGGCCACCAGCTTGTTCTCGTCGGGCCGGCGCGACAGCGCACGCCAGCGGCCCAGCAGACGACCGAAGTCGCGGCTGGAAACCGTGTCCAGTTGCCTGCGCAGGTGGCGCAGGCCGGGATCGGCGGCGGGATCGGGAGTGCGGATGTCGTTCATCGGACCGCACATGATAGCGGTTGGCGGGTCGCCGCCCTGATAGCCACCGGCTATGGACTGCATCGGAAGGATTCATTTCCAGCGCGACGACGTAGTGGCTACTGTTTAGCCACCCCAACCCGGAAGGAGCAGCACATGGCCATTTCCATCGGTATCGCCAGGAAGGATCGCGAAGCGGTCGCCAGACATCTGTCCAAGCTGCTGGCCGACACCTATTCGCTGTATCTGAAGACGCACAGTTTCCACTGGAACATCACCGGCCCGCAGTTCAACAGCCTGCACACCATGTTCGAGACCCAGTACAACGCATTGTGGCTGGCCGCCGACGAAGTCGCCGAGCGCATCCGCACGCTCGACGTGTTCGCCTCCGGCTCCTACAGCCAGTTCGGCAAGCTCACCTCGATCAAGGAGGAGGCCGGCGTGCCGGAGTGGAAGGAGATGGTGAACCAGCTGGTCGAAGGTCACGAGATTGCCGCCCATACCGCCCGCGGCACCATCAAGGCCGCTGACGCGGCCGGCGACGAAGGTACCGCCGACATGGTCACCGGTCGCCTGAAGGACCACGAGAAGACGGCGTGGATGCTGCGTTCGCTGCTCAGGTAAGCATGCCGCAAACGATTCACGACCCCGGAATCGGATGGCAGACACCATACGGGGCCGCTTTGGTGCCGTGTGCTCCGCCGCGGCGGCAGCACACGGGCAATTCCGGGAGTCGAATCTGCTACCACGGCTGACCTTGCGCTGACCGCGACGAACGATCCTTGTTGAGCCTACTGCCATGCATTGGTTAAGCTCCTCAGGCTTCACCGCCTGTTGCGCAGGCTTCCTCCGGGGATTTTTTTGAGCGCCACCGCAGCAAACCACAACAGTCGGTATCCGCTGCTCACCGCGATCATGCTTGCCTTGATCGTGGCCGCGATGAATATCGGGCTATGGTGGTGGGGCAACCTGCCGCATGGTCCGGAGGACTGGCACGGCAAGATCGGCGGCTTCGCGTTCTCCTCGTTCCAGCGCTATCAGGACCCGATCAAGCAGGACTACCCCAGCGACGACGAGGTCGATCGCGACCTCAAACTGGTCGCCAGGTACTCCGACCGCATCCGCACCTACTCGATGCAGGTCAATCCGCAGACCTACCGGCTGGCCGAGAAGGACGGCCTGGACGTGATGGCCGGTGCCGAGATCGGCCGGCGCATGGATAACAACGAGAAGGAGATCGACACGCTGATCGCGATGGCGCGTCATTTTCCCGGCTCGATCAAGCGGGTGATCGTGGGCAACGAGGTGCTGTTCCGAAACGACCTCACGCCCGAACAGATGATGGTCTACCTCGATCGCGTGCGTGCCGCCGTGCGCCAGCCGGTGTCGATCGCCGAACCGGAATACATCTGGCTGAAGTATCCCGAGCTGGCCGACCATGTCGACTTCATCACCATCCACATTTTCCCGTTCTGGAATGGCATACCGGTAGCCAACGGCAACGCGCTTGATGCGGCACTCGGCTCGTACCAGACACTGCAGCAACGGTTCCCGTACAAGCACATCGTGGTCGGCGAGATCGGCTGGCCGTCCAACGGCGACCGTCACGAGCACGCCGATCCGTCGGTATCGAACGAGGCGATCTTCATCCGCGAGTGGCTGCTCGCGGCGAAGCAGCGCAACATCGACTACTACCTGATGGAAGCGTTCGACCAGCCGTGGAAGGAGCAGCTGTCGGGCCGCACCGAGGCGTACTGGGGCATCTTCAATGCCGATCGCCAGCCGAAGTTCCCGTTCACCGGCCCGGTAACCGAGGACACCGCCTGGCCGTGGAAGGCGATTGCCGCCAGCCTGCTGGCATTGCTGCCGATGATCTTCTTCGCGCGCCGCTTCAGCCGCTTCAAGCTGATGGGGCGGCTATTCTTCTGCATGCTGATCCAGCTCGCCTGCGGCCTGATCACCTGGTCGGCCACGCTGCCGTTCAACTTCTATTTGAGCTGGATCGACTGGACCATGCTGGTGCTGCTGTTCCCGGCCCAGATCGCGATCCTGGCGATCCTGCTGATCAACGGTTTCGAGTTCACCGAAGTGCTGTGGCGACGCGAGTGGATCCGCCACGCCGGCATGCTCACGCCCGACCCGCCCGAGAAGCAGCCGTTCGTATCGATCCACCTGGCCTGCTACAACGAGCCGCCGGAGATGGTGATCGTCACCCTCGATTCGCTGGCCGCGCTCGACTACGCCAACTTCGAAGTGCTGGTGATCGACAACAACACCAAGGACCCGGCGGTGTGGCAGCCGGTGCAGGCGTACTGCGAAAAACTCGGCAAGCGCTTCCGTTTCTTCCACCTGGAACCGTGGCCCGGCTACAAGGCCGGCGCGCTGAACTTCGGCCTGAAGGAAACCGATCCCGCCGCCGACGTGGTGGCGGTGATCGATGCGGACTACGAGGTACGCAGCGACTGGCTGGCCGCCCTCACCGGCTACTTTCACGACCCGAAAGTGGCCGTGGTGCAGTGCCCGCAGGCGCACCGCGAGTTCGAGCACAACACGTTCCGCCGGATGACCGCGTGGGAATACGACGGCTTCTTCCGCATCGGCATGCACCATCGCAATGAGCGCAACGCGATCATCCAGCACGGCACCATGACGATGGTCCGTCGCAGCGCGCTGGAAGGCACCGGTGGTTGGTCGGAGTGGACGATCTGCGAGGACGCCGAGCTCGGCCTGCGCCTGATGCACTCCGGTTATGAACTGGTCTACGTCGATGAGCTGATGGGCAAGGGCCTGACTCCGGCCGACTTCAAGGCGTACAAGAGCCAGCGTTACCGCTGGGCGTTCGGCGCGATGCAGATCCTCAAGGGTCGCTGGAGCTGGATGACCCAGAAGGGTCCGCTCAGCGCCGGCCAGCGCTTCCACTTTCTCACCGGCTGGTTCAGCTGGTTCGCCGACGCGCTGCACCTGATCTTCACCCTGATGGCGCTGTTCTGGACCGCCGGCATGGTTGCGTATCCGCAATATTTCAGCCTGCCGATGCAGCTGTTCCTGATCCCGGTAATCGGCTTCTTCTTCGCCAAGGCGATCTTCGGCATCGTGCTGTATCGCGCCCGCGTGCCGTGCAGCTGGTACGACACGCTGATGGCGTCGCTGGCCAGCATGGGTCTGTCGCACGCGATCGCACGCGGCATCCTGCACGGCCTGACCCGCGAGAAGACTTCGTTCGTGGTCACCGCCAAGAGTCGGCGCCTGGGCGGCAGCAACTTCGCCGCGTTCGCGCCGGTGCGCGAGGAAGGACTGATGGCGATCGCGCTGATGCTGTGCATCGTCGGCATGGCATTGAGCTACGGCACGCACTACATCGAAGGCACGTTGTGGATGTTCATCCTGGCCGCGCAGTCGATTCCGTATGTCTCCGCGGTGATCGGCGCATGGATCGCGCACAAGGCGGGCGACAAGGCGGGTTGATACGAGCTTCGCTCGTATCAACAAAATCAAAAGCGGCGCTCTGGCTCTAATGCTGCAATGGCGTGGCAGATGTTCATACGAAGCCAACGCCAACTTCGGTAAGCTCCCCTCACTCGCGAAGACGCCATCGAGGACGGAACCCCACGCATGCGCCGAATCCTCCGACGCCTGAATCTGCTGGTGCTGCCGCTGGTGCTGCCGCTGGTGCTGTTGTCGACACAGGCCCGCGCCGGCGTGCAGCTGACTGTGGATGGCGTCGCGGATCCCTTGAAAGGCGCGGTGATCTCGGGCGTCGAGCTGTCGCAATACGCCGCGCGTGACGTCAGTGACGCGCAGGTGCGCCGCCTGTACGAGCGCGCACCCGAGCAGGTGAAGTCTTCGCTGGAGCCCTACGGCTACTATGACGCTACCGTCACCGGCGACTTGCAGCAGGTTGGCAAGAACTGGCAGGTCACGCTGCATGTAAAGCCCGGCGAACCGGTGAAGGTCACCTCCGTCGACGTGCAACTGGACGAGACCGCAGCCGAGATCGCGCCGATCCGTCGCGCGCAACGTGCACTCGAGCGGATGAAGGGCAAGACGCTGGATCACGGCGCCTACGACGCCGCCCGCGACGCACTGAGCGCGCAGCTCACCGCCAATGGCTTCCTTGATGCCCGGCTGCTTACCCGTCGGGTCGAAGTGACCCGCGCCAACCGCAGCGCCAGCATCAAGCTGGCGTGGCAGGCTGGCCCGCGCTACCGCTACGGCAGGGTGCACTTCGAGGGTTCGCAATTCAACGACGGTTTCCTCGACCGCTACGTACCGTTCAAGTCCGGCGACTACTTCGCTCAAGACCAGCTGCTGGAGCTGCAGCAGGCGTTGAACGGCGCGGACTATTTCGCCATGGTCAGCGTGCTGCCGGACGTGGACGAGGCAGAAAACGGCACGGTCGACGTCACCGTACAACTGGCACCGGCCAAACGCACGATCTACACCGGCGGCCCGTTCATCGGCACCGATACCGGCTTCGGCCTGCGCGGCGGCATGGAGCGGCGCTGGGTCAACCGGCGCGGACACAAGTGGAAGAACGAAGTGGTCGTGGCGCAGCGGCTGAAAACGCTGTCCACGCTGTACTCGATTCCGATGCCCGGCGACAACCAGCGCAGCTTCAACGTCGGTGCGAACTTCCGCGACGCGAATACCACCACCTCGCAATCGCGCACGCTCGAGCTGGTCGGCAACGAGACCCGTCTGTGGCATGGCTGGACGCGCACGCTGGGCGTGCATGCGCTGTCCGGCACGTTCACCGTCGGCAAGCACGGCAACGAGCCGGACAATACGCCAGGCATCGAACACGGCCACAGCACGCTGGTGTTCGGCGAGGCATCACTGTCACGCAAGCAGGTCGACAACCCGACGTTCGCGCGACGCGGCTGGTCGCTCACCCTGAGCGCGCGCAGCACCGCCGGCACGTTGCTGTCCGATGCCAGCTTCAGCCAGCTCACCGCCGATGCGAAATGGATTCGTGCGTTCGGCGCGAAGCAGCGCAACCGGCTGATCCTGCGCGGCAGCGCCGGCTACACCTGGACCAACGATTTCATCGCACTGCCGCCGCAGCTGCGTTTCTTCGCCGGCGGCGACCGCTCGGTGCGTGGCTACGGTTACCAGTCGATCGGTCCGCGCAACAGCGATGACCGCGTGATCGGCGGCACCAGCCTGCTGGTCGCCAGCACCGAGGTCGAGCATTACTTCACGCGCAACTGGGGCATGGCCGCGTTCGTCGATGCCGGCAATGCGTTCAGTGGCATCGACTATCGCCCGAAGATCGGCGCCGGATTGGGCGTTCGCTGGCTGTCGCCGGTCGGCATGATCCGGGTCGATCTGGGCACGCCGATCCACGACTCACGCAACCATGGCATCGAGTTGCACCTGGTGATCGGCCCGGACTTCTGATGGATGGGAATCGGGAATGGTTGACTTGTTGAACACCCAATTCAAAACCGATCACCCTGAGCGTAGGCCGGAAGGGCCGAAGTCTAAGGGCGGCCCCTCGACTCCGCTGCGCTACGCTCAGAGCCCGCCCCGGACTCGATCCGGGGGTGATCGGCTCTGGAGATTCTGCGTTGGCCAGGAGATTTGTTCTGGCCGGCGTAACGCGAGTGGAGAAAGCTGACGACATGAAGTGGTTCAAGCGCGCCGTCATTGCTGTTGCCGTACTGCTGCTGTGCGTGGCAGTTGCGCTGTGGTGGCTGCTCGGCACCAGCTCCGGCCTGCGCTTTGCGCTGGCGCGGGTGCAGGCCGCCAGCGATGGCGCGCTGCGCGTGCAGCATGCGCGGGGGCGCCTGATCGGCCCGCTGGATCTGGTCGGCGTGCACTACGACGACGGCAAGGGCATCGTGGCGAACGTGGCGAAGGCACATCTGGACCTGCGCTTATGGCCACTGCTGGCCAGACGCGTGCACATGCTCGTGCTGGATGTCGATGGCATCGACGTGGCGTTGCCCAAGCCGGCACCGGATCAGACGCCAAGCTCCGGCAGTTTCTCGCTGCAGCCGCCAGTCGAGCTGACCCTCGATCGTGTCCACGTCGGCACGGTGAAGGTGACCCGGGACGGCCAGCGATTGTTTGCCTCCAACCGGCTCGACCTGGCCGGCAGCTGGACCCGCCGCGGCATCGAACTCGACCGGCTCGCCCTGCAGGCACCGGACGGCCACGTCGACCTCGCCGGTACGCTGGTGATCGGCAACGGCTATCAGGGCAACAGCAACGCCAGCTTCGCGTGGAAGGTCGGCGCTACCGACTATGCCGGCAACCTCGTCGCGCGCAGCGACAGCAAGCAAGCGCATCTCGATCTCAGACTCAGCTCACCGACCATTGCACAGCTGCAGCTGGATCTGAGCCAGGACGGCGACTACTCCTGGACCGGCAAGCTCGATGTGCCGCGTTTCGATCCGAAGCCGCTGCTCGGCGACAGCTCGCTGAAGGTGCTGGCAGTTGCCGTGCAGGGTCATGGCGACCGCTACGGCGGCACGCTCGATGGTCGGCTCGACCTCAACGACTACCAGCTGTTGCTGCGACCGTTGCGCGCGCAGTTCAGCCATGACTTCAACACGCTGACCCTGCAGCAACTCGACCTCGGCTCGCCGCAGATCAAGGGCAGCGTCGCCGCCAGCGGCGTGGTGCAGCTCGATGCGAAACCGCTCAGCGCCCAGCTCGACATCCATTGGAACGATCTGCTGCTGCCGCAGGTGCTGGTCGGCCAGGTGCTGGCCAGCCACGGCGTGCTCAAGGCTAGTGGCACCACCGATCGGTATCACGCCGAAGGCGATGTCGAGATCGGAACGCCCGGCAAACTGGCGAAACTGGCGCTGAACCTCGACGGTAGCGCGCAGCAGATCACCCTGCACACGCTGGCATTGAAGCAAGTGCAAGGCGACGTGCAGGCCAACGGCACGCTTACCCTGCAACCGACCTTCGCGTGGCAAACCGAGGTCCGCGCCAACCGATTCGATCCAGGCCAGTTTTTCGCTGGCTGGAACGGCGCACTGGATTTCGACATCGCCAGCAGCGGCACGCTGCCGAAGGACGGCCCCGACGCCACGCTGGAGATCCGCAAGCTGGCCGGCAAACTGCGTGATCGTGCGGTCAGCGGCAACGGCAAGCTGCACCTGTCATCGAACGAGGTGATCGACGGCCAGCTCGAACTAGCCTCGGGCGGCAGCACGGTGAAACTGGACGCCAGGTCCGGTGCCGAGAACAACGCCGACCTGCAACTGGCGATCGCCTCGCTGGGCGACTGGCTGCCGAATGCCAGCGGCCGTCTGGACGGCCATTTCACTATCCGTGACAAACAGCCGAAGCTCAGCATCAATGGCCAGCTGCACGGCCAGTCGCTGGCCTGGCAGCAACAGAAGGCGGACACGCTGCAGCTGATCGTCGGTCTGCCCGACATCAGTCGCCTCGCCGGCAAGCTGGATCTGCACGCCAGCAACGTGCACTTGCAGGGGCTGGTGTTCCAGCACCTCAACCTGCTCGCCGAAGGCAGCCAGGGCAGCCATCAGCTGAGCGTGGACGCCCGCGGCACCCAGCTCTCCGGCAAACTGGCCCTGCACGGTGCACTGAAGGGTTCGGCATGGAACGGTACGCTTGCCACCCTCGACCTGGAGCCCCAAGGCATGCCTGGCTGGCGCCTGCGGCAGCCATCGCAGCTGAGCTACAACGACGGCACGATGAGCCTGTCCGAGCTGTGCCTGAGCGCCGGCGATCCGCAACTCTGCGTGACGGCAAAACAGGACAAGCCCGGCAATCTCGACGCCAGCTACCGGCTGCATGCGCTGCCGCTGGCGCTGCTGCTGAACGCGGCTGGCGACGCCGAGCTGCCGATGCGCGCCGACGGCATCCTGGAAGGCAGCGGGAAAATTCGTCGCAGTGCCGCTGGCGCGCTCAGCGGCAACGTATCGATCAGCTCGGCACAAGGCAACATCACCTACACCGATCATGCGGATGCACCACTGCTGCACTACGACCAGCTGCGCGTGGATACCGAGCTCACGCCAGCCAGTCAGCGCATCGACGTGCACAGCGGTCTCGACGACGGTGGCCGCCTGGATGGCCAGATCACGATCAGCGGTGCACAGCAGACGCTGGGCGGCCAGCTCGATCTGCGCCTGAACAACCTCGCCTTCATCGAGCTGTTCAGTAGCGAGGTGGCCAACGTCAGAGGTGGCGTCGACGGCAACTTCCGCTTTGCCGGCACATTGAAGCAGCCGGCGATCACTGGCCAGGCCAACGTCCACGACTTCGCTGCCGAAGTGCCGTCGGCCGGACTCAAGCTTACCCAGGGCCGCCTCAGCGTCAGCACCACCGACGCGCGCCAGTTTCTCGTCAACGGCAGCGTGCAGTCCGGCAACGGCACGCTGGCGATCAACGGCACCGCCGGCCTCGGCGCAGACGGTACAGGTCAGGGCAGCCAGACCGCGATCACGCTCAAGGGCAGCCAGTTCACCGCCACCGACATTCCCGCGGCGAAAGTGGTGATCTCGCCCGACCTGACCGTGAAGCAGGACGCCAAAAGCATCGATATCGGCGGCGGCCTCACGATCGACAGCGCCGACGTGAATGCCGAGAAGCTGCCCGGCGCCGGCGCCACCAGGGCTTCGCCCGATGTGGTCGTGCTTGACCAGAAGCAGCAGGAACAGGCCGCCAGCAAGCTGCCGATCAGCGCGCTGGTCAAAGTCGATCTTGGCCGCAAGACGCATATCGTCGGGATGGGCCTGGACGGCCGCGTGACCGGTCTACTGACGGTGAGCGAACGCCCCGGCCACGCCACCATCGGCCAGGGGCAACTCGCGGTGGACGGCACCTACCGCGCCTACGGCCAGAACCTGCAGATCCAGCGCGGCCAGCTGCTGTTCGCCAGCACGCCGATCGACAATCCGGGATTGAACATCCGCGCAGCGCGCAAGCTCAACCCGAACGCCACCATCGACGAAGGACAGGAAGTCGGCCTGCTGGTATCCGGCACGGCGCAACGGCCGATCCTCACGGTGTTCTCCAACCCGGTGATGGAACAGTCCGATGCACTGTCGTACCTGGTTACCGGCAAGCCGTTGTCACAGGTGAAGGGCGGCGAAGGCGACATGGTCGGAGCCGCCGCGCAGGCGCTCGGCTCGGCCGCCGGCGACCTGCTGGCCAAGAGCGTGGGTTTGAAGATCGGTGTGGACGATATCGGCGTCTCCAGCAACGCGGCGCTCGGCGGCAGCTCCGCATTCACCGTCGGCAAATACCTGTCGCCGCGGCTGTATCTCAGCTATGGCGTCGGCCTGTTCGAGCCGGGCGAAGTGATCACCCTGCGCTACCGTTTCGGCAAGCGCTGGAACTTCGAGGCCCAGCAGGCCACCGACTTCAGCCGCGCCAGCTTCAACTACCGCTACGAGAAGTAGAGCGCCAGGACCACACCGCTCTCGCTAGCCCATCAGTCATGCCCACAACGCCGGACTGGCGCACTATCGTGGGCACTCCACCCTGCCGGGATATAAAACCATGCAACGCATCCGTTGGATTCTGACCGCCGCCGTCCTGTGCGGATCGAGCGCCTGGGCGGCCACGCCCGTGCCGGCACCGCATGCTGGCGACCATCCCACCGGCGTGGATCTGGCCGGCATCGACCACAACGTGAAACCGGGCGACGACTTCGACGGCTACGCCAACGGCAACTGGCGCAAGACCGCGGTGATTCCGGCCGACCGCGCCAGCACCGGCATCTTCCTGCAGGTGTTCCAGAAAGCCGAACAGCGCAACGCCGAGCTCATCAAGGCTGCCGCCACATCGAACGCGCCCGCCGGCTCCAGCGAGCGCAAGATTGCCGACTACTACGCCGCCTTCATGGATCAGGCCGGCATCGCCAAACATGGCCTGAGCCCGCTCAAGCCCGAACTCACCAAGATCGACGCGATCAAGACGCCGGCCGATCTCGCCAGCGTGCTGGGCAGCCAGCTGCGCGCCGACGTCGATCCGGTCAACGCGACCAACTTCAGCACCGAGCACCTGTTCGGCCTGTTCGTCACGC